>Ga0187893_10000118_pt1 | contig 175473 bp, 156 predicted proteins | sample MA1701074metaG_FD_139574 | JGI IMG/M metagenome (GOLD analysis project Ga0187893, IMG submission 139574) | White microbial mat communities from a basaltic lava cave in the Kipuka Kanohina Cave System on the Island of Hawaii, USA - MA170107-4 metaG ...
CCACCAAGATCGCGAAGCGAGAGCGGCCCTACCACGCCGCAGAGCGCACTGCCTAGCGGCACGGCCTTCCTGACCGCTGCCTCTTCCTCTTGAGGAAAAATCACTGCGTGCGCGAGGGCTAACTAGATAATGGCCAGCGCCCCCCGCTGTCTCCCGCTGCCGCGATGGCTGCGGTCGGAGCTGGGATTCGTGGGAGGAGCCTGCGCTGAGGGCAGTCTAGCTCGACGGGCGGGTGGATCGGCTGCGGAGCGGGGGCGGGGGTTGGGGGGCACGGGGGGAGCGATAGGCTGCGCTCCGTGTCTATCGGGCTCGCCGCTGCCGGGAGCCGCGGTCTCGCCCGCGGCCGGAGCGTGGGTTGCGAAGCCGCGCGACGCGCTCGCGGGCCGGCTCGGGTTCGGCGCGGCCTTCGCGCGAGCGCCGGGGGGCGCGGCGCGCGCTTCTCGCGCGGCTGGGGAGGTCGCCTCGGAGCGCGCCTAGCCTCGCCCGGCGCGCGGGATCGCGGCCCCGCGCGTCTCGAAGCGGTAGTTGCGCAGGCTGAAGGTGCGGCTCCGGAGCCAGTGCTCGAAGCCCGTGACGGGCCTGAGGCCCGGGGTGTCGCCGCGCGCGTCGAAGTAGTAGCTGTTCGAGCTCGCGCAGTCGCCCGCGAAGAGGACGGTCGCCTCGCGGCGGCGCTTGACCTTGGCGTGGTCGCGCTCGTGCGCGGCCCGGTCGACCTCGATGCAGTTGGCGCCGCGCCGGCGCGCCTCGCGCAGGCAGCGCGTCAAGTGCTTGCTCTGGGTGTCGATCATCGTGAAGTAGGAGGCGCCCGCGGCCGAGTAGGGGCCCATGAACAGGAAGAAGTTCGGGAAGCCCGGGACCGTCGCGCCCTCGTAGGCCTGGAAGCCCTGCGCCTGCCAGAGCGCGCCGAGGTCGCGGCCGTCGCGCCCGATCACCTCGAAGCTCGGCATGCAGCTCTGGTCGAAGACGTTGTAGCCGGTCGCGCAGATCAGCGCGTCGATCTCCCGCGTGCGGCCGTCCGCCGTGGCGATCGCACTCGCGCCGACGCGCTCGATCGGCTGCGTGACGAGCTCCACGTTCGGCCGGTTGAAGACCGCGTAGAAGTGGTTCGAGAAGCTCGGGCGCTTGCAGAAGAAGCTGTAGTGCGGGATCAGCTTCTCCTGCGTCGCGGGGTCGCGGACCTCGCGCCGGATGTAGGCGACGAGCTTGCGCTCGATGTACTCGAAGATCCACGGGAAGCGCCGGTAGTGGACCATGCCGAGGCCCATCGAGAGCTCGACCAGGAGGTTGATCGCCCAGCGGCCGAGCGTGTGCAGCGCGGGCGCGCGCTCGAAGGCGCGCACGAGCCCCGGGCCGATCTCGGGGTTCGGCTTCGGCATCAGCCAGATCGGCGTGCGCTGATAGACGTCGAGGCGCCGCACGCGGTCGGCGATCGCGGGAATCAGCTGGATCGCGGTCGCGCCGGTTCCGATCACCGCGACGCGCTTGTCGCGCAGGTCGTAGCCGTGGTCCCAGCGCGCGGTGTGCACGAGCTTGCCGCGGAAGTTCGCGAGGCCCGGGAGCTCGGGCAGCTTCGGCACCACGAGCAGGCCCGTCGCGCTCAGCAGGTAGCGCGCGCTGAGCGTCTCGCCGTCCTCGAGCGCGAGGCGCCAGACGTTCGCGTCCGCGTCGTAGCGCGCCCCTGCGACGCTCCTGCCGCAGCGGATGTGCTTCCGCACGCCGTACTTCTCGGCGCAGTGCAGCGTGTAGTCCCGCAGCTCCGCGGCGCTCGGGTACAGGCGCTTCCAGTCCGGCTTGCACTCGAAGGGGTAGGAGTAGATGAAGAAGGGCATGTCGACTTCGAGGCCGGGGTAGTCGTGCTGGACCCAGGTGCCGCCGGGCCGGCTCTCGCGCTCGAGGATCACGTAGTCGCGGAAGCCGGCTCGCTGCAGCGCGATCGCGGCGCCGATCCCCGAGAAGCCCGAGCCGACGATCGCGACCTCGTGATCGGGCGCGGCGCTCACGGGCGCCGCCGCGCCGGGCGGGCCGGCCTGGCTCCGCGCCGGGCCGGCTTCGCGCCGCGGCGCGCGGCACCGGGCCGGCGCCGGCGGCCCGGCCGCGGGTAGGGGGGCGCTCCGAGCGAGGGCCGCGGAAAGGGCCCCGTGTGCCACTGCCGGGCCGTCTCGCGCCGGATGATCTTCCAGTCGTCGCCCGCGCGGACGAGCTCGTCCTGGTAGCGCAGCCCGAGCACGAGATGGTCGAGCGGGCTGCCCTCGGCCTCGATGTGGTAGCCGAGCACCCAGGTTTCGACGCGTCCGCGCCCATCCCCGATCTCGATGTACTGGTTGCCCATGAAGTGCATCGTCGCCTCCCAGGCGGGCAGCGCGGCCTCGAGCCCCTCGAGGTAGTCGTCGAGCGAGCCCTCCTCGAGCGTCCCGACGACGACGCAGTCGGGGTGGAAGACCGAGCGCACGAGGGCGAAGTCGAGCGAGTCGACGCCGAAGGCGTAGCGGCGGTAGAGGTCCTTGATCTGCTCGCGGTCGCGCAGCCAGCGCAGGTTCGCCGCGAGGTCGGAGGCCTCGGGCGGGGCGCTCTCGCGGTACTTCATGGCGCGGCGCTTCGGGTTGCGGCTGGGCTTCGCAGGCATGCTGGCTCCTCTGGCTCGTCTGGCGCCTCGGCCCGCGGCGCGGGATCGCGGGCCGAGGTCCGCGGCGCACGCGGGGGCCCCGGAGGGCTCCGCTTGACCTGGACTAGCACAAGTGGTATCCGGGCCGCAGCTCCTCGGGGGGGGGTGCGTGGAATCCCTGCTCTTCGGCGTGCCGGCCGTGGTCGCGATCGGCGGCGCGCTGGCGCTCTACATGGCCTGGGCGATCGGCGCGAACGACGTCGCCAACGCGATGGGCACCAGCGTCGGCTCGGGCGCGCTCACGATCCGGCGCGCGATCCTGGTCGCGGCCGTGCTCGAGTTCGCGGGCGCCTTCCTCGTGGGAGGCCACGTCACGGACACGATCCGCAGCGGCATCCTCGACCCGGCCGCGCTGGTCGGCTCCGCGGATCTCTTCGTCTACGGAATGCTCGCCTCGCTCGCCTCCGCGGGGACCTGGCTCCTGATCGCGAGCCGCGCCGGCTGGCCCGTCTCGACCACCCACTCGATCGTCGGCGCGATCGTCGGCGTGGGCCTCGCGATCGGCGGGACCGGCGTCGTCCGCTGGGGCGAGATCGGCGGCATCGTCCTCTCGTGGATCACCTCGCCGCTGCTCGGCGCCGCGATCGCCTATGGGATCTTCACGCTCGTGCGGCGCAGCATCCTGGACCAGGACGATCCGGTCGAGCGCGCGCGCCGCGTCGGCCCGCTCTTCTTCTTCTGGGTCTTCTTCACGATCGGGCTCGTGACGCTGTTCAAGGGCCTGAAGAACCTGAAGCTCGACTTCGGCGCGCTCGAGTCGACGCTGCTCGCGGCGCTGCTCGGCCTGCTCGGCGCGGGCCTCGGAACGCTGCTCTTGCGCCGGATCCGCCTCGACGCGGAGGTCCCGGCGCTCGGCTCCCCCGTCGCGCGCTTCGCGGGCGTCGAGCGCCTCTTCGCGGTGCTCCAGACGCTGACCGCGTGCGCGGTCGCCTTCGCGCACGGCTCGAACGACGTCGCGAACGCGATCGGCCCGCTCGCGGCGGTCGTGGACACCGCCGCGACCGGCGAGATCGCGGCCAAGTCGGGGGTCGCGACCTGGATGCTCGCGGTCGGCGGCGTCGGCATCGTGGTCGGGCTCTCGACCTACGGCTACCGCGTGATGGAGACGATCGGGCGCCAGATCACCGAGCTGACCCCGAGCCGCGGCTTCGCGGCCGAGCTCTCCGCGGCGACCACGATCGTGCTCGCGTCGCGCCTCGGGATCCCCGTCTCGACCACGCACATCCTCGTGGGCGCCGTGCTCGGGGTCGGCCTCGCGCGCGGGATCGGCGCGCTCGACCTCGGCGTCGTCGGGCGCATCGCGCTCTCCTGGATCGCGACCTTGCCGACCGGCGCGCTGCTCGCGGTCTTCTTCTATTACTTCTTCAAGGGGTTGCTGGGACCCTGAGAGGGGGGAGAGCATGTCGCTGATCCAGAGCCTCTTCGGCCGCTCGCCGATCCGCCCGATGCAGAAGCACATGGAGGCGGTCGTGCGCTGCGCCCACCGCGTGCTGCCGCTCTTCGAGGCGATGGCCGCGGGCGACCTCGCGCGCATCGCGGCCGTGCGCGCGGAGATCGACGAGCTCGAGCACGAGGCGGATCGCCTCAAGAACGAGATCCGCGGGCACCTGCCCAAGCGCCTGTTCATGCCGGTCGAGCGCCGCGACATGCTCGAGATCCTGCACGCGCAGGACTCGATCGCAGACACCGCGCAGGACATCGCGGAGCTCGCGGACCAGCGCGGCATGCGGATCCCGGCTCCGCTGCGCGAGCCCCTGCTCGAGCTCGTGCGCCGCGTGCTCGCGGCCTGCGACCAGGCGCAGCGCATCATCAACGAGCTCGACGAGCTGGTCGAGACGGGCTTCCAGGGGCGCGAGGTCGGACGCGTCGAGGAGATGATCGCGACCCTGAACCAGATCGAGAGCGACACGGATGCGCTGCAGGACCGCGTGACGCGCCAGCTCTTCGCGCTCGAGTCCGAGCTCGGCGTCGCGACGGTGTTCTGGCACCAGACGATCGGCCGCGTCGCCGACCTCGCCGACTACTCCGAGCGCGTGGGCAACCGGCTGCGCCTCCTGATCGCGACCTGAGCGCGCGCGGCGCGCGCACCGGAGCCCGCAGGAGCTCAGGCCGTGAGCACGACCACGACGACGGTCGCGAGCGTGAGCGGCGCGCCGAGGCGCCAGTAGTCCCCGAAGCGGTAGCCGGCCGGGCCGTAGATCATCGTGTTGGTCTGGTATCCGATCGGCGTCAGGAAGGAGAGGGAGGCCGCGATCGCGACCGCGATCGCGAAGCTGCGCGGCTCCGCGCCGGTCCCCTGCGCGGTCGCCATCGCGATCGGGAACATCAGCGCGGCGGCCGCGTTGTTCGAGATGAACTCCGTCATCACGACGGTCGAGAGCACGACCCCGAGCAGCACGAAGCGCCAGCCGAGATCGCCGAAGAGCGCGACGATCCCGCCCGCGAGCGTCGCGGCGAGACCCGACTGCTCGATCGCGGCGCCGAGGCCGAAGGAGGCCGCGATCACGAGCAGCACCTCGACCTCGATCGCGTCGCGCGCGGCCTGGGCGCCCACGGCGCGCGTCGCGACGAGCAGCACCGCGGCGATCAGCGACGCGTGCAGGATCGGCAGCAGTCCGGATCCCGCGACGACCACGACGCCGAGGCCGACCAGTCCGACGAAGCCCGCCTTGGGGCCCTGCACGGGCGCCTCGGCCTCGCGGTCGAGAGACTGGAGCACGAGGAAGTCGGGCCGGTCGCGCCAGCGCTCGCGGAAGCCCGCGTCCGCGAGCAGGAGCAGCGTGTCGCCGAGGCGCAGCTTCACCTCGCCGAGCTTCGCGACGACCGGCTGGCCCTCGCGGTGGATGCCGACGATCGCGGCGTCGTAGCGCGCGCGAAAGCCGATCTCCTTCGGGGTCTTGCCGAGCAGCGGCGAGCTCGCGCCGATCACGGCCTCGATGCGGTGGCGCTCGGGCACCTCGAGCGCCTCGAAGTGCGGGGTCTCGGCCGAGACGAGGCCCGGCAGCTCGTGCAGGTCGGCGACGATGCGGGCCTCGCCGACGAAGAGCAGGTGGTCGCCGCCGTGCAGCACGGTGGTCGGCGCGACCGGCGCGATCAGCTCGCCGCTGCGCTCGATCTCGACCAGGAACACGCCCTCGAGGTGCCGCAGCCCCGCGGCCTCGACGCTCCTCGACGCGAGCGGGCCGTGGGGCTCCACGATCATGCGCACCACGAAGTCGCGCTGGGTCGCCGCGAGGCGGCTGCGGGGCGACTCGCGGTCGGGGAGCAGGAGCGGCGCGAGCAGCGACATCACGACGATCCCGACGAGGGCCAGCGGCAGCCCGACGGACGTGATCTCGAAGAGGCCGAAGGGCGCGTGGCCGTGCTGCTCGAGCAGACCCGAGACGACCAGGTTGGTGGAGGTGCCGATCGTCGTCACGACGCCGCCCATGATCACCGCGAAGGAGAGCGGCATCAGGAAGCGCGAGCTCGAGACCGAGTGCCGCTCGGACCACTCGCTGACCGGAGCGATCAGCATCGCGACGATCGGGGTGTTGTTGAGGAACGCGGAGGCGGCCGCGGCGGGGTAGCAGAGGCGCATCAGCCGCGTGCGGTCCCCGCCGTCTCCGCGCAGCGCCGCGCGCACGAGCGGCCGCAGCGCGCCGGTGTCCTCGACGGCGCGCGCGAGCACGTAGAGCGCCGCCACGGTGATCGGCGCGGAGTTGGAGAATCCCGCGAAGGCCGCCCGCTCGTCGATCACGCCGGTGGCGAGCAGCACCACCACGGCGCAGAGGATCGCCGCGGCCGGGGCGATTCCGCGTACCATCGCCGCGAACATGGCGGCGACGACCGCGAGGGTGAGCCAGGCTTGCCAGGGCATCGGCCGGCGCAAGGTAGCAGAGCGCGCCCGCGCAGGGCCTCGCACCTAGCGGGGACGCGCCGCTCCGAATCTCCTCGGAGCGGCCGGGAGGGAGTAGGCTGGCGCCGGGCCCGGCGTGGAGGTGGCGATGGAAGCGCTGATCATCGAGTGCGCGCTGAACGAGCAGGTCGCGGTGCGCGAGAACCCGCGCGTGCCGATCTCGGCCGACGAGATCGTCGAGGACGCGCTCGCCGCGGCCGAGGCCGGCGCCTCGATCCTCCACTTCCACGCGCGGGACGGCGACGCGCTGCTGCACCCCGGCACGGAGTTCTACCGCGACGTGATGCGGCGGATCCGCCGCGAGAACCGCGAGGTGCTGCTGTATCCGACCTACGGCGCCTCGGCGACGCCGGAGGAGCGCTTCTCGCACCTCGCCGCGCTCGCCGAAGATCCGGAGATCCGCCTCGATTTCGCGACGATCGATCCGGGCGCAGTCAACCTCGCCGACTTCGACCCCGCCGCGGACGACCTCGGCTGGGACTTCGTGCACTCCGTCTCGCACGCCGAGTGCCGGCACTTCCTCGAGCTCGCCGCGCGCCACCGGATCCTGTTCAGCTTCACCGTGCGCGAGGCCGGACACGTGCGCCACGCGCTCGCGTACCGGGCGCTCGGCTGGGTGCGCGATCCGCTCTTCTTCAAGGTCGGGATGAGCGACCTGCACGCCTGGGGGGTCCCTCCGGGTCCCGAGGGCCTGCGCCTGCTCACGGCCGCGATCGTCCCGCGCGAGGTGCCCTACCGCTGGATGAGCTACGTCCACGGCCCGAGCCACGCGGCGCTCTGCCGGCACGCGGTCGAGCAGGGCGGTCACGTGCGCACCGGGATCGGCGACAACCCGCGCGTGGGCGGCGCGCTGCTCTCGAACGCCGAGCAGGTCGCGCGCGTCGTCGCGATGGCGCGAGCGGTCGGCCGCGAGATCGCGTCGCCGGCCGAGACGCGGCGCCTCCTGCGCAGCGATCCGAAGGCCTGAGGCGCGAGCAGCCCGCATGGCCGGCGCGCGCTCGCTCCTGCTCGCGCAGCCCGAGCCGGGCTGAGCCGCTGCGCCAGATCCGAGGTCTGCGTGCGTCGCAGCCGCCAGGCTCAGTCGCGCTCGGGGAGCAACCGATGCAGCTCGTGATGATCCACGACCTCTCGACACCGGACTTCGGCGCGCCGCGCCGCGAGCTCTACGCCGCGGCGCTCGACCAGTGCGCCTGGGCCGACGAGGTCGGCTTCGACCGGATCGCGCTCGGCGAGCACCACGGCTCGCCCGACGGCTACGACCCCTCGCCCGTCGTGGTCGCCGCGGCGATCGGCGCGCGCACGCGGCGCCTGCGCATCCGCACCTCGGTGCTGCTCGCGCCGCTCTACGACCCGGTGAAGCTCGCGGAGGACCTCGCGGTCGCGTCGCTCGTCTGCGGCGGGCGCCTCGAGGCGGGCCTCGGCGCGGGCTATCGGCCGAGCGAGTACGAGGCCTTCGGCGCGCGGCTGGACGAGCGCTGGCAGCGCATGGGCGAGATCGTCGCGTTCCTGCGCCAGGCGTGGACGGGTCTGCCCTTCGAGTGGCGCGGCAGGCGCGTGCAGGTGACGCCGCGCCCCGAGCCGCCGCCGCCGATCGTCCTCGGCGGCGCGTTCCCGGCCTCGGCGCGCCGCGCGGCGCGGATCGCGGACGGCTGGCTGCCGCGCACGCCCGAGCTCTGGGAGCCCTATCGCCGCGAGTGCGTCGCGCTCGGCCGGCCGGATCCGGGCGCCTATCCCGCGCAGGGCCCCGTCTTCGTGCACGTCTCGCGCGAGCCGGAGCGGGATTGGCCGCGGATCGCGCCGCACGCGCGGCGCATGGCCGAGGTCTACAGCGGCTGGCAGCGCGAGGCGCCGGGCCAGGCGCGGGGGCCCTACGCGGGACCGCCCGGCGACGCCGAGCTGCGCGCGTCGGGCGCCTATCAGGTGCTGCGGCCGGAGGAGCTGCTCGCGCTCGCCGCGAGGCTCGGCCCGGACGCCATCCTCTACCTGACGCCGCTGCTCTGCGGCCTCGATCCGGGGCTCGCCTGGCAGAGCCTGCGCCTCTTCGAGCGCGAGGTGCTGCCGCGGCTCCCGGGGCGCGCGCCCTCTCAGCGCGGCTGATCGCCCGAGATCACGAGGCGGTGCATCGCGCGGCGGCTCTGGTAGTCGGGGACGCCGTAGTGCTGCGTCGCGCGGTTGTCCCAGAACGCGATCGAGCCCGGCGCCCAGCGGAAGCGGCACTGGAAGAGCGGGTCGCGCACGTGGTCGAAGAGGAAGGGCAGCAGGATCTCGTTCTCGCGCTCGGAGAGGCCGACGAGCCGCGTCACGTAGTTGCGGTTGACGTAGAGCAGCTTGCGCCCGGTCACCGGGTGCGTGCGCACGACGGGGTGCCGCATCACGGGGTAGCGGCTGCGCAGCTTCGCGAGCTCGGCGGCCGGGTCCTCGCAGTCGTCGAAGGTCGTGTACGAGATCTTCATGAAGTCGTGCTCGGCCTCGAGGCCCGCGAGCATCTGCTGGATCGGCGGCGAGAGCGCCTGGTAGGCCGCGACCATGCTGGCCCAGCAGGTGTCGCCGCCGCACTCGGGCAGCTCGACGGCGCGCAGCACGGTGCCGAGCGGCGGGCAGCGCATGAAGCTGCCGTCGGTGTGCCAGCAGTCGACGCGCGAGCCTCGCGCCGCGGCGCCGTCGTCGAAGCGGAGCGTGTGCAGCTCCGGGACCTCGGGGTTCACGGCCGGTGCGAGGACGTAGGGCTCGAGCGCGCCGAAGTGCGCCGCGAAGTCGCGCTGCTGCGCGTCGCTCAGGAACTGCTCGCGGAAGAACACGACGAGGTGCTCGAGCAGCGCCCGCTCGATCGCCGCGACCTCGTCCGCGCGCAGCGGCAGGCGCAGGTCGACGCCGCGGATCTCGGCGCCGATCACGCGGGTCAGCGGGTGGATCTCGATCGCCATGCGCACGCCCCCGGCGCAGCCCCGGCCCGGCGGCCGCGCTGCCGCCTCAGGCCCAGCCCCGGCTCAGCGGCACGCGGTGGTAGAAGACGAGCCTGCGGCGCGCGAACTTCCAGACGCCATCGACGCGCGCGAACTCGTCCTCGTAGTGCCCCGCGGCCGTGACCGCGACCCCCTGCTCGACCAGGCGCAGCTCGACGCTGCAGAAGCCCGTCGCGCGGTCGCCGTCGAGCTCGATCACGTGGTTGTGCACCGTCGGGATCGGGCGCAGCGCCCCGAAGGACTGCCGGTAGAGCGCGAGCAGCGCGTCCCGCCCGCGCCCCAGCGTGTCGCCCGACTCCATCACGCCGTCCTCGCGGAAGAGCTCGACGATCTCCTCCGCGCGGCCGCCGACCGCGAGCCGGCAGTAGCGCGCGGTGAGCTCGCGGATCGCCTCGCGGTCCTCGATCGCGCGGATCCGCTGCTCGAGCGCGGCCATCCCGGATCCCCCTCAGTCCACGAAGCGCGCGAGGCCGGGCTCGATCGGGGTCGGCGCGTACTTCTCGAGCGCGGGGATCACCTCCTTGCCGAGCAGCTCGATCGTGCGCATCACGGAGGCGTGGTCGTGGTGGCCGAACTGCACGTAGCAGATCAGCTGGTCCACCCCGAGATCGGCATAGCGCCGCATCTTCTCGAAGCAGCGCTCGGGGTCGCCGACGATCAGCATGTCGGCCTCGTGGAAGTGCTGGAGCGGGACGCTGCCCTCGAGCAGGGGCTTGAGCAGCGGGAAGGTCGCGTCCTGCTCCGCCTTCGAGAGGTGCACGAGCTCCCAGTCGAGCGTGAACTGCGCGAGGTTCTGGTACCACCAGGCGCAGGAGTCCCAGATCCCGTTGGCCTCGGCCTGCGCCATCGAGTCGGCGCAGTGGACCAGCGTGTAGGCCGCGACCTTGTTCGTGCGCACGCCGGTCAGCGGCACGGCGGTCGCAGCGGCCGCGCGGTAGTCGCGCACGGCCGCGGCCATCTGCTCGAGCGGCTGCATGATCGAAAAGGAGAGGAGTCCCAGGCCGTGCTGGCCCGCGACGGCCGCGGAGCCCGCGGTCGTGGCCGCCATCCAGCAGGGCGGGTGCGGATCCTGCACGGGCTTCGGCGTGACCATGCGGCGCGGGAAGCGGAAGCGCTCGGACTCGTACTCGAAGTACTCCTCGCGCCACATTCCGACCACGATCTCGATCGCCTCGCGCCAGTCGTCGCGCGAGCGCGGGCGGTCGACGCCGAAGGCGGTCTGCTCCATCGGGGTCGAGCGGCCGGTGCCCCACTCGACGCGGCCGCCCGAGAGGATGTCGACCGTCGCGACCTTCTCGGCGATGCGCTGCGGCGGCGTGAAGGCGAAGGGCGTGAGCGTGACGCCGAAGCCGAGCCGGATCTGCCGCGTGACCTGCGAGAGAGCGCCGAGCAGCACCTCGGGCGCGGGGCAGTGCGAGCGCCCCTCGCGGAAGTGGTGCTCGACCGCCCAGATCGTGTGGAAGCGGAGCTCGTCGGCGAGCCGGATCTGCTCGACGGCCTCGCGGTAGGCGCGCTGCTCGCGCTCGCGCTGGCCGTAGGGATGCGGCTTGCCCCAGGGTCGCGGGGCGTCGACTTCGTAGAGCAGGTCGAGCTTCATCGCGCTCCTCCCCCTCGCGCCGGATCGGATCCCGACTCCGCACTCTATGCCGCGCGGCGCGCGCGAGACAAGGGCGGAGCCCGCCGGGGCCGGAGCGCGCCGCGCGGGCTCGCGCTACTCCCCGGGCTCCGGAGCCGCGAGGCGCTCGAGCAGCTCGCCGAGGCGCCCGAGCTCCTCGCCGTAGCGGCTCCAGTCGCCCTCGCGCTGGGCCTCGATCGCGCGGCGATAGGCCTCGCGCGCGTCGCGCCCGAGGTCCTGCCGCGCGGCGCCCGCCGCGGCGGGAGCGCTCGCGGGCTCGTCGGCCGGCGCGGCGGGCCTGCGCGCCGCGCGCTGCGCGCTGTCCGAGGGGAAGATCTGCTCGAGCGCGGCGTCGAGCGTCGGCTCCATCACGATCTGGTTCTGGTAGGCGACGATCACGCGCTTGAGCTCGGGGATGCGCCCGCCCGCGGAGCGCAGGTAGAGCGGGCGGATGTAGACGAGCGACTCCCCGACCGGGATCACGAGCAGCGTGCCCTGGATCACCTCGGAGCCCTGCTGGTTCCAGAGCGTGATCTGCGGCGAGATCTTCTGGTCCTGGTTGATGCGCGCGACGACCTGGCGCGGCCCGAAGATCACCTTCTGCTTCGGGAACTGGAACACCATGAGCTGGCCGTAGGCGTCGCCGTCGCTGCGCGCGACCATCCACGCCGCGAGGTTGTCCTTCTGCCGCGGCGTGAAGGGGAGCATCTGGATGTACTCGGCGCCGCTCTCGCCGGGCAGCCGCATGATCGTGTAGTAGGGGTCCATGCGCGAGGTGATCCCGGCGCCGTCGAGGACCGGGATCTGCCACTGGTCCTCGCGGTTGTAGAAGACCGCGGGGCTGGTCATGTGGTAGGTCGCGAAGACGGAGGTCTGCACCGCGAAGATGTCCTGCGGATAGCGCAGGCGGCTGCGCAGCCCCTCGGGCATGCGCTCGAGCGGCTCGAGCAGCGCCGGGAAGATCTTCCCCCAGGTGCGCGCGATCGGGTCCTCCGGGTCGATCCGGTAGAAGGTCACGTCGCCGTGGTAGGCGTCGATCACGACCTTGATCGAGTTGCGGATGTAGTTGATGCCGCCGCGCGCGACCGGCGTCGAGTAGGGATAGTCCGTGCTCGTGGTGTAGGCGTCCTGGATCCAGTAGAGGCGGCCTTCATCGATCGCGAGGTAGGGGTCCTTGTCGTAGGAGAGGAAGGGCGCGATGCGCCGCACGCGCTCCTGGATGCGCCGGAACATCAGCACGCGGCTCTCGGCGTGGAGGTTCGGCGAGAAGAGCGTGTCGGTCGAGCGGAAGTAGAGCGCGAAGAGCAGCCGCCGCAGGATCCCGCCGAGCGGGATGCCGCCCTCGCCGCGGTAGGTCGTGAAGGCGTTGTCCTCGCCCTCGGGGTAGTCGAACTCCTGGGTCCGCGTGTTCACGAAGGCGTGGTCGCTCGAGAGCTCGCCGAAGTAGAGCGCGGGCTCGCTCACCCGGAGGTCGACGCTCGACTGCGGCGGCAGGTCCTTGATGAAGAGCACCGGCAGGCCCTCGGGCGTGACCTCGTTGACCGGTCCGAGCGTGAGGCCGTAGCCGTGCGTGAAGGTGAGCCGCTCGTTGATCCAGGTGCGCGCCGGCAGGCTCTCCGAGTTGAGCTCGCGCGCCGAGAGCATGATCTGCCGGTACTCGCCGTCGATCGTGTAGCGGTCGTTGTCGACCGAGACGAAGTCGTAGTAGGTCCGGATCTCCTGGATCTGCGAGAAGGTGTCGAGCAGCGGCTGGTCGTTCCAGAGCGGGACGTTGTCGAAGGTCACGGAGTTCGCGTCGATCGCCTCGCGCGTGAGCTCGGCGTCGCCCGAGAGCTCGCGCTCGACGACGCGGTCGAGCGCGAATGCCGCGCGCGTCGCGTGGATGTTGTGGACGATGAAGGGGGTCTCCCGGATCTGCTCGTTCGGCGCGACGATGAAGCGCTGCACGATCGCGGCGTAGCCGACGCCGCCGAAGGAGACGGCGAGGTAGAGCCCTGCCGCGGCCGCGAGCGGCCAGAGCCGCGGCGTGAAGATCTGGTAGAGCGAGAGCGCGGCTCCGGCGAGCGCGGCCGCGACGAGCACGCGCAGCGCCGGCATCCGCGCCTCGACGTCGGCGAAGGACGCCCCCTGGATCACGGTGGAGGGGTCGGTCAGGAGCGCCGGCGCGGCGAGCCACGCGCCGAAGGCGAGCAGCGCGAAGAGCAGCGCGGCGAGGGCCGCGAGGTGGCGCTTGGCCGCGCGCGCGGCGAAGAAGCCGCGATCCGCGTCGACGCCGAGGTTGCCGGTCGCGGCGTGCGCCCCGGCGACGCCCGCGGCCGCGAGCAGCACGATCAGCGTCAGCTGGTTCTTCAGCGACTGCAGCAGCGGCAGCGAGAAGACGTAGAAGCCGACGTCGTAGCCCAGCACCGGGTCGACCTCGCCGAAGGGCTCGGCCTGGAGGTAGAGCAGCCAGCTCTCCCAGCGCCCGGCCGCGGAGAACGCGAGCAGGAGCGCCGCGCCGCCCGCCGCGACCCAGACCAGGGGCCGGACCAGGAGCGGGTCGAGCGTGACGCTGCGCGGCCCCTCCTGGGTCACGACCGTGAAGCGGCGCCAGCCGAGCGAGCGCCGCGCGAGCTCGAAGTTCAGGAACAGCACCGCGAAGGCGAGCGCGAACGCGCCGCCGCCGATCGCGAAGCGCGCCGCGAGCGAGCGCACGAAGATCTGCGCGTGATCGAGCTCCTGGAACCAGAGCCAGTCGAGGTAGAGCGCGACGAATCGCGGCAGGCCGAAGAGCAGGACCGCGAGCACGACGAGCAGCGGGAGCTGGGAGAAGGGCTGGGCAGAGCGCGCAGGCATGGAGCCCTCCGGGTGCGCGCGGGATCCCCGCGGATCCACGCGCCGAGCGCACGACTATATGCGGCGGCGGCGGCCACGCATAGCCCGCACTCGGCCACGCGCGTCTCGGGCGCCGTGCGATCCGGACGACGCTGGGGAATGCCCACTCCGGGCTCTCGGAGCTGCGCGCCCGCGGCGGCGGCCCCGCCGCGCCCAGCGCGAGAGCGCGCGCCGGCCGCACTTCGCCCTTGCCTTCCGGGCGAGCCCCATGCTACCAGGACTAACTCGCGAGGGAGGACTTCCCGATGGCGCGCAGAGCGATCGGTGTCGGCCCTGCACGCGTCGTTGCACTCGCCGTTGCACTCGTCGTTGCACTCGTCGGAATCGGGGCCGGCTGCGTCTCGCGCACCCCGGTCTCGCTGGTCTCGAGCAAGACCCTGGCGGTCACGCGGATCAACGCCGCGAACCTGACGCCCCGGGGGCCCGCGCGCGGCGAGGACTGCCAGCACATCGTCGTGCTATTCCCGACCTCCGGCATCCCGACGATCGACGAGGCCCTCGATCGCGCCCTCGAGCCCAGCCAGGCCAATCTCCTGATGAACGGAACCGTCACCTATCACTACTTCTACGTTCCCTACGTGTACGGGCGGAGCTGCTGGACCGCGGAGGGAGAGGCCTATGACGTGCGGGAATGAGCTCCGTGCGCTCGCGCCGCTGCTCGCGGCGCTCGCACTCCTCGGCGGCGGCTGCACGAATCGGGTCGGAGACCTCACGATCCTCTCGACCCGAGAGCCCGATCTCGCCGCGCTGGCGCTCGAGCCGAAGCGCGGCGAGCGCGTGAAGGGCAGCCACTGCGTCGTGAGCATCGTGGTGCCGCTGCTCCCGAACCTCGGCCGGGCCGTCGACAACGCCCTCGCGAACGGCGCGGGCGACGTGCTCGTCGACCAGGTGACCTACCTCAGCAGCTACTTCATCGGCATCGGCTCGCTGCAGTGCCTGCGCGTCGAGGGCACGGCCGTGCGCTTCACGCGCGCGGCGCCCTAGGCGCGGCCCCGGCGCCCGGGCCCGCGAGGCGCTCGCGCAGGCGCTGCTTCAGCACCTTGCCGCTCGGGTTGCGCGGGAGCTCGCGCACGAGCTCGAGCTGCTCGGGGATCTTCTGCAGCATCAGGCGCCGCCCGCGCAGGTGGGCGGCCAGCTCGTCGAGGCGCAGGGGATCCCCGGCGCTGCGGCACACCACCACCGCGCAGACGCGCTCGCCGCGCTCGGGATCCGGCAGCCCGATCACCGCGGCGTCGGCGACCTTCGGATGCTGCAGCAGGAGCTCCTCCACCTCGCGCGCGCTGATGTTCTCGCCCTTGCGGATGATCACGTCCTTGAGCCGGCCGCTCACGACGAGGTGCCCCTCGGCGTCGAGCCAGCCGAGGTCTCCCGTGCGGAAGAAGCCCTGCGCGTCGAAGGCGTCGGCGTCGAGCGACGCGTCGACGTAGCCGCGGAAGAGCTGCGGGCCGAACACGCGCAGCTCGCCCTCTTCGCCCGGCGCCGCCTCGCTGCCGTCGGGCCGCAGCACCCGGATCGCGGCGCCGGGCGGGCTCGCGCGGCCCTCGGTGTGCGCGAGCTTCTCGTCCGGGTCGCCGAGCTGCGCGAGCGCGATGATCGGGCACTCGGTCATGCCGTAGGTCGAGAGGATTCCGGCTCCGCCGATCTCGCGCTTGAGCGCGTAGTGGAGCTCGGGCGGCTTCGGCGCGCCGCCGCCGAGGAACATGCGCACGCGCGGGAAGATCGGCGCGGGCCCGTGCGCGCGCTGGTACTCGAGATAGGCGCGGTAGAAGACCGGACCCGCGCCCGCGTGGGTCACGCCCTGCGCGGCGAGGAAGGGGATCGAGGTCGCGGGCTCGAAGCGCTCGACGAGGAGCTCCGCCGTGCCGCTGAAGAGCGCGGCCGCGATCGAGTTCGCGCCGCCGAGGTGGGTCACCGGGAAGACCATCGCGCTGCGGTCTCCGGGGCGCAGGTCGAGCGCGAGCGCCAGCGCGCGCGACGAGACCAGGAGCGCGCGGTCCGTGTGCCGCGCGCCCTTCGGGTCGGAGGTGGTGCCCGAGGTGTAGAAGATCCAGCGCACCGGATCGGAGTCGGGGTCGGGCGGCGCCGGCAGCTGCACGGGATCGGCGTCGAGGCGCGCGGACTCGAGCGCGACCGGCGCGAGCCCGGGCAGCCCGGAGGCGACCTCGCGCGCCATCGCCTCGTAGTCGACGCCGCGGAAGGGCCCCGGCACGAGCAGCCAGCGCGCGCGGGTCTGGCGCGCGCAGAAGCCGAGCTCGCGCTCGCGGTAGATCGGCAGCAGCGGGACCTGCACGGCTCCGAGCCGCGCGAGCGCGGCCAGCGTCACGAGCGCCGAGAGCCGCGTCGGGAGCACCCACGCGACGACGCTGCCGCTGCCGATCCCGAGCGCGTTCAGGCCCGCGGCCCTGCCCTCCGCCGCGGCGCGGTACGCGCCGAAGGAGAGCTCCTGCCCGGCCTCGTCGCGCGCGAAGAGCGCGCCGGGCGTCGCGGCCGCGCGCCGCTCGACGAGCTCCCAGAAGCTGCGCGCGTCGATCACGCGGCCTCGCGCAGCGCGGCGACCGCCGCGGCGACCTCGCGGTCCTGCGCCGGGTCCGCGGGCAGCGGCAGGTGGATCGCCTCGGCGAGGCCGCGGTACGCGTCGGCGAGGAGGTCGGGGAGCTCGCCCCAGGGCGCGGTCGGAACCAGCGCGTCGAGCATCTCGTCGCTCACGAGCGGCGCGAGCTCGCTCCAGCGCCCCTCGCGCACGAGCCCGTGCAACCGCAAGCCGCGCTCCTGCCAGCCGAAGAGCTCGAGCGTCGGCCAGTAGCTCGGCGTCGAATAGAGCGTCGCGAGCAGCGCGCGCTGCTGCTCGCGCTGCGCGCGCGCGGCCGCCGCGTCCGCTCCCGTGGCCACGAGCGGATTCGCGAGCAGCCGGGTCGCGGGCGCGCGCGGCACGCGCGCCGCGCCGCGCGCGAGCGCCGGGAGCACGCGCTCGCGCAGGTAGCGCGGGCTCGCGTTCGTCGGATGCGTGTTCAGGCCCTGCGCGAGCTCGCCCGCGAGCGCGCACATCCGCGGTCCGATCGCGGCGAGGTGGATCGGGATCTCCGGATGCGCGAGCGGGCGCGGGCTCGTGTAGGGCTGCATGCGCGTGAAGCGGTAGTGCTCGCCCTCGAAGCGGAGCGGAGTCCCGCGCTGCCAGCAATCGAAGATCGCGCGCAGCGCCTGCACGTACTCGCGCATGCGCGGCGCGGGCGGCGTCCACGCGGTGCTGAAGCGCTGCACGATGTTGCCGCGCACCTGCGGGCCGAGGCCGAGCTCGAAGCGCCCGCCCGACGCCTCCTGGAGGTCCCAGGCCGCGACGGCCACGATCATCGGGCTGCGCGGGAACGCGATCAGCGCGCTGGTCGCGATCCGGAGCCTCCGGGTCGCGTGCACGGCGAGCGCCGCCGCCGCGATGCCGTCGTGGATCAGGTCCGGCAGCATGACTCCGTCGTAGCCGAGCGCCTCGACGCGGCGCGCCTGCTCCGCGACGCGCGAGAGCGGGAGCTCGACATCCAGGAGCGCCCAGACCTGCATCGCGGCTCCCTCGCCCGCCGGAGAGTCCGCCCTGCCGAGCGATCCGGGCCGCTCGCGAGAAGGGCGGAGCCCGTGCAGTCTCTCATCTCCGCGCGCCGGGGGCACCTCGGAATCGGGGCGCCTGCCGCGGAGACGGGAGGGCAGGAGGCGATGTCACCCGAGGCGATCCTCGACTTCTGGTTCGGCGACTCGCTGCGCGACCCGGCGGCGGCGCGCGCGCGCGCCGCGGTCTGGTTCCAGGCCTCAGCCGACTTCGACCGCGAGATCGCCGAGCGCTTCGGCGGCGGGATCGAGCGCGCGGCCGCGGGCGAGCTCGACGCCTGGTGCGACGCCGCGCGCTCCGCGCTCGCGCTCGTGCTGCTGCTCGACCAGTTCCCGCGCAACGTCTACCGCGGCACGCCGCTCGCCTTCGCGAGCGACGCGCGGGCGCAGGAGGTCGCGCTCGCCGCGATCGCGGCCGGATTCGACGCCGAGCTCGAGCCGCTCGCGGCGAGCTTCTTCTACCTGCCGCTCGAGCACGCCGAAGACCTCGGGCTCCAGGAGCTCTGCGTCGAGCTCTGCGAGGCGCTCGCCGCGCGCGCGCCCGCGGAGCAGCGGGAGATCCTCGCGGAGTTCAGCGACTTCGCGCGCCGCCACCGCGAGCTGATCCGCCGCTTCGGGCGCTTTCCCCATCGGAACGCCCTGCTAGGCAGGCAGCCGAGCCGCGAGGAGCTCGCGTACCTGGCCTCGGGCGGAGACTCCTTCTGAGGCTATGGTCTGCGCGTGCGCTTCCTGCGGGAGCATCCGGTGATCGGCGGCGTGCTGCTGGCCTGCACGCTCGCGGGCGCGGCGGGCGGCCTGGTCCTTGCCGATCCGGACTGGGCGCTCTGGCGCCGCCTGATCGGCGGAGCGGTCTGCGGCGCGGGCGTGGGCCTCGCGGTGACGGCCACGAAGATCGTGGGCGAGTGAGGCGATGGGCGCAGCCGGGCGCATCGCGCTCTGCCTCGCGCTCGCAGCCGTCCTCTTCGGCGGCTCGATCCTCTTCGCCTCCGAGCAGGGCGGCGAGGTCGTCACCCTGATCAGCTTCGATCCCGAGGGCCGGGGCAGCGAGACGCGGCTCTGGGTCGTCGACGCCGGGGGCCGCGCCTGGCTGCGCGCCGGCCAGCCCGGCGCGAGCTGGCTCCGGCGCGTCGAGGCGGTGCCCGAGGTCGTCCTGCGGCGCGCGGGGCGCGAGGGCCGCTACCGCGCGGTGCCCGTGCCGGAGCCCGCGGCGACCGAGCGGATCAACTCGCAGATGCGCGAGCGCTACGGCCTCTGGGACCGCTGGATCTCGCTGATCCACGACGACGCGGCCTGCGTCGCCGTGCGGCTCGATCCGCTCGACGCGGACGCCGGCGCCGCTCCCGCGCGCCGAGACCGGCCCGCGCGCGTCGACTAGCTCCGCGCGTAGACCACGAACGCGTTTCCGGCCGGGTCGGCGAGAAGCGCGCGGCGCTCGTGCGGCCCGCTCTCGGGGCCGCGCAGCAGGCGCGCGCCGCCCGCCTCGAGCCGGCGCAGCGCCGCATCCAGATCCGCGACCTCGAGCGAGACCGCCGGGGCGTCGCAGAGGCGCTCGCCCGCGGCCGCGAGCGCGAGCGTCACTCCGCCGGCGTCGAAGGCGCAGAAGCGGTCGCCGTCGCGGAACTTCTGCGGCAGCTCGAGCACCTCCCGATAGAAGCGGATCGCGCGCTCGAGATCGTCGACCGGGTGGATCACCATGCCTAGCTTCTGGACCAGCGCCATCGCGGGACTCCTTCAGGGCTTCGGGGCAAGGGAGGCGCTCGCGCCGCGCGCGCGCCCGGCGAGCGCGGAGAGCTCGCGGCGCAGCAGCTTGCCGCTCGCGTTGCGCGGCAGCGCGTCTGCGAAGTGGTAGGCCACCGGCTGCTTGAAGCCCGCGAGCCGGCTGCGGCAGTGCGCGCCGAGCTCGCGCACGAGCGCCGAGCGGTCGAGCGCCTCCGCCTCGGGCCGCAGCACGACGAAGGCGCAGGGGCGCTGGCCGAAGCGCGCGTCCGGCACGCCCGCGACGCCCGCTTCGCGCAGCGCCGGGTGCGCGAGCAGCACCGACTCGATCTCGGCGGGGTAGATGTTCTCGCCGCCCGAGAGGATCAGGTCGCTGCGCCGGTCGAGCACGCGCAGCCGGCCGCGCTCGTCGAGCGCGCCGATGTCGCCCGTGTGCAGCCAGCCGCCGCGCAGCGCCGCGGCGCTCTCCTCGGGGCGGCCGCGGTAGCCGCGCATCAGCGTCGGGCCGCGCACGAGGATCTCGCCGGGCTCGCCGGCCGGGAGCACGCCCGCGTCCTCGCCGCGGATCTGGAGCTCGGTGCCGGCGAGCGGCGCGAGGCCCGCGTCGAGCGGCGAGTCGCGGTCGTCGAGGCGCCGCGTGGCGACCTGCGAGCAGGCCTCCGTGAGCCCGTAGGTCGGCGCGATCGGCCAGCCGCAGGCGCGCGCGCGCTCGAGCAGCGGCAGCGCTGCGCCGCTTCCGCCGAGCAGCGCGCAGCGCAGCGACGCGGGCGGCGGCCGCTCGCCGCGCAGCTCGAGGATCCGCTCGAGTATGGTCGCGACGAGCGAGACCCCGGCGATGCGCCCCGCGTCGAGCTCGCGGCTCACGCGCTCGGGCTCGAAGCGCTCGTGCAGCACGCAGGTCGTGCCCTGCAGCAGCGAGCGGATCGGGAGCGAGAGGCCGCCCACGTGGTAGAGCGGCAGGCAGCAGAGCCAGCGGTCGCCCGGCAGCGCGGGCTGGTGCAGCGCGGCCGCCGCGGCGCTCGCCGCGAAGCTCGCCGCGGGCAGCTCGGCGCCCTTCGGCGCGCCGCTCGTGCCCGAGGTGAAGAGCAGCGCGAGCGCGGCGGGCGAAGCGCGCGGTCCGCCCTCGACGGGCTTCGGCGCGAGCCGCGCGAGCTCGGGCTGCGAGATCGCGCGCACGCCCGCGCGCTCCGCCGCGCTGCGGGCGCGCGCGCCGGCCTCGTCCTGCGCGTGGACGAGCAGATCCGCGCGGCCGTCGCGCAGCGGCTGCAGCAGCTCGGATTCGCCGAGCCGCGCATTCAGCGGCAGCAGCGTCGCCGCGATCCGCTGCAGCGCGTGCAGCAGCAGGACGAAGGGCAAGCCGTTCGGGAGCAGCGCGGCGACCGTGTCGCCCGGCGCGACGCCGCAGGCCGCGAGCTGCCCTGCGAGGGCCCGAGCGCGCGCGTCGAGATCGCGCCACGAGAGGCTGGCGCCGCCGACCTCGAGCGCGATCCGCTCGGGCGTCGCGCGCGCGCGCGCCGGCAGCCAGGCGCCGCTCGCGCTCATCGCGCGAGCTCGAGGGCGGGGCCGCAGGCGAGCGCTGCGAGCGCCCGCGGCTCCGGCTCGGCGCCGAGCCCGGCGCCGCGCGGCAGCAGCAGCTCCCCGCGCTCGATCCCGGGCGCGCGGCAGAGGTCGCCGCGCAGGAGCGCACTCGTCGCGAGACCCGAGGCGTGGGCGCCGGCTCCGAGCGCGGCGGCGAGCGCGGCCGCGGCGAGCTGGCCGAGCGAGGAGTCGAGAAAGGAGGTGACGACGACCGCGACGCCCGCGCGCCGCGCGCGCTCGGCGAGCGCGAGCGCCGGGCGCAGCCCCCCCAGCACCGGCAGCTTGAGCACGAGTGCGCCGACGCGGTCTTCGCCGAGCAGGCGATCGCTCGCGCCCGGAAGCGCCAGCGCCTCGTCCGCGGCGATCGGAAAGGGAGCCGCGCGCGCGACGCGCGCGAGCGCGGCGGTGTCTTCCGCCGCGACGGGCTGCTCGAGCAGCTCGATCCCGCAGCCTGCGAGCCGCGCGACCGCCGCGAGCGCCTGGGCCTCGCTCCAGGCGCCGTTCGCGTCGAGGCGCAGCGCGACGCCCGGGCCGAGCGCGGCGCGCAGCGACTCGACGCGCGCGAGGTCGCGGCCGGGCGGGCGCGCGCCGAGCTTGAGCTTCAGGCAGCCGAAGCCCGCGGCGACGGCCGCGCGCGCCGCGCGCAGCAGCGAGCCGCGATCGGCGCCCGCGACGAGCGCGCAGAGCGGGATCCGCGCGAGCGGCGCGGGCGCGAGCAGCGCGGCGAGCGGCAGATCCCGTCGGCGCGCGGCGAGGTCGTGGAGCGCGACGTCGAGTGCGGCGCCCGCGACCGGCGCCTGCTTTCCCGCGCGCGCCGCGCGCTCGAGCAGCCACGCCAGCGGGCTCTCGGGCGCGGCGAGCAGCGCGCGCGCGCCCGCGACGAGCGCGCGCTCGCAGGCCGCGCGATCCTCGCCCGCGAAGGCGGGCAGCGGCAGCGCCTCGCCCGAGCCGCGCGCGCCGGACGCGTCGCAGAGCTCGAGCAGGAAGCCGCGCCGCTCCCGGATCTCCGCGCGCGCGGTCGCGAGCGGCTGCGCGAGCTCGAGCCGTATCGGCAGCACGCGCGCGGACGCGATCCGGAGCCGCGTCACAGCGCGATCCCGAGCGCGAGCAGGAGCGCGAAGGCGAGCTCGAGGCGCGCGCTCTCCGCGAGCGCGGCGTTCAGCGCGGGGCCGTCGCTGCGTTGGAACACGCTCCGCAGCGGTCCCTGCGCGAGCGGAGCGCTGAGCCACGCGAGCAGCGGCCCCGGGCTTTCGAGCGCGAGCGCGAGCAGCGGACACGCGGCGAACGCGGTCGCGACGAGCGCGAGATACTCGAGGCGCGCGCCGCGGCGCCCGAGGCGCACCGCGAGCGTGCGCTTGCCCGCGAGCGCGTCGGTCTCGACGTCGCGCAGGTTGTTCACGACGAGGATCGCGCTCGCGAGCGCTCCGATCGGGAGCGACGCGGCGAGCGCCGCGGGAGACACGGCGAGCGTCTGCACGTAGCTCGTGCCGCAGACCGCCGCGAGCCCGAAGAACAGGAAGACCGCGACCTCGCCGAGGCCGTGGTAGCCGAGCGGCCAGGGGCCGCCGGTGTAGGCCACGGCCGCGGCGATCGACGCGGCGCCGAGCGCGACGATCGGCCAGCCCCCGATCGCGGCGAGGTAGAGGCCGGGCGCGAGCGCCGCGCCGAACACGGCGGCCATGCCGCGCCGCACCGCGCGCGGCGAGAGCAGCCCCTGCTGCACGGCGCGCGGCGGGCCGATGCGCGCCTCGCCGTCGGCGCCGCGCTCGGCGTCGAAGACGTCGTTCGCGAAGTTCGCCCCGATCTGGAGCAGGAGCGCGCCGCAGGCCGCGGCGAGCGCCGGCAGCGCGCGCGCGCCGCCCTCGACCGCCGCGATCGCGGTGCCGACGGCCACCGGCGCGAGCGCCGCCGGCAGCGTGCGCGGGCGCGCGGCGAGGATCCACGCGCCGGGGCTGCCCGGTGCGGGCAGTGCCGGCGCGCGCGCGGCGCCGTCGCGCGCGGTCAGGGTCTCCACGGAAAGCGCGAGAAGTCGGGCGGGCGCTTCTCGACGAAGGCGTCGCGCCCCTCCTGCGCCTCCTCGTTCATGTAGAAGAGCAGCGTCGCATTGCCGGCGAGCTCCTGCAGGCCGACCTGGCCGTCGCAGTCGGCGTTGAAGGCCGACTTCAGGCAGCGGATCGCGAGCGGGCTGTGCTCGAGGATCCGCCGCGCCCAGGCGACGCCGGTCTCCTCGAGCTCGTCCACCGGCACCACCGCATTCACGAGGCCCATCTCGAGCGCCTCGCGCGCGTCGTACTGGCGGCACAGGTACCAGATCTCGCGCGCCTTCTTCTGGCCGACGACGCGCGCCATGTACGACGCGCCGAAGCCGCCGTCGAAGGAGCCCACGCGCGGGCCGGTCTGGCCGAAGCGCGCGTTGTCGCCCGCGAGGGTCAGGTCGCAGATCAGGTGCAGCACGTGACCGCCGCCGATCGCATAGCCCGCGACGAGCGCGATCACGGGCTTCGGCAGCGAGCGGATCAGCTTCTGCAGGTCGAGCACGTTCAGGCGCGGCACGCCGTCGTCGCCGACGTAGCCCGCGTCGCCGCGCACCTTCTGATCGCCTCCCGAGCAGAAGGCCTCCTGGCCCGCCCCCGTGAAGAGCACGCAGCCGACCGTCTGGTCCTCGCGCACGCGCGCGAACGCGTCGATCAACTCGAAGACCGTCTTCGGGCGGAACGCGTTGCGCCGCTCGGGCCTGTCGATCGTGATCTTCGCGATGCCCTCGGCGCAGCGCTCGTAGCGGATGTCCTCGTACTGCTTGACGCTCTTCCAGTCGACGGGGCTCATGGGCTGACTCGTGCCTCCAGGGTTCGGGGTGGGGCGCCGGACGGCGGCGCTTCGCAGCTCTCGCGCAGATGGGCCTCGAGCGCCTGCAGGCACGCGCCGGGATTCTCGAGCTGCGCGGCGTGGCCCGCCTGCGGGATCTGCGCGACGCGCGCGCGCGGCAGCCGGGCCGCGAGGTCCCGCGCGATCGCGGCGAACTTCGCGTCCTCCGCGCCGACGAGCAGCAGCACCGGCAGCGCGAGCTGCGGCAGGCGGTCGAAGAGCGGCGCCTGCGCCGCGCTGCCCATGCCGCGCAGCGAGTTCGCGAGGCCGTGCGCGCGCTGGGCCAGTCGCTCCGCGCGCGCGCGCGCGAGGAAGGCGTCGCCGAGGCGCGCCTGGCTCGCGAAGAGCGGCTGCGCCATCCAGCGCGCGACGAAGGCGGGCAGGCCGTCGCGTTCGAGCGAGAGGGCGAGGGCCTCGTCGTCGCGCGCGCGCGCGGCGCGCGCGGCCGGATCGGCGATCCCCGCGCTCGCGCCGACGAGCGCGAGGCTCGCGACGCGCGCGGGCTCCGCACAGGCGAGCGCGAGCGCGCAGCGGCCGCCCATCGAGTATCCGAACAGGTGTGCGCGGGGCAGCGAGAGCGCGTCGAGCACGCGCGCGAGCTGTGCGACGCAGCGCTGCATCGAGTAGGGCCCGAGCTCGCGCGGCGCATCGCTCTGGCCGTGGCCGACGAGATCCACGCGCAGGCAGCGGAAGCGCTCGCGCAGCGGCGCGCTGAACTCCGCGAGTCCGCGGCCCGTGCCCGTGAAGCCGTGCAGCAGCAGGAGCGGCGGACCGCTGCCCTCGCTCTCGACGTGCAGGAAGAGCCCGGGCTCGGCTTCGATGCGCAGGCCAGAGCGCCCCGTGCCCGCGCTCATCGGCGCTCCCGGGAGGTCGCCGCCGCGACCGCGGCCGCGCGCGCGCGGAACGCCTCGACGCTGCGGTCGCGGTCCACCGGCACGACGAGCAGGGTCACGCCCGCGCGCACGAGCGCGTCCTTGAGCGCGCTGCGCAGGTGCGCGAGCGAGCCGATGCGCACTGCGGTCGCGCCGTAGGCCGCCGCGATCGGCGCGAGGTCGAGGCCGTGGGGCGTGCGGAAGAGCTCCTCGAAGTGGACGCGCTCGGCCTGCGCCGCGATCGGCAGGTACGAGAAGATCCCGCCGCCGTCGTTGTCGAGCACGACGACCGCGAGCGAGAGCGCGTGGCGGTGGGCCGCGAGCAGCCCGCCCGCGTCGTGCAGGAACGCGAGATCGCCCGTGAGCAGCAGCGTCGCCCCCGCGCGCGCGGCCGCGCAGCCGAGCGCGGTCGAGACGAGGCCGTCGATGCCGCTCGCGCCGCGGTTGCCGAGCACGCGCAGCGCGCGCCGGCTCGCGGGCAGGAAGGCGTCGAGTTCGCGCACGGCCATGCTGTTCGAGACGACCAGCAGCGCTCCGTCCGGCAGCTCGTCGGCGAGCGCGCGCACCGCATTGGGCTCGAGCAGCGCGGCGTCGTCGGCGAAGGCCTCGTCGAGCGCGAGCGCGGCCTGCGATTCGGCGCGCCGCCAGCTCGCGAGCCAGTGCGGGCTCCGGCGCGGGGGCGGCCCGGCCAGGCGCTCGCTCGCGGCGGCGCAGAGCAGCTCCGGGTCGCAATGCCAGACGCGCGTCGCGAGACCGCTCGGATCGTGCCGCTCGCGCTCGGGGTCGATCAGCACGAGCTCGTCGGGCGGATGGCCCTCGAGCCAGAGCCGCAGCGCCTTGCTCGTCGGAGACGCGCCGATCCGCAGCACGAGCTCGGCGGCGTGCCGCGCCGCGAAATCGGCATCCCGCAGCAGCAGGTCGGAGCTCGCGATCACGGGCGCCTCGGCGGTCCACGCGCCGCAGCGCAGCTGCGAGAGCGGGTCTGCGAGCAGCGGCCAGCCCGCGAGCTGCGCGAAGCGCGCGATCGCGGCAGCCGCCCCGGGCCGCAGGTCGAGCGGTCCGCACGCGAGGACTCCGCGCTCGCGCTCGCGCGCGAGCCGGCAGAGCGCGTCGATCTCGGCCTCCGCGGGAGGCGCCGCGCGGCGCTCGAGGCGCGGGCCGGCCAGAGCGCGCGGCTCCGGAGCGGCGGCGCCCGCGAGCGGACCGGCGGGCTCGAGCGGCTCGCGGAAGGGCAGGTTCAGGTGCACCGGACCCGCGGGCGGTCCGAGTGCCTGCGCGAGCGCGCGCTCGGCGAGCGAGCGGAAGTGGCGCAGCGTCGCGGCACCCGGCTCGGGCAGCGCGGCCTCCGCGAACCAGCGCACGTGGCTGCCGAAGAGCCGGGTCTGGTCGATCGTCTGGCCCGCTCCGACGCCGCGCAGCTCGGGCGGCCGATCGGCCGTCAGCAGCACGAGCGGCACACCCGAATAGCGCGCTTCGACCACGGCCGGCAGGAGGTTCGCGGCGGCGCTGCCCGAGGTGCAGACGAGCGCGACGGGCATGCGCGAGGTCTTCGCGAGGCCGAGCGCGAAGAAGGCCGCCGCGCGCTCGTCGATCTGGGTCCAGACGCGCAGGCCGGGCGTCTGCGCCGCGGCGATCGCGAGCGGCGCCGAGCGCGATCCCGGGCAGACGCAGACCTGGGCCACGCCCGCGTCCGCGAGCGCCGCGAAGAGCTCGGCGCTCGCGGCGTGCGCGGGGTTCGCGTCGCGGGGCGTCGCGGTCCCGGTGGGGGTGCGCATCGGGGCTTCAGACCTCCAGCAGCGGATCGAGCAGCGCGCGCAGCTTGAGCCGCGTCTCGCGCAGCTCGGCCTCCGGCTCGGAGCCCGCGACGATTCCCGCGCCCGCGTAGAGCTGCGCCTCCTCGCCGCGGATCAGCGCGCAGCGCAGGGCGACGCAGAGCTCGCCCTCGCCGCGCGCGTCGACGAGCCCGATGCCGCCCGCATACCAGCCGCGCGAGAGCTCCTCGTGGCGCGCGAGCCAGCGCTTTACCGGAGCGACCGGCGAGCCCGAGACCGACGGCGTCGGGTGCAGGCGATCCGCGAGCGCGAAGATCGAGGCGGGCTGTGCGAGCCGGCCGCGCAGCGGCGTCTCGAGGTGCTGGATGCCGTCGAGGCGGCGCAGGCGCGGCGCCTCGGCCGCGCTGAGCTCGCTGCACAGGGGCAGCAGCGCCGCGCGCAGCGCGCGCACGACGGCCGCATGCTCGGCCTGCTCCTTCTTGCTCTCGAGCAGCGCGCGCGCGAGCTCGCGATCGGCCCCGGGGCTCTGCCCGCGCGCGATCGAGCCCGCGAGCGCCGCGGTCTCGACCCGCGTGCCGCGGAGCTGCAGCAGCGGCTCGGGCGAGGCGCCGAGAAATACCGCGTCCTCCCGCGCGCAGGCGAAGAGCCTGCAGCTCGGGTAGCGGCTCGCGAGCGCGCGCAGGAGCCCCTCGAGGTCGAAGCCGCCGCGGCGCCGCACGCGCAGCCGGCGCGCGAGCACGACCTTCTCGAACTCGCCGCGCTCGATCTCGCGCAGCGCCGCCGCGATGCGGCGGCGGTAGTCGGCCGCGGGCTCGTCGCTCTCGATCGAGAGCGCGGCCGCGTGCGGGGAGAGCGGGCTCGGGAGCTCCGCCTCGCACTCCGCAGGCGGGCCGGCCGGACCGATCCAGCGCGCGCGGCCGGCCTCGAGCTCGAGCAGCCGCTGCGGCTGCCAGAACGCGAGATCGGGGAATCCGCTCCAGCCCGCAGCCGGCTCGCGCGCCGGGCCGAACGCGAAGCCGCCGACGAGCGGCAGCGCGGCAGCCTCCTCCGCGCGGGCGAAGAGCGCGGCCGCGGCGCGCTCCGCCGCGCCGAAGCGCCCGTCGCCCCGCGTCTCGATGCCGCTGCGGCGGCCGAGCGCGACGCAGCCGCGCTGCGCATCGGGAGCCAGCCACAGGAAGCGCTCCGGCTCGCGCGCGCGCGCGAAGAGCGCGATCGGGTCGGGGCCCGCGAGCTCGGACGCGGCGGCGCTCTCGACGGGGCCGGGCCTCATGCGGCGCCTCGCGCGCGCCGCGCCGTGATCAGCTGCACGGCGCCCAGCAGGAATCCGCGCTTCTCGACGCGCTCGAAGCCGGCCCGGCGCAGCAGCTCGAGCAGCTCGGAGGGGGCCGGCAGGTACTGCGTCGACTTCGGCAGGTAGGCGTAGGCCGCGCGGTCCGAGAGCAGCGCGCCGAGCGCGGGCACGACGCGGTCGAAATAGAGCGAGTGCCCCGCGCGGATCACGGGATTCACGGGGCGATCGACCTCGAGCAGCGCGACGCGGCCGCCCGGCGCGAGCACGCGCGCGGCCTCGCGGAAGATCTCGGGCAGCGCGACGAAGTTGCGCAGCGCGAAGCCGCAGGTGAGCGCGCTCGCGCACCGACTCGCGAGCGGCAGCGCGGCGCCGTCGCCCTGGATCCAGCTCGCGTCGATCCCGCGCCGCCGCGCGCCGCGCAGCATCGCGCGCGAGAAGTCGACGCCGATGACGCGCGCGCCGCGCGCGCGGGCCTGCTCGGCGAGGTCGCCCGTGCCGCAGGCGAGGTCGAGCACGCGGTCGCCCGGGCCGACCTCGATCGCGGCGAGCGCGAGCCGGCGCCAGCGCTGGTCCATGCCCGCGGTCATGAGCCGGTTCATGCGGTCGTAGCCCGGCGCGATGCGGTCGAACATCGCGCGCACGGCGCCGCGCTTCTCGCTCGGGGAGGGCAGCTCGCCTAGCGCCACGAGACCTCCACCTCGAGCTCTCCCGCTTCGGTCGCGGCGAGCGCCTGGGCGAGCGCCGCGGTGTCCTGCTTTTCCTCGACGCGCTGCAGCGCGCGCTGCACGAGCGTGCGCTGGAAGTGCAGCGCGACGATGCGCGTCACCTGGGGCAGGAGCTCGCGGAAGATCGCGCTGATCGCCTCGGGATCGTCGGCCGCCGGGCCGCGCTTGCGCACGTGCCGATCGAAGAGCTCGATCGCGGCGTCGCAGACCTGCTCTACGTTGCGCGCGTGGCGCACCGCCTGCGCGAGCAGCTCGTCGAGCGGCAGACCCGCCTCGAGGATGCGCAGGCCCGCGCGCGCCATCTCGAGGTCGGATTCGCCGAAGCGCTCCTCGCCGCCGACGCGCAGCGGCTGGAGCAGGCCCGCCGCCTCGGCGCCGCGGATCAGCGCCTCGGGCACGCCGGCCTCGGCCGCGAGCTCGGCGCGCGAGAGCGTGCGCGCGCCGATGCTCTCCTGGCGCAGCGCGGCGAAGAGCGCATCGCCGCCGCGCGAAGAGGCCTCGCCCGCGAGCAGCCGCCGGATCTGGGAGAGCGAGAAGCCCTCGCGCTGGAGCTCGCGGATCTGCTGCAGCCGGGCGAGATGCGGCTCGCCATAGATCGCGATCCGCCCGCGCCGCTCGGGCTGCGGGAGCAGACCGCGGGCCTGGTAGAAGCGCAGCGTGTCGACGCGGACTCCAGCCGCCGCGGCGAGCTCCTCGACCCTGAACTCCATGTCTGATCACTCTAAGAGTTATCGCTCGGATTGTCGACCCGCGAGCGCGCGCGGGGCGGGCAGAGCGGAAAGGCCGTAGTCGGGATTGGGATCTAGAGAAAGCGGCACGGCTTCCATACATAGGGGCCACGCGATCCCGCTCGAGGAGGCGTCGGTCGAGGTCCCGGCGACCGCAGGTCCCGCAGCGAAGGGCGGCAGCCGGTTCCCCCGCCGGGAGGTGTGTCGGCGTGCCCAGACGCCCCGTCGATCGCCGGCTCGAGTTCATCGAGCTGATCTACCGCGCGGCCGCGCAGCCCTCTGCCTGGGCGAGCTTCGTGGCGGCGCTCTCCCGCGAGCTCGGCAACGCCGCGGTGAGCCTCCTGATCGGGAGCGGCTGGGAGACCCGCCCGGACCGCATGTTCAACGCGGGCATCTCGATCGGCAGAGGCTTCTCCGAGCTGCGCGGGCTCGATCCGTGGGCGCGCTCGTACGCGGTGGGGCCGATCGGCGAGATCGCCGTGCACCGGACGCCCGCTCCGGCCGAGGTGGAGCGCAGCGACTTCTACAGGCGTCACCTCGCCCCCCAAGGTCTCGGCGCGGGCCCGCTCGTCACGCTCTTGCTCGAGCGGCGCGACGGGGGCGCGGTGGAGGGCGCCCTCGGCGTGCTCGCCCGCGCGGACGGCCCTCCGCTGCGGCACACCGAGCTCGATCTGCTGCGCGCGCTCGCGCCTCACATCGCGCGCGCGCGGGCCCTGTGCCTCGCGATCGACCGCGGCCGCGCCGAGCACGGCGGCATGGTCGAGGTCCTCGAGCGGCTCCAGATCGGCGTCGTGCTGCTCGATGGCGAGGGCCAGGCGGTGTTCGCCAATGCGAGCGCAGCGGAGATGCTCGGCGTCGACCCCGGCGGCGACGGCAGCGCGCGGCTCCGGCAGATCCGCCGGGCGCTGGTGCGCCTCACGAGCACGCTGCGGCTCGGGGACGACGCCGAGAGCTCGGAGATCGTCCTGGTCCGGAATCTCGCGGACGGGGCGCCGGTGCAGCTGATCGTCTCCAAGCTCACCGGGGGCGCGTCGCACATGGGCTACGACGTCCCCAACGCCGTCTTCCTCGCGGACCCGCGCCGCTCGTCGGGCAACCCGCTCTCGGTGCTCCGCAGCCTCTACGGGCTCACGGCGGGCGAGGCCAAGCTCACGCTGCTGCTCGCGGCCGGGCGCTCGGTCGAGCAGGCGGCGCTGGACCTCGGCGTCAAGGTCGGGACCGCCCGCACGCGCTTGAAGCGCGTCTTCGAGAAGACGCAGACGCACCGGCAGGGAGAGCTGATCCGGGTGGTGCTGGCCGGTCCGGGCCAGCTGCGGGCGCGCTCGGGCGAGCGCGAGACCTGAGCTCCCGAACGCGAAGCTGTAGTCCCATTTGGGGTCTTTCCCCGAATCGCAGCGCGCATGAGAATCAGGGCTGAGGCGGTGCAGCGCGGGTGGTGAAGTTGCAGCGCACCGAAATCGCCGCGAGCCAAGGGTTGGCTCGGCAGGCAACCGCGCGCTGGATCGCACTCCTTGGTGGTCGAGCCGCCGACGGGCAGCGGCGGCAGAGCGCGGAGAGCCCGCTCGCCCAGAACGAGTTCCCCGCCGACCATCCCGGCCGGCCTCGCTGCGCCCGTCACTCCCCTCCCGGAGCCGGGCGCGCGAGGCCGGTTTTCATTCCGCCCGCGAGGCCGGTTTTCTCTCCGCGCGCGAGGCCGGTTCCCTTTCTGCGAGAGCGCTAGCGGCCATCGGGTAGGCTCTCGCCGCGATGACGACCGGGACCGCTGCGCTCGAGCGCCGCCATCTGCAGATCGGCTGGTGGTCGCTGTTCGGCTTCCTCCTGCTGGGCTTCCTCCTCGAGGCGATGCACGGCTTCAAGCTCGGCTGGTACCTGAACGCCGGCAACGAGACGCGGCGGCTGATGTTCACGCTCGCCCACGCGCACGGGACGCTGATCGCGCTCGTGCACCTCGGCTTCGCGACGGCGCTGCGCCACGCGCCGAACTTAGCCGAGCCCCGCCGCCTGCTCGCGTCGCGCTGCCTGACGGCCGGGGGTCTCTTGCTGCCGCTCGGCTTCCTGCTCGGCGGCATCGTGATCTACGGCGGAGACCCGGGACTCCCCGCGGCCGTGATCGTGCCGATCGGTGCGCTGCTCGTCGCGGCTGCGGTCCTGCTCACGGCGCTCGGTCTCTAGCGGGCCCGGCGGGCGCGCCCGCGCCGCGCGGAGCCGGTGCTAGTCCTGTGCCTCGCAGCACTCCGAGAGCTCGCCGATGGATTCAGCGATCGCGCGCGCGAAGTCGTGCAGGTCGGGAAACAGGTCCCAGTCCGCGTTGAAGCCCCAGTAGAGGCCGCCGGCGTAGCTGAAGAGCGCGATCCCGAGGCCCTGGCCTTCGAAGAGCGGGACGACCGGATAGGCCTCGACCATCCGCGCGCCGAGCAGGAAGAGCGGCACCTGCGGGCCCGGCACGTTCGTGACGACCAGGTTCGAGGCGCGGTTGCGGAACGCGAGGCGCATCGCGACCGAGACCAGCGTCGGCGCGGTCCAGTCGGAGACCGAGGTCAGCACGTCCGCGCCGAGCGCCTGCCGGCTCTTCTTCAGGTCGCCCATGACGCGCGAGACGGCGCGCAGGCGGCGACGCGGGTCGGTCTCGGCGACCGGCAGCTGCGCGATCATCGACGACACGCGGTTGCCGGGTGCTCCGCGCTCGCCGTCGCCGCGCACGCTGACCGGGCAGAAGCCGCGGAAGTCGAGGCTCGCGAGGCGCTCGCGCGAGAAGCCGCGGCGCGCGAGGAAGCGCCCCACCGCGCCGGCCACGCCCGCGAGCACGACGTCGTTCAGCGTGCCGCCGAGCACGCGCTTGATCCGCCTCGGCTCCGCGAGATCCATCGCGAGCCAGTCGAAGCGGCGGTGCGGACCGATCGCCTCGTTGAAGGGCGTGGGCGACGCGGGCCGCAGCGTGCGCAGCGTGTTCTCGCGCAGCCAGTCGACTGCGCTGCGCAGCTGCTCGCCCACGCTCTCGGGCTCGGCCGCGTACTCGCGCGCGGCGCGCGCGATCAGCGCGGGCGCCTCGAGCCGGCGCTCGAGCGAGTCGCGCAGGAGGCGCAGCGCTCCGGGCGCGCGGTTCGGCAGCCAGGGCGAGGCGGGCTCGAAGTCCTTCTCGGGCCGCGGCTCGAGCAGCTCCTGGAGCAGCTCGCTGCCCGAAATTCCGTCCACCATGCAGTGGTGGGTCTTCGTGATCAGCGCGAAGCGGTCCTGCGCGAGGCCCTCGACCACCCAGATCTCCCAGAGCGGCTTCCCGCGGTCGAGCTGCTGCGAGACGATGCGGCCGCACAGGCGCTTGAGCTGGCGCGCGTCGCCCGGAGGCGGCAGCGCGGTGTGGCGGATGTGGTAGTGGAGGTTGAAGCGGTCGTCGTCGACCCAGATCGGGTGCTGCTCGACGGGGATCCAGGCGAGGCGCTGGCGGTAGCGCGGGATGCGGTGGAGTCGCGACGCGACGTAGTCGCGCAGGCGGTCGTCGTCGATGCCGCCCTCGGGCCCGCGCAGCGCTTCGCCCTCGAAGACGAACACACCCGCGACGTGCATGTGGGTGTTCGGGCTTTCGAGGTCGAGGAAGCTGCGGTCCTGGGCGGAGAGTCGGTCGTAGCTCTGCATCGGCTTCGGAGGTATTTTGCAGCGCGATGACTGGAGTTGCACCGGAGCCTGGCGCTGCGGCCGCTGCGAGCGCTGCCGAGGGAGAGCCGGGGCGGGCACGCGAGGGGCGCGCCGGCCCGCGCAAGCCGCCCTGGCTGCGGGTGCGGATCCAGACGAACCCCGAGGGCGCACAGCGCGAGACGCTCGCGCTCGTGCGCCGGCTGCGCCTCCACACCGTCTGCGAAGAGGCGGCCTGCCCCAACATCGGCGAGTGCTGGTCCAAGCGGCACGCGACGGTGATGATCCTCGGCGACGTCTGCACCCGCGCCTGCGGATTCTGCAACGTGAAGACCGGACTGCCGGGCCGGGTCGATCCGGACGAGCCGCGCCGCGTGGCCGAGGGCATCGCCGAGCTCCGGCTCGCGCACGTCGTGATCACCTCGGTCGATCGCGACGATCTCCCCGACGGCGGAGCGGGCCACTTCGCGGAATGCCTCGCGCAGCTCCGCCGCGCCGCGCCGGGGACGAGCGTCGAGGTGCTGACGCCCGACTTCCGGCGCAAGCCGGGCGCGGTCGAGCGCGTCGTGGCCGCGGGCCCGGACGTCTACAACCACAACCTCGAGACCGTGCCGCGGCTCTACCGGACGGTGCGCCCCGGCGCGGGCTACGCGCACTCGCTCGGACTCCTCGCGCGGGTGAAGGAGCTGCAGCTGGAGCTCTTCACGAAGTCGGGCCTGATGCTCGGCCTCGGCGAGACGCGCGCCGAGGTCTCCTGCGTGATGCAGGATCTGCGCGCCGCGCGCGTCGACTTCCTGACCCTGGGCCAGTACCTGCAGCCGAGCCGCCGGCACCTTCCGGTCGAGCGCTACCTGCGCCCGGAGGAGTTCGACGAGCTCAAGCGCGAGGCCGAGGCGCTGGGCTTCCTGCTGGTCTCGTCGTCGCCGCTCACGCGCTCGTCCCACCACGCGGATGCGGACTTCCGGCTGCTGGTCGAGCGCCGGGCCGCGCGCGCCCGGGCCGCGGAGGCGTCGGCATGAAGGACCGCCCCGACCTCGATCCCCAGGAGACCCAGGAGTGGCTCGAGGCGCTCGAATCGGTGCGCGACAGCGACGGCGTCGAGCGCGCGCACTTCCTCGTCGAGCAGCTGATCGACAAGCTGCGCCGCTCGGGCGCGCACCTGCCCTACAAGGCGACCACCGCCTACGTCAACACGATCCGGCCCCACGAGGAGGCGAAGCTCCCGGGCGAGCCCGGCCTAGAGCACAGGATCCGCTCGATCATGCGCTGGAACGCGCTCGCGATGGTCACGCGCGCGAACCAGCGCCACCCGGAGCTCGGCGGGCACATCTCCACCTTCGCCTCGGCCGCGACGCTCTACAGCATCGGCTTCAACCATTTCTTCCGCGCGCCGAGCGAGAGCTTCGGCGGCGACCTCGTCTACTTCCAGGGCCACGCCTCGCCGGGCGTCTACGCGCGCGCCTATCTCGAGGGGCGCATCAGCGAGGAGCAGCTCGACCGCTTCCGCCAGGAATCCGACGGCGGCGGGCTGTCCTCCTATCCGCATCCCTGGCTGATGCCCGAGTTCTGGCAGTTCCCGACCGTGTCGATGGGGCTCTCGCCGCTGATGGCGATCTACCAGGCGCGCTTCATGAAGTACCTGGACGCGCGCAAGCTCGTCGGAACCGCGGGCCGCAGGGTCTGGGCCTTCATGGGCGACGGCGAGATGGACGAGCCCGAGTCGCTCGGAGCGATCTCGCTCGCCGCGCGCGAGGAGCTCGACAACCTGATCTTCGTGATCAACTGCAACCTCCAGCGCCTCGACGGGCCGGTGCGCGGGAACGGCAAGATCATCCAGGAGCTCGAGGGCGGCTTCCGCGGCGCGGGCTGGAACGTGATCAAGCTGATCTGGGGCGAGGGCTGGGACCCGCTGCTCGCGCGCGACAAGCAGGGGATCCTGCTGCGGCGCATGGAAGAGGCGCTCGACGGCGACTACCAGAACTACAAGGCCAAGGGCGGCGCCTACGTGCGCGAGCACTTCTTCGGCAAGTATCCCGAGCTGCGCCAGCTCGTGGCCCACCTCTCCGACGACGACATCTGGCGGCTGCAGCGCGGCGGCCACGATCAGCAGAAGGTCTACGCGGCCTACGCGGCGGCCGTCGAGCACAGCGGACAGCCGACCGTGATCCTCGCGAAGACGGTCAAGGGCTACGGCCTCGGCAAGGCCGGCGAGTCGGTCAACATCTCGCACCAGCTCAAGAAGCCCACCGACGAGGCGCTGAGGGAGTTCCGCGATCGCTACCGGATCCCGATTCCGGACGACAAGCTCGCCGAGGTTCCCTACTACAAGCCGCCCGAGCAGAGCGGCGAGATGCTCTACCTGCGCGAGCGCATGCAGGCGATGGGCGGCTCGCTGCCCGCGCGCCGGCGCCAGGCGCCCGCGCTCGAGATCCCCGGCTTCGAGATCTTCGAGTCCCAGACCGCGGGCAGCGGCGAGCGCGAGGTCTCGACCACGATGGGCTTCGTGCGCCTCCTGACCCTGCTCACGCGCGACAAGAAGCTCGCGCCGCACGTGGTCCCGATCGTGCCCGACGAGGCCCGCACCTTCGGCATGGAGGGCCTGTTTCGCACGATGGGCATCTACGCGGCCAAGGGCCAGCTCTACGACCCGGTCGATGCGGGCCAGGTGATGTCCTACAACGAGGAGGTCGACGGGCAGATCCTCGAGGAGGGCATCAGCGAGGCGGGTGCGATGTCGTCCTGGATCGCCGCCGCGACCTCCTACACGAACCACGGCGTGCCGATGATCCCCTTCTACATCTTCTACTCGATGTTCGGATTCCAGCGCGTCGGCGATCTCGCGTGGGCGGCGGGCGATTCGCGCGCGCGCGGCTTCCTGCTCGGCGGGACCTCCGGTCGCACCACGCTCGCGGGCGAGGGGCTGCAGCACCAGGACGGGCACAGCCAGCTGCAGGCCTCGCTGATCCCGAACTGCCGCTCCTACGATCCGACCTTCACCTACGAGCTCGCCGTGATCCTGCACGACGGCCTCGTGCGCATGTACCGCGAGCAGGAGAACGTCTTCTACTACATCACGCTGCTGAACGAGAACTACGAGCAGCCCGCGATGCCCGCGCAGAGCGCGCTGCGCGAGGGCATCGTGAAGGGGCTGTACCTGTTCCGCGAGGGCGCCGCGAAGAAGAAGCTCCGGGTGCAGCTGCTCGGCTCGGGCGCGATCCTGCGCGAGGCGATCGCGGCCGCGGAGCTGCTCGAGCGGGAGTGGGGCGTCGCGGCCGACGTCTGGAGCGCGACGAGCCTGAACGAGCTGCGCCGGGACGGGCTCGAGGTCGAGCGCTGGAACCGGCTGCACCCCGAGGAGCCGCCGCGCATGAGCTACGTGCAGCAGTGTCTCGGCGCGCGCCAGGGCCCGGTGATCGCGGCCACCGACTACATGAAGGCCTGGGCCGACCAGATCCGCGCCTTCGTGCCGCATTCCTACAGCGTGCTCGGCACCGACGGCTTCGGCCGCAGCGATACGCGCGAGCGGCTGCGGCGCTTCTTCGAGGTCGATCGCCAGCAGATCGCGGTCACGGCGCTCGCGGCGCTCGCGCGCGAGGGCGAGCTCCCGGCGCGCAAGGTCACCGAGGCGCAGAAGCGCTACGGCATCGATCCCGACAAGCCGAATCCGGCCTCGGCCTGAGGCGCGAGCGAATGGGCGAGATCCGCGAGTTCCTGGTTCCCGACATCGGCGACTTCCCCGAAGTCGACGTGATCGAGATCCTCGTCGCGGTCGGCGACAAGGTCGACGCCGAGCAGTCGCTGCTCACGCTCGAGAGCGAGAAGGCCACGATGGAGCTGCCGGCCCCGTGGCCGGGCGTGATCCGCGAGCTCTTCGTGAGCGTCGGCGACAAGGTCGCCGAGGGCAGCCGGCTCTGCGCGATCGAGGTCGAGGAATCGGTCCGCGCGGAGCCCCCGGCCGCGCAGGCCTCCGCGGGCGCGGCTCGCGCGGGTGCCGAGCGCCCGGACGTCTCGCACGACCCCGCGGAGGACGAGCCGCTGCCGCCCGCGCGCGCGCCGCTCGCGAGCGCGGGCGGGCAGAGCGCCAGCGAGGCGCAGCGCGAGCTCGTGCGCGACGAGCCGGTCGCGGTGCAGCAGGCAGCTCCCGCGAAGCTCGCGCACGCGGGGCCTTCGGTGCGCCGCTTCGCGCACGAGCTCGGCGTCGACCTGCGCCGCGTCGAGGGCAGCGGCCGCAAGGGGCGCATCCTCAAGGAGGACGTCCAGCGCTTCGTGAAGCAGGCGCTCGCGGCGCCGCCGGCGCCGAGCGCGGGGGGCGGCTTCCAGCTTCCGGCCGCGCCGCGCATCGATTTCTCGAAGTACGGCGAGATCGAGCTCCAGCCGCTGAACCGGATCCGCCGCGCGTCCGCGCGCAACCTGCACCGCTCCTGGCTCACGATCCCGCACGTCACGCAGTTCGACGAGGCCGACATCACGGACCTCGAGGAGTTCCGGCGCAGCCGGCTCGAAGAGGCCAGGGCCAAGGGCGTCAAGCTCACGCTGACGGTCTTCCTGCTGAAGGCGCTCGAGGTGGCGCTCCAGGACTTCCCGATGTTCCGCGCCTCGCTCGACGAGGGCGGCGAGAACCTGATCGTCAAGCGCTACGTGCACCTCGGCGTCGCGGTCGACACCGAGCACGGGCTCGTCGTGCCCGTCGTCAAGAACGTCGATCAGAAGAGCCTGCTCGTGCTCGCGGCCGAGATCTCGGAGCTCTCCGTGCGCGCGCGCGACCGCAAGCTCACGCCCGAGGAGCTCTCGGGCGCGTGCATGACGATCTCGAGCCTCGGCGGGATCGGCGGCACCGCCTTCACGCCGATCGTGAACCACCCGGAGGTCGCGATCCTCGGAGTCTCGCGCTCGCAGATCAAGCCGGTCTGGCGCGACGGCCAGTTCGTGCCGCGACTGCTGCTGCCGCTCTCGCTCTCCTACGACCACCGCGCGATCGACGGCGCCGACGCCGTGCGCTTCACGACGCGCCTCGTCGCGGTGCTGGCCGACATCCGGAATCTGATTCTCTGATGCACGAGATCGGGGGCGCGCAGCCGTGAGTCCTTCCCTGCTCGAGATCCGGGTTCCCGACATCGGGGACTTCGAAGCCGTCGACGTGATCGAGGTGCTCGTGGCGGCCGGCGAGCGCGTCGAGGAGAACCAGTCGCTGATCACGCTCGAGAGCGACAAGGCGACGATGGAGATCCCGGCGCCGCGCGCGGGCGTCGTGCGCGAGCTCCTGGTGGCCGTCGGCGCCAAGGTGTCGGAGGGCAGCCCGATCGCGCGCCTGGAGGTCGAGGAAGCGGCGGCCGAGGGAGCGCCCGAGCCGGCGGAAGCGGCGGAGGCCCGGCAGCCGGAGCAGGCAGAGGCGGCGCGGCCCGCGGCCGCCGCGCGCGCCGCGGGGCCGGCGGATCCCGACTGCGACGTGCTCGTGCTCGGCGCGGGTCCGGGCGGCTACACCGCGGCGTTTCGCGCGGCCGATCTCGGCCAGCGCGTGGTGCTCGTCGAGCGCTACCCGATCCTCGGCGGCGTCTGCCTGAACGTCGGCTGCATCCCGTCGAAGGCGCTGCTGCACGTGGCCGAGGTCCTGACCGAGGTGCGCGCGCTCGCCGGGCACGGCGTCGACTTCGGCGCGCCGAAGCTCGACCTGGAGCAGCTGCGCGCGCACGTGGCCGCGGTGGTCGAGCGCCTCACGGACGGCCTCGAGCAGCTCGCGACGCGGCGCAAGGTGGAGCGCGTCACGGGGCTCGGCCGCTTCGAGTCGGCGCATGCGCTCGTCGTCGACGTGCCGGGCGAGAGCCGGCCGCGGCGCATCGCCTTCGAGAAGGCGATCGTCGCGGTGGGCTCGCGCAACATCGCGCTTCCGGGCCTGCCCGAGGATCCGCGCCTGCTCGACTCGACCTCGGCGCTCGCGCTCGCCGACGTTCCCGGAGAGCTGCTCGTCGTCGGCGGCGGGATCATCGGCCTCGAGATGGCCGCGGTCTACCACGCGCTCGGCTCGAAGATCAGCGTCGTCGAGCTCACCGACCAGCTGATGCCGGGCACCGATCCCGACCTCGTGCGCGTGTTCCGGCGCATCGCCGACACGCGCTGCGAGAACATCTGGCTCGGCACGAAGCTCACCGGCATCGATGCGAAGCCGGACGGCCTGCACGCGCGCTTCGAGGGCGCGGGGGCGCCCGCGACGCAGCGCTTCGACCGCGTGCTCGTGGCGGTGGGGCGCCGCGCGAACGGCGACCGCATCGACGCGGGCAAGGCCGGCCTCGCGGTCGACGCGCGCGGCCAGATCGCGGTCGACCACGAGCAGCGCACGAACCTGCCGCACGTCTTCGCGATCGGCGACGTGACCCCGGGCCCGATGCTCGCGCACAAGGCGATGCACGAGGCGAAGGTCGCGGCCGAGGTCGCGGCCGGGCACAAGTCGGCCTTCGTCGCGCGCGCGATTCCCTCGGTCGCCTACACCGATCCCGAGGTCGCGTGGATGGGGCTCACGGAGACGCAGGTGAAGCAGGAGGGGCGCAAGCTGCGCGTCGCGCGCTTCCCGTGGGCGGCCTCGGGTCGCGCGCTCGCGCTCGGCCGCGACGAGGGCTTCACCAAGCTGCTCTTCGACCCGGAGAGCGGGCGCCTCGTCGGCGCGGGGATCGTGGGCCCGCGCGCGGGCGACCTGATCGCCGAAGCGGTGCTCGCGCTCGAGATGGACGCCGAGGCCGGAGATCTCGCGCTCTCGATCCACCCGCACCCGACGCTCTCCGAGACCCTCGCGCTCGCCGCGGAGGTCGCCGAGGGCACCGTCACGGATCTCTACGCGCCGAAGCGGAAGTAGCCGCCGCGACCCGGGCGGACGCGCGAGCGCGTAGAATGGCTCGCGGCGATCCACGGGAGGAACTCCGTTGCGGCACGCGCCCGCTCTCGCACCCGCTCTCGCGCTCGCGCTCGGATCCGCTCTGCTCGCGCCGGCCGCTGCGGAAGCGGCGCTCCACAAGTACCGCCACCGCGGCGTGACCGTGGTCAACTCGAACAACGTCACGCCGAACCCGGACCAGATCCCGCCGTCCACGGAGCCCTTCGGCGCGGTCGCGCTGGTCGACGCGACGGGCCCCGCGCCGCTCCTGCGCAAGCTCATGCTCGTGACGAACAACGCGGCCACGGTGCTGGTTCCGTCGCTCGCGACGAACATCTTCGTGAGCGAGATCGCGCGGCAGGGTCCGGGCGCCACGAGCATCATCCACGGCCAGCCGGGGCCCGTCTTCACGGGCAGCGGGAGCCCGGCGGCCGCCGCGAACATCCGCTGGGGCACGGTCACGGGCTGGACCATCACCGGCACCGCGTGGTGCAACTCCAGTCCGGCGATCATCTGCTCGCTCGCGATGCGACAGGACGAGGCCTCCGTCGACCCGCCGCTCAACTCCGAGTTCTACGACCTCGGTACCTGGTTCTTCCACGGCACGGGCTTCACCTCGGTGCCCTACGTCACGAGCTTCAACACCAACGCGCCCGGCAACACGATGCGCTGGTCGCGCGGTCCGCGCGTGCGCGATGGGACGCTTCCCGCGCTCTCGCTGATCGGAGCGCTGGGCCTGGCTGCGGGCCTCTGCCTCGGCGGGGCCGCGGCGCTGCGGCGGTCGCGCTAGGGATCGGCGCCCGCTTGGCCAGGATCGATCGGCTGCTCGAGATCATGGCGCGCCTGCGCGACCCGGAGCGCGGCTGCCCCTGGGACCTCGAGCAGGACTTCGCCTCGATCGCGCCCTACACGCTCGAGGAGGCCTACGAGGTCGACGACGCGATCCGGCGCGGCGATCGCGACGCGCTGCGCGAGGAGCTCGGCGATCTCTTGCTGCAGGTCGTGTTCCACGCGCAGATGGCGCGCGAGGAGGGCAGCTTCGACTTCGCTGCGGTGGTCGACGCGATCTGCGCGAAGCTCGTGCAGCGGCACCCCCACGTGTTCGGCGACGCGGAGATCGGCACGGCCGCGGCGCAGCTCGAGAGCTGGGAGCGCCTGAAGCAGGAGGAGCGCGCGGCGCGGGCCGCGCTAGAGGGCAGCGCTCCGAGCGCGCTCGACGGCGTGCCGCGCGCGTTCCCGGCGCTCCTGCGCATCGCGAAGCTCGAGCGGCGCGCGGCGCGCGCGGGCCTGGCTCCCGAACGCGAGTCGCCGCTGCTCGCGCGCCTCGCGGCCGCGCTGCCGGACTTCGCGGAGCAGGACCTCGGCGAGCTGCTGCTCGCGCTGTCGCAGCTCGCGGCGCGCCGCGGGCTCGAGCCCGAGACGCTCGCGCGCGAGGCCGCCGAGCGCTTCGAGGCGCGCCTGCGCCGCGCCGAGGCCGCGCAGCGCGGTGGCGGCGGCGAGCGCTAGTTCGAAACCGGCTCCGTCCAGTCCCGGGGTCTGCGCCAGCCGCGCGGCGGATGCGGGTCGTAGCGGAGCCCCGCGCCCGGATGCGTCGCGCGCCACGCCTCGAGCCGCGCGAGCAGCGGCGGGATGCGCGCGAGCTCGCTCGCGCGCAGGTCGCGCTTCTCGCCGGGGTCCGACGCCAGATCGAAGAGCTCGATGCGGCGGCCGCCGCCCCGGCGCCTCGCGGGCGCCCCGGCCGGCTTCGCCTGCGCCGGCGCGCGCGGCTCGTCGAGCACGAGCTTGAAGGGCCAGTCGATCACGGCGTGGGACTGCGCGCGGTTCGACTCGACCGCGAAGAGCAGCGGCGCGTGCGCGACGAGCTCGCCCGACGCGAGCGCGGGCAGGAGGTCGCGGCCCTCCACGCGCGGGGGCAGCTCCGCGGCAGGCAGCCCCGCGGCCGCGGCGAGCGTCGCGTAGAGGTCGGAGTCGCGCAGCAGCTGGGCGCTCGCGCGACCCGCCGGCAGCCGTCCCGGCCAGCGGATCGCCGCGGGAACCCGGATGCCGCCCTCGTAGAGCGTGCCCTTGCCTCCGCGCAGCGGGGCGTTGCTCCCGGGCGGAGTCACGGCGCCGTTGTCCGAGAGGAAGAGCACGAGCGTGTCGCGGCCACCGGCGGCCACGGCGTCGAGCACGCGGCCGACCTGCGCATCCAGCGACTCGAGCATCGCCGCATAGCGGCGCCGCTGGCTGCCGAGCGGCGGATAGCTCGCGGTCAGCGCCTCCGGCGCCTCGTAGGGCCGATGCGGCGCGCCGAAGGCCGCGAGCAGGAAGAGCGGTCGCGTGGGGTCGCGCTCCTCGAGCACCCGCAGGAGCTCGTCGCCGAGCAGCTCGGTCGCATAGCCCTCGTCGCGGGTCCGGCCGCCGTCGCGCTGCAGGTCGCGCGCGCCGAGGAAGTCGAGGTCGAAGTGGCTCGCGCCGAGCAGGTGGCCGTAGAAGCGGTCGAAGCCCTGGGCGTTCGGCTGGTAGCTCGGGTGGGCGTGACCGAGGTGCCACTTGCCGACGAGCGCCGTCTGGTAGTCCGCGCGCCGCAGGAGCTCGGGCAAGGTCACGACCTCGGCGGCAAGCCCCTGCGGCGACCAGCCGCGCAGCACGTGGTACTGGAGTCCCAGCTCCATCGGCGAGCGGCCCGTGAGCAGGGCCGCGCGCGTCGGCGTGCAGACCGGCGAGACGTAGAGGTGCGTGAGCTCGAGGCTCTCGGCGAAGAAGGCGTCGAGGCGCGGCGTGCGCGCGGGACTGCCGCGGCGGGCGAGATCGCCGTAGCCCTGGTCGTCGCTCAGGAGCACGACGAGGTCCGGCCGCCGCGCGGGCTCCGGGCGGCTCGACGCGGCGCTCGCAGCCTCGGGCTCGCGGCGCGCGGCCGCACACGCGATCCCGAGCGCGCAGAGCGCGGCGAGCGCGGCGCCGCAGCGGAGGGCCGGGCGCGCCGCTCCGTTCAGGCGGGTTCGCAAAACGACTTGATCTCCAGGTACTCCTCGAAGCCCGCCACGCCGTTCTCGCGGCCGAGCCCGCTCTGCCGGTAGCCGCCGAAGGGGACCTCGGGGCCGTAGTAGATGCCGCCGTTGACCATCATCGTGCCGCTGCGGATGCGGCGCGCGACGCGCCGCGCGCGCTCGTGGTCGGCGCTCCAGACGCCGCCCGAGAGCCCGTAGGGGGAGTGGTTCGCGATCCGGATCGCGTCCTCCTCGTCGTCGTAGGGGATCACGGCGAGCACCGGTCCGAAGACCTCGAACTGCGCGAGCTGTGAGTCCGGATCGACGTCGTAGAAGAGCGTCGGCTCGAGGAAGTAGCCCTTCGGCAGGTGCTTCGGGCGACCGCCGCCGAGCGCGAGCACCGCGCCGTCGGCCCTGGCCCGCGCGATGATGCCCTCGATGCGCTCGCGCTGGGCGGCGCTGTTCACCGGTCCCATCAGGTTCTGGCGGTCGAGCGGATCGCCGTACTTGAGGTTCTGCATCGTCGCCTTGACGATCTCGACCGCCTCCGCCTGGCGCTTCCTCGGCACGAGCAGGCGCGAGAGGATCGCGCAGCCCTGGCCCGCGTGGCTGCAGATCATCACGCCCGCCATCGGCAGCGTCTTCGCGAGATCCGCGTCGTCGAGCACGAGGAAGGGCGACTTGCCGCCGAGCTCGAGCGTGACCCGCTTCACGCTGTCGGCCGCGCAGGCGAGGATGCGCTTGCCGGTCGCGGTCGAGCCCGTGAAGGTGACCATGTCGACGTCGGGATGCGTGGTCAGGATCTCGCCGATGTCCTTCTGGGCGGAGGTCAGGATGTTCACGACGCCGGGCGGGATCTCCGTCTTCTCGGCGATCAGCTGACCCAGCACGAGCGTGGACCAGGGCGTCGAAGGCGCGCCCTTGAGCACGATCGTGTTGCCCGCGGCGAGCGCACCCGAGAGCTTCTTCAGGTTGAGCTCGGTCGGGAAGTTCCAGGCGGTGATCGCGGCCACCACGCCGATCGCCTCGCGCTCGATCCAGCGGTGGCTCTTCATGCCCATCACCTCGGCGACGCCGAGGTCCTCGCCGAAGCGGTACGAGTCGAGGAACTTCAGCATGTGCGGGATGAAGAGGTTGAGCGGCGTGTCGAGCTGCGGGCCGTAGGTCAGGAGGATCGGGCAGCCGACCTCGGCCACCTTCATCGCGCGGAACTCCTCGCGCTTCTCCTCGAGCGCCGTCTGCAGCTGGCGCAGGCAGCGCTTGCGCAGCTCGAGGTTGGTCGACCAGTCGCTGGTGTCGAAGGCGCGGCGCGCGGCCGCGATCGCGCGCAGCACGTCTTCCCGCGCCGCGTCCGCGGCGACGCCGAGGATCTCCTCGGTCGCGGGATTCTCGTTCGGATAGCTGCGACCTCCGGTGGCCGGCACCAGCTTGCCGTCGATCAGCAGGCGCTCCTCGTGCCAGAACTGGGACATGTCTGCCTCCGCGGGGTGTGGAACGGCTCGCATTGTATCCGAGCGGTCTCGCCCAGCGACTCCGTTCGGAGCGCGAACGATCCGCGGCGCGCTGCGCGCGCTGCGCTCGGGTTGCATAAGCTCGCGCCCCCGCGATCTGCTCGAGGAGGATCCCGCGTGCGCGCGCCTTCGGCTCTCACCTGCCTGCTCCCGCTCTTGCTCGCGCTCGGAGCCGCGGCCCACGAGCCGGAGGAAGAGGCCGAGGCAGCGCCGCCCTCCGGCCTCTTCGGCACCTCCTTCCTCGAGGGCTGGAGGCGTAGCATCGGCGCCGGTGTCTCGGGAGCGAAGGGCAACACGACGAGCTTCGACGCGAACGTCGACGTGCTCGGCGACGCGGAGGACGAGTGGCGCCGCTGGAAGCTGCGCGCCGCCTACTTCGTGTCGAAGGCGGAGGAAGCGGGCGGCGGCATCGACCGGACCAAGAACCAGGTCTACATCGACCTCACGCGGGACTTCCGCTTCCCGGAGTGGCCGGTCTTCCTCTTCGTCCAGGGGCGCTTCGACTACGACCCCTTCGAGGCCTGGGACTATCGTCTGGCCGGATCCCTCGGTGCGGGCTACGACCTCTACGACTCGGATCCCTTCGACCTGCGCGCGCGGTTCGGCGCGGGCGTGAACCAGACCTTCGGCGTGGAGTTTCCGGCAGGCGGCGACGACGACGAGCTCTCGCCCGAAGCCCTCGTCGGGCTCGAGGCGGTCTGGCGGCCGCGCGAGGGACAGACCCTCGCTACCGCGCACACCGTCTACCCCGATCTCTCGAGCCTGGGCGAGTTCCGCCTGATCTCGACCGCCGACTGGATCCTCGAGGTCAGCGACTGGATTCCGCTCGCGCTCAAGCTCGGCCTGCTCTTCGAGCACGAGTCGGAGGTCGAGCCGCCGGCGAAGCAGAGCGACCTCAAGTACGCCGCCGCGCTGCTCTACAGCTTCTAGTCGGCGGACGCAGGGGCCCCGCGAGATCGCTCTCCCCTCGCCGGGATCAGCAGCGAGCCGGCGACCCCGAGCGCGATCAGTCCGGCCACGACGCCGAGCGAGACGCCGATCGGAATCTCGACTACGTCGAGCAGCAGCATCTTGGCGCCGACGAAGAGCAGCACCGCCGCGAGAGCGGGCTTGAGCAGGTGGAACCTGCCGATCACCCCCTGCAGCAGGAAGAAGAGCGAGCGCAGGCCGAGGATCGCGAAGATGTTCGAGGTGAAGACGATGAAGGGATCGCTCGTGACCGCGAAGATCGCCGGGATCGAGTCGATCGCGAAGACGAGATCGGTCCACTCGATCAGGACGAGCACCACGAGCAGCGGGGTGGCGAGGCGCTTCCCGTTCTTCAGGACCGTGAACTTCGAGCCGTGGTAGTCGGGATCCGCCGGCAGGAAGCGCAGGAAGAGGCGGTACACGGGGTTGCGTTCCGGGTGCATCCCCTCGTCGGCGACCACGAAGAGCTTGATCGAGGTGAAGACCAGGATCGCCCCGAAGACGTACATCACCCAGTGGAACTTCGCGAGCAGCGCCGCGCCCGCGAAGATGAAGAGCGCCCGCATCACGAGCGCGCCGAGCACGCCCCAGAAGAGCACGCGGTGCTGATGGATCGCGGGCACCGAGAAGTAGGAGAAGATCGCGTAGAAGACGAAGATGTTGTCGACTGCGAGCGCCTTCTCGATCAGGTAGCCCGTCAGGAACTCGAGGCCGCGCTGCGCGCCGAACCAGTGGGCGACGAGGCCGTTGAAGGCGAGCGCGAGCGAGATCCAGACCGCGCTCCAGGCGCCGGCCTCCGCGACCGTCACCTCCCGGGCATGGCGGTGGAAGACCCCGAGGTCGAGTGCGAGGAGGGCCAGCACCGCGGCGAGGAAGCCGGCCCACAGGGCGGGGGTTCCGACGCTCTCCATGGCCGCGCTCTCCTCGGCAACGCCGGGCGCTCGTTCCCGCGCCCCGGCCCGTTTCCCCGCGCCTGTGTAGGTCGGCGCGCGATAGAAAGAAAATAGATACTTAGGACGAGATCGATAGAGAAAAAGAAAGTATCAGCGCGCGGCCACGGGAGGGCGCGGCTAGGAGAAGAGCTCGCGCCGCGCGCTGGCCGAGATCGCGGCCACCGCGGGGTGCTTGATGCGGCGCTCGACCGTGATCGCGTAGAAGCGCTCGCGCACCGCGTCCGTCGAGCCGATCGCCCGCACGCGGTACTGGCGCTGCAGGTCGCGCGCGATGATCGCGGGAGCGCAGAAGATCCCCGCGCCGTGCTGGCCGAAGACCTTGACCAGCGCCGAGTCCTCGATCTCCGCGGCGATCCGGGGGCGCAGGCCGAGCTCCTCGAACCACTGGTCGAGCGAGCGCCGCAGCACGGTGTTCTCGGTCGGCAGCAGCAGCGGGGCGCCGTCGAGCGAGCGCGGGAAGGATCTCCCGAAGCGCCGCGCGAGCGCCGGGGTCGCGAAGAAGGTGATGCCGCTCTCGCCCAGCAGATGGTTGAAGGCGCGCACGCGGAGGTGCGGTCCGAGCGGGGTATCGGCGATCACGAGGTCGAACTCCCGCGTCGCGAGCGCGGCCAGCAGGGCGTCGGTCTTGCCCTCGCGCAGCACGAGCTGCACGGCCGCCTGGCCCTTCAGCACGCTCTCGAGCAGACGGTGGCAGACGAGCTTCGGGACCACGTCGGCGACACCGACGTGCAGGCGGGGCGGACGCGCGGTCGTGCGCCCGCGCAGCGTGTCCAGCAGCTCGCCGCCGAGGCCGAAGATCTCCTCGGCGTAGCGGTAGACGATCTGCCCGACCTCGGTCAGCACGAGGCCGCGGTTCTGCCGCGTGAAGAGCTTCTCGTCGAGCGACTCCTCGAGCCGGCGGATCTGCGCGCTGAGGGTCGGCTGCGCGAGCCGCAGCACCGCCGAGGCGCGCGTGACGCTGCCCTCGCGCGCCACCGTGTAGAAGTAGAGCAGGTGGTGGTAGTTGAGCCACTCCATGCGCCCCCTCGCGGTATCTAGAAATTGGATGGAAACGGAGCTGATTTTCTATTTTATGAAACTGTGCGCCGACCGTAGCATGCCCGGGCAGGCGGATCGCGGAGCGCGCGCCGCGGCGCTGGGCCGCGCGCGGCATGCCGCAGGCAGGAGGAGCGCATGAACGCCGAGAAGATCCTCTCGCAGCTGTTGGCCGGAGGGCCCGGCTCGGCCCTGGCCGGCGGCCTCGCGGGTGGGCTCGCGAGCGGGCTGCTCACGAGCCGCGCGGGGCGCAAGCTCGGCGGCAAGGCGCTCGAGCTCGGCGGCCTCGCGGCGATCGCGGGACTCGCCTTCGCCGCCTGGAGCCGCCACCGGAAGGCGGCCGGGCTGCCCGCGGCGGAAGGCCTGGCCCCGCAGTCCGCGCCGCCGGAGTTCCTGCCCGCATCAAATCGGCCCGACGAGAGCTCCGAGCTCGCGCGCGTCCTGCTCTTCGCGATGATCGCGGCCGCGCGCGCCGACGGAAGGCTCGACGGCGACGAGCGGAGCGCGATCCACGAGGGCGTGGCGCGTCTGCCGCTCTCCGAGCTCGAGCGCGCCGAGCTCCACGCGGCGCTCGAGCGCCCGGCGGACATCGAGTGGCTCGTGCGCCAGGCGAGCTGCCCGGAGCGGGCGGCGGAGATCTATGCGGCATCGCTGCTCGCGATCGAAGTCGACACGCCGGCCGAGCGCGGCTACCTCGCGATGCTCGCGGCGCGGCTCGAACTGCCCGAGGAGCTGGTCGCAGCCCTGCATCGCGAGAGCGGCGCCTCGACGCCGCCGCGCCCCGGGGCGGCGCCGGTGGCGCGAAACCCCGCGCGGGTCTCCTGAGAGCCGCCGCGCTCGCGGCGCGCGCCGGGGACCTCAGAAGCGCAGGGTCCAGCCGAGCTTCGCGACCGGCTCGCTGCGCGCGAAGTCGATGTCGCCATCGCGCGCGTCGAGGCCCTGGTTCAGCACCAGGAAGAGCTCGCGCCCGTCCCTCACGATCCAGCGGATCCGGCTCTGGACGCCGACCGAGTCGCTGACGTTGTCGTACTGCACGATCGTGATCCAGGAGATGTCCGGGGTGAACTGGAGGTTGAGGCGCACGCGCGCGATCCGGAAGCGGAAGCGCTTGTCGAGCGCGCCGATGCTCCAGAGCTCGTTGTGGTCGTACTCGAGCGCGAGGTACCAGTGCTCCGAGGGGCGCCACTCGAGCCGCGGGCGCACGCGCACGCGGTAGCCGTCGAAGAAGCTGCCGCCGCCGGTCTCGAACTCCGCGCGCAGGTCGCGGTTCCTTCCGGTCTCGAGCAGCGCGAAGGCCTCGTCGAAGTGATAGGCGCCGGTCGGGATCTGGACGTTCTCCTTGATCGCGAAGGGAACGTCGAGATTTTCGTAGCGGTGGTCGTAGCGGAGCTCGATCGAGTCGGCGCGGTGGCTCTCGAGCTTGAGCGGCCGGAAGGCCACGGCGCCGCTCTCGACCTCCCGGCCGATGTCGGTCACCAGGCGGCCGGTCAGGCGCAGGTCGAGGGTGCGCACCGGACTTCCCTGCGGCCGGATCCGGTAGCGGTAGTCGGCATCGTACTGCCGGATTCCCGGCCGGTTCAGGAAGCCCAGCGCGGGCAGGAAGTCGTCCTGGAGCTCGATCACGCCGAGCGACCAGGAGAGCAGGTCGTTGGGATAGGCGAGATGGGCGCCCCAGGCCCACTCGTCGCCGGAATCGACTCCCTCGGTGAAGCTCCGCTGCAGCCAGGTGCGCGCCTCGACGGCGTCGCCGTTCCAGACGTCCGAGTCGCGGTAGTTGAAGTCGGCGCCCGCGAGGCTGTTGTCCTGCGTGGTGTAGGGGTTGCCGTGCGTCGCGATCACGCCGACGCGGGACTCCTCGAACAGGTTGTAGGAGACGCGCGCGACGCCGAGGTTGCGGCCGTCGAGGCCCGGCTGGTCGTCGACCTGCGTGTCGAGCACGCCGATGTTCCAGTTGCCGATCCGGCCGGTGAGCTTGCCGCCGCCGATGATGTCGACCGGATCCCCGTCGGGAACGATGCCGAGGCCGCGCGGACCCTGCAGGTTGCGCGGGCAGTAGGCGGAGAAGGCGATCAGCAGCGAGTAGCCCGGGAAGCAGGCCTGGCCGATGTTGCGCGAGAAGAAGGGCCGCCCGTTGTCGTTGAGCCCGCCGAAGCGGAAGATGCTCTCGTCCTGCAGGAAGAAGTCGCGCTTCTCGGGGAAGAAGAGCGCGAAGCGGTTCAGGTTCACCTGCACGTCGTCGACCTCGGTCTCGCCGAAGTCCGTGTGCAGCGTCGCAGAGGCCGTCAGCGACGGCAGCACCTTGTAGAAGGCGTCGAGCGACGGATCCAGGCTCCAGTAGTGGCGGTCCTGGAAGCGGTCGTCGACGCGCCTCGCGCTGCCGGTCGGGACGAGGTCGAGGCCGATTCCCTGCTGGATCCCGTGCATGCCCGTGATCACACCCGCGTGGCTCACGTTGGTCAGCAGCCGCTGCCGGCTCGGGTCCGCCCAGCGCATCTCCTCGTTGTTGCGCCGCATGCCGCGCTCGAAGTTGATGCCCCAGGCGTCCGCATTCGGATCGAAGTTGAGCGTCTGGAAGGGGATCGCCCACTCGGCGGACCAGCCCTCGGCATCCACCTGGGTCTTGCCCTCCCAGATGCCGTCCCAGTTGTTCTCGAACTCGATCGAGCCCGAGGCGGTGCCGTCGCGGCGCGCGCCGACCGGGTTCATCTGGAAGAAGTAGGCGTTGCGGTGGTCGCGAAAGGTGTCGAGGACGAGGTTGACGCGGTCGTCCCAGAACATGTCGACCGTGTCGCGCAGCATGCGCCGCGCGACGAGCTTCCGAACCTCGGAATCCCACGCGCGAAAGCCGACGTAGAGCGTGCGGCCGTCCGTCAGCAGGAAGACCTCGGTGCGCTCGCTCGGAGCGGTTCCGACGTAGGGGAAGACCTGGCGGAAGTCGTCGACGTGCGTGGCCTCCCGCCAGACGGCGTCGTCGAGCACGCCGTCGATGCGCGGGGGCGTCTCGGTCCAGACCAGCCGGATGCGCTTCTCCTGCGGCGCCTCCGCGGCCGCCGCCGACGCGCGCGAGGGAGCCAAGGCCTGCGTCGGGAGGAGCATCAGCAGCAGGAGCCAGGCCCGGGACATGCCGCGCGGAAGGTGGGACAGCCGGCGCAGCGCGGAAAGGGGAGGCGCGGGTCTCCTCTGCGCGCGGCGGGCCCGGGTCTCGCCGCCGAGACGCAGCCGCCCTAGCGGTACAGCGCGCGCGCGAGCTCGCGGCGGAAGCGCTCGGTCAGCGGGTGCTGGCCTCCGAGCAGCGCGAAGAGGTCGAGCATCGCCTTGCGCGCGGCGCCGTCCTCGAAGCCCGCATCGGATCGCACCGCGGCGAGCAGCTCGTCGAGCGCCTCCTCGTGGCGAGCGTGCGCCGCGAGCGCGCGGCCGAGCGCGAGCCGGGTCGCGAGATCGCCCGGCGCGCGCGCGAGCTGCGCGCGCAGCGCCTCGGGGTCGGCATCCGCCGCGGCGCGCGTGCGCAGCAGCGCGGCGAGCGCCTCGACCTCCGCGTGGTTCTTCGGACTCGGAACGATGCGCTCGAGCCGCTCGCAGGCCTCGGCGTGTCCCGACGCGCGACCCGCGAGCAGCCGCACGAGCGCGAGCGCGGCGTCGTCGTGCCGCGGATCGCGCTCGAGCGCCGCGCGCAGCCGCTCCTCGGCCGCGCTCTCGGCGCCGCGCGCTCCGAGCTCGCGCGCCTCCGCGAAGAGCCGATCCGCCTCGCTCGGGATCACGACCTTCAGGAACTCGCGGACCTGCGCCTCGGGCAGCGCGCCCTCGAAGCGCGCGACCGCCTCGCCGCCGCGGAAGCCGAAGACCGCCGGGATGCTGCGAATGCCGTAGCGCTGCGCGGATTCCGGGTTCTGGTCGACGTTCAGCTTGGCCAGCAGCCAGGCGCCCGCGTGCTCGTCGGCGAGGCGTTCGAGCGTCGGGCCGAGCGCGCGGCAGGGCCCGCACCAGGGCGCCCAGAAGTCGACGACGACCGGCCGCTCGCGCGAGCCCTCGATCACCTCGCGCTCGAAGTCCGCGTCTCCGATCTCGCGCACGCAGGCTCCGGCCGACATCGCCGGCATGGTAGGAGCCCGCGCGCGCGCGACCAGCCCGCAGCCGCGGAATCCCTGCGGGGCCAGGACCGCGCCGCGGGTTAGAATGGATGGCCCCGATGCCGGAGACCCGAGCCGCTTCCATGGATCGACGCTTCGACCTCGCCGAAGTCGACCGCCTGCTCTCCACGACGCGAGCCGTGCGCCGCCGACTCGACTTCTCCCGCCCCGTCTCGCGCGAGCTGCTGCTCGAGTGCATCCGCTTGTCGCAGCAGGCGCCGACCCAGTCGAACTCGCAGGACTGGCGCTGGCTCGTGGTGACGGATCCCGAGCTGCGCCGCGCGCTCGGCGCGATCTACGCGCGCGGCGCACCCGGCATCGACGAGGCGGCGCGCCATGCGGTGGACGCGCAGACGCGGCGCGTCTACGCGGGCGCGCGCTGGCTCGCGGACCACATCCACGAGGCCCCGGCGCTCGTGATCCCCTGCGTGCTCGGCCGACCCCCCGCGCAGTTCCGGGCGATCACCTGCGCGACGCTCTACGGCTCGATCCTGCAGGCCGTCTGGAGCTTCCAGCTCGCGCTGCGCAGCCGCGGCCTCGGCTCCTGCTTCACGACGCTGCACCTCGCCTTCGAGGAGGACGCGCGCAAGCTGCTCGGGATCCCCGACGACGTGCTGCAGGTCGCGCTGCTGCCGGTGGCCTACACGCGCGGCGGCGACTTCCGGCCGGCCGAGCGGCCCCCGGTCGAGTCGATCGTCTGCTTCGACCGCTGGCGCTCGGACCCCGCATGAGTCGGGGCGCTCGACTCGGCCCGCCGGCGGCCGCAGCGGCTCCGCTCGACGCGCTGCGCCGTCCGCTGCGCGACCTGCGCATCTCGGTGACGGACCGCTGCAACTTCCGCTGCCCCTACTGCATGCCCGCCGAGATCTACGGCGAGAGCTACCCCTTCCTGCAGAAGCCCGAGCTCTTGAGCTTCGAGGAGATCCTGCGGCTCGCGCGGCTCTTCGTCGAGCAGGGCGTCGAGAAGATCCGGATCACCGGCGGCGAGCCGCTGCTGCGCCACCAGCTGCCGCACCTGATCGAGAAGCTCGCCGGGCTTCCCGGGCTGCGCGATCTGACGCTCACGACCAACGGCTTCCTGCTCGCGAAGCAGGCCAAGACGCTGCGCGACGCGGGGCTCCAGCGCGTGACCGTGTCGCTCGACGCGCTCGATCCCGCGATCTTCGAGCGCATGAGCGGGCGCAGCACCGGCCCCGAGCGCGTGCTCGAGGGCATCGACGCGGCCGAGGCCGTGGGCCTCGCGCCGATCAAGCTCAACTGCGTGGTCCAGCGCGGCGTCAACGAGGGCGAGATTCCGGTGCTCGCGGCGCGCTTCCGCGGCACGCCCCACGTCCTGCGCTTCATCGAGTTCATGGACGTCGGCACCTTGAACGGCTGGGAGCTCTCGCAGGTGGTGCCGGCCGACGAGATCCTCGAGCGCGTCTCGCAGCTCTGCCCGCTCACGCCGGTGCCGCCGAGCTATCCCGGGGAGGTCGCGAGCCGCTTCCGCTACACCGACGGCAGCGGCGAGATCGGCGTGATCGCCTCGGTCACGAAGCCCTTCTGCGGCGCCTGCACGCGCGCGCGCCTCACGATCGAGGGCAAGCTCGTGACCTGCCTGTTCTCGGAGACGGGCACCGACCTGCGCGGCCCGCTGCGCGCGGGCGAGAGCGACGCCCTGCTCGCGGCGCGCATCGCGGGCGTCTGGCGCGCGCGCCGCGATCGCTATTCCGAAGAGCGCGCCGGACTCACGGACAGCACGGGCCACACGCCGCCGAGGCCGCGCATCGAGATGTACCAGGTCGGGGGCTGAGGCGGGCCGGCTAGCGGGTGCGGCGCAGGCGCAGCCCGACCGCGCCGATCGCCATGACCATCAGGAGGGCGGCGTTCGGCTCGGGCGCGCTCGGACCCGTCGGGCGCGAGTCGGTGATGGTCAGGTCGTCGAGACCGACGTCGTAGACGCCCGAGTCGTGGAAGCGCAGCCGCGTGATCTGCCAGCTCGGGTTGAGCGCGGCGAGATCCAGCGTCTGGTAGCCGACGGTGCCGGGAACGGTCACGAGATTCACCGAGAAGACGTTCCGGATCCAGCTCGCGGTCGCGTCGTCGTAGACGTCGAGCCCGAAGTCGATTCCCGGCGTCGGATCCAGCACGGCCCAGCGGAACGCGACCGCGAGGATCTCGAAGTCGCTCGCGGCTGCGAGCGCCGGATCGAAGTCCAACGTCGCGCTCGAGTTCGCGGTGAAGATCGCGTCCGAGCGAAAGGTGTTCGAGTAGCCCCACCACTCGGCGTTGATCGCATCCACGGGAGCGCCGAAGAGGTCGCTCAGGTAGGCGTCGAGACTGCGGTCGCCGATCAGGGTCGACGAGGTCTGGTTGCGGCCGTCCTCGAAATCGAAGTGGATGGTCGCGGCGGGGCTCGCGGCCGGCAGCAGCGCGCTCGCGAGCAGGGCCAGGCAGGCGGACGGTCGGGTCAGGCGGAGCAGAGCGGCAACGGTGAGCAACTCGAACCTCATCAGCTGGGGCGATTATATCCCGGCAGTGCCGCAAGTAGCTGGCAATATTTAGAAAAAAAGGCCAGGCTCCAGGATCGGTGTCGGCCCCGCGGGGCGATCGAGCGGGGCCGCGCAGCGCCGCGAATTCCTCCGTGTTTTCCGGAGCGAGCGGCTAGCCTCGGGCCGCTCTCACCACCCCGAGCCGAGGAGCAGCTCATGGCCCGAACCGCCTACCGGGTGATCGATTCCCGCGAGATCCCGAGATGGGACCAGGAGACCGACGTCGCGATCGCGGGCTTCGGCTGCGCGGGGGCCTGCGCGGCGATCGAGGCGCGCCTCGCGGGAGCCGAGGTGCTCGCGCTCGAGCGCGCGAGCGGGGCCGGCGGCGTGACCGCGATGGCGGCCGGGCACGTCTACGCGGGCGGCGGCACGCGGGTCCAGAAGGCGGTCGGCGTCGAGGACAGCGCGCTCGACATGGAGAAGTACCTGCTCGCGAATACCCCCGAGCCCGACCGCGACAAGATCCATCTCTACTGCCGCGACTCGGTCGCGCACTTCGACTGGCTCGTCGCGCAGGGCGTGCCCTTCAACGACACGATGTACAAGGGCAAGCACGTGCTGCAGATGACGGACGAGTGCCTGATCTGGTCCGGCAACGAGGAGGCCTGGCCCTACCGCAACCAGGCGAAGCCGGCGCCGCGCGGCCACAAGGTCGCACAGGTGGGCGAGGCCGGCGGCGCGAAGATGATGGAGTGCCTGAGCGCGCGCGCGCGCGCGCTCGGCGTGGTGCTGCAGATCGACAGCCACGTGCGAGAGCTCGTGCGCGAGGGCGACCGCATCGTCGGCCTGCGCTACCGCCACTTCGACGACGAGCGCAGCGTGCGGGCGAGGAAGGGCGTGGTGCTCGCGACGGGGCACTTCACGAACAACGACGAGATGCTGAAGCAGTACGCGCCGCAGCTGCTCGACCCGCGCCTCGAGCGCCAGTACACCCCGAACGACGATGGCGCGGGCATCCAGCTCGGGCTCGCCGCGGGCGGCCAGGCGCTGCACATGGACGGGGCGCTGATCACGTATCCCTTCTATCCGCCCGAGCAGCTGCTGAAGGGTGTGCTCGTCAACAAGCTCGGCAAGCGCTTCGTCGCAGAGGACGTCTACCACTCCCGCTCGTCGATCGAGATCACGCTGCAGCCCGACGCGGTCGCCTATCTGATCGTGGACGACGAGTGCTTCGGTCGCCCCGAGTTCGGCGGCTGGGACGTCGTCGACGCGTGGGAGGACACCGCGAGCATGGAGGCGGACCTCGGCATGCCGAAGGGCGCGCTGCAGGAGACGCTGCGCCGCTACAACGAGAACGCCGCCCGCGGCGAGGATCCCGAGTTCCACAAGTACGGAAAATGGCTGAAGCCGCTCGACAAGCCGCCCTTCGCCGCGCTGCGCGGCTCGCTCGGCAGCGGCGCCTATCGCACCTTCACGCTCGGAGGCCTGCGCGTCTCGCGCGACGCCGAGGTGCTGCGCGCGGACGGGACGCCGATTCCGGGCCTCTACGCGGCCGGCGCCTGCGCCTCGAACATCGCGCAGGACGGCAAGGGCTATTCGAGCGGCACCTGCATCGGCGAGTCGACCTACTTCGGCCGCCGCGCCGGCGCGCACGCCGCAAAGGCCTGAGCCCGCGCGCTGGGGAGGGCAGCCCGTGGCCTACGACGAGGGACTCGCCGAGCGCATCCGCGAGCATTTCGAGGGCGATCCGCGCGTGAGCGAGAAGAAGATGTTCGGAGGCGTCGCGTTCCTCGTGAACGGCAACATGGCCGCCGGCATCATCCGCGACGAGCTCATGGTGCGCGTCGGGCCCGACGCGCACGAGCTCGCCGCGGCGCTGCCCCACGCGCGCCCGATGGATTTCACGGGCCGCCCGATGCGCGGCTTCGTGCAGGTCGCGCCCGCGGGCTTCGAAGAGGATGCGGATCTCGCGGCCTGGCTCGCGCGCGGCGTGCGGCATGCGGAGGCGCAGGAGCGGAAGCCGGCGCGCGCGGCGAAGCCGGGCAGATCGGCCGGGCGGGCGCCGCGGCCTGCGGCGGCCGGAGGGCCCGCGCGCGCGAAGCGGCCCGCCCGGCGCGCGGGTTCGAAGGCGCGCCCGCGCAGCCGCAGCTGAACGCGCGGGTCCCACGCGCTCGATCCCGCTCAAGGGGCCAGCCGGGACGCCCGAAGCAGCCTCAGCGCCGCTCTCCCAGGAGTCCCGATGCGAGGAAGGCCCAGCCCCGGGGCAGCCACGCCGCCGCAGCCGGAGCTGCCGCGCGGCGCTCGCTTCACGCTCTCGCGCCGCCTGACCCTGCACCTCGCCGCGATGGCGCTGCTCTCGACCGCGCTCGCCGTCGGCGTCCAGGACCGGACGCTCTCCCGGGACCTCCGGGCCGCGGCCGAGGCGCGCCTCACGCGCGCTCGCAGCGCGGCGGGCCAGCTGCTCGAGGCGCACCTCGGCGCGCTCCACGACCGCTACCGCGTGATCTCGAGCACGCCCCAGCTGCGCGCCACCCTCGAGGTCGGCGACGCGCCGACGCTCCGCTTCCTGGCCGAGGACCTGCGCGAGCGGCAGCGCGCGGCGCTGATCGCGTTCCTGGACGAGGCGGGACGCGTGCTGGCCTCCGCCGGGGCGCCCGAGCTGCTCGCGCGCGTTCGCGACGCGCGGAGCCCCGGACTGCTGCACGAGCGCGGCGAGAGCCACGCGGTCGCCTCGGTTCCGCTCGAGACCGCCGGACGCCCGATCGGCAGCCTGGTCGTGTTCGAGCCCCTGGACGGCGCCCGGCTCGCGGCCTGGTCCCAGCTCTGCGGCGCCGAGCTGCGCGTGGGACACGAGGGCCCGCCGCACGCGGACGCGCTGGTGCAGGTGGTGCGCTCGATGGGAGCTGCGCAGCTGCTCGTCACCGCCGATCTCTCGGTCGAGCGCGAGGCCCTGGCGCACTCGCGGCGGGAGCTCGCGATCGCGGGCGTGGTCGCGCTCGGCGTCGCGCTGATCGCGTGCGCGATGCTCGCGCGGGGGCTGGTCGGCCCGATCCGCGCGATCCAGGCCGCCGTCGATCGCGCGCGCGTGGGGGATCTCGCGGTGCGCCTCGCGAGCCGGCGCGGAGACGAGATCGGCGACGTCGCGCGCGGGATCGACCGCATGCTCGACCAGCTCGGGGCCTCGCGCGGGGAGCTCGACCGGCGCATGGCCGAGCTGCGCCGCAGCCAGGCGCACCTCGCCAAGGCGCAGGGGCTCGCGCGCGTCGGCAGCTTCCAGCTCGAGCCCGGGTCCGGGAAGCTCTCGGGCTCCGCGGAGTTCTGGCGCCTGCTCGGCTTCGAAGCCGAGGAGCGGAGCGGGTCGGCCGAGGAGCTCTACCAGCGGGTGCACGCCGACGAGCGCGCGGCGGTGCGCGAGGCCTTCGAGAGCTGTCTGCGCGACGCGATGCCGGGGCGTCTCGATCACCGCATCGAGCTGCGCGATGGCAGCCAGCACGTGGTGCACACCCAGATCGCGCAGCTGCGCGAGGGCGACGCGCCGCCCCACCTCGAGGGCACGCTCCAGGACGTGACCGAGCGGCGCCGCGCCGAGGAGCAGATCCGCTACCTCGCCTACCACGACAGCTTGACCGGTCTCGGCAACCGGCTGCTCTTCGTGCAGCGCACCGAGATGGCCGTCTCGCAGGCGCGCCGCCGGGAGACCCGCCTCGGCGTCTTCTTCCTCGATCTCGATCACTTCAAGCGCATCAACGACACGCTCGGGCACAGCGTCGGCGACCAGCTGCTGCAGGACGTCGCGGGCCGCGTCGTGCGCAGCATCCGGGACTCGGACCTCGTCGCGCGCGGGCGCGGCGACGGCGCGGAGGCCGCGATCTCGCGCCTGGGCGGCGACGAGTTCACGATCCTGTTCCAGGACGTCGCGGACCCGCGCAGCCTGGCCTCCGTCGCGCAGCGCCTCCTGGACGAGCTCGGGCGCCCCTTCTCGCTCGGCGGCCACGAGATCGTCGTGGGCGCGAGCATCGGCATCGCGATCTGGCCCGCGGACGGCGAGAGCATCGACGTGCTGCTCTCGAGCGCGGACTCGGCGATGTACCACGCGAAGTCGAAGGGCCGCAACAACTACCAGTTCTACGACCAGTCGATGAACGCCGCGGCGCTGCGCCGGCTCACCGTCGAGGAGCGGATGCGCCGCAGCCTCGAGCAGGGCTGCTTCGAGCTCTACTACCAGCCGCGCGTCGCGATCGCCGCAAACCGCATCTCGGGCTTCGAGGCGCTGATGCGCTGGCGCGACGACGAGCTCGGGATCGTCTCGCCTGCGGACTTCATCCCGGTCGCCGAGCAGACCGGTCTCGTGGTGCCGCTCGGGCGCTTCGCGCTGCGCCGCGCCTGCGAGCAGATCCGCGACTGGAGCCGCGCGCTCGGCGAGCTCGATCTGCGCGTCTCGGTCAACGTGTCCGCGCGCCAGTTCCGCAGCGCGGACGTCGCGCGCGAGGTCGCGCTCGCGCTCGAGGCCACCGGCGTGAACCCGCTGCGCCTCGAGCTCGAGATCACCGAGGGCACGGTGCTGCACGACGAGGCCGGCGTGGTCGCGACGCTGCGCGAGCTCAGGCGCCTCGGCGTCTCGATCGCGCTCGACGACTTCGGCACCGGCTACTCGTCGCTCTCGTACCTGCGGCGGCTGCCGGTCGACACGCTCAAGATCGACATGTCCTTCATCCAGAGCATCACGAGGAGCTCGCAGGACGCGGCGCTCACGCGCGCGATCGTCGCGATGGGGGATGCGCTCGGCCTGCGCGTGGTGGCCGAGGGCGTCGAGACGGCCGAGCAGCTCGCGCAGCTGCGCAGCTGGGGCTGCGACGAGATCCAGGGCTTCCTGATCAGCCCCGCGCTGGTCGCCGCGGACGCGCTCGCGCGCCTGCGCCAGCCCGCGCCGCCGCTGCCGCGCTAGGGCGGCGGGGGCTGCCCCGCGCCGCCGAGCGCGAGCTCGCGCCGGAGCTGCTCGCCCGCGGCGAACGCGATCGGCAGCACGAGCTCCGGCAGGCGCTCCGACCAGACGTGCAGCCGGTAGCGGCCGGCCGGGACCTTCTCGATGCGGAAGTCGCCCCTCGCGTCCGGGCGCGCGAAGAGCCGGCTCGGCGCGACGTAGATCAGCCCGTTCATGTCCTCGTGGATCGAGCAGTAGATCCGCACCGGGCCGGGCGCGGCGAAGCGGATCGTGCGCGACTCCCCGGCCGGGTACAGGCCGAGGTCGAAGTGGTTCGGCCGCGAGTACGAGAAGACGTTGTGGAATATCGTGTCCTGGTTCGGCATCCGGACCGGCTGGCCGACCGAGACGGCGAGGAAGGCGGGCTCGAAGCGCGCGCCGCGCTGGTGCAGCTCCGCGATCGAGTCGTTCGCCGCGAGCGCGCGCGGCGCCTCCGGCTCGAGCGCGACGACCACGGGGCCCGCGTCGGCGAGCGCCACGCCGCTGAGCTCGACGAAGAGGCGGCCCGCGAGCGCGGCGCCCGGGTCCGGCTGCGCGTGCGCGAGCGCCGCCGCGCAGAGCCCGAGCGCGATTCCGAGGGCGGCGCGCCGGGAGCTCAGAAGCGCACCCCGACCTCGACCGCAAAGGCGTCGGCGTCGCGCGAGGCCGGGCGCAGCGCCGAGGCGCCCGAGACCAGCTCGATCACGCGGTGCGAGTACTCGGCGCGCACGCGCACGTGGCGCCCGAAGCGCCAGCCGATCAGCGCGGTGTAGCCGGTCAGGGATTCCATGTTGTAGCCGAGCGTCTCGGCGTAGCGCCCGTCGAGCAGGTAGCCGCGGTCGCGGTCGTAGCTGCCGAGTGCGTCGGCGCGGAAGCCGGCGAAGGCGGGTGCGAGCTCCGGGTGGATCCGCTGGCCCTCGAGCAGCAGCTCGGCGATCCAGTAGTGCAGCGTGCGGTCGTAGCCGGGCGCGCCGCCGGCGTCGATCGCGTAGCGCCCGTAGCCGAGCCAGAGGCGCAGGCCCTCTGCCGGCGAGAGGACCGCATCGGCGGCCGCGAGCCAGGACTCGTCGAGCGAGGAGGGGCCGTCGGGAACGCTCGCGCCGTCGACGAAGTTGGGCAGCGAGCTGCCGCTCCCGAAGGGCCGGGCCCAGCTCTCGCCGAGCCAGAGCGCGCCGGTCGCGGGGCCGATCTCGCCGCCGTAGAGCCCGCTCGCCGAGAGGTAGAGCCAGGCGGCCGGCCGCGTCCAGAGCTTGAGCGTGTACTGCTCGCCGTCTCCGGTATCGACGTTCATCGGCGTCTCGCCGCTCGAGACCGACGCGACGTAACCGAGCCGGCCGCTCGGGCTCGCGCCGTGCAGCAGCACGCCCTCGTCCCACCACCAGGGTCCCCCGAGCGGCGTCGAGACGAAGAAGTCGTGGCCGCGCCCGCGGCTGTAGCGCAGGTAGCTCTCGCCGACGGGGAGCTGGAAGCGGCCGACGCGCAGGTCGAGCCAGGGGCTGCCGCCGAGGCCCTGGAACTCCGCGTAGAGCTCGCCGACCTCGTTCGCGAGCGAGCCGATGCGCACGAGGTTCCACTCGAAGCTCAGGCCGATGTTGCGCACGAGCGTGTGCCCGAAGGCGCGGAACTCCTCGCCGAGCTCCGCGTCGACGAAGAGGCGCGTGTCCCAGATCTCGAACTGGTCGTGGCTCGTGACCGAGTCGGAGCCCCCGCCGAAGAAGCCGGCCTCGGCACTGCCGCCGAGGCGCACGTACTGCGCCCAGTCCGCGAGCTCGGACGCGATCCCGGCCGCCGCGCCCGGCGCCGCCTCGGAGGCGGCGCTGCGCGACTCGAGCTCCTCGACGCGGCGCTCGAGCTCTTCGACCGAGACGGGCTCTGCGCGCGCGCCGGAGGCGAGCGCCAAGAGCGCCGAGCCGAGCCGCATGGAGCGCCTCACGGTTGCAGCTCCTCGCGGTGACCCAAGCCGATCTCGAGGTCGAGGCGCGTCGCGGCACCGGCGGCGAGCGCGATCGGCCGCGGCGCGGAAGGCGGAAGGCGCGGGTGCCAGGCGCGGATCCTCGCGCTGCCCGGCGCGAGCCCGCGCAGCACGTAGCGCCCCGAGGGCTCCGCGATCGCGAAGGGTCCCGGGGAGACCCAGACCTGCGCGGAGCCGCCGCGCACTCCGAGCAGATGCAGCGTGAGCTCGCCGCTTCCGGGCGGCGAGAAGCTGCCCGTCTCGCCCGCGGCGAGCGTCGCGACGAAGGCGGCCTCCGGCGCCGAGACCGACACCGCCGCCGGGGTCGCGTTCTCGATCCGGATCTCGCCGCCGCGCGCGACCGCCGCGTGCTCCTGCGACCAGACGGCGCGACCCGCCGCGAGCTCGATGCGCAGCTGCGCGGGGGCGGCCGGCCGTGCGGCGCCGGCCTCCGCGAAGACCACCGAGAAGCCGGGCTGGCTGTAGTCGACGCGCGCGACCTCGCGGAAGCGGCGGTCGCCGTAGCTGCCGCTGGCCTCGGTCCCCTGCTTCGGCACGAGGCGCACGTAGCCCCAGACGAGGGCCTCGCCCGGGTCGGGTGTCGGGATGCCGGCGCAGGCCGCAAAGGCGAGCGCGCTCGCGAGGAAGAAGCGGGAGCGGCGCATGCTGCTGCTAGGCCCCCCTGAGCCGGACCGCGACTTCCGAGGCCGTGCCGGGCCGATCCTCGGGCTTCTTCGCCATCAGCTGCACGACGAGCTCCGCGATCGCGACCGGGATCTCCGGCACCGCCGCGCGCGGGTTCGGCACCGCGCTGTTCTGGTGGTGCCAGGCGAGGTCGCCTTCGCTGAAGGGGAGCGCGCCGGTCAGCAGCTCGTAGAGCGAGACCCCGAGCGCGTAGAGGTCGGTGCGCGCGTCCACGGCCATTCCGAGCGCCTGTTCCGGGGCCATGTGGGTCGGGGTGCCGCCGATCAGGGTCGAGTGCTTGCGGACCTCCTCGATCGTCTTGGCGAGGCCGAAGTCCATGATCTTGACGACGCGATCGCTCGTGAAGAAGAGGTTGCCGGTCTTGATGTCGCGGTGGACGATCTGGCGGCGCGCGGCGTAGTCGAGGCCCGCGCAGATCTGCACGCCGAGCTTTGCGACGTCCGCCGCCCGCAGGCGGCCGTGGCGATGCAGGATCTCGCGCAGCGTGCTGCCCTCGAGCAGCTCCATCGTCAGGAAGTGGCTGCCGTCCTCCTCGCCCGCATCGAAGAGCGTCACGATGTTCGGGTGGTTCAGGGCGGCCGCGGCCTGGGCCTCGCGGCGGAAGAGCGCGACGGCGGCCGGGTGCTCGCGCAGACTGTCGGGCAGGCGCTTCAGCGCGACCATGCGGCCGAGCTCGCGGTCGCGCGCCTTGTACACGACGCCCATGCCGCCGCGGCCGATCTCCCCGAGCAGCTCGTAGCGGCCGCCGATCCCGGGGCGCGCGGGCCTGGCGAAGACGGGCGCGCTGGCTTCCTGCTCGCGCAGCGCGGAGAGGCGCGTCGCCGCGACGGCGTCGTCGGGCGCGCGGCGCCGCACGGCGGACCAGGCCTCGATCGCCTTCTCGCGCTTGCCGGCGCGTTCGCAGAGCTCGGCGTGGAAGCGCTGGAGCTCGAGCGAGGGACCGGCGCCGGGCAGCTGCGCGAGTGCCTCTTCGAGCTTCTCGACGGCGAGCTCGGCGTCGCCGCGCTGCGCGAGCAGCTCCGCGGCGAGGATGCAACCCTGCACGTAGTCGGCATCGCGGCGCCCGATCTGCTGCAGGTTGCGCAGCGCGCGCGCGGGGTCGCCGTGCTCGCGCGCGGTCTCGGCGGCCTCGCGGTAGCGGCCGAGCTTCTCGAGCAGCTCGAGGCTCTTCGCGCGATCGCCGAGATCGCGGTAGCAGCCGAGCGCCTCCTCGTAGTCGTAGGCGTCCTCGTAGCAGCGCGCGGCCGCGGCGAAGTCCCCGGAGCTCCGGTAGATCTCGGCCGCGCGCGCGGGCTCGCCCGCCTGCTCGAAGAGCGCGGCCGAGGCCGCGAGGTCCAAGCCGCCGGCGGCCACCTCCGCGGCGCGCTCGAGATCCCCCGCGGCGCGCAGCTCGGCGACCGCCTCGTCGATGCGGCCGACCGCCTGCGCGAACTCGCCGCGCAGGCGGTGGGCGGCCTGCTCCTGTCCGGCCGCCTCGAGCGCGCGCGCCGCGCGCTCGAGGTCGCCCTCGAGATAGGGCTCGACCGCGTCGGGACAGCGCTGGAAGACGAGGTGGAAGGCGTCGCCGAGGTCGACCACGAGCGGAATCGCGTTGGCGAGCGAGCGCACCTCGACGACGTGCTCGGCCACGCGGTCGCCCGCGCCGATCGCGATGCGGTAGCTGCCCTCGCCGACGTAGAGGTAGCAGCGCGAGTCGCGCGCATAGCGGATGCCGCCGGCGCCTCCGCCGCGCAGCGCCACGCGCGCGTCGGGCACGGACTGGGTCCCGTGCTTGATGCTGACCTCGATGCAGACCTCCTTCGGCTTCAGGTCGAAGCTCACGCGCGCCGTTCCGCCGCGTTCGACCACGACCGGCCGCTGCTCGAGGAAGTGCCCGATGATCGTCTCGCTGCCCGCATCGAAGAGCGGCCCGCGCAGCGTCACCGTGTAGGGCTTCCGGCGCGCCGGAATCCAGCCGAACGAGGTGCTGCGCACGACCATGTGCTGCTCCCAGCGCGACATCCGGCGCAGCAGCGCATAGCAGCGGCGCGTGAGCTTCTCCTTGCGCGCGCGCTCGAGCGGCAGGTGGTCGGCCCTGTTCGAGATGCGGATGCTGAAGTAGCCCCGGGTCTTGGGCGGCGGGACGAGCTCGACGCGCACGCTGCCCCAGCCGCGCAGGATGCGCTGCGCGAGCAGCACGAGCAGCGCGCCGTAGAGCCCGGCCGCGCGCGGGTTCCAGCGCCAAGGCACCGCCTCGGAGGGCAGGCAGACGGAGTTCGCGAGCACGTCGACGAACTCGGGCTGGCTGCCCGCGAGCATGCGCAGCTCGAGCTCGACGCGGTCCTGCGCCGCACAGCTGCCCGCGGCGCGCGCGAGCTCGGAGTCGGCGGGACTCGCGGCGCGCAGGCGCGCCGCGAAGAGCGCGCCGGTGCCGAGCTGCTGGTTGAGCTCGGCGACGAGCCCTGCGCCGAGCGAATCGGGGCGCTCGAAGTGGAGCAGCGGCTCGGCCCGCTCGCGCAGCGCGGGATCGGCGCGCCAGTCCGGGTCGCGCAGCGGGAAGCGCTCTGCGAGCGCGCGGCCGAGCTCCTGTTCCAGCGCGGCCCGATCCGGCTCGCGCGGATGCAGCCAGCGCCAGACCTGCTCGCGCAGCGCCGGGTCGCGGCGCAGCTCGAGCAGCGCGGCGGAGAGCGACGCGGCGCGCGGCACGCGGGTCGCGAAGCTGTCGACGAGCGCTGCGAAGCTGGGCGCCGCGGGCTGCGACGCCGCACTCGCGGGGCCGGCTCCGGGCGCTGCGCCTGCGCCGGCGTCGGCGAGCGCGCTCGCGAGCGCGAGCGCTTCGCCCGCTCCGGCGCGGTCCTCGCGCTGCGCGAGCAGCGTGGCGAGTGCGCGCACGGGCTGCGGATCCAGCGGATCGCTCGCGACCGCGCGCTCGAGCGTGGCGCGCGCGGCGTCGAAATCGCCCTGCGCCTGCTGGAGGCGCGCGAGCTCCTGCAGCCCCTCGCCGCGCAGGCGGTCGCGCGCGGCGGAGCTCTCGAGCAGCGCGCGGCCCGCCGCGCCGTCGCCGCTGGCGGCGAGCGCGCGGGCCAGCGCGAGCTCCTGCGCGGGGCTCGTCTGCGCGCCGCCGGCGAGGTTCCGCAGCAGCGGCACCGCCTCGCTCGCGCGGCCCGTCTCGGCGCAGATCTGGCCGAGCAGCGAGCGGGCCCCGGCGTGACTCGCATCGCGCGCGAGCAGGGCTCGCAGCTGGCGCTCCGCCGCCGCCGTGTCCCCGCCCGCGCGCAGGCTCTGCGCGAGGGTCACGATCAGCTCTGGATCTCGCGAGCCGGACGCGAGCGCGCGCTCGAGCAGCTCGCGCGCGGCGGCGGGGTCGCCGAGCTCGAGGGCGAGGCGCGCGCGCACGGCGGTCGCGCGCGGCGCGAGCGCGGGGTCGAGACGCGCCGCGGCGTCGAGCCAGCGCCCGCTGCGGTAGGCGTCGAGTCGGCGGGCGGCGCGCTCGCCCGCTTCGAGCAGGAGCGGAGCGCGCCGCGCATCGGCCGCGTCGGAGAGATCGGCGCGGAGCAGGAGCGGGCCCGGATCCCCGGGATGCAGCTCGGCCGCGCGAGCGAAATGGGCCTCGGCCTGCGCCAGGTCCGCGCGCCGCGCGTGGACCTGGCCCAGGACCAGCTCCAGGTCCCCGGCCACCGGCTCCGCGCCGGGCGCAGCGGCGGCCGCGCGGGCCAGCGCCTCGGCGCGCGGCAGGTTGCCCTCCGCGAGTGCGAGCTCGGCGGCGGCACAGAGCACGGCCGGAGCGGGCGCCGGCTCGGCGAGGGCGGCGTCGAGCGCGTGCCAGGCGGCGGGCCGGTCGCCGCTGCCGGCCAGCACGCGCGCGCGCTCGGCTGCGGAGTAGCCGCCCGCGCGGGCCTCGAGCTCGAGCGCCTCGCGCAGCCGGATCGCGCTGGGCCACAGGCTCCCGCCCAGCTCCTTCCAGGCGCTGCCCGCGTCGCCGGCCGCAAGCCGCGACTGCGCGCGCGCCACGATGGCGAGCTCCTCGACGGCGGGCGGCGCCGGGAGCCTCGCGATCGTGTCCTGCACGCCGAGTCCGGGCAGCAGCCGCTCGAGCGCGGAGCGGATCGCCTCGCCGATCTGCGCCACCGCAGCGGACTCGCGCGCGACCCGGATCGGCGCCCTGGCGCCGGGAGGTGCGAGCGCGAGCACGACCTCCGCGCCGCTGCTGCGACGCGCGAGCTCCGAGCGGAGGACCACCGAGGCGCCGCGGGCGCCGGCCTGCTGCGGCTCGCGAACCCGCTCGGCGGAATCGGCGCCGCCTAGCGAGACTGCGAGTCCGAGATCGCCTAGCGCGAGGCCCAGCCAGGTCTGGAATCCGGGAGCGAGCGCAGCCAGCGCCGCGTCGCTGCGCGGGACCGGGATCCAGACGCCTCCGTCCGCGCCGACCCGCCGCGCGCCGCCCGGGGCCTCGTCGCTGGCCCGGCCGATTCCGGGCAGCGCGAGCCACGCGCAGCACAGCGAAACGGCTGCGAGCAGGCGCCTCGGCGCCATCGCGAGCTCTCTGCGCATCGCTGCGTCTTCGGCCGGCGGCGGGCCCGGGTTGAGGCGCAGCCCGGCGCCCGCGCGCCCGCGTCCAGGGGCGCGCGATCCGCTGCAGCCAGGGGCGCGCGATCCGCTGCAGCTAGGGGCGCGAGATCAGCTGCAGCAGCGCTCCCGCGAAGGCCGCGTCGTCCTGCAGCCCCTGCTTCTCGAGCAGGCCGGCGAGGTCCGGCGGCAGCGCGCTCTGGCCCGCGAGGATCTGCTGCAGCTCGCCCGCGCCGAGCGTGAGGGTCTGCCCGAGCGCCGGATCGGAGAGCTCCACGGAGCTTCCGACCACCGCGATGTCGAGCTGGAGCGCGCGCTCGAGCGCGCGCTGCCGGAGCTCGTCGCGCAGCGCGCCGCGAGCGGAGCCCGCGACACCATCCGGAATCCCGCGCTCGCGCGCGCGCGATCCGGGCCCGTCGCCCGCGTCCGTGCGCTCGTGCGCGATCCGCGCCGCGAGCTCGGGCCGCCTCTCGACCGTGCGGCGGATCGCCTCGGGCCTCGAGCTCGCGAAGGCCGCGTCTCTCGCGGCCGCGAGCGCGCGATCCCCCGGATTCAGGAACACGCGCGCGCGGCGCGCCGGCAGCGCGCTCGCGCCTCCCTCCGTCCAGCGGTTCCAGGGATCGGCGGCGAGGTGCAGGAAGAGCTCGAAGCCCGCGCCGCGGCTGCCCGCGGCGGAGAAGCCCTCGCGCACGAGCACCTCGTGCTGGTCCGTGGCAGCGGGGCTCTGCACGCCGACGCTGCCGCGGTAGACGGCGACCTCCGCGGCGGCGCCGGAGAGATCGACGCCGAAGCGCGTGCCCTTGACGCTGACGATCACCTCGGGCGAGTGCACCTCGAAGGGAGCGCGGCGCCCCGGGCGGACGTCGAAGAGCGAGCTGCCGCGCTCGAGCTCGACCGCCTCGGCTCCGCCCGCAGCCGCCGTTCCCGGCAGGCGCAGGAGCGAGTCTCCGTACAGGCGCAGGCTCGCTCCGTCGAGCAGGATCTCGGCGCGGCCGTCGCGGCCCGTGCGCACGGCGTCGCCGGCCTCGAGCGACTCGCCCGCGGCGAGCGCGCGCCAGGCCGGCGGCGCTCCGCGGCCGAGCTCGACCTGCCCCGCGACCTGCGACACGCGCGACTCGGCCGAGGCGCGCTCGGCCGCCGCGAGTCCCGCGCAGCACAGCGCAGCCGAGAGCAGCGCGCAGCCGCGCGCCGGCGACTTCATCGCGGGCTCCGCAGCCGGAGTCCCAGCCCCACGAGCGTGCGCTCGTACTCGAAGGCGCTCACGTTCGAGAAATCCATCAGGTGTGCTCCGAACAGTTCCAATTCGAAATATCGGCCGAGAGCGCGCCGAACTTGTCCCCGGAGCTCGACGAGCGTGTCGCGCCGCTTCTCGCGCGAGCCGACCAGCAGGAACTGCACGGCGTTTTCGTGGTCGTACCACTGGCCTTCGGCCGCGATCTGCAGCTCGGTTGCCAACCCGAGGGGAAGCTCGGATCCGATCCGGAGCTCGCCTCCGGCGCGGTGGTGGTCGTAGGCATTCCCGAAGCCGCCCGACGCCAGATCCGAAGGCTCGCGGTCGTCCTCGCGCGCGTAGAAGAGCCGCGGGGAGATCCACGACCTCCGGAGCCAGCGGCCGCAGCAGGGGAGCTCCGCGATCTGGCGCAGGCCGGCGCCGTAGACCTGGCCATCGCGCTCGAGCGCGGCGAGTGCAGCGCGCTCGTGATAGGCCAGGTGCTCGAACTCGGCGTAGAGCTGGAGCGCGCCCGCGCGCGAGCCGAGGTCGACGAGCAGGCCCGGCCGCGCCGCGACGTGGAGCAGATGGGGGTCGTCGGCGAGCTGGTACCACGCGACGACGCCCGCGGCCTCGAGGCGCAGCCGCTGCGAGAGCGGCACGCCCGCTGCGAGGCTCCCCGCGAGACGGCGCGTGTCGTAGGCGTAGAGCTCGGGATGCGCGGACTCGTCGTAGTGGGCGCCGATGCCGAGCGAGGCCCGCATCGGGAGCGCGGGCGTGAGCTCGGCCGAGGCGCCCCAGCGGAAGCGGACGTCGTCCCGGTCGCCGACTCCCGGCAGGTCGACGCTCTCGAGTGTCACGTTGGAGTCGTACTCGGTCGCCGCGCGCGCCTCGAGCGCGAGCCAGCGGAAGCCCCCCGCGTCCGCGGCGAGCAAGAGCCGCGCGCTGCGCGCCGCCTCGCTCGCGGGAGCTTCCGCGACGATGCGCTCGAAGCTCCGCCGCGCGCCGTCGCGGTCTCCGAGGTCGAGCTGCACGAGCCCCTCGAGCAGCTGTGCGTCGGCGCGCAGGGCCGGGCTCTTCTGCGCCTCCGCGAAGTGCGGAAGCGCCTCGCGGCCGCGTCCCTGCGCGCGCAGCGCGAGCCCGAGATGCAGATGGAGCGGCGCCGGATCCGCAGCGCCGGCGGCGGGCCGCGCGAGCGCGCGCTCGAGCGCGGCCTGCGCCTGCGCGTGGCGCCCGAGCTGGTAGAGCCAGCGGCCGAGGATGGCCGCCGCATCGCCGCGGTGTCCGGGCCAGCGCGCGGCGTGCGCCTCGAGCGCCGCCGCGGCCTCGGAGAGGCGCGAGAGCTGCTCGAGCCTGCGGATCCGCGCCCAGTCGAGATCGGGGTCCTCCGGGTGGGCGGCGGCAGCGCGCTCGAGCGCGGCGAGCTCGGCATCCGCGCCGGCGCCGGCTGCGGCGGCCGCAGCGCCCGCGAGCGCGCAGCCGAGACCGAGCGCCGCGGCGGCACGGCGCAGCGCGCCCGGGCCGGCGCTCACGCGCGGGATCCCGCCGGATCCGCTTCGCCGATCAGCGCGAGCAGCTCCTCGCCCTCTTCGTCCAGGATGCGCAGGAAGAGCTCCACGATCTGCGGATCGAATTGCGCGCCGCTGCCCTTGAGCAGGATGCGCCGCACCTCCTGCTGGCTGTACGCGGGCTTGTAGGGGCGCGCCGTCGAGAGCGCGTCCCAGACGTCGACCACGGACACGATGCGCGCGCCGAGCGGGATCGCGTCGCCCGCGAGCTGGTCCGGGTAGCCGCGGCCGTCCCAGCGCTCGTGGTGATGCCGGATGCAGCCGAGCGTGGTCGGAGCGAGCCCGCGGATCGCGAACGCGATGCGGTGGCCGATGCTCGCGTGCTGCTCCATCGCGCTGCGCTCGTCCGGCGAGAGCTGGCCGGGCTTGAGCAGCACCTCGTCGCGGATGCCGATCTTGCCGACGTCGTGCAGCAGCGCGCCGAGGCGCACGGCCTCGGTCTCCTCGGCGGAGACCGCGAGCGCCTCGCAGACGAGCGACGAGAAGAGCGCGAGGCGCCGGCAGTGCGAGACGGTGTAGCCGTCGCGCGCCTCGACCGCGCTCGCGAGCGCTTCGACCGAGGACTCGAAGGTCGCGCGCAGCCCGTCGAGCAGCTGCAGGTTCTCGATCGTGAGCGCGAGCTGCGCGCCCGCGGTCGCGATCGTGCGCAGGCGGGTGCGGTCGAGTCGCCGCGGCGAATCGCGCTCGACGACGAGCACGCCGATCGGCTGCTCTCCCGCGACGAGCGGCGCGTAGACGCAGAGCCCGTCCGCGCGCCCGTCCGCCCTGCGCGCGGGCACGACCAGCAGCGCGCGCCGGTCGAGCGCCTCGCGCGCCGGGGCCGGGGCCCCGATCTCGCCGCTGCCGCGCTGGCGCCACTCGAGGCGGCGGCCGTCGAGCTCGCCGGACGGATCCGAGCGCAGCAGCGCGACTCCGCTCGCGTCGACGACGTCGCCGAGCAGCGCGAGCACCGCGTCGAGCGCATCGGCGCCGCCGCGCGCGGTCGTCGCCTCGCCGACGCGAAACAAGGTCGTGAGCGAGTGCTCCTGCTCTTCGAGCGCGCGGTCGAAGCGCCGGTGCACGGCCTCGAGCCCTGCGACGTAGTGCAGCGCGAGCGCCGCGAGCGGGACCACCGGGTCGAAGAGCCAGCCCGTCCGCGCGACGAGCCAGCAGGAGCCGGCCGCGCTCGCGAGCGCGAGCGCGCCGAGCCCGAGCGCGCGCCGCCGCGGCGACCCGCCCGCCGCGGCGGCCGCGAGCGCGAGCAGCAGCAGCGTCGCCGCGATGCGCGCGGCCGGCCCCGCCTCCCGCAGCACCGGCGCGCCGCTCTGCTCCGCCGCGAGCGTGCGGTAGAGCAGCGCCTGCACCAGCACGCCGGGCCGCGCGGGCCCGAGCGGCGTCGGCCAGAGGTCCTGCAGCTCGGCGGAGGTCGCCCCGATGAAGACCACGCGCCCCGCGACCCGCGCGGGATCGAAGTGGCCGAGCGCGACGTCGGAGAAGGAGAGCCGCGGAACCGGCGGCTCCGCGCGGCGGTAGTCGATCGCGATCCGCGCAGCCTCGGCCTCGCCCGTGCCCGCAGCCGTTCCGGTCGCGACCGCGAGCGCGGCTCCCGCGAGCGAGGGCAGCGCGCGCTCTCCGATCGCCTGCGCGCGCGGTGCGCGGCGCAGCACGCCGTCCGGGTCGACCGGCAGCACCACGCTCCCGAGCGCCGCGGCGCCAGCCTCGAGCGCCGGCGCGGGCCGGCTCATCACCTCGAGCTGCGCGCCGCCCGGCAGCCGCTGGAGCTGGCGGAAGCTCGCGAGCACCACGCGGCCCGACTCGGCGAGCGCGCGCGCGAGCTCCGCATCGTCCTCGGGGTCGCGCTGCGACGAGAAATCGATGTCGAGCGCGATCGCCTCCGCGCCCGCGCGCGCGAGATTGCGCACCGCCGCCGCGTGCAGCCGGCGCGGCCAGGGCCATTCGGGGAGCGCGCGCAGACTCTGCGGATCGATCGCGACGAGCAGCGCGTCGGGCACTGCGGCATCCGGCGCTCCGGCCGCTCCCAGCGACGCGCGCAAGAGCGCGTCGCCGGCCATGCGCGAGACCGGCGCCAGCAGATCCGAGCCGATCGCAAGCCCCGCGAGCAGCGCGATCGCGAGCGATGCGGCGATTCCCGCACGCGGCCGTCCCAAGCCACCCCCCCCAGGTTCTCCCCTGATCGGGCCCGCAGACGCCGCGCTGAAGCGCAGAGCCGTCGCCTAGAATCCCGCCGGACCACCCAGAGCGAAACCAAGAGCCCGGAGATCCCGGAGAGGCTGGAGAGGCGGGGACGGACTTCACGAGTTGAGGATTCTCGCGATTCGCCCCCGCGGGTTCGCGAGGCGCTGGCGTGCTGGAGGTGCGATGGCCTCGAGGCGTTTCGAGGGAAAGGTGGCGCTCGTGACCGGCGCCGCCTCGGGAATGGGCCGCGCGACCTGCCTGCGCCTGGCCGCCGAAGGCGCCTCGCTCTTCGGCATCGACATCGAGCGCGAGGGCCTGGCCGAGACCGGGGCGCTCGCCTCGCGCGCCGGCGGCAAGCTGCAGAGCGCCGTCCTCGACGTGACGCGCCGCGAGGACTGCCGGCGCGCGGTCGACGCCGCGCTCGCCGCCTTCGGCCGCCTCGACGTGCTCTGCAACATCGCCGGCATCGTCCGCTTCGCGCACTCCCACGAGATGCCGCAAGAAGAATGGGACCGCGTGATCGCCGTGAACCTCTCGGGCCCCTTCTTCCTGTGCCAGGCGGCGATCCCGCACCTGCTCGAGACCGGCGGGAACATCGTGAACCTCGCGTCGAACGCGGGCCTCATGGGCCAGGCCTACACCGCGGCCTACTGCGCGAGCAAGGCGGGGCTCGTGAACCTCACGCGCGCGCTCGCGATGGAGTACATGAAGCAGCCGATCCGGATCAACGCGGTGTGCCCCTCCGGCACCAGGACCGGCATGACGCGCGGCCTCGTCTGGCCCGAGGGCATGGATCTGGATCTGATGGGCCGCTACCGCGGCTTCCGCAAGCTCTCCGAGGCGGACGAGATCGCCGCGGCGATCGCCTACGTCGCCTCGGACGACGCGAAGTCGATGCACGGCTCGATCTTCAGCATCGACAACGGGGTCACGGCGGGCTGAGCCCGTCGCATCGCCTAACGCGAGAGCAGCCGCGCGAATCGCGCTTCGAGCTCACGGCGGCGTCGGCCCGGCTCGCCCGACGCGGGCAGCAGCGCGAGCGAGTCGGAGACGAGACCCCGCATCGCCTCGCGGAATCGCGCGGAGCGCTCGGCGCGGCGCTGGCTCGCGAGCTGGCGCGCGATCTGCGCGAGCGCGGCCGCCGCGGCCTCGTGGTCTCCCGCGAGCGCGAGCGCCTGCGCGCGCCAGAAGTAGGGATCGATGCGATTCGCGACGACGAGCAGTGGCTCGGCGAGCGCGGCGGCCTCGCGCGCGCGCGCCGGCACGCCGCTCTCGACGCGCCAGCGCATGCGCAGCTGCACCGCCGCGGGCCAGGACGCGTCGCGCAGGCCGATCGCGGCGAGCTCGGCGTCGAGCAGGGCGAGCTCCGAGAAGCGCTGCGCCTCGGCGAGCGCGCGCGCGCGCGCGACCGCGGGCGGAGGCGCGGCGCCCTCGCGGCCCGCGGCCTGTGGATCGATCGCGAGCGCGCGCGCGGTCTCGCCCGCCGCGTAGAGGCGCCGCGCGAGATAGGCCGCGTCGAGGCCCTCCGCCGCGCTCGCGGGAATCCGCCCCGCGAGCAGGCGCTGGACCCGTCCGGGTCGACCCTGCAGCTGGAACTGGAACAGGTTGTGGTCGTCGCGGATCAGCGGCGCTCCCCGCGCGAGCTCGCGCGCGGCGGCCTCGTCGAGGCGCAGCGCGACCAGCAGGTCCTCGGGGCCCGCGACGCCGAAGCGCGCGGCGTCCTCCGGCGCCGCCGCGACGAAGCGCCGCGCGCTCGCCTTCCAGTCGAGCGCCGCGTCGCTGGCCGCGAAGTAGACCTCGCCATAGGGGTAGGGCAGGTAGACCTGCACGTGCGCGAAGACCGAGAGCAGCGTCGCGAGCGCGCTGCGCAAGAGCCCCTCGTCGAGAAAGCTCGTCCCGACCCACTGGACGAGGATCCCGCCGGGCGCGAGGCGCTGCTTGACGAGCGCGAAGAAATCGCGCGTGTAGAGATGGGAGGCGCCCTCGGTCCACGGGTGCGAGGGCTGCGAGACCACCGCGTCGAAGCGCCGCTCCGAGAGCAGGAGCGCGCCGCGCACGTCGTTGATCGCGATCGCGACGCGGGGGTCCGCGAGCGGGTCCAGCGCGCGCGCGCTCGCGAGGAAGCGATTCGCGCGCAGCATCTCGGCCTCGATCTCGACGACGTCGACGCGCTCGAAGCTCCGCGGCAGGAGCTCGAGCGTGCCGCCGCCGCCGAGGCCGACGACGAGCAGCGACCTGGCCTCGGGGCGCAGCATCGCGGGCAGGCCGCCGAGCCACGCGTAGGAGAGCGTCTCGACCTCGCCGGGCCTCCGGATCGCCGATTCCTTGAGCCCATTGCTGCGCAGCTCGAGCGAGCCGCCCGCGGTCTCGACCGCGGCCACCGACGCGCTGCGCCCGACTCCGTGGTAGAGCAGCCGCGACGCGCCGGCCCCGAGGTCGAAGGGCGTCGCGCCGAGCAGCCGCCAGGGCGGCTCGACGCTTCCCAGCAGCGCGCCCGCGGCGGCGATCGCCGCGAGCGCGGCCCAGAACCCGCGCCGGTCGCCGCGCGGCGCGAGCGCGAGCGCGACCACCGCGAGCGCGAGATTGCTGCCCGCGGCCGCGCGCAGCACCCCGCTGAAGCCGAGCGCGGGCAGGCCGACGAAGCCCGTCGCGAGCGAGCCCGCGATCGCGCCCGCGGTGTTCCAGCCGTAGACGCGCGCGGCCGCGCTCGCGGCATCCGCGGGCCCGAGCGCGAGTGCGCGCACGGCCAGCGGGAAGGTCGCGCCGAGGAAGAGCGCCGGCGGCAGCAGCACGCCGAGCGCGATCGCCGCGTTCGCCGCGTGCGACGCGCGCCCCGTGCCGAGCGCGCTCGCGAGCCCGGGCAGCGCGTCGAGACCCGCGTACACGCCGATCGAGGCCGCGGCGACGCCGAGCTCCGCGAGCGCGAAGCCGCGCAGCGCAGCCGCGCGCTGGGTCGCGAAGCGCGCCGCGATCTGGCTGCCGAGCGCGATGCCGGTCAGGAAGCTCGCGAGCATCGTCGCGAAGGAGAAGAGGCTGCCGCCGAAGAGGTGCGAGAGCAGGCGGGTCCAGAGCAGCTCGTAGCTGAAGGAGGCCGCGCCGGAGACGAGCATCAGCGGCAGGATCCAGCGCTGGGAGCCCGCGCGCGGCGCGACCTCCTCGCGCGCCGCGGCCGCCTCGCGCGGCGGCGCGAGCCCGCCGGCGCCGATCGGCGCGAGCGGGCCTCGCGCGCCCGCCTCCGCCGCGCGCGACAGCAGCAGCGCCGCGGCGGTGACGAGCGCGTTCAAGCCGACGCCGCACCAGACCGTGCGCCGCAGGCCGAGCTCCGGCAGCAGCCAGAAAGCGGCCGCGAGCGCGCCTAGCACAGCGCCCGCGGTGTTGATCGCGTAGAGGCTGCCGATGCGCGGACCGACCTCGGCGTCGCTGCGCACCGCGACGCGCGCGAGCACGGGCAGCGTGGCTCCCATGCAGGCGGTCGGCACGGCGAGGATCAGGAGCGAGCAGGCCGTGTAGAAGAGCCCGGCGCCGAGGCCTCCCTCCGAGGGCAGCTCGGGCTGCCCGCCGTAGAGCGCGACGACGAGGCGCGTCGCCGCGCGGATCGCGTCCGGCACGAGCAGCGCCGAGACGCCGATCCCGGCCTCGAGCAGCGCGTAGGCCCGCAGCGGCCGGCGCAGGTGCGGCAGCGCGCGCTGCGCGCAGGCCGCGCCGCCGGCGAGCCCTCCCATGTAGGCCGCGAGCACGGTCGCGATCGCGAGCTCCGAGGTGCCGAAGACGAACGCGAACTCGCGGGTCCAGGCGACCTGGAAGAGCAGCGCCGCGCTGCCCGAGAGCAGGAAGCACGCGAGCAGCCCGGCGAAGCGCAGGTCGAGGGACACGCGGCGGGGACCGCTCGGATCAGTGCGCGGGAGAAGGATCCGCGCCCTCGGGCACGGCCTCGCCGCCCATCACGATGGTCCGGGCCGCGAAGCGCCAGCGCCCGCCCTCGCGCACGATGCGGTCGTGGTAGCGGCCGATCGTCGCGATCGCGACGCCCTGGGCCGAGCTGGCGAGCGCGATCAGGTCGGTCCAGGCGCGACAGCGATCGGCCGCTTCGAAGTCGATCACGGGCTGCAGCACCACGTGCTTGCCGGGGGCCTCGGGCTGCATCCCGCCGATCTCGCGCACGATCTCGTCGCGCCCGCGATAGGTCCTGCCCCACACCTCGAAGCGCGCGTCGCGCGTGAAGAGCTCGCCCCACTCCTCGAAGCGCTTCGAGTCGAGCAGCTGGCCGTAGAGCGCGATCAAGCGGCGCACGCCTTCGAAATCCTGGGGCTGGGACACGCGGTCTGGTTCCTCGTGCGCGGCGCAGCGCGGCGCGCCGTTCGGCCGATGATACCCTCGGGGCGCCCCCGCGAGCGCAAAGAAGAAGGAAGGCATGCACGACCACGGCAAACCCGCGAGCGCGGACCAACGCCGGCTCTTGCTGGCCTTCCTGCTCGTGACCGCGTACATGGGCGCGGAGATCGCGGGCGGGCTCTGGACCGGCTCGCTCGCGCTGCTCGCCGACGCGGGCCACATGTTCTCCGACGCGGCCGCGCTCGCGCTCGCGCTCTTCGCGGCGTGGGTCGCGTCGCGGCCCGCGCCGCGGCGCTGGACCTATGGCCGCGTGCGCGCCGAGATCCTCGCGGCGCTCGCGCAGGGCGTGGCGCTCGGCGTCGTCGCGATCGGCGTCGTGCTCGAGGCGCTCGAGCGCCTCGAGGCGCCGCCCGAAGTCGCGGGGGGCGGCGTGCTGGTCGTCGCGTCCGGCGGCCTGCTCGTGAACCTCGCGGGGCTCGCGCTGCTCGCGCCCGCGCGCCACGCGAGCCTGAACCTGCGCGGCGCCTGGCTGCACGTGCTGTCGGACGCGCTCGGAAGCGTCGGCGCGATCCTCGCGGGCGCCGCGATCTGGGCCCGGGGCTGGACCTGGGCCGATCCGGTTGCGTCGCTCGCGATCGCGGCGCTCGTGCTGCACTCGGGCTGGCAGCTCTTGCGCGAAGCGGTGGACGTGCTGATGGAGGCCGCGCCGAGCCATCTCGACGTCGACGAGATCGAGCGCAGCCTGGCCTCGATCGCGGACGTGGCCGAAGTCCACGACCTCCACGTCTGGACCATCGGAGGCGGCGAGGTCTCGCTCTCGTGTCACCTGCTGCTCGCGTCCGAGCGCGAGCACGCGCCGCTCCTGCGCGAGATCTACACGCTGCTGGGTCAGCGCTTCGGGCTCGACCACGCGACGATCCAGATCGAGCCGCGCGGCTTCGCGGGCGAGAGCCCGCGCTCGGTCTGCGGCGCCTGCGCGCCCGAGCCGGAGGCCGCCGGGCCCGCGTCTCAGCGCGGCGCGCTCGCCGCGCTGCGGCCCGCGAGCCGCCCGAAGTAGGTCCCGTCGGCCAGCGAGATGCCCGAGACGTAGCCGAAGGCGGCGATGCCCGAGGTCGTGCGGCCCGCGGCGTAGAGGCCCGGCACCGCGCGCCCGGCCGGCGTCAGCACCTCGCCGCCCGGCCGCGTGTGCAGCCCGCCGAGCGTGAAGGTCGCGTAGGTCACCCGTCCGCTGCTGCAGTCGATCGCGCCGAAGGGCGGCTCGACCAGCGGCACCACGAACTCGCGGCCCTTGTGGAAGAGCGGATCCTCGCCGCGCGCGGCGTGGCGGTTGTAGAGCTCGACCGTCGAGACGAGCGCGCCCTCGGGCAGCCCGATCTCGCGCTCGAGCTCCTCGATCGTGTCGCCGACGTAGTCGACCTCGAAGCCGGCCTGGTTCACCTCGTAGCTGTCGTCGTCGTGGATGAAGTACATGCGGCCGTCCTGGCGGAACAGGCTCGCCTGGCCGATGCGCCCGTAGTAGGCGTCCTCGTTGATGAAGCGCTGGCCGGTGCCGTTCACGAGCAGGCCGCGCACGAGGCGCCGCGGTGGCGTGAGCGGAATCGCGCACTCGAGCGCCTCCATGTGGATCGCCTCGCCGCCCGCGGCGAGGCCCATGCGGATGCCGCGGCCGTCGTCGGCGCCGTCCGAGAGCCGCCAGCTGCAGCGCAACACCTGCGGGCAGTGCTTGCTCACGAGGTCGTCGTCGAGCACGAAGCCGCCCGCGCAGAGCACGACGCCGCGCCGCGCGCGCAGCGCGACCTCGCGGCCGTCGCGGCGCGCGATCGCGCCCGCGACGCGGCCGTCGGCGTCGACCACGAGCGTCTCCGCGCTCAGGTCGCAGAGCGTGCGCGCGCGCGTCTTCGCGAGCGCCTGCAGCAGGCAGCGCATCAGGAAGCCGCCCGCGGCGGCCTCGGCGCGCGGCTTGTGGCCGCGCGCGGCCGGCCGCGCGATCTGGTTCCAGGGATGCGTGTCCTCGCCGCCCGTGAAGACGAGGCAGTCGTCGGTCGGCGCCTCCATGCTCGGCTCGGGATAGAAGCTGTGCTTGAAGGGGACGCCCTGCTGCTCGAGCCAGTGGTAGTGCGCGACCGAGTCCTCGCAGAGCCGCTGCACCTTGGCCTCGTCGGCCTCGGGTCCGCTCGCGGCGAGCAGGTACGCGTACATGTTCTCGGCGTCGTCCTCGAAGCCGCAGGCCTTTTGCACCGGCGTGCCGCCGCCGAGGTAGAGGATCCCTCCCGAGAGCGCCGAGGTGCCGCCGCCCGCGCTCTTGCACTCGATCGCGAGAACGTCCGCGCCCGCGGCCGCGGCCTCGAGCGCGGCGCAGGCCCCCGCGCAGCCGAGGCCGACCACGAGCACGTCGGCCTCCTCGTCGAAGCGCGCGACCTCCGCGAGCGCGCGCGGCTCCGCTGCGCGCTCGCGCGCGGTCGCGTCCGCGCGGCTCGCCACGCCGCTCCGGCGCCGTCCCTCCGCCATGCCGCCTCCCTTCGCGCCCGCACTCGCGCGCTCGGCGCGCGCGCCGCAGGCTACCATCGGCCGACTCTCGAGTGGAGGCAAAGGCATGCCGAGCGAGTTCCTAAGCGCCGACGAGATCAAGGCGGCCGTCGGGCGCCCGCTCGGGACGAGCGGCTGGCTGCGCATCGAGCAGGCGCGCATCGACCAGTTCGCCGACGCGACCGGCGACCACCAGTGGATCCACGTCGATCCCGCGCGCGCCGCGCAGGGGCCCTTCGGCGCGACGATCGCGCACGGCTACCTGACGCTCTCGCTCGTGAACGCACTGCTGCCCGAGATCTTCCGCGTTCCCACGGCGCGCATGGGCATCAACTACGGCTGCAACAAGGTGCGCTTCCCGGCGCCGGTCGCGGTGGGCAAGCGGATCCGCGGCAGCGGCGAGCTGATCGAGGTCACGGACGTGCCGGGCGGCGTGCAGGTCGCGGTACGCGTCACGGTCGAGATCGAGGGCGAGCCGAAGCCCGCCTGCGTCGCGGAGACGCTGAGCCGCTTCCTGTTCTGAGCCGCGCGCCCGCTCGCGCGCGGCGCCGAACCGGCCGGAGGAGCGCATGCGCGCCGCACGCCAGACCGATTCCGGGATCCGCGTCGTCGAGCTGCCCGAGCCGCTGCCGCAGCCCGGAGCCACGCGCGTGCGGATCCGCTCGGCAAGCATCTGCGGCTCGGATCTCCAGTACCTGAAGCTCGGCACGCGCGTCACGCTCGGGCACGAGCTCGCCGGGGAGGACGAGGACGGCCGCGCGGTCGGCATCGAGGCGCTCTTCGGCTGCGGCGACTGCGACGCGTGCGCGCGAGGCCACTACAACCGCTGCAGGACGGCGATCCGGAACGCGCTGGGCCTCACGGTCGACGGCGGCATGGCGGAGTATCTGTGCGTGCCGCGCGCGCACCAGGTGCCGCTCCCGGCAGGCCTCGCGCTGCGCGACGCCTGCCTGATCGAGCCGACGGCGGTGTCGCTGCACTGTCTGCGCCTCGCGGGCATCGAGCCCGGCATGCGCGTGGGCGTGGTCGGCGGCGGCGCGATCGGGCTGCTCGCGGTCGCGGGCGCCGTCGACCGGGGCGGCGAGGTGGGCCTCGCGGCGCGCCACCCGAGGCAGATCGAGGTCGGCGAGCGCCTCGGCGCGCGGGCCGCGAGCGGCCGCTTCGACGTCGTCGTCGAGGCCTCCGGACATCCGAGCGGCCTCGCCGACGCGGTCGCGCTCGCGGCGCCCGGCGCGCTGCTGCTCGTGCTCGGCGTCTACGGCTCGGGCATCCCGCTGCCGGCGGAGAGCTTCTTGAAGGAGCTGCGCGTGCAGACCTCGCTCGGCTACTGCCGCCACGCGCGCGGCCGCGACATGCAGGACGCCGGCGCGCTGCTCGCGCGCAAGCCCGAGCTCGCAGAGGCGCTGATCACGCACCGCTTCCCGCTCGAGGACGCTGCGGCCGCCTTCGCGGCGGCCGCAGACCGCAGGGCCGGAGCGATCCGGGTCGTGATCGAGCCCTAGCCGCGCGCTCGCGGAGCGACGCGCTCGCCGCGCGACTGTCGCTCCGCCGGCCCGGGCCGGATGAACACTCCCTCGGCCTCCGCGGTGAGGCGCCCCGCGTGGTGGAGCGTGCCGCTCGCGAAGACCTTGCGGCCCTCGATCCGGTCGACGCGGCCCTCGAGCCGAAGCGGCTGCTGCAGCGGGGTCAGGCTCCGGTAGCGCACGGTCAGCGTGCCGGTGAAGGCGCCGACGCGGTTCACGAGGTTCGCGGCGCCGAGCAGCTCGTCGAAGGCGGCGGCCACGACGCCGCCGTGCACCGAGCCCGGCGGGCCGACGTAGAGCGGGCCGAAATTCGCGTCGGCGCGCACGACGCCTTCCTCGCAGCGGAACACGAGCGGCGGCGCGATCGGATTCCTGGCTCCGATCAGCGGGCTGTAGGGGAAGAAGGCGTTCGGGTCCTGCGCGCCCTCGTCGAGCTCGGCGCCCCGCGCGCCGTGGCCGGACTGGCTGTAGGGCCCCGGATGCGCCCAGGGCGCGAGCAGCTGCTCCGCCTGCGCGAGCGCCGCGCGCGCCTGCTCTGCGACCGCGACGGGTGCCTCGCTCACGCGCGCGAGCTCCATCACGCGCCGCAGCGCCGCGCAGAGCGCGCGCTGTGCGGCGTCTTCCGCAGCGATCGGGTCCGGCTCCGACATGACCGCGCAGCGTCCCGCAGCGGCTGCGGAGACGCAAGCCCGGACCGGCGCGCGGGGCCGCTAGAACTGGAAGTCGACGGTCCCGCGCACCGAGTGGGCCGTGTAGTCCCGGCCGCGGATGCCGAGGTCGGCTTCGTAGCCGACGCGCAGCGTCGCGATGCCGCCGAGGATCACGCCGACGCCCGCGAAAGGCGAGGCGTAGGCGTCCACCGCAGCCCGCGCGAGCAGGAAGTTCGCAACGCTGGCTCCCGCGTCGGCGAAGACGAGGTCGAAGAGGTAGACGCCGGCCTTCACGCCGTTGCGCAGGATCAGCTGGCTGAGCTCGGTCTCGAAGTCGTAGCCCCGGATGTTCCGCACCGGGAGCCCGTGGTAGTAGACGAGCTGGTTCGCGAGCGTGAGCTCGATCGGCCCGAGCTGCAGCGCGTTCGCGCTCACGACTCCGCCGCCGATGAAGAGGCCGCCGGCCGCGAGATCGACGGAGGCGGCCGCGCCGCTCTGGACGAAGGGCGTGAGCTGCCACGCGAGCGGAAACGCCTCGCCGTCCTCCGAACGCGCGAGCAGCAGCGGGACGCCGAGCTCGAGGCCGACGTCGTAGGATTTCGCACCCTGATAGTCGAGGTACTGACCGATCGCGGAGAAGGAGAAGCCGGCGACGCGTCCGAGCCCCGCGAGCGTCAGCGCGCCGTCCCAGGTCTCGAGGTCGCGGAAGCCGTCGACGTCGACCCGGCCGTAGCCCGCGCCTTCGAGCCTGAGCTGCGCGCCGCCCCAGTCGGCGAGCTCGCCCGACTGGTAGCCGATGCGCGCGCGCGAGCTGTCGATGCCGAAGCGGCGGAACGCGCTCGCGGCGAGCAGTGCGGTCGCCGCGCGCGGGTTGCCGTCGAGCAGCGCGAGCGCGCTCTTCGCGTTCGACTCCTCGAGGAAGCGCGCCCACTCGTCGGCGCCGTCTTCCTTGATGTAGTGCTCGATCTGGTTCTCGAGATCCGCGGGCGAGACCGCGGTGAACGCGCGGACGTGACCCGTGGACGGAATCCGGAGCGTCGCGCTCGCGCCGAAGTTGGCGACCTGCAGTGTCAGCGCGTCCGGAATTCCGAGGTAGCGGAGCGCCGCGTCGTAGGCGACCTGGCCCACGAGGCCCGCGAAGGCGCCCTGCTGCCGCAGGAAGTCCTCGCTCAGGTCGACGAAGTCGTTGCTCGAGCTGCTGAGCGCGAGCGCGGGCACGTCGATCCGGACCAGGTCCTCAGCGCGCGCGCTGCGGGCGGCGATGCAGCTCGCGCAGAGCGCCAGAAGCGTTCCGAGTCGGATTCCGCGGCCCATCGCGCAGCCCCCCTCTGGACTCCCGCCCTTTCGCCTGGACCGACGCGGAGATCGGCCCCTTGTTGCGGCGGGGTTGCGGGCTGCTTATCGGAAGTTGCCGGCGGATCCTGAGCGGGACTTGCGGGGCGCCCGCGCGCGGCTCACTCGAGCAGGCGCCCCTGCGACACGCCGCGCACGCGCACGTGGCGGAAGGACCCCGCCTGCCAGGGAGCTGCGAGCTGCACGGGCGCGAAGTCCGGGGTGTGGCCCACGCCGTTCCGCTCGGCGAGCACCTCCTCGCGCCGCCCGACCTTCGCGGCGAGGAAGCGCTCGCGCGCGGCGTCGCCCGCCGCGCGCAGCCGCGCCGCGCGCTCGCGCCGCAGAGCCTGCGGCAGCTGCGGCATGCGCGCGGCCGCGGTGCCGGGGCGCTCCGAGTAGGGGAACACGTGGAGGTAGACCAGGCCGCAGGCGTCGACGAGCGCGAGCGTGCGCTCGAAGGCGGCCTCGCTCTCGGTCGGGAAGCCCGCGATCAGGTCGGCGCCGAGCGCGACCTCCGGGCGCAGGCGCCGCGCGCGCTCGGCCACGCGCAGCAGGTCCGCGCGGCGGTGGCGCCGCAGCATCCGGCGCAGCACGAGGTCGTCGCCGGACTGGATCGAGAGGTGCAGGTGCGGCATCAGGCGCGGCTCGTCCGCGAAGAGCTGCCAGAGGCGCTCGTCGATCTCGGCGGGATCGAGCGACGAGAGGCGCAGGCGCCGCAGCGAGGGCGCTCCCGCGAGGATCGCGGCGACGAGATCTCCGAGCGCGGGCGCGCCCGGCAGATCGCCGCCCCAGGCCGTCAGATCCACGCCCGAGAGCACGACCTCGCCGGCGCCGGCCGCGGCGAAGCCGGCCGCCTGCGCGACGACCCGCGCGAGCGCGACGGAGCGACTCGGCCCGCGCGCGAGTCGGATCACGCAGAAGCTGCAGCGGTGGTCGCAGCCGTTCTGCACCTGGAGGAAGGCCCGGGTGCGCGTCTCGAAGCTCTGCAGGAGCTCGCCCGAGAGCAGCGCTTCCTTCTCGGCGCGACCCAGCACCGCGTCGACCTCGGGCATGGCGGCCCAGCGCGCGGGATCGAGCTGCGCGGCGCAGCCCGTCACGACGATGCGCGCGCGCGGCCGCCGCCGCCGCGCCTCGCGGATCGCCTTGCGCACCTCGCGCTCGGCCTGCGCGGTGACTGCGCAGCTGTTCACGATCACGAGATCGCCGGCGCGCGGGCTGCGGGTCCTCGCGCGCAGCGCCTCGCTCTCGAAGTGGTTCAGCCGGCAGCCGAAGGAGAGCACCTCGGGCGCCGGGTCGGGATCACCCGGCGCCGGCGCGGGCTCCGGCGGGCTCATGCTCCGCAACCCATGGGGTCGGGAGACTACTCGCTCCAGCTCAGGCCACCGAGGTTGGAGGCCGCCGCGCGCCGGCGCGGGGCCTGGGGGTCCTCGGCGAGGTCGAGCAGCTCGCGCGCGGTGTGCAGGTCGGTGATCAGGTGGCTCCAGAGCTTGAGCTTCGGGTTGCGCAGCAGCGGCACGAGCGCCTGGGCGCGCGTGTAGCCGCAGCCGCCGCAGATCGGGCTCACGAGCACGACGGCCTTGTCGGGCTGCTGCGCGAGCTCGACGAGCTCGTCGAGCTCGAAGAGGGCGACCGCGCGGTTGCCGTGCTTCTCGAGAATCGGCCCCGCGGCGTTGAAGGGCCGGTGCTGGACGTCGCCGAGCCACCTGGCCTTCTCGAGTGCCTTGAGCGCGGGCTTCGAGTTCCGCCCGACGGAGCGGAGCAGGCCGCCGTGCACGTCGGCCGCGCTCGCGAGGGAGGTCACGACGAGGTCGATCTGCTGCTTGCGCTCGAAGGCCTCGATCACGCCGGGCTGCCTCGTGACCGCGGCGTACTCGCGGCAGGCGGCGAAGGGGGGGCCGAAGAGCCCGACCCACTCGATCTCCGAGCGGATCCCCTCGAACTCCGGCATCACGCGCTCGAAGAAGCCGAAGAAGCCCACCGGAGCGGTCCGCGTGTGATCCACCGCGAAGCCCGGGCTGATCGCGTGCAAGGTGAGGTTCGGCATGTCGCTGCGCTCCTCGCGCAGCAGCATCGCGAGGTGATAGGCCACGACCCGCGTCGTCCAGCCCGCGCCGAGGCCGAGGTGCACGCGCGACTTTCCGCGCCGCTTGAAGTCGCGCAGCAGGTCGAGGATCACCTGGGCCGTGTGGTTCGCGACGTGGTCCGGCAGCGGGCTCTCGGTCGCGACGACGCGGATGCGATCGCGCACGTCCGACGGGAGCTCGTAGGCGATGCCGAGCTTCTTCTGGAGCGCATCCTGCGGGCGCGGCGTCACCGAGAAGAGCCCGCGCCGCCAGGCCTCCCCTAGCACGGAGTAGAGATCCTCGCGCGAGATCTCCCAGCCCTTGCCGGCCTCCTTCCAGCGCGCGTTGAGGTCGCTGCAGATCGCCTGGCCGCTGCGCTGCGCCGCGCGGCCGACCCGCTCGGCCCCGGCCCTGGTGTTGGGCTCGAGCTGCGCGCGGTCGGCGAGGAACTCCTCGCAGACCTGCACCACGAGCTCCTCCGGCATGTCGCGAAACGAGCGCATCGCGCGGACCTCCCGGCGGGCATCGGCTCGGAGCCGCGCCGCACGCATCCCACTGTATCTGGCCGGCCGAGATGCCCGCAGAGAAAACGCCGAAGGCGCCACCCGAGCCCGAGTTCGGGAAGAACAATCGCCGGAGGCGGAGACTCCACGGGCCGTGCTGCCGGGCTCGTGGATCGACTGTTCCCAACGCGCCGCGCTTCCGGGCCGCGGCTCCCCCGGCGCGAGCGGCGCCCGCCGCGCGCTGCGCGCGGCGGCGGACCGGAGCTCTATCGGGTGCGGACATCGCCGGCGCTGCCGCGGAGCTCTCGCGCCCGGTGCCGGGCTCCGCTGGAGTCCTGGGCCGCGCTCTTCGCGAATCGGGGGCGCCCGGTCCGGGCGCAGCCGAGCTCCCGCTTCGATCCGGGAGTCCGATCTCGGAGTCCCAGCTCGGAGTCGGGGAGCCGGGAGACGCGCGCGACGGCGATTGGATCTCGTTCCAGTCGCGACGGCTTCGGGGATCGGCTGGCCGAGCCGCTGTGCCGGGATCGGCCGCACCGCGCGCGGCAAGCGCGAGCTTGCCGCGCGCGCTTCGCGTCAGTGCGCCCCAGCGGCGTCGTCGATCGCGCCGTGGGCCGCGTCGCTCGCGCCCTTCGCGGCGCCAGCGGCGGCCTCCGCGGCCTTCTTCGCGGCCTCGTCGGCGGCGTCGAGCGCAGCGCCGCCTGCATCCATCGCCGCGGCGCCCGCATCCTCCGCGGCTCCTGCGGCCGCATCCGCAGCGCCGGCTGCGGCGTCGTACGCTCCGGCTGCCGCGCCCTCGGCCGCGTCCACGGCATCGGAGGCGATCTCTCCCGCTGCTGCAGCGGCGGCTTCGGCCTCCGCAGCTGCCCCGCGAGCCGCCTCCTGCGCGGCAGTCCCGGCGCCCCTGGCCGCCTCGTGGGCGGCCTCACCTAGCTCCTTCGCGGCGCCTTCCATCTCGGCCGCGGCGTCGTCCACTGCGTCTGCTGCCTCGGAGCTCTGGGAGTCGCCAGAGCCGCATGCCATCGCGGCGAGCAGCAGACCGATCAGGGTGAATCGCTTGATCATCCTCGTCCTCCTCGGAAAACCGTGCGGCCGATGGTACAAGCCGGGAGCGGCATCTTCACCCGGAGGCTTCATGCGGACACGCAACCTCTATCTCTATGAGGTCGTCGACATCGTCGGGCAGGGGCAATACGCCTACATGGAGCACCTCTGGCAGGATCCCGTGCTCCAGATGCCGGAGATGTTTGGTCTCCAGGGATCGTTCTACGTCTGCGCGGCAGGCGGGGGGCGCTGGCCCCAGGTGATCAACATCTGGGACGTCGGGAGCCAGGGCTGGCAGGGCTGGGCCCGCAACGTCGACCGCATGAACCTCAAACGCCGCAAGGCTTTCTACGAGGGCTGGTGGGACGAGGCAGCGAAGTGGCGCAGCGGCGGCTTCGACCGTCTCTGCGCGGGTGTACCCGGGAGCCCCACGACCGAGGAGATCCGCGCGCGCGGCATCCGCGGGAGCTTGTTCGTGAACGAGATCCTCTGCGTGCGTCCGGGAGCGCAGCTCGAGTTCCTGGCCGCCGTCGTCGAGCAGCGCGTGCCGCTGATGGAGCGCTACGGCCACCGCGCGACGGGTCTCTACGAGGTCACGAGCAACCAGCACGAGGTCGTGATGGTCTGGGCGGCCGACCTTCCGTCGCAGCTGCGGCTGCGCCAGAGCCGCGACCGCACGCGCGGGCTCTGCGACGAGGGCGAAGTCGACGAAGCGATCACGGCCTGGGAGCGCCGCTCGGCGCAATTCGTGACCGGCGGCGACACGCACATCATGACGCCGCTGCCGCGCACGGTCTACGGACCCGACGACTGGGAGGATGCGAGCCTCGAGGACTGGCTCGCGTAGCGCGAGACGCGCGGCAGACTTGATCCCGGGCGCGCGGGCCGCGTAGCATGCGCGCGCCGGAGTCGGGTCGGAGGTGGGCATGGCGGTCGAGCGTTTTCCCGTCGAGGCGGGGCAGATCCTGCAGTTTGCGCGCGCGCTAGGCGACGCGAATCCGATCTACTCCGACGAGGCCTATGCGCGCGGCACCGAGCTGGGCGGGATCGTCGCGCCGCCGACCTTCAGCCAGGCGAGCCAGCACTTCGACCCCGAGTTTCCGCTGCGACCGAGGCCGGGCCGGCCCTGGTTCGGATCCGCGGCCGAAGACAAGGGACCGGGCGCTGCGCCCGGAAGCGAGGGCGGCGGCATCGGGCTCTACGCGGAGCACCGCTTCGTCTACCACCGGCACCTGCGCCCGGGAGACGTCCTGCACACGCGCCAGCACCCGGGCGAGAGCTGGGAGAAGGAGGGGCGGCGCGGCGGCAGGCTGCGCTTCCAGGAGTACGTGACGGAGTTCCTCGACGCGCAGGACAGCCTCGTGCTCGAGTCGATCGTCGTCGGCGTGACCACCGAGAAGCAGGTCGGCGAGTAGGGGGGACGCGCGATGGCGCTGCGCAGGAGCCAGCTCGCGGTGGGGCAGTCCCACCAGGAGGTCGTGGTCGAGAACCTGACCCGCACCCAGATCGTGATGTACGCGGGCGCCTCCGGCGACTTCCACCCCTTCCACAGCGACGAGCGCTATGCGCGGGCGATGGGGCTCCCGGGCGTCTTCGCGCACGGCATGCTCACGATGGGCCTGACCGGCAAGGCGCTCTCGAACTTCGTCGGCGACGGGCGCCTCACGCACTACGCCGCGCGCTTCGTCTCGCAGGTCTGGCCTGGGGACACGCTGATCGCGCGGATCGAGGTGAAGGCGCTGCGCGAGCAGGCGGCGCAATCGCTCGCGGATCTCGAGATCACGACCCGCAACCAGAAGGGTGAGGCCGTGCTGACCGGGAGCGCTACGGCTCGGATCGACGCGTAGCCGGCAGCTCGCCTGCGCCCGCGATCTGCGCGGCGGCTCGCCTGCGGCGCACGAGCAGGAACGCGACCGCGGCCGCCGCCGCGAGCGGGAGCAGCCAGCGCGAGGGCCCGGAGGGCCGGCTCGACAGCCACTCGACGGCCTCGCTGCCGGTGTAGCTCAGGACCGCGATCTGCGGCGCGAAGCCGATCGCGGTGCCGAGCACGAAGGGCGCGAAGCCCACCTTCGAGAGCCCGAGCAGGAAGTGGGCGGGCTGCCAGAGTCCCGCGACGAGCCGCACCACGACGACCCCCGTGAAGGCATTGCGCGCGAGGCGATCGTCGTAGCGCCGCGCCGCGGCCGGGAGATGCCGCTCGGCGAAGCCGCGGCCGAAGCTCCGCGCGAAGCCGAAGCCGACGATCCCCGCGCCGATCGCGCCCAGCCAGGAGACGAAGAAGAGCGTCCAGACGTCCCACACGAGCGAGCCCGCGGCGATGAAGAGGAAGCCGAACACGCCGAAGGGCTGCAGCAGCGAGAAGAGCAGCACGTAGACGAAGGGGCCGAGCGCGCCGTGATCGCGGAAGAAGGCCTCGAGCGCCTCGGGGCTCGTGCGATCGACGAGGTCGGATCCGAAGGCGAACGCGGCGAGGCCGAGCGCCGCCGCGAACAGCAGCAGGAATCGGGGGGGCATCGCGGCGAGCGTAGCGCCGGGCGCCGCTGCGCCCGCGCGTGCCGGCTCGGATCGGGCCCGCTACGTTGGCGCCTCTCGCGGCGGCCCCGCGCGCCCGCTGCCGCTTCGGTGTGCACTGGAGGCTGCCCGTGACGACGGAACCCGGCTCCGCGCCGGCCGCCGACTTCCTGCGCGATTCGGAGGTCGCGCCCGACCCCGCGACCCCCGGTCGCTACCGCGCGTCGATCGGCGACCGCTGGAACGCGGCCTACTACCCCTTCGGCGGCATGCTCTCGGCGCTCGCGCTGCGCGCGATGGAGCGCGCGCTCGGCGAGCCCGATCACCGGCTGCGCACGGCGACGACGGTCTTCTCGACCCCGATCGCGTCGGGAGCGCTCGAGATCGACGTCGAGCTGCTGCGCGCCGGGCGCGGCATGTCGCAGCTGCGGGCGACGCTGCGCAGCGCCGGCTCGAGCGACGCCGGGCACACGACGCTCGCGGTCTTCGGCGCCGAGCGCGAGATGCCGCCGGTCTTCGAGTTCACCGAGCTCGCCTGTCCCGCCGCGCCTCCGCCCGAAGCCTGCCCGCCCGCGCCGCGCCCGCCGCCCGATCAGCCCTTCAGCCGCTCGACCTTCTTCGAGCAGGTGGAGTCCCGCGTCGTGAAGCTGCGGCCGCTCTGGGAGCCCGGCTGGCAGCCCGAGGGCGCCGAAGCGCTGCGCTGGATGCGCTACCGCAGGGACGTCCGCCGCGCCGACGGTCGCATCGACCCGCTCGCGCTCGTCCCGCTCGCCGACACGATGCCCCCCGCGGTCGGCCAGAGGATCGGCCCGGGCCGCGAGACCTTCTACGCGCCGAGCTGCGACCTCACGCTGCACGTCTTCGAGTCCACGCCGCACGAGTGGCTGCTGCTGCACTCGCGCTGCGCGCGCGTCCACGCGGGCTATGCGTCGTGCAGCAACGAGATCTGGGATCCCGAGGGCCGGCTCGTGTGCCGCGCGACGCAGCTGATGTACCTGCGCTTCGGCCTCTAGCGCGCGCGGCAGAGCTTCGCGCGCCGCGCGGCGTCAGGCCGTGTCCTCTCCCGCCACGAGGAACACGAAGTCGACCGCCGCGAAGAACAGGAAGGCGAGCAGGCTCAGCGTGTAGAGCCCCGGGCTCGCCGCGAGGCCGACGCCGGCCGCAGCCAGCAGCTGGAGGATCCCGAGCAGCGCCGACCACGCGATCAGCGAGCTCTGGATCGGACTCAGCAGCGGCTGCCACTCGGCGCGGACCTGTCGGAAGTTGCGCGCGAACCAGACGACGGCCGGAGACAGCAGCACGAGGTGGGCGAAGCCCAGGACCGCGTTCGAGATCGCCCAGAGCCGCTCGATCCCACAGCCGAACTGCTGCAGCAGGACCGGCAGGAACGAGAGGAACAGCACGACCAGGCAGTCGACGACGAGGTACCAGAGCGTGCGCTGCGCGTGGGGCGAGAGGCCGCCCGGCGTCGATCGCCGGAGCACCACCGCGATCGCCGAGAAGCCGGCGAAGGCCACGGCCACCTCGGCAAGCGTGTAGAGCAGATCGGTGTCCATCGAGCCCGGCCTGTATATCACGGCGCGCGGGTGCACTGCGGCGCGAGCGCGCGGCTCGAGAGCGAGCTGCTAGGGCAGCCCCTGTACGCGCCCGTCGAGCTCCGCTGCGACCGGCAGGCCGAGCCAGTGGAGCACGGTCGGGTGCACGTCCATCTGGCGCACCGGCGCGACGAGCTCGCGCGGGCGGGCCGGGGAGGGCGCGCCGGCGGAGCCGGGCTCGAAGCGCGCGACGCCGAAGGGCACGGCGTCGTCGAGCCCCGCGCGCGTGTCGTGCGCGCCGCGGCCGAAGAGCGCGTCGTGACCGCCGTGGTCCGCGGCGACGACGACGAGCCAGCGCTCGCCCGCGCTCGCGGCGCGCTGCTCCAGCGCGGCGAGGATCGGCGCGAGCAGCCGATCCGTCGCCGCGACGGCCGCGAGCGTCTCCTCGCCGATCCCGAAGCCGTGGCGGTGACCGGCCTCGTCGATGCGGTCGAAGACGCCCATCACGACGGACGCGTCCGGCTCGCTCACGCGCGCGAGCAGCCACGCCGCGAGGCGCGCGTCGCGGTCGGCAGCGCGGCCGTCGAGGGAGAGCCGCTCGCTCGCGTTGCAGCTCGTGCGCGCGCCGGCGTCGAGCGCGGGCCGCTCGCCGCGACAGCCGCACTCGTAGTCGAGCACGCCCGCCTGCTGCTGCGCGCCGTAGGCCGAGGAGACGAAGGCCGCGGTGCCGCCCGCAGCGGTCGCGAGCCCGGCCGCGCGCGCGAGCGCGAGGAAGCTCGGGTGCACGCGGCTGCTCTCGCAGAAGACGGCGAGCGAGCCGGGCTCGTTGTCGCGCAGGCCGTGCCGCGCATTGCCGACTCCCGTGAGCACCGAGGCCCAGCCCGTTCCGGTGACCCACTGGAATCCCGCGCCGGCCGCGGGCCCGGCGTGCGCGCGCGCACAGCTCGAGGCCGCGGGCTCGGGGCAGGCCGCGAAGCGGCCCGCGCGCGCGAGCCGGCGCAGCGCGGGCGCGATCGCGGCGTCCGCGATCGCGCGCTCGAGCAGGTCGCCGCGCGTGCCGTCGAGGCCGATCACGAGCGCGCGCGGGCGGGGCTCCGAGGCCCGGCTCGCGGGCGCGGAGCCGAGCAGCGCGGCGGCTGCGAGCGCGAGGCCCGGCGCGAGGCGGGGGCGCTTGACACGCGGGGCTCTCGGGCGCGAGGCTCGCAGGCAGCGGGGAGGTCTTCGCATGGCTCTGCTCGAAGCTCCGATTCCGCGCCGCAGCCTGCTGGCGGGCTCCGCGCTCGGCGCCTGCGGCGCAGTATGGGCTCGGGCCGCGTTCGTGTCCGCAGGCTTCGGCGTCGCGCCGCGCGGCGCAGCGGCCGCTGCGAGCGGCAGGAGCCACCCCGTGATCGAGCAGCTGATCGCGGTCTACGGCGGCTGGGACGCGAGCGTCGTCCCGAAGAACCGCAGGGAGGGCCGCTCGCACGCGATCCAGAGCGCGATGCAGGCCGAGCGGGAGGGCGCCGACGCCGCCGGGATCTGCGCGGCGCTGCTGCACGACCTCGGCCACGCCTTCGCGGCGCCGCCGCCAGCCGGCCGCGAGGCGGACTACGACGACCACCACGAACTCGTCGCCGCGCTCTGGCTGCGCAACGTCTTTCCGCCCGAGGTCTCCGAGCCGGTGCTGCACCACGTCGCCGCGAAGCGCTACCTCGTCGCGACGCGCCCCGGCTACTTCGAGCACCTCGAGCAGGACTCGGTGATGTCGCTCGCGCAGCAGGGCGGCCCGATGAGCGCGGCGGAGATCGCGGCCTTCGAGCAGGTCCCCTACACGGCGCAGGGGGTGCAGCTGCGCGTCTGGGACGACAACGCCAAGCAGAGGGACATCGAGCTGCCGCCGATCGAGCGCTACATCCCGAAGCTCGAGCTCTGCCTGCGGCCGGAGCTCAAGTAGCGCCAGTCGCCGCGCGCGGCGGGAGCAGCGGCTCGAGCTGCGGCTCCGGCGCGGGCTCCAGCGTGGAGCCGAAGGGCGGGAAGTGCACGCGCTCGCGGGCGTGCTCGAGCACGAGCCCGTCGGGCAGCTGGTAGCCGATCGGCCCCGCGCAGAGCGCGCGCAGCGCGCGCACGACCGCGTCCGCGTGGGGAGAGCTCGGGTTCACGCCGAAGTGGAGATCGGAGTAGGCGCGCGCGCTGCAGGCGTAGCGGAAGCCCGCGGCGAGCAGACGCGCGGGCGTGTAGAGGTCGGGCTCGCGCAGCGGCGAGTGCCGGTTCGCGCCGACGCGCAGCGAGCCGTCCGCACGCGGGCGCCCGTAGCCCAGCACGACGAGATCCGGATGCTGGGAGAGCAGGTAGTCGGCGAGCCGGCGCGCCTTCTCGGCCTCGTCGGGGAGCCGGAAGAGCCGCGCGATCGGCGGCTCGCTGAGTCCGTTCGGGTCGATGAAGATCGAGCCGAGCGAGTAGGGGATCCCGCCCGCGTCGCCGAAGACGACCACCACCTGCTCGGGCGCGGGCAGCGCCGCGCGCAGCGCGCGCCCGAGCTGGAGATAGGCGTGGCGCTCGACGCCCCGCGCCGCCGCTTCGCGCAGGCCCGGCCTCGCGGCCGGCGCGGCGATCAGGAAGGCGAGCGCGCCCGCGAGGGCGAGCGGGAGTCCCGCGCGCGGGAGCAGCTGGGCGAGGACGAGTGCGGGCAGCGCGCAGACGGCCAGTCGGCACAAGACGAGGAAGCGGAAGCCGAAGCCGACCAGCGGCTCGACGTTCAGGAACACGAGCAGGTTCGCGAGCACCGCGATCCCGAGCGCGGCGAAGGCGCCGCGCAGCGCGGCGAGCCGGGTCGTGAGCCGCAGCGGCAACCATGCGGCGAGCGCGAGTGCGAGCGCCGTGGCGAGTCGCGGCCACTCGCTCGCGAGGAAGTCCGCGACATAGCGCGCCCCCTGCGCCGAGGCCGGGTCGAGCTTGCGGTAGTAGCTCGTCGGGAAGACGTCGCCGAAGAGCCAGAGCTTGAAGAGCAGCCAGCCCGCGCCGAGCGCGGCCGCGGGCGCCGCGCCGCGCGCGAGGAGCGCGGCGGCGCCCGGCGCGCGCAGGAGCAGCCAGGCGGCGAGCGCGGCCGCGATCGCGGCGTTCTCGGGCCGCACGAGCAGCGCGACGAGTCCGAGCGCGGCGAAGCGCCGCGCGGCTCCGAGCGCCGGCGCGGAAGCGCCGCGCGGGTCCTGCGAGGTCGCGCGCGCGAGCGCGAACGCGGCTTCGGCGAGCCAGACGAGCGCCGCGCCCGAGAGCAGCGTCTCGAGGCCGAGCCCGGCGAGCGCGCAGAGCCGCGCATCCGCGCCGGCCAGGCCCAGGAACGCGACGCCGGCGGCCGCGCCGCGGACGCCATCGCCAAGGCGGGCCGCGATGCGCGCGACGCCGAGCGCGGCCGCGCCGAGCGCCGCGACGTTGAGCAGCGTCGCGCCGAGCATCGGGTTCGCGCCCGCGAGCTCGAAGGGCACGAGCAGCGCGAGGAAGACCCAGCTCGTGAAGCCCTCGCTCGGCAGGTTGCGCGGGTCGTAGGCGAAGGGGCGCCCGAGCGCGAAGTTCTTCGCGTAGTTGAAGTAGACGAAGGCGTCGTCGTTGATGAACAGCGGCACTGCGTCGGCGATCGCGACGAGCAGCGCGAGGCCCGCGCCGAGGCCCGCGCCGAGCTGCGCGAGGCGCAGCAGCGATGCCCGCGGCGTGCGGCTAGTCGGCAAGCAGCTCGGCCGCGGCGGCAGGGTCGAAGACGCTGCGCCAGTCGAGCCGCGGGAAGCGCTCGCGCGCGCGCTCGACTCCCTGCGGCAGGTGCGCGATCAGGAAGAGCCCGTGGCCGACGCCTGCGAAGTGCAGCTCGAGGCCCTGCTCGCGCCACGGCACGAGCAGATCCGGCAGTCCCGGATCCCTCGGCAGCCACAAGAGGTGCACCGGATGGATCGCCCAGAGGTCCACGCCGATCGCGCGCGCGTAGTCGAGGGAAGCCGATTTTCCGTGTCCGAGCAGCTCCGGGCGCACGAAGTCGCTGCGCGCGACGACCGCATCGGTGAGGCCGAGGCGGTCGAGGGTGCGCAGCCGCGAGTCGTAGGGAATCGCGCCGACCGCGTCGGTGGCGATGTGGGTGTCGCGCGGCAGCAGGCCGGCGGAGACCAGCCGCGCGAGCGCGTGGCCCTCGCGGTGCGCGGTCTCCGCGAAGAGCCGGTGCTCCTCGGCGCGCAGGCCGACGAAGTGGCCCGTGAGCTCGAAGAGGCGCTCGCGGTGTCGCGCGGCGAGACCGCGCAGCAGCGGAAGCGAATACAGCCACGCATCCGAGGGCACGAGATAGCCGCTCGGGGGCGCGAAGGCACGCGCGCCCGGAAAGCCCGGCCGGTAGCGCTCGGGGAAGCCCAGGTGGCTGCGATAGGGAAGCTCCACGAGCAGGCAGAGGCCCAGTCCGAAGAGCGCCAGCGCAGAGAGACGCGCGCGATTCCCGAGCGCGACGAGCGCGCGCAGCGCATCGGCCGCGAGCAGGTACAGGAAGGGGAAGCAGAGATCGAAGGGCCGGTACTCGAAGTGGTCGCCGCCGATCGCGATCACGTAGGCGGCGTGCGGCAGCAGCGCGGCCGCGAAGAGCGCGGGCACGAGGCGATCGCCCCGGCGCAGGCGCCAGAGCGCTCCGAGCAGAGCGGCCGGAAGCCAGAGCCAGAGCGCGTACTCGAGCGCGAAGGCCTCGGCGTAGGCGAGCCCCATCTCGGGCCAGAGCCGCCCGCCCACCTTCGCGTGGAAGGTGTTGGGCACGAAGTCGCCGTAGTAGAGCAGCCGGAAGCCGAGCTGCAGTCCCACGCCGGCGAGCCAGAGCTGCAGCGAGAGCGAGGTCTCGCGGCGGCGCTCGCGGCCGCTGCCGAGCGCGAGCGCCACCGCATAGCAGCATCCTGCGATCAGGATGCCATCGGGCCGCGTCCAGCACGCGGCGGCGAAGAGCAGCGACGAGAGCGGCAGCGCGGACCGCGCGCGGGGCGCCGCCGCGCCGACCTCCGCGCGCAGCTCGAGCACCGCGCAGACGACGAGCAACTCGAAGAGGCGCGTCTCGAGGCCGCTCGTCGACCACACCGCGAAGCTGCGCGTGGCCGCGAGGAGCAACGGCGCCGCGAGGCAGAGCGGCCAGGGCTCCCCGGGCAGCCGCTCGCGCTCCGCGAAGGCTGCGACGCGCGCGAGAAGGGCGGCGCTCGCGACGAGGGACAGGACCGGCGCGCCGATCTCGGAGTCCACGCCGAGCGCGTTGCCGAGCGCGAGGAGCAGCACCCAGAGCAGGTTCGTGTAGCCCTCGACCGGCGGATCGCCCGGGTTGAAGACGAGCCCGTGGCCCTCGACGAGATTGCGCGCGTAGCGGAAGGAGATGAAGGCGTCGTCGCAGAGGAAGCCGTAGAACGCGGCGTGCGCGAGCAGCAGCGCGCAGAGGACGACCCCGCCCGCGCGCAGACCCGTGCTGGACACGCCGCCCCCCGCCCGGATGCGAGGGCTAGGCCGCTCCGCTGCCCGCGTCCTTCATGCCGTACTTCTCGAAGGCGCCGAAGAAGCCGTGCTCGTGCAGCCCGTAGCCGACGTTGCCGCCGTACTCGAAGCGCGCGACGTGGTCGACGACCCCGTACTGCCCGAGCGGCCGCACCTCCGCGACGGGCTTCGCCATGCCCTGCACGACGAGCTTCCCCTGGTACATCCCGTGCCGCCAGTCGCTCTCCATGCCGTAGCCCGTGCCGACCGCGATGAAGGCGGTGCAGAGGATCGCGACGTCGACCTCGAAGCCGCCGCCCGGCGCCTGCGGGAAGGACAGCGTCGACTTCTCGACGATGCGCGTGCCGGGGATCAGCTTGTGCTCGTACTCGGGCCGGCCGAGCCACTCGGGCTCGCGCCCGGGGTCGGCCCAGATGCGCACCGCCTCCTCGAGCTCGCGCACGCCCTCGTTCGTCTCCTGCAGGATGTAGAGGATCGAGTGGTCCCGGAACTGCATCGGCGAGTAGTTCCACATGCCGCTCATCTGGCCCTCGCCCTGGCGCACGCCGGGGTGCTCGGGCTCGCCGTGCGGGCGCACGCCCCAGGAGCGGTCGCGCGTGCCCCACCAGCGCTCGGGCGTGACGCGCAGCCTTTCGCCCGCGATCTCGAGCTCGCCGCTCCAGCAGCCCGTCTGCGCGAAGCGGATCGTGTCGAAGAGCACGCGGCCGTGGCGGCGCACGTGCTGGCGCGGCTCCTCGAAGGCCGGCATCGCGCCCTGCCAGGTGAGGTCGGCCGCGAGGCCGTGCTCGTTCGGCTCGAGCAGGAAGCGCAGCTTCTGCAGCGGCTCGATCACCTCGACCCGGAAGGGGCCGACGCTCGTGTCCCGGCGGTCGCCGAGCTCGCGCGAGGCGCGCACGACGCGGTGGATGCCCGCATGGGTCACGCAGGCGAAGGCGTCCGCGACCGCGAGGTTCGGGTACTGGCCGAGCCCCATCACCATGAAGAGCTCGCCGGAGGACGCGTGAAGGTTGAAGTAGTAGCGGTCGTAGAAGTTGCGGTCGCTGGTGCCGACGTGGCGGATCGGCTCGGCGACCTGATGGACGGGGTAGTCGTCCCACGAAGAGAGCATCGCATCCTCCTGTCGCCTGGCCTCGCGACGGGGCCCAGGATAAACCAGCGCCTCGCGCACCGGCGCGCGGGGCCTGCGATCGCGGGGCAGAGCCCATACACTGAGCCCCCCACCCCCAGCAAGGATCGGATCGCGCCGGAAGATCACCCGGCGAGGGAAGGCATGGCCGAGCGCGCGAGAGCCGAGAGCGTGGCAGCGCCTGCGGAGCCGGCAGGCGGTGGCAACTTCATCCGCCAGATCGTCGCGGCCGACGTCGCGGCGGGGAAGCGCGGCGGCGCGGTCGTCACCCGCTTTCCGCCCGAGCCGAACGGGCGCCTCCACATCGGGCACGCGAAGGCGATCTGCCTCGACTTCGGCATCGCGCGCGAGTTCGGCGGCCGCTGCCACCTGCGCTTCGACGACACCAACCCCGCGACCGAGGACGTCTCCTACGTCCACGCGATCCAGGACGACGTGCGCTGGCTCGGCTTCGACTGGGGCGAGCACTGCTACTACGCGTCGGACTACTTCGCTCGCCTCTACGAGTGCGCGGTCGAGCTGATCCGGCGCGGGCGCGCCTTCGTCTGCGATCTCTCCTCCGAGGAGATCGCGGCGCAGCGCGGCACGCTGACCGAGCCCGGAACGCCGAGCCCCCATCGCGGCCGCAGCGTCGAGGAGAACCTCGCGCTCTTCGCGCGCATGAAGGCCGGCGACTTCGAGCCCGGCTCGCGCGTGCTGCGCGCGCGCATCGACATGGGCGCGAGCAACCTCACGCTGCGCGATCCGGTCCTCTACCGGATCCAGCGGACCCCCCACCACCGCACCGGCAGCGCGTGGTGCGTCTACCCGATGTACGACTTCGCGCACTGCCTCTCCGACTCGATCGAGGGCATCACCCACTCGCTCTGCTCGCTCGAGTTCGTCGACCACCGCGCGCTCTACGACTGGGTGCTCGACGCGCTCGACGCCGATCCGCACCCGCAGCAGATCGAGTTCGCGCGCCTGAACCTGAGCTACACGGTGATGAGCAAGCGCCTGCTCAAGCGCCTGGTCGAAGAGGGCCACGTCTCGGGCTGGGACGACCCGCGCATGCCGACGCTCTGCGGGCTGCGCCGCCGCGGGTACCCCGCGGCCGCGATCCGGAGCTTCTGCGAGGACATCGGCGTCGCGCGGCGCGAGAACACGATCGAGCTCGCGAAGCTCGAGGCCGCCGTGCGCGACGACCTGAACCGCAGGGCCGACCGCGCGATGGGCGTGCTGCGCCCGCTGCGCGTCGTGATCGAGAACTATCCCGCGGATCGGGTCGAGGAGTTCGAGCTGCCGAACCACCCGCAGGACGCCGCGCGCGGCACGCGGCGCGTGCCCTTCGCGCGCGAGCTCTGGATCGAGCGCGAGGACTTCGAGGATCTGCCGCCGCCGAAGTTCTTCCGGCTCTCGCCCGGGCGCGAGGTGCGGCTGCGCGGCGCCTATCTCGTGACCTGCACCGGCGTGGTGAAGGATGCTTCGGGGCAGCCCAGCGAGCTGCGCTGCAGCTACGACCCGGAGAGCCGCGGCGGCGACGCAGCCGATGGGCGCAAGGTCAAGGGCACGCTGCACTGGGTCTCGGCGCGGCACGCGCTGCGCGCGGAAGTGCGCCTCTACGAGACGCTCTTCGCGGTCCCGGATCCGAACGACGTGCCTCCGGGCGGCGACTTCCTCGACTCGCTGCGGCCGGGCTCGCTCGAGCGCGTGAGCCCCTGCTACCTCGAGCCGCACTTCGCGGGCGCGCAGCCGGGCGACACCTGGCAGCTCGAGCGCCTGGGCTACTTCTGCGTGGACCCGGACAGCCGGCCGGGGCAGCTCGTGCTGAATCGCACCGTCACGCTGCGCGACACCTGGGGCAAGCTCCAACTGCGCGATCGATGAGCCGGCCCTTCTACGGCTGGGCGATCGTCGCGGTCGCCTTCTGCCTGCACTTCGCCGTCTCGGGCTGCGTCTACTACGCCTTCGGCGTGCTGTTCAAGCCGATCTCGCAGGAGCTCGCCGCGGGTGCGCGCACGGGCGTCGGCTCGGTGCTGCCGCTGCTCAACGTGGTCGTCGGCCTGAGCGGGCCCTTCGTCGGCCGCGCGCTCGACGGCCGCGGCATCCGCCGGATGCTGCTCGCGGGCGTCGCGCTGCTGTCGCTGGGATTCCTCGCGCTCTCCCAGGTGCGCTCGCTCTTCGAGCTCTTCCTCTCCTACGCGATCCTGATCGCGGGCGGCACCGCGCTCGCGGGAAATCTCCCCTGCTCGACGCTCGTGTCGAACTGGTTCGTGCGCCGCCGCGGCCGCGCGCTCGGCGTCGCGCAGCTCGGGATCTCGCTCTCGGGCGTGAGCATGGTCTGGGTCGCGAGCGCGCTGGTCGAGTTCGTGGGCTGGCGCGGCGCCGCGGCGGGCTTCGCGGCGTTCTCCGCGGCGCTGCTGCTGCCGCTCGTCGCGCTCTTCGCGGTGGATCGCCCGGAGGCGCGCGGTCTGCATCCCGATGGGCTCGCGGCTCTTTCCGGCTCGGATCCGGCTGCGGCCGCGGAAGCCGCGCCGCGCGACACGCGCGCGCTGCTGCGCGATCCGCGGCTCTGGATCCTCTCGATCTGCATCGGCGTCTGCGCTTCGGCCACCGGAACCCTGGTGCAGCAGATCCACGCCTTCGCGACCGATCTCGGCCACGCGCTGCTCGAGGTGACGAGCGTGCTCTCGCTGCTCGCGCTCGGCTCGGCGCTCGGCAAGCCGGTGTTCGGCCTCTTCGCGGACCGCAGCGGCGGACGCGCGGCGCTCGCGGGCTGCCTCGCGATCCAGCTCGCGGGGGTCGCGTGCCTGCTCGCGGTCGAAGGGCTCGGCGCACTGCGCGCCGCCGCGGCGCTCTTCGGACTCGGCATGGGCGGCCTGATGCCGGTCTGGGGCCATCTCGTCGGCAGCGTGTTCGGGCGCGCGTCCTTCGGCCGCAGCATGGGCCTGATGGGACTCGTGATGCTGCCCCTCCAGGTCGCGGGCGGGCCGCTCGCGGCGTGGATCCACGACCGCACGGGCAGCTATCGGCCGGCGTTCGCGATCTTCATTGCGATGTATCTGGTGGCCCTGGGCCTGCTCGCGAGGCTCGACGGGGAGGGGACGCGAGGGCCGGGTCGCTTTGGATCCGCGGACTCCGGCGCCAGCGGCTGACGCCGGAGTCCGCTTCGGTCGTCTGCTGGCGGACTACCAGTTGTTGCGGCGCGGGGGCCGGCGGTCGCCGCCCCGCTCCCGCTCGCGCGCCTCGTTGACGCGCAGGTTGCGTCCGCCCATCGGCTTGCCGTCCAGCTCCGAGATCGCCTTCTGCGCGGCGGCGTCGTCGAGCTCGACGAAGCCGAATCCGCGGGAGCGACCCGTCTCGCGGTCCGTGATCACGGCCGCGGAACTGACCGGACCGTACTTGGAGAACATGCTCTCCAGGTCGGCCTCGGTGGTGCTCCAGGGAAGGTTGCCTACGTAGATCTTCTTCATCTCCGGTCTCTATTCGAAACGTGTGCGACGCCCGGCAGGGCGTGCGCGCGCGGTGGACGGCACCGCGCACGGCACCTCCACGGGAAATCGAACCCGTCGAGCCCCGTGCTCGTGACGGGCGCTTCGAAAGCGTCGCTGATCCGTTTTGATCCGATAGTGGAAATGGAAGGACTCGGATGGCTTGCGGGGCAGGGCGTTCCTCGGCGGGGCCAGAATAAAGGAGCCCCGAAAACGCTGCAACGGCATTCCGCGCCCGCGGCCGGAGCGGGCGCAGGCCGGCGTTTCAGTAGCCGGCGCCCAGGTCGACCTGGCCGAGCAGCGGCTCCCCGCGCCGGTAGCGCTCCAGGTTCTCGCCGAAGTTCTCGATCAGCGCGGGAATCGCGCCGGGCATGCTCCACGAGATGTGGGGACTGAGCCGGACCTGAGGATGGGAGTAGAGCCAATGACCCTCGGGGAGCGGCTCCGGCTCGCACACATCGAGCGACGCGAGCGCGACGCGGCCGCTGTCGAGCGCGCGGCGCAGCGCGTCCTGATCGATCAGCGCGCCGCGCGCGATGTTGACGACGTGGACACCCTGTCTCATCTGCTCGAAGGCCTTCGCGTTCAGCAGGTGCCGCGTCGCAGGGGTCGCGGAAGCCGCGACGACGAGGTGATCCGAGCGCCGCCAGAGCTCCTCGAGCTCGACGATCTCGACCTCTTCGAGCGGGCTCGGGCGCGGGGTCCGGCGGTGCGCGATCACGCGCATCTCGAAGGCGAGTGCGCGGCGCGCGATCGCGATGCCGATCCCGCCGATGCCGAGCAGGCCGAGCGTCTTGCCCGCGAGCCCGCCGAGCTCCGCGATGTTCCAGCGCTCCGGCACGCCGTGGATCCAGCTCGCGGGCAGCTGCTTCTCGAAGGCCAGCAGCATCGCCAGCACCCACTCCGAGATCGGCGTCGCGCTCACGCCGCGCGAGCAGGTGAGGATCTGCCCCTCGATCGCGTCGAGCGGGAAGCGGTCGATTCCGGTCCCCATCGTGTGCACCCAGCGCACGCCGCGCCGGACCGCGTCGCGCATGTTCGGGCTGCCCCAGGCGAAGGTGAAGAGCACCTCTCCGGTCGCCTCGGGCGGAATCGGCCCCTGGAAGGGGATCTGGATCACTTCGGCGCCGCGGATCGCCTCGGCGATCGGGTCGAAGGTCGAGGCGGGCATGTGGGAGAGGATCCGGAGCGGAGTCGGGCTCATCTGACCTCGCGAGCGCGGGCGCGTCTCGTCGGCGCCGACGGCGCAGCATAACCCAGCGAGCGGTTGGGATTGAAGTCGACCCCGCGCGTCGTCCAGAATGCGCGCGTGCAGGTCGGCGCGGGACTGCTCGTGGGAGACGTGCTGCGGCGCAACGCCGCGGCGTGGCCCGCTGCGCCCGCCGCATCCATCGGCGAGCGCGTGCTCCTCCACGGCGAGCTCGACCGCGGCGCCAACCGGATCGCCCACGCGCTGCGCGGGATCGGGCTGCGCACGGGCGAGCGCCTCGTCTGCTGGGCCGACAGCTCGCTCGAGGTGCTGCGCCTCTTCGCGGGCTGCGCGAAGGCCGGCGTCGTGTTCGCGCCGCTGAACGCGCGCTTCGGCGTCGAGGAGGCGAGCGAGGTCGTCCGCATGGCGCGGCCGCGCGCGCTCTGCGCGGACGCCGCGCGCGCCGAGGCCGCGGCCGCCGTCGCGAAGAACGCCGGAGTGCCGCTCCTGCTGCGCTTCGGCGAAGCGGGCCCGCGCGGGGACGCCGGTCCTGGCGATTCGCTCGCGGCGCTCGAGGCGCGCGCGAGCGACGCCGAGCCCGCGCTGCCCGAGCTGCGCGAGAGCGACCCGCACGTGATCTTCTTCACGAGCGGCAGCACCGGGCGCTCGAAGGGGGTCGTGCTCTCGCACCGCGCGAGCTGGCTGCGCAGCTTCCAGGGCGTCTTCCACGACGAGCCCGAGTGCACCGTCTGCATGTTCCCGCTCTTCCACATGGCGGGCTTCTCGCTCGCGCTCGCCGCCTGGCAGACCGGCGGCGAGCTCGCGCTCGTCGCGAACGCGGTCGCCGACGAGCTCTGCGCGGTCGCCGAGCGCCGCCGCGCGAACCGGATGTACTGCATCCCCGCGGTCTGGAGCCGCGTGCTCGCGGCGGATCTCTCGCGCTACGACCTCTCCGCGCTGCGCATGGTCGACACCGGCACCTCCGCGACGCCGCCCGAGCTGATCCACGCGCTGAAGGAGCGCTTCCCCGGCACCGTCACGCGCATCTACTACGGCTCGACCGAGGCCGGCTCGGGCGCGGTGCTCGCCGACCGCGATCTCGCGCGCAAGCCCGGCCGCGTCGGCCGCGCGGCGCCCGGCGTCGAGCTCGAGCTCACGAGCGCGGGCGAGATCCGCGTGCGCAGCCCCTATCTGATGGACGGCTATTTCGACAATCCCGAGGCGACCGCCGACGCACTGCGCGACGGCTGGTACCACACGGGCGATCTCGGGGCCTTCGACGACGAGGGCTATCTGAGCGTCTCGGGCCGCCTGCGCGACATCATCCGCAGCGGCGGCGAGAGCATCTCGCCGGCCGAGGTCGAGGCGGCGCTCGCGGGGCTCCCGGGCGCCGCCGAGCTCGCGGTGGTCGGGATTCCGGATCCGCAGTGGGGCGAGGTGATCTGCGCGGCAGTCGTGCTCGAGCCGGGGGCCGCGATGGACCTCGCGGCCGTGCAACGCCACTGCGGAGAGCGGCTCGCGCGCTTCAAGCAGCCGCGCCGGCTCGCGCTCGTCGCAGAGATCCCGCGCACCGCGGCCACGCGCCAGGTCCAGCGCCCGCTGCTCGTCGAGCGGATCCTCGCGCAGCCGGAGCGCCAGAGCTGAGGCGCAGCGCGCGGGGCGGCTGCGCGCTCGCGTGCGCGACCGACCCGGGACCTGCGAGTCGAGGAGGCAGTCGAGCGCATGCAGAGCGGTGCCACCCACGAAGTCCTGAACCAGCCGCCTCCGCTCGAGGACTACTCGCTCTACGCGAGCGACGCGGCGCTGCGCGAGGGCCTCGTGCGCGAGGGCGGCGGAGGCTTCGAGGCGGAGCTGCACGCCTTCGGGGTCGAGGTCGGGCGCGCGGAGAGCTTCGCGCTGGGCCGCCAGGCCAATCGCTTCACGCCCGAGCTGCGCACGCACGACCGCTTCGGCCACCGCATCGACGAGGTCGACTACCACCCCGCGTGGCACGCGGTGATGCGGCTCGCGATCGAGCACCGGTTGCACAACCTGCCCTGGCGGGCCGCGCAGGCGCGCGCCGCAGGCGGCGCGGCTCCCGCGCGAGAGGCCGCGCCCGGCGCGATCGTCGCGCGCGCGGCGCTCCACTCGATGCTCGCGCAGGTCGAGGCGGGCTCCTGCTGTCCGCTCACGATGACCTTCGCCGCGTGGCCCGTGCTGCGGGACGACGCCGCGCTCGCGGCCGAGTGGGGCCCGGCGCTCTCGGGCACGCGCTACGAGCCGCGGCTCCTGCCCGTGAGCCAGAAGTCGGCCGCGCTGATCGGCATGGCGATGACCGAGAAGCAGGGCGGCAGCGACGTGCGCGCGAACACCACGCGCGCGAGCGCGACGGGCGACGGCTGCTTCGCGCTCGATGGCCACAAGTGGTTCTGCTCCGCGCCGATGAGCGACGCCTTCCTGGTGCTCGCGCAGCTCGAGGCGGGCGCGGGCCGCGGCGGACTCTCGTGCTTCTTCGTGCCGCGCGTCCTGCCGGACGGCACGCGCAACCCCTTCGCGCTGCAGCGCCTGAAGGACAAGCTCGGCAACCGCTCGAACGCCTCGAGCGAGGTCGAGTTCCGCGGCAGCTGGGCGCGGCTGGTCGGCGAGCCGGGCCGCGGCGTGCGCACGATCCTCGAGATGGTGCAGCACACGCGGCTCGACTGCGTCTCGGGCAGCGCGGGCCTCATGCGCCAGGCCGCGGCCCAGGCGATCCACCACGCGCAGCACCGCGCCGCCTTCGGCCGCCGGCTCGCCGAGCACGCGCTGATGCAGAACGTGCTCGCCGATCTCGCGCTCGAGTCCGAGGCCGCGAGCGCGCTGATGCTGCGCCTCGCGCGCGCCTTCGAGGCGCCGGGCGACGCGGGCGAGCGCGCCTTCGCCCGCATCGCGACGGCCGCCGCGAAGTACTGGGTCTGCAAGCGCACGCCCCAGGCGATCCTCGAGGCGATGGAGTGCCTCGGCGGCAACGGCTACGTCGAGGAGTCGATGCTGCCGCGCCTCTACCGCGAGGCCCCCGTGAACGCGATCTGGGAGGGCTCGGGCAACGTGATCTGCCTCGACGTGCTGCGCGCGCTCGTGCGCGAGCCCGACTGTGCGCCCGCGCTGCTCGCCGAGCTGCGCCAGGCCCGGGGCGCGGACCGGCGCCTCGACGCCTGGACCGCGCGGCTCGAAGCCGAGCTCGCCGATCCCGCCGACGCCGAGCTGCGCGCGCGCCGCACGGTCGAGCGCGTCGCGCTCGCGCTCGAGGCGAGCCTGCTCGTGCGCTTCGCGCCGCCCTTCGTCGCCGACGCGTTCTGCGCGGCGCGGCTCGGCTCGGAGGACGGCCTCGCGGGCCTGCACTTCGGCGCGCTGCCGCGCGGGATCGAGTGCGCGAGGATCGTCGAGCGCGCGGGGGTGGGGGGCGCGAGCCAGGCCCCAGCGGCCGTCGACACGAGGTGAGCCATGCAGGTCGAGCCCTTTCGCATCGCGATTCCCGACGCGAAGCTCGCGGATCTCGCGCGCCGGCTGCGCGAGGTGAACTTCGCGCCGGACTTCGCGAACGACGACTGGCGCTACGGCACGAACGGGCGCTACCTGCGCGCGCTCGTCGCGCACTGGCGCGATCGCTACGACTGGCGCGCGCAGGAGCGCGCGATGAACGCGTGGCCGCACTTCCGCGTGCAGCTCGAGGGCGTGCCGATCCACTTCCTGCACGTGCGCGGCCGCGGCCCGCGCCCGCTGCCGCTCGTGCTGACCCACGGCTGGCCCTGGACCTTCTGGGACTTCCAGCGCGTGCTCGGGCCGCTCAGCGACCCGGCCGCGCACGGCGGCGATCCGGCCGACGCCTTCGACCTCGTGGTGCCCTCGCTGCCGGGCTTCGCGTTCTCGACGCCGCTCGAGGTGCCGGGCATCAACTGGTGGCGCACGGCCGACCTCTGGGTCGCGCTGATGCGCGACGTGCTCGGCTACGAGCGCTTCGCGGCACACGGCGGCGACTGGGGCACGCTCGTCACGATGCAGCTCGGCCACAAGTACCCCGATGCGCTCGTCGGCGTGCACCTCGTCGGAGCCTTTCCGCTGCCGGTCTTCGCGGGCGACAGGCCCTGGTCGCTCGGCGACACGCTCTCGCAGCTCGCGCCGGGCTCGGAGCTGCGCGCGAAGGCCGTGGCCTGGGAGCGGCGCTTCGCGAGCCACGTCGCGGTGCACCAGCTCGACCCGCAGAGCCTCGCCTTCGCGATGCACGACTCGCCGGTCGGGCTCTGCGCGTGGATCCTCGAGCGCCGGCGCGCGTGGAGCGATTGCCACGGCGACGTCGAGAGCCGCTTCGGCAAGGACGAGCTGCTCACGACGATGATGCTCTACTGGCTCACGGACAGCTTCGGCTCGGCGATCCGCTTCTACGCCGAGGCCGTCCTGAACCCGTGGAAGCCCGAGCGCGACGGGATGCCCGTCGTCTCCGCGCCGACCGGCCTGACGCTCTTCGAGGCCGACACCGCGCCGGGCCCGATGGACTGGACCGCCGACTACTACCGCCGCGTGTTCTTCCGCCGGCACGCCTCGGGCGGCCACTTTGCGCCGGCCGAGGAGCCCGCTGCGCTCGTCGCGGACCTGCGCGAGACCTTCCGCCCGCTGCGCGCGGCGTTCCAGCGACCGCCTCAGCGGCCCGGCAGCGTGCCGCCGTCGACGCTGTAGAACTGCCCCGTGATCCAGGCGCCCTGGTCGGAGCACAGGTAGACCACCATCCAGGCGATGTCGTCGCCGCTGCCCGCGCGGCCGAGCGGCACCTGCTGCGCGATCAGCTCGCGCCACTCCCTTCCGCGCGGGATGTCGTCCATGCGGTAGGTGTCGATGATGCCCGGGCAGACCGCGTTGACGCGCACCCGGCTCGGGCCGAGCTCCTGCGCCATCGCGGCCGTGAGCGCGTGGATGCCGGCCTTCGACGCCGAGTAGGCCGCGGTGCGCGCGCCCATCCACTTGCCGCCGATCGACGAGATGTTGACGATCGAGCCGCCGCGGCCCTGCTCGGCGAGCAGCCGGCCGAAGGCGCGGCTCATGTAGAAGCTGCCGTTCAGGTTCACGTCGATCACGCGGCGCCAGAGCTCGACCGGGAGCTCGATCACGGGAACGCGATCGGCGCCGCGCGCGGCGCCCGCGTTGTTGACCACGATGTCGACGCGGCCGAACTCGGCCATCACCCGCGCGGCGAGCGCCTCGACCGCGCCCGCGTCGGACACGTCGCTCACGAGCGGCAGCGCGCGCCGGCCGAGGCCGCGGATCTCCTCGGCGACCGACTCGATGTCGCGCCAGCCGGCGGCCTTCTCGTCTTCGGGGTAGCGGTCCGGATCGCGGCCGCTGCCGGTCAGCGCGACGTCGCAGCCCGCGCGCGCGAGCTCGACCGCGATCGGCCGACCGATCGAGCGCATGCGGCCCGCGCCGGTCACGACCGCGACCTTGTGCTCGAGACCCGTGAGCAGGAGCCCCGTCATGCCGCCGCCTCCGCCTTCGCCGCCAGGACCCCCCTGATAGGCTGCCTCGGAGCGCTTGTCCAGCGCGGCGCCCCGGGGTCGCGCGAGCGCCGCGGGCGTGCCACGCTCGGGGCATGCCCGACTTCAGCCTCTTCGGCGACGACCACGTCCGACAGTACGAAGCGACCGGCGGTGCGGTCGGCCACGACTGGAACGGCACGAGCTGCCTCGTGCTGCACGCGACCGGGCGCAAGTCCGGCGCGGTGCGGAAGTACCCGCTGATCTACGGCCGCGACGGGCAGGACTACGTCGTGGTGGCCTCGAAGGGCGGCGCCGCCGCCCACCCCGGCTGGTACCTGAACCTGGTCGCGCATCCCGAGGCGCTGATCCAGGTGCGGGACCAGCGGATCCCCGTGACCGCGCGCACCGGCACGGCCGCGGACAAGACCCGGGTCTGGCCGATCATGACCGCGCAGTGGCCCGCCTACGACGAGTACCAGGCCAAGACGCGGCGCGAGATCCCGGTCGTGCTGCTGCGCCCGCGCTGACGCAGCGCGCTCAGTCGTCCTCGGTCGCGCGCGTCCCCGGGCCGAACTCGTCGCGCAGCGACGCGGAGTCCCAGGCCGACTCGTCGAGCGTGCCGTGGCCGTGGAACTCGGCCTGCAGCAGCCGCTCGAGCATCCGGATCGAGTCGCGCGCGCGGCCCTGGAACAGGCTCTCGTCCTTGCGCACCGCTGCGAGCTCCTGCCAGGCCGCCTCGTCGTAGCGACGGAAGCGCTGCGCGGAGCGCAGCGCCTGGTGCGCGGGAAAGCCGAGCTCGCGCAGCACGTCGACGCCCGCGCGCAGCGAGGTGTCGAGCGACGCGCGGTAGACGCGGTCGGCGTGCGAGTCGAGCAGCTCGTAGGCGTCCATGCGGGTCTTCGCGCGCGCGAGCACGCGGAGCCCCGGGAAGCAGCGCTTCGCGGTCCGGATCACGGCCTGCGTGCTCTCGAGCGTGTCCGTCGCCGCGATCAGGATGCGCGCGCGCTCCGCGCCGGCCGCGCGCAGCAGATCCTCGCGCGAGGCGTCGCCGTAGAAGGCCTGGATCCCGAGGCCGCGCATCAGCGCGACGTGGTCGGAGTCCGTGTCGAGCACCACGGTCTCGACGCCGCTCGCGATCAGGAAGCGGCCGACGATCGAGCCGAAGGCGCCGAAGCCCGCGAGGATCACGCGGCCCTCGCGATCGATCGCGTCCGGCTCGCGCTCGGGCGACGCGCTGGCGCCGAGGCGCGGCTGGAGCCCGCGCCCCCAGCCGAGCAGCAGGAGCGGCGTCGCGGCCATCGAGAGCGCGACGCTCGCGACGAGCAGGTCGACCATCGCGCGCTCGAGCACGCCGCTCTGCGCCGCGAGCGAGAAGAGCACGAACGCGAACTCGCCGCCCTGCGCGAGCGCCGCGGCGAAGAGCAGGGTCTGCTCGCCGCTCATGCGCGCGACGCGGCCGATCGCGAGCAGCACGCCGAGCTTGACGGCGATCAGGCCGAGCACGATTCCGGCGACCGGTGCTGCGCTCGCGGCGATCACCCCGAAGTCGATCGAGGCGCCGACCGAGAGGAAGAAGAGCCCGAGCAGGAGGCCCTTGAAGGGCTCGATCTCGCCCTCGAGCTGGTGCCGGTACTCGCCGCCCGCGAGCGCGACGCCGCCGAGGAAGGTGCCGAGCGCGGGCGAGACCCCGACGAGCTGCATCAGCAGCACGATCCCGACCACGAGCAGCAGCGCGGCGGCCGTGAAGGCCTCGCGCGCCCGGCTGCGCGCGATCACGCGGAAGAGCGGCGGCACGGCGAAGCGGCCCGCGAGCGCGATCAGCGCGACCGCCGCGAGCGTCGCGAGCGCGCGGCCCCACGCGGGCAGCGCTGCGCCGAGCGCGTCGGCGTGGCCCGCGCCGGGCGCCGCTGCATGCGCCGCGAGCAGCGGCAGCAGCACGAGCATCGGGATCACCGCGACGTCCTGGAAGAGCAGCACCGCGAAGGCGCGCTCGCCCGCGTCGGTGCGCGAGAGACCCCGCTCGCGCAGGGACTGCAGCACGATCGCGGTCGACGAGAGCGAGAGCACGAGTCCGCAGGCGAGTGCGACGCGCCACTCCGCGCCGAGCGCGAAGGCTCCCGCGGCGAGCGCGGCCGAGGTGACGACGACCTGGAGCCCGCCGAGTCCGAGCAGCGTGCCGCGCAGCGCCCAGAGCTTCGCGGGCTCGAGCTCGAGGCCGATCAGGAAGAGCATCATCACGACGCCGAACTCGGCGAAGTGCAGCACGTCCGTGCCCTCGCCTCCGACGAGGCCGAGCGCGAAGGGACCGATCGCCGCGCCCGCGAGCAGGTAGCCCAGCACCGAGCCGAGGCCCACGAGCCGCGCGAGCGGCACCGCGACGACCGCCGCGCCGAGGTAGACGAAGGCCTGCAGGAAGAAGTCGTCCTGCATCAGCGCTCCGCGCCGTCGCGCAGCGAGGCGAGCCGCTCGGCGTAGCCCGCGGCCGCGCGCTCGATCTCGAGCGGGCTCAGCGCATGCGTGCCGTAGACGACGTAGGGCTCGAGGAACTCGAAACCGCAGAGCCGCGCGGTCTGCTCGACCGGCGCGAGCAGCTCGCGCAGCGTGAGGCGGTTCTGGCCCTCGGGGCCGTAGGAGCCCGCGCGCCCGCCCGTGCTGACCGCGCAGAGCAGCCGCTTGCCGGCGAGCGCGGTTCCGCCCGCGCCGTAGGCCCAGCCGAGCTCGAGCACGAGGTCGAACCACTGCTTCACGAGCGCCGGCGTGCTGTACCAGTAGATCGGGTGCTGCAGCACGACGACGTCGTGCGACTCGAGCAGCTGCTGCTCGCGCCGCACGTCCACGTCGAAGTCGGGATAGGCCTCGTAGAGGTCGTGCACGCGCACGTTCTCGAGGCCCTGCACGGCCTTCAGGAACGCGCGGTGCACGCGGGAGCGGTGGAACGCGGGGTGGGCGAAGAGGACGAGCACGCGCGAGCGGGCCGGGCCCGCGTGCGGCGCATCCCCGGGCGCGCCCCGCAGCGGCGCAGTCACCGGTTCAGGCGTCCCCCCGCTTGCGCAGCATCTTCTGGATCTCGTTCACGTGGCGCGTCTCGGCCTGGATCATCTGCCGCGCGAGCTCCTCGAGCGGCACGTTCCTGCCCTCGGCCAGCGCAAGCAGCTGCCGGTAGAGCTGGATCCCGCCCTCCTCGTGCACCACGAGCTCGCCGAGGATCTGGTCGACGCTGTCGTGGTGCGTTCCGACGAGCGCGCCGATCTTGAGCGAGACCTTGCCCCCGAGGCTCGTGACCTCCTCTCCGGCCTGCTGTGCGTGCGCCATCGCCTCGGCGGCCTGCTGCTGCATCCAGCCGATGATCGGAATCCGGGCATGGCCGAACACCATCAGCGAGTACTGGGTGTAGCGGACCATGCCGGCGAGCTCGTGCTCGACGATCTGGTTCAGGACCTCGACCGCTGCGTCGCGTTCGAGCTTCATCGACCCCCTCCTGTGCGCGCGCGTCTCGGAGAGCGCGCCGCGCTGCGGACGGGCAGCGCGCCGCGCCGCGCGGAACCCATCCTACACCCGGCCCCGGAATCCCGGCCGGCGCGCCGGGGGGAGTCGTAGAATCGGCGCGGGGAGGACCCTGCGCGTGCGCAGCTCGCAATTCTCGCTGCGGCGGGACGACGGGATCGAGCTCGCCGTCCATGCCTGGCTGCCCGAGCGGCCGCGCGCCGCTCTGCAGATCGCGCACGGAGCGGCCGAGCACGCGATGCGTTATGCGCGCGCGGCCGAGCGGCTCGCGCGCGCGGGCTACGCGGTCTACGCCAACGACCACCGCGGCCACGGCGCGACCGCGCGCAGCGGCGCGGAGCTCGGCGCGCTCGCGGAGTGCGGCGGCTTCGAGCGCGCGGTCGCGGACCTCGCGGCGCTGAACGCCGAGCTGCGCGCGAGGCACCCGGGCCTGCCAGTCGCGCTCCTCGGGCACAGCCTGGGCTCCTTCCTCGTGCAGCAGTACCTCTGCGAGCACGGCGCGACGCTCGACGCCGCGGTGCTCTCGGGCTCGACGCGGCTCGCCGCGCTGCCGGAGCTGCCCGCGCCCGCGCCCGGGGCGCCCGCGATCGACCCCTTCGCGCTGCTCAACGCGCCCTTCGAGCCGTCGCGGACGCCCTTCGACTGGCTGAGCCGCGATCCCGAGGAGGTCGACCGCTACTGCTCCGATCCGCGCTGCGGCTTCGCGCTCAGCGCGGCGACGCTCGCGGAGCTCGCCCGGCTGCCGGAGCGCCTCTACGCGCCCGAGCGCCTCGCGCGCATCCCGCGCGAGCTGCCGCTCTACCTCTTCGCGGGCGACCGCGATCCCGTGAACCAGGCTCTCGCGGGCCTCGAGGCCCTGGTCGAGTGCTACCGCGCCGCGGGGCTCCGCCGGCTCGAGCTCCGCGCGTACCCGGGCGGCCGCCACGAGATGCTGAACGAGACCAACCGGGACGAGGTGATGGACGATCTCGCGCAGTGGCTCGAGCGCGCGCTCTTCGGCGCGCAGGCTCCGCCTGGCGCGGAGGCTCGTTAGGCGGGGACACCGCGGGAGGCGCGCGTGGACGAGGGCCGCTTCATCGACGAGCTGCGCCCCTTCCGGCGCGGCGAGCTCGCGCTCGCGCGCGCGACCGCCGCGGGCGAGCTCGCGCTCCCGCCGCGCGAGCTCGCGCTCTTGCGCTATGCGCTGCGCCTGGCCCAGCTCCCGGCGCTGGGTCCGGAGCCCCTGGATCTGCTCGATCGGCTCGCGGGCTTCCGGCTGCGACTGCTCCAGCGCCTCGCGCCGGTCCTGCCCACCGGGCCCGGCGCGATCGACGCTGCGGCGCTGCACGGCGCGCTGCCCGAGGTGCTCCGGCTCGCGAGCGAGGCGCGGCGCAGCGTGCGCGAGGCGGGGGTCGCCGAGGCCGCGCTCGATGCGGAGATCGCGGAGAAGCGCCTCGCGCTCGTGCTCGGCGGCGCCGGTGGCTGCGGCTACGTCTACCTCGGCGTGCTCGAGCGCCTCGAGGAGCTCGGCCTGCGCCCGAGCTACCTGCTCGGCTGCAGCATCGGCTCGATCCTCGCAGTGCTGCGCGCGCGCAGCGCGGGCTTCGAGCTCGCGGAGCTGCTCGCCGAGATCCGGCTCCTGCGCACGGTCTCGGCGCTGGGCCCGCCCCGCCGCGCGCGCTTCGGCCTGCCCGGCGCGCTGCGCATCGACCTGCACCGCGCGCTCGCGCCCTTCTTCGCGCGCGACGACGGGACGCCCGCGTCGCTCGGCGAGCTCGCGATCCCGGTCGACGCGCTCGCGACCGGGCTGCGCCAGCCCGCGCTCGGCGCGCCGCCTGCGGACGCCGCCGGCTGGCTCGATCCCGAGAGGGACGAGCCCGCGAGGCGCACGCTCACGGGGCGCGCGCTCGCGAGCGCGGTAGCCGCGCTGATCGCGCTCGCCGCGAGCCGACGCGTGCTCGTGCCGGAGCTGCTCGGCGCGGACCCGGAGACGGCGCAGCTCCCCGCGCTCGACGCCGCGGGCTTCAGCTCGGCGATCCCGGGCGTGCTGCAATACGACCTTCCGCCCGACGACGCGCGCAACGCGGCGCGCCTCGACGCGCTCTTCGAGCGCGATGGCCTCGTCGCGCTCGTGGATGGATTGCTCGCGAGCGCCGTGCCCGCGCGGCTCGCGTGGCAGACGCTCGAAGAGGGGCGCATCGGCACGCGCCACGCGGCGATCGTCGCGCTGCACGCGCTCGAGGCGCCGCAGCGCGGAGCCCAGGCGCTGCTCTCGCCGCTGCAGCACGCGTTCGCGTCCACGTCCCAGCGCGACCGCGCGTTCTGGGACCTGCGCGTGACCTTCCGGCGCGCTCCCGGACTCTTCGATTTCCTCCCCGGCGAGCCGCAGCTGCGGCGCGCGATCGAGACGGGCCGGCAGGAGTTCGAGGCCGCGGCGGGCTGGCTGCAGGGCTTCCTGGCCCGGGTCCCGCGCTGGCGGGAATTCGCGCCGGCGCGCGCAGGAAAGGCTGGACGCGGGCGGGCGATCCGCTCTAAAGAGAGGGGGATCCCCGCAGCGGACGCGCCACCCCGAGCGGAGGAAGACGCATGGCGAGCTACGCCTACGAGCCGCTCTCGGCAAAGGAAGCGAGCTTTCTCGCCCTCGCAGGCCCGAACACGCCGATGCACGCCACGAGCGTGACGATCCACCGCGCGGGCGCGCTGCGCACGCCCGGCGGCGGCCTCGACGTGGAGGCCTACAAGCGCGCGGTCGGCGCGCTGCTGCACCGCGTCCCGCGCTACCGCCAGAAGCTCCGCCGGGTCCCCTTCGAGCGCAATCCGGTCTGGATCGACGACCCGCACTTCAACCTCGACTATCACATCCGGCACGCGAGCCTGCCGCGTCCTGGGAGTGTCGAGGAGCTCAAGAAGAAGGTCGCGCGGATCCAGGTGCAGCCGCTCGATCGCGGCAAGCCGCTCTGGGAGAGCTGGCTGATCGAGGGCCTCGAGGGCGACCGCTTCGCCGTGATCCGCAAGCTCCACCACTGCATGCTCGACGCCGAGCACCCGGAGGATCTCGCGGAGCTCCTGCTCGCCGGCGAGGGAGCTCGCTCCGGCGCGATCCCGCGCTACCTCCCGCGCCCCGAGCCGACCGGCATCGAGCTGCTGGGCGATGCCTGGAAGCGGCGCCTGCTGCGCCCCTTCGACGCGCTGGGCCGACTGCGGGACTTCGCGCGCGCGAGCGAGAACCTGCGCAGCGAGCTCGCGGAACGCGCGAGCGCGCTCGCAGCACAGCTCGTGGGGGCGACCCGGCGCCCGCTGGACTCGCCGCTCTCCGGCGCGATCGGCCCGCACCGGCGCGTCGACTGGTTCAGCTCGTCGCTCGACGACTTGAAGGCGCTGCGCCGCGCGCTCGGCTGCAGCCTGCACGACGTGGTGCTCGCGACGCTCGCCGGGGCCGTGCGCGACTTCTTCCTGTACCGCCATCTCGATCCGGAGGCGGTCGCGTTCCGCGTCTCGACGCCCGTCGGTGCGGGCGCGGGCCATCACCCGCGCGTCTCGTCGTGGCAGCTCGAGCTGCCGATCGGCGAGCCGGATCCGCTCGCGCGCGCGCGGAGGATCCGCGAGGAGACCGAGCGTCTGCGCGAGTCGCGCCACGCGCTCGGCGTCGAGACGATGCTCGGGCTGGCCGAGTGGACGCCCTCGGTGCTGCTCTCCCTCGGCGCGCGCGCGCTCGCGAGCCCGGTGCCCGCGCAGCTCACGCTGATGAGCGTTCCGGGCCCCGTGCAGCGCCGCTCCCTGCTCGGATGCGAGCTGCTCGAGTGGTATGCCGCCTATCCGCTGCTCGAGCCCACGGGGCTCTCGATCGCGCTCGTGAGCTACTGCGGCCGCATGGGCTGGTGCTTCAACGCCGATCGCGACCTCGTCCCGGACCTCGCGCGCTTCGTGAAGGGGGTCGAGAGCGCCTTCGAGGAGCTCTCGCGCGCGGCGGGCGTCGACGTGAAGGGCCTGCCTGCCGAGGCCGGTCCGAGGCGGGCGGCGTCTCGGGGGCGCGCGTCCGCCCGCAGAGCGCCCGCCGGCTGATCGGCGCGGGACTGCGCCGCGCGCGCGCCGGGGCCGCGCGCGCGCGTCTGGATCGGATCGGCTTCCGGCTCCCGGGGAGGCAGCATGGCCCGCGAATGCTACGAGCGACTCTCGGCCCAGGACACCTCGTTCCTGCTCTTCGAATCGCAGAACGCCTTCACCCACGTCGCGGGCACCGCGATCTACGAGCTCGGACCGCTGCGCAGCGGCGAGGACGGCGTCGACATCGGCCGCATCCGCAGCGCGGTCGCGAGCCTGCTGCACCAGCTCCCGCGCTTCCGCCAGAAGCTCGCGTGGATTCCGCTCGAAGGGCACCCCGTCTGGGTGGACGATCCGGCCTTCGATCTCGACTTCCACGTGCGCCACACGCGGCTGCCGCACCCCGGCGGCGAGCAGGAGCTCAAGGAGCTCTCCGCGCGCATCCTCGCCAACCAGATGGACCGCGCGAAGCCGCTCTGGGAGATCTGGGTGATCGAGGGCCTCGCGGGCGGCCGCTGGTCGATGATCCAGAAGATCCACCACTGCATGATCGACGGGGCCTCCGGCGTGGACCTGACCCAGCTGATGCTCTCTCCCGACCCGGCGGCCGAGCTGCCCGCGGCCACGCCCCATCTGCCCCGCCCGATCCCGACGCGCGCGAAGCTGCTGCGCGACGCGCTCGCGCGCCGGCTGCGCATGCCGCTCGATGCGCTCCGCTCGACGCGCGAGAGCTACGAGAGCGCGCGCGAGCTCGTCGAGGAGGCGCGGCTGCGCGCGCGCGCCGTGCTGAAGATGGCGGGCTCGCTCACGCGCAGCGCGCCGAAGACGCTGCTCTCCGGGCCGATCGGTCCGCACCGGCGCGTCGACTGGCTCGAGATGCCGCTCGACGAGGTGAAGGCCGTGCGCAAGGCGACCGGCGCGACCGTGAACGACGTCGTGCTCGCGACCGTCGCGGGCGCGCTGCGGAGCTTCCTCGAGCGGCGCGGCGCCGATCCCGGCGAGCTCGAGTTCCGCGTCGCGGCGCCCGTCAGCACCCGCTCCGAGTCCGAGCGCGGCACGCTCGGCAACCGCGTCTCGATGTGGATCCTCGACCTCCCGATCGACGAGCCGGAGCCGCTGCGGCGCCTCGAGCGGGTGCGCGAGCAGACGCGCGACCTCAAGAGCTCGCAGCAGGCCGTCGGCGCGGACCTGCTCTTCCAGGTGGTCGAGTGGACCTCGACGCGGGTCCTCTCGCTCGCGGGCCGCGCGCTCGCGGCCTCCCAGGGGCCCTACAACCTGATGGTGACCAACGTCCCCGGGCCGCAGATCCCGCTCTACCTCTGCGGCTCCCGGATGTGCGCGACCTACGGCTTCGTGCCGCTGGTCGAGAACACCGCGCTCGGAGTCGCGCTCTTCAGCTACGACGGCCGCCTGTGCTGGGGCCTGAATGCGGACTACGAGCGCGTGCCGGATCTCGCGGACTTCGCGGCCGCGATCGCGGCCGCGTTCCGCGAGCTCGAGCGCGCGGCGGGCCTCGAGGCGAAGCCGCTGACGCCGGCTCAGGACTCCGGGAGTTCGCGCAGGTAGAGCTCGCGCACGGACTCGATCCGGCGCGCGAGATCCCGCGCGCGCCAGCCGCGCGTCTCGATCGGCGGCTGGACCGCGATCCGGACCGCGCCCGCGCGGACCAGCAGCGCGTTCGGGGGAAGCGCCTCGCGCGCGTTCCGGATCACGATCGGGACGATCGGCACGCGCGCCTGCCGCGCGAGCCGGAAGGGCGCTGCGCGAAACGCCCCGAGCTCCGCGCCCGGGCTGCGCGCCTGCTCGGGCGCCGCGACCAGCGAGAGGCCCCGGCGCAGGAGGGCGAGCGCGTCGCGGCCGCGATCGCGCTCGCCGGGCTCTTCGACGAGCAGCCCATCGGCGAGCGCCGCGGCCGCGCGGACGAGCGGCGATTCGAGCGAACCCGCGCGCAGGAGCAGCGCGAAGCCGCGCTCGAGCAGGCGGCACACGAGCAGCGGATCGATGCTGCTGCCGCGGTTCACGAGGAAGAGCGCGGGGCGCGTCGCGAGGTGTTCGCGTCCCGTGATGCGGAGCTCGATGCCGCCGACCGCGCTGCCGATGCGGCCCCAGCCGCCGAGGCAGAGGTCGAGCGGCGCGCGGCTCCTCCGGCTCGCGAGCGCGGCCGGCAGCGCGAGGCCGGCGAAACCCGCGGCGAGCACCGCGACGAGCCCGCCGCGCAGCGCGTCGCGCGGCCCGAGCGGCCGCGTGTGGTCGAGGGCCCGGCTCGGCCACGCGCGCGCGCGCGCGAGCCTCGCGAGCGCGCGGTCCGGGTTGGTGGGACGCGGGCGGCCCACGGCCTCGAGCAGCGGCAGGTCCTCGTAGCCGTCCGTGTACGCATAGCTCTTCGCGAGGTCGACGCCGTGCTGCTCGCAGAAGCGCTGCGCGGCCGAGACCTTGCCCGCGGCATGGCAGAGCGGCCGCAGCACGCGTCCCGTGAGCGCGCCGCCCTTGACCTCGAGCCGGGTGCAGAGCACGTGCTCGATCCCGAGCTCGCGCGCGACCGGCGCGACCTGGTAGCGCGTGGCCGCCGAGACGACCGCGAGCGTGTGGCCGCGCTCGCGGTGGGCCTCGACGAGGCGCCGCGCGTCGCGGAAGATCGCGGCCGCGAGCTGCTCGGCGAACACGCGCTCGCCGGTCTCGAAGAGCTCGCGCTCGGGTGTGCCGCGCAGCGCCCGCGCCATCGCGGCCATCAGGCCGGAGAAGCCCAGACCCTCGCGCCGGAAGCTCACGCCCGCGAGCACCACGTCGGCGAGGTCCTGGACGCCGAGCCGGCCGCTGACCAGGCGGTCGCGCAGGAACGCGATCGCCGAGAAGCCCGCGACGAGCGTGCCGTCGAGGTCGAAGAAGGCGCCGATCGCGGGGCCCTCGGGGCCGGTCTCGATGTCGTAGGTGAGATGGCGGCGCGGCTGCGCTGCCGGCGCCGGCCGCGCGACAGCCGGCCTGCGAGCGGGCCGGCTCGGCTCGGAACGCGTGGGGGGCATCTCCACCCGTCTTCTCGCGAACGCGGGCGCGGGCCGCGCTCTGCGCTCGAGATGCCTCGATATACCACGGCGCGAGATGCGCGGGAATCCGCCCTGCGCGCGGCCGCCTGGCCGCGGAGCTGCGCGCGCTGGGGCCGCTCCGCGGCGCCCGCGGTCAACCGGTTCCGACCGCGGCGCGTTGTCCATGGGAGCACGCCGGCACTCCCGCCGCGCGCCCAACGGAGAACCCGATGAAGCTCTCACACTTCGCACTGATCGGAGCCCTCGCCCTCGCGCTCGCGCCGGGCGCCCGCGCCGAAGGCGACCGCGGCGACCGCATCGACGCGCGCCTCGACGCGCGCGGCGACCGGATCGAAGCGCGCCACGAGCGGCGCGCCGAGCGCGCGCTCGAGAACGGGCATCCGGAGCGCGCCGCGCGCCTCGAGCGCAGGGGCGAGCGCGCCGAGGAGCGCCTCGACCGCCGCGGCGACCGCATCGAGCGTCGCCTCGACCGGCGCGGCGACCGCATCGACCGCCGCCTGGACCGCCGCGCCGCGAGGTGACGCGGTGTGCGACCTTGCTGCCGCTCGCCACGCGCCGCGGGCGGCAGCAGCGGGCCGGAGAGGGGGGACGCGCGCGAAGTGGAGCGGCGCGCCGAGCTCGAGCAGTTTCTCGCGGGCGTCGAGCGGCGCGCGCTGCGCATCGCGGAACTCGCGACGCGCGATCGCGACGACGCGCTCGATCTCGTGCAGGACGCGATGACGTCGCTCGTGAAGCGCTATGCCGGGCGCCCCGCCGCGGAGTGGGCTCCGCTCTTCCACCGCATCCTCCAGAACCGCATCCGCGACTGGCTGCGGCGCACGGCGCTGCGCGCGCGCCTGCGCGCGTGGCTCGGCCGCGGCCCCGAGGGCGCGGCCGCTGCGGCGGAGCCGGACCCGATCGCCGCGCTGCCCGACGCCGCCGCCGCGGGCGGCGACGCGTTTGCCGAGCGCGAGCAGGCCGGCCGCGCGCTCGACGCCGCGCTGCGCGCGCTGCCCGCGCGCCAGCGCGAGGCCTTCCTGCTGCGCGCGTGGGAGGGGCTCGACGTCGCGCAGACCGCGCGCGCGATGGGCTGCTCGCAGGGCAGCGTGAAGACGCACTACTTTCGCGCGATTCAGGCGCTGCGCGCGCAGCTCGGAGACTGGCGATGAGCGAGCAGGACCGCGACGACCCGATCGCCGCGCGCGCGCGCGCGCAGCTCGAGCGCGACGCCGAAGCGCTCGACGAGGCGACGCGACTGCGCCTGCGCGCCGCGCGGCTGCGCGCGCTCGATGCGCTCGGCGAGCGGGCGCCGCGCGGGATCCGCCGCGGCCTCGCCGCCGCGGGCGCGGGCCTCGGCGCGCTCGCGCTCGTCACCGCGGTCTCGCGCTGGAGCCGCGAGCCCGCGCGCGATCTCGCGTTCGGCGACGCGCTCGACGACGTCGAGATCCTCGGCGCGGCCGACGCACTGGAGCTGTATGAAGACCTCGATTTCTACCGCTGGCTCGACGACACGGAGCCGATCTGAGGAGGAGGCGCCGCCGGCCGCGGCGGCGCCCGAGCCGGCTCCGAGCGAGGAGCTGCTCGAGTTCCTCGGCGAGTTCTCGGACGAGGGCGGCGAGTGGATCGATCCGCTGCTGCTCGAGGACTCCGAGGCGGCGCAAGAGCGCGAGAGGGAGGAGCTGCGGTGACGCGGCGCTCGTTCCTCGCGCTGCTCGCCGCGCTCGCGCTCGCGCGCCCGCTGCGCGCCGAGGGGCCGGAGTGGGAGTCGCTCTCGGCGCCGGAGCAGGAGCTACTCGCGCCGCTCGCCGGGAGCTGGGACGAGCTCCCGGCCGAGCGTCGCCTGCGCCTCCAACGCGGCGCCGCGCACTGGCAGCGGATGGGAGCCGAGGAGCGCGCGCGCGCGATGGCGCGCCTCGGCGAGTGGCGCTCGCTCGCGCCCGAGCGCCGCGAGCGCATCCGCGAGCGCTTCCGCCGGCTGCGCGACGCCGCGCCCGAGGAGCGCGCGCGCATCCGCCGCCGCTACGACTGGTTCCGCGGCCTCCCGCCCGAGCGCCGCCGCGCGCTGCGCGAGCGCTGGGAGCGGCTCACGCCCGAAGAGCGCGAGCGGCTGCGCGAGCGCCGGCAGCGCCGGCTGCAGCGACGCCGCTAGGCGGTCGCGGCCTCCGCGGCCCGGAGTGCGGCGCAGAGGATCGACGCGGCGTCGCCGGCGCGGCCGCGCGGGCAGCCCATCTCGGCGGGGGGTCTCTAATGGCCCGGACGCGGACCGTCGTGCTGGATGATCTCGACGAGATAGCCGTCGGGGTCGAGCACGAAGGAGACGATGACCGGCCAACGCTCGAGCCGCTCGGGAGCCATGACCGAGGTGTGGCCGGCGTCCACGGCCTTCTTCCAGGTGGCCGCGCAGTCGTCGACGTTCATGTAGATCTTCCAGAGCGCGTTGCCGTGATCGATCGGCTGGGGCCGGAGCGTCTCGGCAAACTTGGCCAGCTGCAGGCGGCCGCCACCGGATTCCCCGGCGAGGTGCACTTCGAGGACGTGCGGAATCTCCGTCCGACCCTGCTCCTTCAGGCCGATGATCTCGGTGTAGAAACGCACCGAGCGCTCGAGATCGCTCACGGCGATGCAGAACTGTCCTACGGTCGTAGCCATGGCATCCGCTCCCATCCCGAAAGGCAACCGGGCGCTGGCTGCGCAGTGTACACACGGGGCTCCGGGCGGAACGATCCGGCCGCTTCGAGGCGCAGCTGCGGGCTGCCTCGGGGAGCAGAGGTCGCTCGGATTGCTCCGAGCGCGCAGAGCCAGGGCGGTTCGGGCGCGCTCGCACTTCGCATGGAGGAGGCATGAGGCAGCTAAGGGGCAAGGTCGCGGTCATCACCGGCGGTGCCGCGGGCATCGGCAAGGCGATCGCGACCCGCTTCGCCGAGGAAGGCATGAAGCTCGTGCTCGCGGATCTGAATTCGCGGGCGCTGGACGAGACCACGCACGAGATCCGCAGCCGGGGCGCCGACGTCCTCGGCGTGAAGACGGACGTGTCGAAGCCCGAGTCGGTCGAGGCGCTCCGCGACGCGACGCTGGCCCGCCACGGAGCCGTTCACGTGCTGTGCAACAACGCGGGCATCGCCTCGGGCGCGCACGGTCGCCTCTGGGAGCACGAGATCAACGATTGGCGCTTCGCGTTCAGCGTGCACGTCTACGGCGTGATCCACGGGATCAACGCCTTCGTGCCCCAGATGCTCGCGCAGGGGGACGAGTGCCACATCGTGAACACGGCGTCCCACAACGGCGGATTCGCTCCGATCGCGACCTCGCCGACCTACGCGACCTGCAAGGCGGCCTGCGTGACGATCTCGGAATGCCTGTGGGGTCAGCTGCGCGCGATCGATTCCAGGATCGGCGTCTCGGTGCTGTTCCCGTCGGGAAAGACGCAGGGCATCCTGGATACGGGCATCTGGAAGGCCGCGGAGCGTCCGCCGGAGTATCCAGCGAAGGCACCGGTCGACACCTCCTCGAAGCTGGAAGGCTGGATCCAGGCGATGGAAGCGGCGGGCACTCCGGTGACCTTCACACCGCTGTCCGAGGTCGCCGACACGGTCGTCGACGGGCTCCGGGCCAATCGCTTCTGGATGGTCGAAGAGGGGCGCTTCGAAGAGATGGTGAAGCGGAGAACCGACATCATCCTGCGCCGCGCCAATCCCGACTACCCGCGCGGATAGCGAGGCGCGCGCGGGACGCCGCCAGAGCCGGCGGGGCTCCGCCTCGAGCCGCATGCGGCTCGCGCGCGCTAGGCGAAGGAGCGCTTCTCCGGCCCGATCCGCGCGACCAGCGGGGCGAGCTTCTCGGCGTCGAAGCCGTAGAGAGCCGCGGCGTTGCCGCCCAGGATCGCCTCGAGCTCGACCTCGGGCACGCCCGCAAAGGCGTCGTGCATGCGTTTCCAGGTCTCGGGCCAGGTGCCTTCGGGATGCGGGAAGTCACTGCCCCACATCAGGTTGGCCACGCCGACCCGGTGGCGCTGCTCGACCTCCCGCCGCGGGATCGACGCGCCGATGCGCACGTTGCGCGCGAAGTACTCGCTCGGCCGCAGCTTGAGGTGGGCCTTGTAGTCCCCGAGCTTCGCGTTCCCGGGATGGTCGGAGGCGCGCTGGTCGAGGAGTTCGAGATAGGCCGGCACCCAGGCCGAGGTGCCCTCGGTGATCACGACGCGCAGCCCGGGAAAGTCCTCGAAGATCCCGCCCCAGATCAGGAAGGTGAGCGGCCGCGCGACGAACCACGCGACCTCGGAGACGTAGATCCCCATCGCCCCGCGCAGCGTGGGCTCGCGCGGGTCGGGCGGCCAGCTGCCGAAGTACTGCTCCGAGTCGGCCGGACCGGAGTGGAAGTGGACGATGACGCCGAGCTCCTGGCAGGCGGCCCAGAGCGGTCGATAGCAGGGATGGTGGTAGGGGGCGTGACTGCCCCAGGTGACCGGAAGCATGATCGAGCCGAGGCCATTCGCGCGCGCCCAGCGCAGCTCCTTCACGGCCTCCGCCACGTCCCAGGTGGCCGGCACGATCGCCACGCCGGCCCGCCTCTCGGGCGCGAGCCGGCAGAACTCCGCCAACCAGCGGTTGTGTGCGCGCGCGCCCGCCCACTGCAGCTCGCGGTCTGCACCCCTGGGTGTGAGGCCGATCCCGGCGCCGAAGGGCGGCGCATTCATCTCGGTGATGCCGTCGGGAAACAGCACTTCGCCGGCGACGCCATCCGCGTCGATCACCTCGAGACGCGTCGCGTGATCCCAGGCGCCCCTGAGCAGGCGCTCCCGACCGCTGCGCCACCTGGCGTTGATCTCCTCGACCAGGAAATGCTTCTCGAGCTCTCGCGTGCGCTCGATCTGCAGCAGCATGGCCTGGTCGAAGCGCTCGCGATACCCGGGGTCGAGGTAGGCGCGGTAGCCGCCCGGCGGCAGGCCCGCGTGACCATCGGAGGAGATGACGAGGTAGCGGTCCATCGGGTGCTCCCTGCTCGTCGATCGGCGCGTCAGCGCCCGATGCGAGCGCGCGGAGGCCCGATCTCCGCTGCCCGCGCCGAGAGCTTCTCGACGTCGAATCCGTAGACCCTCGCCGCCGTGCCACCCAGCATCTGCGCAACCTCGTCGCGCGGCACGTCCGCGAAGGCCCGCGCGAGCTTCTTCGCGGTATGCGGCCAGGTGCCCTCGATGTGGGGATAGTCCGAGCCCCACATCAGCCGGTCGACGCCGATGGCGTGGCGCTCCGCCGCGACCTCGTCGTCGAGGAATGCGGCACCGAGGAAGCCGTTGGCGCGGAAGTACTCGCTCGGCCGGCGCGGGAGCTTGCGCCGCAGATGGCGGAACATCGGGAGCTCGTACTGGGCGTCGAGCTGGGCGAGCGCGGAGACGATCCAGGTGGCCCCCTGCTCGGTCATCACGAACGCGAGTCGCGGATGGCGCTCGAAGACGCCCGACCAGACCAGGAAGTGGAAGGGGCGATGGGCAAACCAGCCGACCTCGTAGAGGAAGATTCCCAGCGAGCCGTCGAGCCTTCCGTAGTTCGGCGTCCAGCCGGAGTGCGTGTGGACGGGCATCTCGAGCTCTTCGCAGGTGCTCCAGAGCGGCTCGTAGCGGGGATGGTTGTAGAAGGGCTGCCCGTTGGTATCGACGGGCAGCACGATGCCGCCGAAGACTCCGTTCGCGCGCAGCCAGCGCACCTCGGCCAGCGTCCGCTCGATCTCGTCGATCGTGACGAGGCCCACGCCCGCGCGCCGGCCGCGCGCCTCGTTGCAGAAATCGGCCAGCCAGCGGTTGTAGCTGCGGCAGCCCTCCCACCACAGCTCGGCGCTCTGCGCGTATTGATAGGTCATGAGCCCGGAGCCGAAGGGCGAGACCGTCTGCAGGCTGCCGCCCGGAAAGATCACCTCGGCGACGATGCCGTCCTGCTCGAGCTCGGCCAGGCGGCGCTTCGAGTCCCAGGCGCCGTCCATGCCACCGTGGGACACGGCCTCCTCGACGCCGAAGTCGGCGATCGCCTCGTCGCCGTAGATCGCCTCTCCAGTGTGCTCCGCGCGGCGCGCGGAAAGGCCCGCCGTGTCCGCGCGCCAGGCGTCGTAGGCCTCCCGGTACTTCGGGGCCACGTAGCTGCGCATCACATCCGGCAGCGGTCCGGCGTGGCAGTCGGCGGAGATCAGCAGATAGCGGTCGCTGGGCTGCATCGGACCTCTCGGGGGGCGCTCGGGTCCGTCCGCGGTGGGCGCGCGCGAGCGCCTGGCTCGAGCCGGGATTCTACGCCCGGCGGGGTCCGGATCGACAGCTCCAGGGGAGATCGAGCGAGGCCGGCGGCGCTGGCCGCCTCGCTCGTCGAGCGTCGATCCGCGCTGGCAGGCGGGGCCTCGCTCGCGCCGGTCCGCGGGCCTCCGCCGTGCCTGCGGCCGGCGGCCCCCATCGGGTACGATGGGGCAGGATGGAACGCGAGGTCTTCTTCACCGGCATCGGCGGCCAGGGCGTGCAGCTCGCGGCGCAGGTGCTCGCGCGCGCGGCGGCGCGCGAGGGGCGCGAGGTGCAGATGCTCGGCACCTACGGCGGCACCATGCGCGGCGGCAACACCGACTCGACGCTCGTGATCGCCGACGGGCCGATCAGCGCGCCGCCGATGGTGTCGCGCAGCTGGTCCGCGCTCGTGATGCACCACCAGTTCTTCGAGCCGATGCGCGAGAAGCTGCGGCCGCACGCGGTCGTGATGCTGAACAGCTCGCTCTTCGAGGGGGAGCTCGAGCGCTCCGCCTACCGCGTCTTCGACGTGCCCGCGACGCAGCTCGCGACCGAGCTCGGCGGCGCGATGGCGGCGTCGCTCGTGCTCGTGGCGGCCTTCGCGCGCGCGACGGGCATCGTCGGCCTGCCCGCGCTCGAGGCCGCGATGCGCGAGTCGGTCCCGTCCTACCGCAAGCAGCACATCGCGATGAACGAGCAGGCGCTGCGCGCGGGCTTCGAGGCGCTGCCCGCAGGCGTCGCACCGGCCTGGAGTGCGGCATGAGCGAGATCCTGAGCCGCGGCACCGTGACGATCGCGACCGAGCGCTGCAAGGGCTGCGAGCTCTGCATTCCCGCGTGCCCGCCCGACGTGCTCTCGATGTCGGTCGAGCGCAACACGCTGGGCCACCGCTATCCGCTGCTGCACCCGGGCTGCACCGGCTGCCAGGCCTGTCTGCTCGTGTGCCCGGACTTCTGCTTCGAGGTCTACCGCTTCGAGAAGCCGGTGCGGCACGCGGCTGCAGCCGCGGGCGGAGCGCAGCTGCGGGAGGGGGCGCCGTGACGCGCGTCATGATGGAGGGCTCCGAGGCGATCGCGCGCGCGTCGATCGCCGCGGGCTGCCGCTTCTTCGCGGGCTACCCGATGACGCCCTTCACCGAGGTGCTCGAGCACTTCGCAAGGCTGCTGCCCGAGGTCGGCGGCGTCTGCATCAACGCCGAGAGCGAGCTCGAGGCGGTCGGCATGGCCTGGGGCGCGGTCGCGACCGGCGCGCGCGCGGCGACGGGCTCGACCGGGCAGGGCCTCTCGCTGATGCAGGAGTCGCTCTCCGAGGCGACCCGCGCCGAGCTTCCGCTCGTGACCTTCAACCTCGCGCGCGGCCAGGGCGACTACTACCAGGCCACCCGCGGCGGCGGGCACGGCGACTACCGCCACATCGTGCTCGCGCCGATCGACATCCGCGAGGCCGTGCAGCACACCCAGCTCGCCTTCGACCTCGCCGACCGCTGGCGCAACCCGGTGCTGCTCTACGGCGACTATCTGCTCGCGCACACCGCGGAGGCGGTCGAGATCGCGCCGATCGCGTTCCCGCCGCTGCCCGAGAAGGACTGGGCGGCCGACGGCACGCTCGGCGGCAGCGGCCGCTCGCGCTGCGTGAACCCGATCGGCATGCAGAAGGGCCGCAAGGGCGTCAAGCCCGAGCAGCTCTGGAAGCGGCTGCAGGAAAAGCACGAGCGCATCGAGGCGAGCGAAGTGCGCTTCGAGAGCGAGGGCTGCGAGGGCGCGGAGGTCGTGGTGGTCGCCTTCGGCACGCTCGCGAAGTTCGCGCGCTACGCGGTGCGCGAGCTCCGCGCGGAGGGCCGGCGCGTCGGCTTCGCGCGGCCGATCGCGCTCTGGCCCTTCCCGAGCGAGGCGCTCGCGGCGGCCTGCCGCGGCGCGCGCGCGGTCGCGGTGCTCGAGCTCAACGCGGGCCAGATGATCGACGACGTGCGCCTCGCGATCCTCGGCGCCGCGCCCGTCGCCGCGATCGGCGAGATCTCGACCGACGACTCCGGCTTCGGAGTCGGCTCGCTGCTGGATGCCGAGAAGATCCGCGCGCGCATCGAGGCGGTGCTGGCCCAGGTCGCGGCCGGCGGCCCGATCTCGCGCCGCTACAGCGAAGGAGCCCGCGCATGAGCAAGGAAGCGCAGCGCGACCCGCGCGAGGTGCTGCGCACCGACGCGCCGCCCGCGGAGCCCGCGCGCAAGCTCTCGACCTTCCGGCCGGAGCTGCTGCTGCACGAGGACCACGACCTCTGCCCGGGCTGCGGCGAGCCGCTCGCGATCCGCTGCATGCTCGAGGCGGTGGCCGAGGCCGGGCAGTCGCAGAGCTCGATCGCGGTGGTCGGGATCGGCTGCTACACGGCCTTCACGAACAACATGGACGTCGATCTGATCCAGGCGCTGCACGGCCGCGCGCCGTCGGTCGCGACGGGTGCCAAGCGCATGCGCAAGGATGCGCTCGTCTTCACGCTGCAGGGCGACGGCGACATGGTCAACGAGGGCCTGCAGGAGGTGATCCACGCGGCCGCGCGCGGCGAGCGGATCACCTGCGTGCTGCTCAACAACGGCGTCTTCGGCGAGACGGGCGGCCACATGACGGCGACCACCGTGCTCGGCCAGCGCACCAAGAACAGCCTCGAGGGCCGCGACGCCGACTACCACGGCCACCCGATCCTGATCGGCGACATGCTCGCGCCGCTCGGCGGCACCGCCTACTGCGCGCGCGGGAGCGTCACGACGGCCGCGGGCGTGATCGCGACCAAGCGCATGCTCAAGAAGGCTTTCGAGGTCCAACTCAAAGGCGAGGGCTTCAGCTTCGTCGAGATCCTCACGATGTGCCCGACCGGCTGGTTCATCCCGACGAGCGAGGGCCCCGACTACCTCGACAAGGTGATGTCTCCGATCCACGCGACCGGCGAGCTCAAGAGCGCCGGCACGCTGCGCACGACGGCCGACCTGCTCGCGGCGGCGCGCGCGGAGAGCTGAAGCAGCGCGCCCACGCGCGGCCCGATGCGCCCGCCCGGCGAGCTCAGTCGGACTGGGCGGGTTCGGGTGGGCGCTCCTCGAGCGCTTCTGGCGCGAGCGGGGGTGCCTGTTCCCCTGCGGCGCTGGCCTCGAAGGCGCCCTGCTGGCGCAGCTGTTCGTAGAGGTGATCGGCCATCACGTCGAAGGTGTGATTCGCGCCGGTCATCGAGAAGGGCAGCGCGAAGGCGAGGAGCAGCTCCCACCAGACGACGGTGTTGTCCTGGACCGATGCGCTGAAGCGCTTCCCGCTCGCGCCGTCCTCGAGCGTGTACTGGATGTCGTACACCGTGTCGATCCAGTGCGGGATCACGTAGAGCGTCAGGCCGCTCAGCAGCTGCAGCACGAGGCTCGACTCGCCGTACTGGCTTCCGCTCAGCGTGAGGCGCCAGCGCGCGTCGGGGCTGAACTTCGAGGACGGCACGTACGCGTAGCTCTCGAGGTAGCCGTCCCGCTTCCACCGCTTCAGGAGCTCGTCGTTGAGCGTGCGACCCGCCTTGTTGGACGTGATCAACTTGCCGCCGTCGAGCGTGAACTCGAAGTCGCCGACCGTCTGCTCCAGGCTCGCGCGAAGCGCCGGCGCGACCGGCTCGATCGGAGCGAGCTGCTTGCCCGAGATCGTGATCAGGCATGCCGTCTGCGTGAGCGGGAACAGGAACGCGATCCAGAGTCCGAGTCGCATGGAACCTCCCCGTGCCTGGACTCACTCCTGCGCGGAGCGGCGCGCCGCCTCGTCGAAGACGGCGCCGAGCTGCGCACTGAGCGAGTCGTAGATGCTGGGCTCGCAGGATCCCGTCCAGCCCCGCGCGGAGAGCTCGAGCAGCGCGCGGCCGTCCCGCTGGAGCGCGAACTTGACGTTGCGGTTGTCTCCGCAGGATCGGAAGCCCTGCGGCACGCCGAGCGTGGCGCGCAGCAGGAAAGGTGCGTCGATCAGCCGCTCGGCCAGCTCGAAGCCCGCTGCCTGCAGGTGCGCCGCGATCTCCGGCTTCTCGCGAGTCGCGACGAGGAACAGCACGCGCGCGGAGCCCGCGTCGAGCGCTCGATGCTGGAGCAGCCGCGGCGCGGTGGTGCCCGCACAGGCGAGCGCGGAGGCCAGCAGGAAGAGAGGGCCTGGCGCGAGCAGGCTGCGCGACGGCATGCGCGCATCTTGTGCCCGGAGGATGCGCTCGTGCAACCGGGGAGTGCAGCCGAGCGATAGGCGCCGCATCGAAGCAGATGGCTCGAAGTGCGCCATCTCCGGCAAGCGCGCGCTGGGGGGGCGGCGCGAAGCCTCGCGGGTCCGCTGGCGGAGGCCGGATCCGGCGCGAGGTCAGGGCCCGGGTGTCGCTTCGGCGGGGGAGCGGAGCACCGCGCGCAGGATCCGCCGCGTCGCCTCGCCGATCCGCGGATCGCCGCTCGCGCGCGGGCCCGCGACGTTGAGGGTCTGCGGCGCGCAGCCGCGCAGCCAGGCGCGGAGCGCCTCGGTCGCGCCGGCTTCGCTCCGCGCGTCGAGATCGAGGTGCAGCAGGGGCCGGCCGAGCTGCAGCGCAAGCTCGGCGGTGAGCTTCGACCCGCCCGCGGGCGGACCGTGCGAGAGCACGAGCGTCGCATCCGAGTCGCGGACGTTGCGGCGCGTGCGCACGGCCGGATCGCGCGAAGCGGTCTCGCGGAGATTCGGATAGCGGGCGGGGATCGCGCCGTCCTCGGCGCGGCGCCCGCGCGGGACCCAGCCGCCGACCTCGAGGCCCTTCTCGAGCGCGACGTCTAGCGCGGCGCGGTCCGCGCCGGTCTGGCCGCCCGAGACGATGCGCGCGAGCGGCGGGGTCACGTCGGGCGGCACGGGGTTCCCGAACGCGCGCCTAACCCTTCATTGCGCCGCCGAGGACCTCGCGGTACGCGGCGTCGCTGAAGCCGACGATCAGCGTGGTGCCGACGCGCAGGCAGGGTGCGCGCAGGTTCCCGGTCGGGCCCAGCATCGCGTCGATCGCGGCCGGGTCGGGCTTCCCCGCGATCGCGAAGTCCTGGACCTTCGCGCCCTTTGCGACGATCACGCGCTTCGCGGATTTCGCGAGCGCAAGCGCGTCCGAGCGGCCGAGCTTGCGGCTCGCCGGCACGACTTCCTCGGGCTCGATTTTCTGGGCGTCCATGAACTTGGACGCTCGGCTGCAGGACGTTCAACCGTTGCGGTGGTAGTACCAGTCGACCTTTCTGGCCATGCCGCGAGCATAGGCGCTCGCGCGCGCGCGGCCCAGCGCGCGCGGGGCGCCGCGGACTCAGCGCGCGCGGCGCTCCGCGGCGATCCGCCGCTCGAGGCGCGCGAGGAACGCGAGGTCCGAGCGCGTCGGATGCGACTGCGGCCGGCCCTTGCGCACCCACTCGACCGCGGTCGCGACGTCGGGCGCCGCGCCCGAGACGAGCAGCGCCGCCGCGGCCGCGGTCGGCGCGCGGCCGCGACCCGATTCGCAGTGGATCAGGAGCGCGCCCGGCCCGGCGCAGAGCTCGCGCAGGAGCGCGAGGAAGAGCGACTCGTCGGGCGGGGTGTGGCCGTCGAGGATCGCGAGGCTGCGGTAGCCGCGGCGGCTCCGGATCGCGCGCGCCTCGCTGAACTCCGCGCAGAGGTCGAGGACGAACTCGACCTCGTCGGGCAGATCCACCGCGCGCGGCCGACCGCCCACGTAGAGACCCGGCGCGACCTGCGAGCACGCGGGCCAGCGCCGCGCCTGGCGCATGCCGAAGCAGGCGAGGCGGTAGGCCGAGAGGAAGGGCAGCAGCGCGAGCGCGCGCGCGAGCGGCACGCGGCCGCCGCGCTTGCCGAAGACGCCGGGCCAGTTGCGCGCGTAGGCGAGCGCGACGAGCGCGCAGCCGGCCGCGGTGTAGCCGAGCGCCAGCCCGGCGAGGCCGCCGAGCGCGACTCCGAGCAGCGCGCAGAGCGCCGCCGCGGCACCGATGCCGAGGCTCAGGCTCTGGGGCTTCGTCACGCGCTCGGGTCCTCGCCTTCTGCGGCGCACCGCACTGCGGATCGCGGCTTCGGGATTGCCAGGAGACTGGAAGGAGTGGGAGGATAGCGGCACGCAAGAAGGAGCCACGCGTGGAAACCCGCCCTCTCGGACGCTCGGGACTCTCGGCGAGCCTGGTCGGCCTCGGCTGCAACAACTTCGGCATGAAGATCGACCTCGCCGCCTCGCGCGCGGTGATCGACGCCGCGCTCGATGCCGGCGTCGACTTCTTCGACACCGCCGACATGTACGGCAACGGCAAGTCCGAGGAGTTCCTCGGCCAGGCGCTCGAGGGCCGCCGCGGGCGCGCGCTCGTCGCGACCAAGTTCGGCGGCATGGCGATGGCCGGCAACACGGGCGAGCGCTGGGGCTCGCGCGAGTACGTCCGCAAGAGCGTCGACGCGAGCCTCGCGCGGCTGCGCACGGACCGCATCGACCTCTACCAGATGCACTACCCGGACCCGAGGACCCCGATCGCCGAGACGCTCGGCGCGCTCGCGGAGCTCGTGCGCGAGGGCAAGGTGCGCGCGGTCGGCTGCTCGAACTTCAGCGCCGCGCAGCTCGACGAGGCCGCCGCGCGCGCGTCCGAGCAGGGCGCGGCGCGCTTCGAGACGGCGCAGAACGAGTGGAGCCTGCTGAAACGCGAGGCCGAGGCGGACGTGATCCCGGCCTGCGAGAAGCAGGGCCTGGCCCAGCTGCCCTACTTCCCGCTCGCGAGCGGCCTCTTGAGCGGCAAGTACAAGCGCGGTCAGGCAGCGCCCGAGGGCTCGCGCATCGCCGTCCTGCCCTACTTCAAGGCCGCGATGAGCGACGCGAACATGCAGAAGGTCGAGGCGCTCGAGCGCTTCGCGCGCTCGCGCAGCCGCACGCTTCTCGAGCTCGCGATCTCGTGGCTCGCGTCGCAGAAGTGCACGGGCTCGGTGATCGCCGGCGCGACGACCCCCGAGCAGGTGCGCGCGAACGCGCTGGCGGCGGGCTGGCGGCTCTCGCGCGAGGAGCTGGCGGAGGTCGATCGCCTCGCCCCGCGCTAGTCCCGGAGCCGGAACGCGAGCAGCGCGTCGCCGGACTCGGTCAGCGGGTTGCCGCCCGCGGCGAGCACGACGTACTGCTTCGAGTCGGGCCGCAGCCGGAAGCTCATCGGCGAGGCATTCCCGGTGTAGGGGATGCGCGCGCTCCAGATCTCCTCGCCGCTCGTCGCGTCGAAGGCGCGGAAGTACTTGTCCGTCGTCGCGCCGATGAAGTAGAGCCCGCTCGCGGTCAGGACTCCGCCGCCGAAGTTCGGAGCGCCGAGATCGCGCCACCACGGCAGGAGCCAGATCGGCACGGGCGCCTGGTCGCGCGGGGTCCCGAGCGGAACGCGCCAGACGACCTCGCCGCTCTTCAGGTCGACGGCGGTCAGCGTTCCCCAGGGCGGCGCGTTGCAGGGCGCGCCGAAGCGCGAGAAGAGCGGGAAGCGGCGCACTCCGTAGGGCGTGCCGTGCATCGGGTAGAGCTCCTGGGGATAGGCGACGCTCGAGAGGTCGATGCGGTCGAACTCCGCGCGCGGGATCAGCTGCACGACGACCGCGACGTGGGTCTGGTTCACGATCAGGAGGCCGCTGCGCGGGTCGATCGCGAGTCCGCCCCAGTTCATGCCGCCCGTGGTGTGCGGGAACTGCAGCGAGCCCTCGAGGCTCGGCGGCGTGTAGAAGCCGTCCCAGCGGTACTTCGAGACGAGCTCCCGGCACGACGCGCGGTCGATCGGCGTGAAGCCGAACATGCTCTCGGGCGAGAGGTCCTCCGGGTGCAGCGGCGCCGGGTGCGTCGGGAAGGGCTGCGTCGGCGAGAGCCGCTCGCCGGGCACGCCGCCCTGCGGCACCGGGCGCTCCTCGACCGGATACAGCGGCTCGCCGGTCTCGCGGTCGAGCACGAAGAGGAAGCCCATCTTCGTCGACTGCACGAGCGCGGGCCGGCCGCCGCCGACGCCGGGGATCTCGATCAGCTCGGGCTGGCTCGGGACGTCGTAGTCCCAGATGTCGTGGTGCACGGTCTGGTAGTGCCAGACGGGACGTCCCGTCTTCGCGTCGAGCGCGACCACTGACGACGAGTAGTGGTCGAGGCCGCGGCGGCTTCCGCCGTAGCTGTCGGGCGGCGCGTTGCCGACCGGCACGAAGACGAGCCCGCGCTCCTCGTCGCCCGAGAGCAGCGACCAGACGTTCGGCGTCCCGCGCTCCCATTCCTCGTCCCCCGAGCGCTGCGTGTAGCTCCAGCCCGGGGGCACCGGATCCCAGCCCCAGATGCGCTCGCCGCTGCGCACGTCGAAGGCGCGCACGACGCCCGAGGGCGCGTCGCTGCGCAGCTGGTCCGCGACGAGCGCGCCGACGACCGCGAGATCGCCCATCACGAGCGGAGGGGAGGTCGGGTAGTACTCCCACTCCGGGACCTCGCTGCCGATGCCCTCGCGCAGCGCGACGCGTCCCTGCGTGCCGAAGTCGGCGCAGGGGAGGCCGCTGTCGGCGTCGAGCGCGATCAGCTCCGAGTCGCGCGTGCCGTAGAGGATCCGCTTCTCGCAGCTCCGGCCCGGCTCCGGCCGCGCGGTCTGCCAGTACGCGACGCCGCGACACGCGAGCGGGTAGGGCCCCTGCGGACCCTGGTGGACGAGCTGGGGATCGAAGCTCCAGCGCTCGGCGCCGGTCTCCGGATCGAGCGCGAAGACGCGCATGTGCGGGGTGCAGTAGTAGAGCAGGTCGTTCACGACCAGCGGCGTGGCCTGGAACGACGTCGCCGCGCGCTCGGCGCTGCCGCCGAAATAGTCGCCGCTGCGGTGGCTCCAGGCGAGCTCGAGCCGATCCACGTTGGCGGGCGTGATCTGGGTCAGCGGGGAGAAGTGGAGGCCGGCCTTGCTGCCCGCGTACTCGGGCCAGATCGCGGTGGGGCCCGTGTAGTCGATCGGCGCGTCGCCCGAGCCGCCGCACGCGGCCGCGACGAGCGCGATCCAGGCGAGGCCTGCGGGTCCGCAGCGTCGCAGGAGTGTCACGCAGCTCCGTCTCCTCACAGCGAGGCGCAGGACTCTACCAGAGCGGGGTGCTTCGGATCGCGGCTGCGGGAACGCCGCGGAGCGAGCTAGTGGAGCGACCGGAGCAGGTCGACGCTGTCGAGCCCGAGCGTCTCGCCGAGCTTGCGGGCCGCGTCCTCGCGCGAGCCGGCCCAGTCCTTCGGCGCGCGCTTCGGCTTCCACGCCGCGACGTGGCGCTCCACCGCGCCGAGCTGCTCGGGGCTCAGCCGCGCGCGCACGCGCTCGAGGTGCTTCGTGGCAACGCGGCTGCCGCCCTTCTCGGCGAGCGCGAGCCACTGCGCGGCGACCACCGGGTTCGCGGGCAGGCCCGCCCAGCCCTGGTCGTAGATCAGGCCGAGCGCGCCCTGGGCGTTCACATCGCCGTAGGCTGCGGCCGCCCGATACCACTTGAGCGCCTCGCCCGCGTCCTCGGGCAGCCCGAGTCCGAGCAGGTACATGCGGCCGAGGACGGTCTGGGAGGGCAGGAAGCCGGCGCGCGCGGAGCGCTGGATCCAGCCCGCCGCGCGCTCGGGATCCCGGGCCACGCCCCTGCCCTCGAGATACATCACGCCGAGCGCGAACTGGGCCCGGACGTCCCCCTGCGGAGCGATGCGCTTGAAGATGCTCGCGGCCTTCTCGACGCGGCCCTCCTCGAGCGCGGAGAGGCCCGCTTCCCAGCTCGCGGCCGCTGCGGGCGCGGCGAGCAGCGCCAGCCACGCCAACGCCGAGGCGGGCAAACGCGCGATCCAGATCCCCACCCGGCCAGGATATCACCGGGGTAGACTGCCGATCGCGATGCTGATCACGATCTCGCGCCAGTTCGGAGCGGGCGGGACCGAGGTGGCGGCCCTCGCGGCCAAGCTGCTCGACTGGACCGTGCTCGACGACGAGCTCGTGAAGGAGATCGCCGCGCGCGCCGGGATCACGCCCGAGGAGGCCGCGGAGCTCGAGGAGCGCACGCCGAGCTTCGTCGAGCGCCTCGCGCTCTCGAACGCGTTTCCCGCGCCGGACATGCTGCTGCCCGCGGCCGAGCTGATCGGCGAGCCCGAGGAGGCGAAGATCGCGCGCATCACGCGCGAGGTCGTGGCCGAGGTCGGGCGGCGCGACCGCATGGTGCTGGTCGGGCGCTCGGCCGCCGCGATCCTCGCGCGCCAGGCCGGAACGCTGCACGCGCGCCTCGTCGCGCCGCGCGAGTTCCGGATCCGGATCGCGATCGAACGCCGCGGCCTCGCGCCGGCAGACGCGCCGCGCGTCGTCGACGAGACCGACAAGAACCGCCGCCGCTACCACCGCGAGTTCTACGGACGCGACTGGGACGACCCCACCCTCTACGACATGGTGCTCAACACCGAGCGGCTGGGCTTCGAGGGCGCGGCCCAGCTGATTGCGGGCCGCGCGCGCTCGCTGGGCTGGTAGGAATCCGCGGCGGGTGTCGGGCGGGAAGGCGCGGGCTCCCGCGGAGCGCAGGCTCGAGCTCTTCGAGGGTCTGCTCGAGTGCCTCGCGCTCGAGCCGGACGGCCTCGACGCGTTCCGCGGCAGGAGTGAAGCGGATCGACACGGGCGGATCTTCGGCGGCCAGGCGATCGCGCAGGCGCTGATGGCCGCCGCGCGCTGCGTGCCCGGCGCCGAGCAGGCCGAGCGGCCCGCGCGCGAGATCCGCCGCGCGCACTCGCTGCACGCGTACTTCCTGCGCCCGGGCGATCCCGCGCAGCCCGTGCGCTTCGAGGTCGAGCGGCTGCGCGACGGGCGCTCCTTCCACGCGCGGCGCGTCGCCGCGCTGCAGCGCGAGGGCGTGATCCTCGAGCTGCTCTGCTCCTTCCACGGCGACGAGCGCGGCTACGACCACGCGCTGCCGATGCCCGAGGTTCCCGCTCCCGAGTCGCTGCTGACACCCGATGCGCTCGTCGAGTCGCAGCGCGGGCGGATCCCGCCCGAGTGCCGCTGGGCCGAGGCGCCGCGCGCGATCGAGGTCCGCCACGCGGTGGTTCCCGCCTATCTCGGCGGCGAGGCCGGAACCCAGCCCGGCGCGAACTGGTTTCGCACGCCGCAAGCGCTGCCCGACGACCCGCTGCTGCACCAGTGCCTGCTCGCCTACGCGACCGACTACTGCTTCAACGACAACGCGGCGCGGCGGCACGGCTGGAACGGGCCGCAGGGGCCGCCCTCGATGGCGAGCCTCGACCACGCCGTCTGGTTCCACGCGCCCGCGCGCTGCGACGACTGGCTGCTCTTCCACCAGGAGAGCCCCTTCGCGGGCCGCGCGCGCGGCTTCGTGCGCGGCTCCATCTTCACGCGGGACGGGCGCCAGATCGCGAGCGCGACCCAGGAATGCCTGCTGCGCCCGCCGCCGCGCTGAGCCCGGAGACCGGGAGGGCAGCGCCCTCTCCGCGCTGGAGCCTGCGCCCGGCGCTGCTGCTCGCGCTGCTCGTACTGCTGGCCCACGGCGGCGCGCTCTTCTGCGGCTTCATCTGGGACGACGACGACTACGTGACCGGGAACGAGACGCTGCGCACGCTCGGCGGCCTCGGCGCGATCTGGACCGAGCTCGGGGCGACCCCGCAGTACTACCCGCTCGTCCACACGAGCTACTGGCTCGAGTACCGCCTCTTCGGGCTCGCGCCGGCCGGCTATCACGCGACCAACCTCGTGCTGCACGCGGCGGGCAGTGTGCTGCTCTGGCGCGTGCTCGCGCTGCTCTGCGTGCCGGGCGCCTGGCTCGCGGCGGCGCTCTTCGCCGTGCACCCGGTCCACGTCGAGTCCGTCGCGTGGATCACCGAGCGCAAGAACACGCTGTCGCTGGTCTTCTATCTCGCGTCCGCGCTCGTGTACCTGCGGCGCGCGCTGGCTCCGCAGCCGGCCTCGCGCCTCGACGGGCGTTATTTCCTCTCGCTCGGGCTCTTCGCGTGCGCGCTGCTCAGCAAGACGGTGACGGCCAGCCTGCCCGCCGCGCTGCTGCTCGTGCTCTGGTGGAAGAAAGGCCGGATCCGGCGCCGCTGGCTGCTCGAGCTCGCGCCCTTCCTCGCGGCCGGCATCCCGCTCGGTCTGCTCACGGCCTGGCTCGAGCGGAGCCAGGTCGGCGCGGTCGGCGAATTCTGGCAGCAGAGCCCGCTCGAGCGCGGCCTGATCGCGGGCCGGATCCTGTGGTTCTACGCCGGCAAGCTCGCCTGGCCGCATCCGCTGGCCTTCATCTATCCGCGCTGGGAGGTGGACGCGAGCGCGCCGGCACAGTGGCTCCCTCCGCTCGCGGCGCTGGCCGCGGTGGCCGCCTGCGCGCTCGCGCAGCCGCGGATCGGCCGCGGCGCTCTCGTCGCGCTGCTCTTCTTCGGCGGCACGCTCGTGCCCGCGCTCGGCTTCTTCGACGTCGCGCCGATGCGCTTCTCCTTCGTCGCCGACCACTTCCAGTACCACGCGAGCATCGGCCCGCTCGCGCTCGCGGCGGCGCTGCTCGCGCGCGCCGCGGCGCCGCTCGCGGGCGCCGCGCGGCGCGCGGCCGCGCTCGCGGCGGCGCTCCTGCTGGCCGGGCTCGCAGCGCTCTCCCAGCAACAGACCCTCGTCTACCGCGATCTCCTGAGTCTCTGGAGCGACACGGTCGCGAAGAATCCGCAGGGCTGGATGCCGCAGCTGAACCTCGGGCACGCGCTCGAGGAGCGCGGCGACCTGCCCGGCGCGATCGCGCGCTACCGGCGCGCGCTCGAGCTGCGCCCGGGCTATGCGCGCGCGAACATCAACCTCGGCGCGGCGCTCGCGCGCGCGGGGGAGCTCGAGGCCGCGGAGCGGCATCTGCGCGAGGCGCTCGCGGTCGCGTGGCCGAGCGCGACGGCGCACTTCGACCTCGCGAACGTGCTCAAGCAGCGCAAGCGCCCGCGCGAGGCCGAGGAGCACTACCGGCACGCGCTGCGCTTCGACCCCGGCCACGCCGGGGCGCACACGAACCTCGCCGCGCTGCTGCTCGCGCGCGGCGACGCCGCGGACGCGCTGCTCCACTACCGCGAGGCGCTGCGCCTCGAGCCCCACTCGGCGGCCGCCCACGCCAACCTCGCCGCGGCCGCGCTCGCGCTCGGGGATCGCGAGACGGCGATCGGCTCGCTGCGCGAGGCGCTGCGCCTCGATCCCTCGCGCGGGCGGGCGCGGGAGCTGCTGCGGCAGCTCGAGCGGGCACCCTGAGCGCGCCGGGAGGGTGGGGGCGATCGGGAATCGGGTTATGCTGGAGGCGCTCGAGCTCCCGGAGGTGCCATGGCGATCCAGGTCGGCGACGCGCTCCCGCGCGTCGAGACGCTCACGCAGCTCGTCGATGGGCGGAAGGCCCCGATCGCGGTCGAGGACCTCTTCGCGGGCAAGCGCGTCGTGCTCTTCGCGGTTCCGGGCGCCTTCACGCCGACCTGCTCGGGCAAGCACCTCCCGGGCTTCGTCGCGCAGGCCGACGCGATCCTCGCGCGCGGCGTCGACGCGATCGTCTGCATCGCGACCAACGACGCCTACGTGATGGATGCCTGGGGCCGCGCCCACGGCGCGCGGCGCATCCGCATGATCGGCGACGGCAACGGCGACTTCACGCGCGCGCTCGGGCTCGAGAAGGACGGGCGCGAGGGCGGGATGGGCATCCGCTCCCAGCGCTATGCGCTGATCGCCGAGGATGGCATCGTGCACGGGCTCTTCGTCGAGAGGCCCGGGGAACTCGAGGTCTCGCGGGCCGAAGCCGTGCTCGCGCGGCTCTAGACCCACCACGAGAGGGCGGCCAATGGCGACACGAGAGCAGAGCGGATCGGGCCAGGGCGGCGCGCTGATCTTCGCGGCCGTCGTGTTGTCTGCGGCGATCGTCGCGGGGAGCCTCGTCGTCGCGCGCGCGGTCTCGGGCGCCTCCGAGCAGCTCGCCTCGCTGCGCGCGGCGATTCAGACGCTGCCCTCCTCGCTGCAGGCGGCGGCGCCGGCCGCCGAGCGCCCCGCGGCGCGGCGCGGCCCGGATCCGGACCGGCGCTACGAGATCTCGCTCGCGGGCGCGCCGATCCGCGGCCCCGAGAGCGCGGCGGTCACGATCGTCGAGTTCTCGGACTTCCAGTGCCCCTTCTGCAAGCGCGTGACACCGACCCTAGACCAGATCCGCCGCGAGTACGGCGACCGCGTGCGCATCGCCTTCAAGCACCTGCCCCTCGACATCCACCCGGCGGCGATGGGCGCCCACGTCGCGGCCGAGGCCGCGCACCGCCAGGGGCGCTTCTGGGAGATGTACGAGCGCATCTTCGCGAACCAGCAGCAGCTCGCGCCGGCGCAGTTCGAGACCTACGCGCGCGAGATCGGGCTCGACCTCGCGCGCTTCCAGCGCGACGTCGCCTCGAGCGAGCTGCGCGCGCGCGTCGAGACGGACAAGGAGCTCGCGAGCTCGCTCGAGGTCACGGGCACGCCGGGCTTCTTCGTGAACGGGCGCTTCCTGTCGGGCGCCCAGCCCTTCGAGAGCTTCAAGAAGCTGATCGACGAGGAGCTCGGCCGCTCCTAGGAGCCTGCGAGCAGCGCGGCGTGCTCGAGGCCGCGGCGCGCGAGCGGTGCGACGAGGTCTCCGAGCTCGCTCGCGCCGACGCCCTTGGCCGTGCCATCGCGCACGCGGCCCGCGATCCCCTGCATGATCGCCGCACTGCGGAAGCAGTGGAACGCGAGGTAGAAGGGAAGATCGGGAATGCCGTCGCGCCCGGTGCGCGCGCAGTAGTCCGCGATCAGCTCGGCGTCGGTCGGGATGCCGCGCTCGCGCAGCGCGCCGTCCGAGAGCTCGCCGATCCCGCTCTGCGGGCCGCTGCGCACCGCGAGGTGGTAGGTCAGGTCGGCGATCGGGTGGCCCAGGGTCGAGAGCTCCCAGTCGATCACGGCGAGCACGCGCGGCTCGCTCGGGTGCAGGATCAGGTTGTTCAGCGAGAAGTCGCCGTGGACGATGCTCATCGAGTCGTCCGCGGGCAGGTGCGCGGGCAGCCACTCGAGCAGGCGCTCCACTTCGGGAACCTCGCGCGTCTGCGACGCGCGGTACTGCTGCGTCCAGCGCGCGAGCTGGCGCGTGAAGTAGTTGCCGGGCCGGCCGAAGTCCGAGAGCCCGACCGCGGCGGGATCGATGCAGTGGAGCCGCGCGAGCGTCGCGATCAGCGAGTCGTAGAGCGCGCGGCGCTCTCCGCTGCCGAAGCCCGGCAGATCGAGGTCCCAGATCACGCGGCCCTCGACGTGCTGCATCACGAAGAAGGCGGTCCCGATCTGCTGCGGGTCTTCGCAGAGCCCGTAGGGCCGCGGCACCGGGAAGCCGGTCGGGTGGAGCGCGGCGATCACGCGGTGCTCGCGCTCGACCGCGTGGGCCGACGCGAGCAGCGCGCCGGGCGGCTTGCGCCGGAGCACGAGGCGGCCGCTCGGGCTCGTGAGCTCGTAGGTCGGGTTCGACTGGCCGCCGCGGAACTCGCGCACCTCGAGCGGCCCGCGGTAGCCCGGGACGTGGCGCGAGAGCCACTCCTCCAGGCGCGCGACGTCGAACTGCCGGCGCGGATCGACCGGCGCGGTGCCGCTCGCGCGCAGCGGAGAGCGCCTCGGCTGCGGCGCGTCGCGCTCGCTCATGCCGCGCGATTCTATACTGGCGCGCGATCCGGAGGGGAGCGTGGAAGAGGGCAGGCCGAGCATGACCGCGCAGCTCGTCGCGGGCCTGCGCGCGGGCCATCACGAGAGCGGCGAGCGGCCGCTCGTGTTCGAGGATCCCTTCGCGGCCGCGTTCACGGGCAGTCTCTTTCTCGAGCCGCTCGAGCGCGGAGGGCTGCAGGCGATGCTCGATGGCCTCGGGCTGCAGCCGATCCAGGGCGGCATCCTCGGCCGCGCGCGCTATGCCGAGGACGCGCTCGAGGCCGCGCTGCGCGAGGTCGGCGTGCGCCAGCTCGTGATCCTCGGAGCGGGCAACGACTCCTTCCTGCTGCGGCGACCCGACCTGCTCGAGCGGCTCGAGGTCTTCGAGCTCGACCACCCCTCGAGCCAGGCCGCGAAGCGCGAGACCCTGCGCCGGCTCGGCTTCGCGGGACACCCGCACGCGCACTTCGTCGGCGTCGACTTCGAGCGCGAGAGCGCCGGCCTGGCGCTCCTGCGCGGGGGCTTCGAGCGCAGCCTGCCGGCCTTCTTCAACTGGCTCGGCGTGGTCACCTATCTGAGCCGCGACGCGCTCTTCTCGACCCTGCGCTCGCTGCGCGAGGTCGCGGCCGAGGAGAGCCGGGTGGTCTTCGACTATCCGATCGCGCCGCACCTGCTGCGTCTCGAGGACCGCGCGCGCGCCGAAGAGGTGAGCCGCAGCACCGCGCTCTTCGGCGAGCCGCGCACGGCGAAGCACGTGCCCGAGGAGCTCTTCCGCGAGGTCTGCAGCCTCGGCTACCAGGTGATCGAGGATCTCTCGCCCGCGCGCCACTTCGAGCGCTATTTCGCGGGCCGCCGCGACGGCCTGCGCCCGAATCCCGAGGTCCACCTGCTGCAGCTGCGCATGCGCGCATGAAGGTCCTCGTGACCGGCGCGAGCGGCCTCGTCGGCTGCCACTGCGTGGTCGAGCTCGAGCGCGCGGGCTTCGCGGTGCGCGCGCTCGTGCGCGACCCCGAGCGGCTCGAGCGCGCGCTCGCGCCCTTCGCGCTCGCGGCGAGCGAGGTCGAGCGCGGCGACGTCACGGACCTGCGCGCCGTGCGCCGCGCGGTGGCCGGCTGCGCCGCCGTCGTGCACGCGGCCGGCGTCTTCACGCTCGACCGCTCGCGCGAGCGCGAGCTCTGGCGCACCAACGTGCGCGGCAGCGAGCACGTGCTGCGCGAGGCGCTCGCGGCCGGGGCCGACCCGGTCGTGCACGTGTCGAGCCTGTCGGCGCTCCACCCGGCGGCGGGGCCCGTCGTGACCGCGCGCGAGCCGGTCAAGCAGCCCGAGGAGATGTACGCGAGCACGAAGGCCGCGGCCGAGCGCTTCGCGCGCAGCCTCCAGGCGCAGGGCGAGCCGGTCGTGACCTTCTACCCGGGCGCGATCTGGGGCCCCGGCGATCCGACGGTCGGCGACGGCGTGCAGGCCGTGATCGAGATGCTGCGCGCGGGCGCCGTCGTCGCGCTGCCGGGGGGTCTGCCGCTCGTGGACGTGCGCGACCTCGCGGCGGCGATCCGCGCGAGCCTCACGCCGGGCTGCGGGCCGCGGCGCTTCATGGCGGGTGGGGCGCTGCTCTCGAGCGATGCGCTCGCGGACCTGCTCGCGGAGCTGACCGGCCGGCGCATGCTGCGCGTGCCGCTCTCGGGCGCTGCGCTCCGGCTCCTCGGCCGGCTCGGCGACCTCGCGCAGCGGCTCGGCTTCGAGCCCCCGCTCACCTCGGAAGCCGCGAACACCGCGGCCGCGGCGGTGCCGAGCGACGACTCGGACCTCTGGCTCGAGCTCGGCATCCGCAAACGCCCGCCGCGCGAGACGCTGCGCGACACGCTCGGCTGGCTCTTCGAGAGCGGGCGCATCACACGGCGCGAAGCCGGCCGGCTCGCGCGCGAGCCCGCGCGCGCTGCGCGCGAGCGCAGGCAGCGCCTCCGCCCCGTTCCCTGAGGCGGACCGCTCCGCGCGCCCGCGGCCTCAGGCGCTCGCCCGCCTCCCGCGCGGCCGCCGCGCTCCCGCTGCGCGCGCGGGCGCGCGGAGCGGCGGCTCGTGCGCCGCGGCGCGCTCGAGCTCTTGATAGGCGCGCTCGAGCTTCTCGACGAAGGCATCCAGGTCCGGGACGCGTTCGGGGTCTGCGCAGAGCCCCCAGAAGAGCGTTCCGTCGTAGCTCACGAGGCCGATCGAGAGGCCGACGTTCGGGAGCAGCGGCGGCTGCGGGTAGAGCGCCTGCACCTGCGCGCCGACGAGGAAGAGCGGGTACTGCGGCCCGGGCACGTTCGTGATCAGGCTGTTCGTGATGTTCGTCGCGGCGCGCGCGCCGAGCGAGAGCAGGCTGCCGGTGGTCCACTCGGCGATCTCGCTGATCGTCGCGATGCCGAGGGCCTGCCGCGTCTCCTTGAGGTGGCGCGTGGTCTCGTAGATCGCCTCGAGCTGCCGCAGCGGGTCCGGCTCTCCGACCGGCAGCTGCAGCGTCCAGTTCGAGACCTGGTTGCCGAGCCGCGTGTCGCCCTCGGCGCGCACGCTCACGGGCGCCTGCACCTGGAACACGAGACTCCCCGGGTTCACGCCGCGTGCGCGCAGGTATTCGCGGAAGGCGCCCGTGCAGATCGCCAGCACGACGTCGTTCACGCTGCAGCCGAGCGCCGTCTTGAGCTGCTTCGCGCGCGCGAGCGGCAGCGCGTACCAGTCGAAGCTGCGGTGCGGGCCGAGCGTTCCGTTGATCGGGGTGGCCGAGGCGAAGCGGATCGCGGCGAGGTTTCGCAGCGCGCGCAGGCGCAGCCGCAGCTCGTCGCGCAGGTCGTCGCGCGCGCGGAGGCTGCGCGCGGCGCGCAGCGGCGCTCCGAGCAGGCGGCTCATCTCGTCGCGCCAGAGCTCGCGCCGGCTCGGGAGACTGCGCGGCAGGTGCGGCTGCGGCGTCTCGCGCGGCGTCTCGCGCTGCTTCGAGAAGAGCGCGGTCGTGAGGTCGACGCCCGAGATGCCGTCCACCATGCAGTGGTGCAGCTTGCTCACGATCGCGAAGCGGTCGCCCGCGAGGCCCTCGACCACCCAGATCTCCCAGAGCGGGCGGCTGCGGTCGAGCTGCTGCGCCATCACGCGCGAGGCGAGCTTCTTGAGCTGCGCGTCGCTTCCGGGCCTCGGCAGCGCGGTGTGGCGCACGTGGTAGCCGAGATCGAAGTGCGCGTCGTCGACCCAGACGGCGTGCCGGAAGCCCGGAATCCACTCGAGGCGCTGGCGGTAGCGCGGGATGCGCGGCAGCGCCGCCTCGATCGCGTCGCGGATGCGCCGGATGTCGATCCCGCCGCTCGCGCTCGCGAGCGGCCCGCGTTCGAGCACCGCGACGGAGGAGACGTGCATGTGCAGGGTCGGCGTCTCCCAGAGCAGGAAGACGTTGTCCGCGGCGCTCAGCCGCTCGTACTGGTAGCGCGGCATGCGGCCTCCCGGGTCCCACTCCCCCGCGACCAGTATGGACCCGCGCGGAGTCCGCGCGACGGCCGTCTCCCGGCTCCGGCGCTCCTCTACAATGGCGCGGCATGGAGCCGGAGCCGAGAGCCAGAGCGTCCGATCCCGTCGCCGCCGCGCGAGGTCCCCATCTCAACCAGGCCGGGGGTCGCGCGCGCGAGAGCCTGCACCCGAGCGTGCGCGGGCGCGAGCGCGAGCTGCGCGCGCTCGCCGATGCGGTGCGGCGCCTGGTCCGGATCACGGTCGAGAACACGGGATCCGCCGAGTGGACCGCCGCGGCCGCGGCGGAACTCGGGCGGATCGCCGAGCGCCTCGCCTCGCAGGTCCCGACTCCGATTCCCCCGCGTTATGCGGGTGCGCTGGCGGATCGACCCGAGCCGCACGACTACTTCCAGTACGACTGCATGCTCGGCCTCTACAACCCGCTCGCGCTTCCGGTCGAGATGGAGTGGCAGCCTCCGCGCGCGCTCGGCCACGCGCGCTTCGGCACTCCCTACGAGGGCCCGCCGGGCTGCGTGCACGGCGCGATCCTCGCGGGCGTCTTCGACCAGGTCTTCAACGTCGCGAATCTGATGAGCGGCAGCGCGGGGCCCACCGTCGAGCTCTCGCTGCGCTACGAGCGGCCCACGCCGCTGCACGAGCCGCTCGTCTTCGAGGCCTGGGTCGAGAGCGTCGACGAGCGCCGCATCGTCACGCGCGGGCAGCTGCGACACGGCGAGCGGCGGACCGTCGAGGCGGTCGGTCGCTTCGCGCGGATCGACCGGGATCGGATCCTGCGCGGCCTCGGGCGCCGCGCGGGCGAGAGCGAGGGAGCCTGAGATGAAGGGATTGCGCGAGCTGCGCGTGGTCGATCTCTCGACCGGAATCGCGGGGGCCTACTGCAGCAAGCTCCTGGCCGATGCCTACGCCGACGTGATCGCGGTCGAGGCCCCGGGCGGCGATCCGCTGCGCCGCTGGTCCGCGACCCGCGGCGAGATCGAGGGACAGGACGCCGCCTACTTCCGCTTCCTGCACACGAGCAAGCGCTCGGTGGTCGGCCGGCTCGCGGACGCGGAGATCCAGCAGCTGCTCGCGGGCGCCGATCTCGCGATCGATTCCGCTGCACCGGCCGCGCTCGACGCGGAGGCGCTCTGCGAGCGCCATCCGGGCCTCGTCTGGCTCTCGATCACGCCCTTCGGGCGCAAGGGGCCCTATGCGGATCGCCCCGCCTCCGAGCTCACGATCCAGGCCGAATCCGGCTCGGTCTCGGGCCGCGGGCTGCCCTCGATGCCGCCGGTCATGTGCGGCGGCAACATCAGCTACTTCGTCGGCGGCACCTTCGCCGCGGTCGCGGCGCTCGCGGCGGTGCAGCGCGCGAAGCGCACGGGGCAGGGCGAGCACGTCGACTTCTCGCTCTGCGAGGCGATGAACGTCGCGGGCTCGGTCTACATGGACCTGATGCACAGCCTCTGGGGCCGGCCGCAGCAGCCCGGCGCGGCGCGCACGGTCGAGATCCCGTCGATCGAGCCGACGCTCGACGGCTGGGTCGGCTTCAACACGAACTCGCGGCAGCAGTACACCGACTTCCTCGTCCTGATCGAGCGGCCGGACCTGCTCGAGGACACGGAGCTCGCGAGCATCGCGGGGCGCTGGAAGCGGCTCGACGAGTGGAACGAGATCGTGCGCTCCTGGACGCGGCGCCACACGACGGCCGAGGTCGTCGAGCGCGCGTCCCTGCTGCGCATTCCGGTAGCCCCCGTGAACGACGGCCGCACGGTGCTCGAGCACCCGCAGTTCCGCGCGCGCGGCGCGATCGTGAAGCACCCCGACGGCGACTTCCTGCAGCCGCGCCCGCCCTATCTCGTGAACGGCGCGGGGCCGCGCCCGCTCGAGCCCGCGCCGCGGCTCGGCGAGCACAGCGGGCGGATCGAGGCGCGCGCGCGCGCGGCGGGCACCCCGCCCTCGCGCGCGGGCACCCCGCAGCTCCCGCTCGCGGGCATCCGCGTGCTCGACGCGACCGCCTGGTGGGCCGGTCCCTCGGCCTGCGCGATGCTCGCCTATCTCGGCGCGGAGGTGATCCACCTCGAATCGATCCAGAAGCCCGACGGCATGCGCATGGCGGGCGGGGGCTTCATCGGCCGATTCGACGAGTGGTGGGAGACGAGCGGCATCTACCTCGCCGCGAACGTCAACAAGCAGGACCTCACACTGAACCTCGCGGACCCGAAGGGCAACGCGCTCTGCCGGCGGCTGATCGCGGTCTCCGATCTCTTCATCGAGAACTTCTCGCCTCGCGTGATCGAGAACTTCGGCCTGACCTGGGAGGCGGTCCACGCGCTGAACCCGCGCACGATCATGGTGCGCATGCCGGCCTTCGGACTCGACGGGCCCTGGCGCGACAACGTCGGCTTCGCCCAGACGATGGAGCAGATGACGGGGCTCGCGTGGCTGACGGGCCACGTGGACGACCAGCCGCGCATCCAGCGCGGGCCCTGCGATCCGCTCGCCGGCATGCACGCGGCCTTCGCGTCGCTCGTCGCGCTCTCCGAGCGGGAGGCCACGGGCGAGGGCTGCCTGCTCGAGTGCACGATGGTCGAGGGCGCGCTGAACGCGGCCGCCGAGCAGATGATCGAGTACAGCGCCTACGGCAACGTGATGCAGCGCCAGGGCAACCGCTGCCCCGAGCACGCGCCGCAGAACCTCTACGCCTGCCGCGGCGAGGAGCAGTGGCTCGCGCTCTCGGTCGCGAGCGACGCGCAGTGGCAGGCCTTCGCGCGCGTGCTCGGCGATCCCGCCTGGGCGCGCGACGCGCGCTTCGCGACGCGCGCGGGGCGCAAGGCCGCGGAGGACGAGATCGATGCGCGGATCGCGGCCTGGACGGCTGCGCGCGAGCTCGGGAGCTGTGTCGACGCGCTGCTCGCGGCCGGGATCCCGGCCGCCCCGGTCGTCGACGGGCGCACGGTCTCGACGCACCCGCAGCTCGCCGCGCGCGGCTTTTTCGCGGAGTTCGAGCACCCGATCGTGGGCCGCCACCCGACCGCGAGCGTGCCCTTCCGCTATGCGACGCACGACCGCGCGGGCCTGCCCTGGCTGCGCAGCGCCGCGCCGATGCTCGGCCAGCACAACCGCGAGATCCTGACGGGCCTGCTCGGCCTGTCGCAGGCGGAGGTCGACGCGCTCCTGGCCGAGGGCGTGATCGGCAAGCGGCCGAAGGGGCTATGAGAGCTGCGGCCGCTGCGCTCGCGTCGCTGGCCGGCGCGGCGCTCTTCGCGGCGCTGCCGGCTGCGGCCGCGCGCCACGTCGTGGTGATCTCGATCGACGGGCTGCGCCCGGCCGTCTACCGCGACCCCGCCTCGCTCGAGATCCGGATGCCGAATCTCGTCGAGCTGCGCGATACGGGCGTCAGCGCCGCGCGCATGCTGCCGGTCTTTCCGAGCGTGACCTATCCCGCGCACACGACGCTCGTCACGGGCGCGCGCCCGGCCGAGCACGGCATCGTCTCGAACTTCAAGAGCGGGCAGGACTGGTACCTCGATTCGAAGGACATCGCGGCGCAGACGCTCTGGGCGGCTGCGGAAGCCGCGGGCCTGACGACCGCGCTCGTGACCTGGCCGGCGAGCTACGGCGCCGCGGTGGACTTCCTGGTGCCCGAGGACCTCACGTTCGGCGCGACCGATCTCGCCGCGCGCCTGCGCGCGGGGTCGACCCCAGGCCTCTTCGACGACCTCGCGGCGAAGTGCGGGCCGATCGAGCTCCCGGGCTTCGAGGCGCCCGAGGCGGGTGCAGTGCTCGACCGCATGACGAGCTGCTTCGCCGCCGCGCTGATCCGCGAGGAGCGGCCGAACCTGCTGCTCGTGCACTTCCTCGACGCCGACCACCGCCAGCATTTCGCGGGCCCGGACTCCCCGGAGGCGCGCCACGCCTTCGAGCTGATCGACGGCTTCGTCGGCGAGCTGCGCGCGGCCGCGCGCGACGGAGGCATCGAGGACGAGACCGTGTTCGTGATCGTCGGCGACCACGGCTTCGCGCCGGTGCACACGAACCTGAACCTGGCCGCGCTGCTGCTCGGCGCGGGCTTCGCGCGGATCGGCGAGAGCGCGGGGATCGAGCTCGATCCCGGCATCCGGGTCGCCGCGCTGGGCGGTTCGGCCGCGCTCTACCTGGACGATCCGAAGGACCAGGCGCTCGCGCAGCGCCTCGAGCGCTCGCTGCAGGCGGAGGTCGATCGCCGCTACGGGGGCCTCCTGCAGCTGCTGCCGCGCCGCGAGCTCGATCGCCTCGGCGCGTTCCCGGGCGCCGCGCTCGGCTTCGCGGCGAGCGAGGGCTACATGCTCGTCTCGCTCGGGCGGAGCGAGGCGGCGCTGCCGACCGGGTCGCTCAAGGGAATGCATGGCTACCTGCCGAGCATGCCCGCGATGGCGACCGGATTCATCGCGGCGGGGCGCGGTCTCAGGCGCGGCGTCGAGCTCCCGCTCGTGCGCCAGCTCGACGTCGCCCCGACGCTCGCGCAGCTGCTCGGCCTCGCGCTCGAGCACGCGGCGGGGCTGCCGATCCCCGGCGTCTTCGAGACGCGCGCGCCGGGCCCCGGAATCGGCATCGCCGGCGAGCGCAACTAGCTCTCTTCACGCGCGGAGCGCATTCCGGACGAAGCGCACGGCGCCGTCGATCAGCGCGTCGTCCGCCGGGAAGCGCGGGTCGCGGCGGTAGGCGCGCGTCGAGTAGTCGACCTGGAGCTGGCAGACGACGTCGGCCGTGGCGGCGATGTCGAGGTCGCGCCGCAGCTCCCCCGCCGCGACGCCCTCGCGCAGGATTCGCGCGACGAGCTCGCGGTGCGCGTCGACGCGGTCGAGATGCGGCGCGTCGATGCGCTCGAGCTCGAGCAGCTGGTCCCGCGTGAGCAGCGCGGGCAGGAGCGGATGGCTGCGGCAGAACGCGACCGACTGGCGGAACATCGCCTCGAGGCGCGCGAGCGGCGAGATCCCGGGCTCGGTCGCGACGAGCGCGCGCACCCAGTCGCGCAGGACCTCGCCGACCACGACCTCGAAGAGCTGCTGCTTGCCGCGGAAGAACTGGTAGAGCAGGCCGTTCGAGACCCCGGCCTCGGCCGCGATCGCGGGCACCGTGGCGCCCGCGAAGCCCAGGGTTCCGAAGCAGAGCCGCGCCGCGTCGAGGATGCGCTGGCGCTTCTCCTGGCTCTGCAGCTGGCGGGCCGAGACGGCCGTGCTCATGAAAAAACCCCGCTGAATCGAGGATTTGAAGTCCTGAAAAAAATTGTATCAATTTCCATTGAAAATATACATCGATTCTTTCAGAATAGCGGCCGAGCCCCCACCGCGTGACTGGAGAAGCCCATGAGCGAGCTCGGATTCCTGGCCTTCGACGCCGACAACCACTACTACGAGGCCGAGGACGCCTTCACGCGCCACCTCGACAGGAGGCTGCGCCACCGCGCGATGCAGTGGGCGGAGGTCGGCGGGCGCCGCGCGCTGCTCGTCGCGGGCAAGGTCAACAAGTTCATCCCGAACCCGACCTTCGATCCGGTCGCGAAGCCGGGCTGCCTCGACGAGTACTTCCGCGGCCGCAATCCCGAGGGCAAGAACATCCGCGAGATCTTCGGCGACCTCGAGCCGATCCGCCCCGCCTATCGCAACCGCGACGCGCGGCTGCAGCTGATGGACCAGCAAGGGCTCGAGGCCTGCATGATGTTCCCGACGCTCGGCGTCGGCATGGAGGAGGCGCTCGCGAGCGATCCCGAGGCGATGCTCGCCGCGTTCGGCGCCTTCAACCGCTGGCTCGACGAGGACTGGGGCTTCGCGTACAAGGGCCGCATCTTCTCGGCGCCCTACATCTCGCTCGCGGATCCGCACTGGGCCGTGCAGCAGGTCGACTGGGCCCTCGCGCGCGGCGCGGTGCTCCTGTGCATGCGCGCCGCGCCCGCGCTCGCGCCCGGCGGCACGCGCTCGCCGGCCGACCCGCTCTACGATCCCTTCTGGGCGCGCGTGAACGAGGCCGGCATCACGGTCGCGATCCACTCGGGCGACTCCGGCTACCTGCGCTTCACCGAGCTGTGGGGCGGCGCGGGCGAGTTCCAGGCCTTCGATTTCCAGCCGAAGCGCCTGTGCCTCTCGGCGACGCCCGTACACGACATGCTCGCGACGCTGATCTGCGACGGCCTCTTCGACCGCCACCGCAACCTGCGCGTCGCGACGATCGAGTCGGGCAGCTCCTGGGCGACCTCGCTGATCGCGAAGCTCGCGAAGTGCTACGGCCAGCTCCCGATGCTCTTCGCGCGGGATCCCGTGGAGGCGCTGCGCGAGCACATCTACGTCTCGCCCTACTACGAGGACGACATCGCGTCGCTGCGCGACGAGATCGGCGCGGAGCACATCCTGTTCGGCTCGGACTTCCCGCACGGCGAGGGCCTGGCCGATCCGGTGAGCTTCGCGAACGACCTGCCGGGCTTCTCGAAGCAGGAGGTCCGGCTGATCATGCGCGAGAACGGCTTCGGCCTCGTGAGGCCGCGCGCGGCCTAGGCGAGCGCGCGCCGCACCGCCTCGGCGCTGCGCCCGAGCAGGTCGGGCTTGCGGTTGTCGAAGAAGTAGAGACACAGGTGCGTGGCCCCGGCCGCGGCGAAGGCCGCCCCCGCGGCGGCGGTCGCCTCCGGGTCGGAGCCCGCGAGCACGTGCGTCGAGAGCGCGATCTCGGACGGATCGCGCCCCAGCTCCGCGCAGTGCCGGTGCAGTACCGAGACCTTGTGCGCGAACTGCTCGGGCGTGCCGCCCGGGAAGTTCCAGTCGTCGGCGTACTTCGCGGCGATCCGGAGCGTGCGCTTCTCGCCCTGACCGCCGATCACGAGCGGCGGCCTGGGCTTCTGCAGCGGCTTGGGCTCGCAGCGCGCGTTCTCGAGCTGGTAGTGCTGGCCGCGGAAGGTCGTGGTCTCCTGCGTCAAGAGCTGGTGCAGCACCTGGCAGGCCTCGTCGAGCTGATCGAAGCGCGCGCGCCAGGGCAGGAGCGGGATGCCGTAGGCGCGCGCCTCCTCCTCGTTCCAGCCCGCGCCGAGGCCGAGATCGAGGCGGCCTCCCGAGAAGACATCGAAGCTCGCGGCCATGTTCGCGAGCAGCGCGGGATGCCGGTACGGATTCCCGCTGACCATGAGCCCGAGGCGCAGGCGCCGGGTGCGGCCGGCGAGGTAGGAGAGCGCGGTCCAGCCCTCGAAGCAGGGGCCCTTCGAGTCGCTGAAGATCGGATAGAAGTGGTCGAAGAGGAAGCCGCCGTCGTAGTCCGGGATGCGCTCGGCCTCGAGCCACATGTCGAGCAGCTCGGACCAGCCGGTGTCCTGCGGGCGGGTCTTGAAGCTGAGGCGCCGCTCGGGTCGCATCGCGCCGCAGCATACACCGGCGCGCCGCGCTCACTCCGCCGCATCGGCGAGAGCGCTCCGCAGCGCGCGCGCGAAGGCCGCGTCGCCGGCCGCCTCGCGCCGCGCGGCGCTCTCGAGCAGGGCCTGGGCCACGCCGGGGAGCCGCCCCAGCTCGCGCGCGCTGCGCAAGAGCGCGGCGTCGCGCTCCTGCGCGCCGGGCTCCGCGGCCGCGTCGAGTGCGAGCCTCGCGCGCGCGATCGCCTCGGCCGGCGTCCCGGGCGCGAGACGCCGCGCATAGCTCCAGCCCTCGCGCACGAGCTCCGCGAGGAGCGCCCGCAGCGGCGCCGCGCCCTGCGCCGCGAGCTCGGGAATCGCGTGCGGCGCGGCGTACTCGATGCGCGGGCGGTCGTCGAGATTGCGCTCGGCGCCCGCGGACCAGCGCGCGAGCGCCGCGGGGCCCGCGACGAAGAGCAGCTCGACGCCCGCCGGCTCGACGAGGAGGCTCTCGGCCGGGAATGCGACGCGCGCGAGGCGCGCGCAGCCCGCGCGCACGCGCTCCGGATCGGGCGACCAGCCGGCATCGGCTGCGGCGACGAGTGCGAGCATCGGCTGCGCCGCGTCGAAGTCGTTGCGCCAGAGCGCGGCCTCGGGGAAGACGTCGAGGAAGCTCGCGGTCAGGACGCGCAGCTCCTCGGGCAGGAGCTGGTAGCCGGGCAGCCACTGCGCGAAGACGCCGCCGGGCGCGAGCCTCGCCTTCGCGGCGGAGAAGTGCTCGCGCGTGTAGAGGTAGCCGGTGCCCGCGTGCCAGGGCACGAAGAGGTCGCCGACGATCACATCGAAGCGCTCGCGCGAGCCGCGCAGCAGCGTGCGCGCGTCGGTCACGGCGAGCTCGAAGCGCGGATCGCGGTGCACGCCGCGGTTCCAGCGCGAGAAGTCCGGCAGCGCCTCGGCCACTCCTCGCAGGATCTCGGCCGCGACGGCGCGCTCGACCGGGAAGTCGAGGAAGGCCGAGATCGAGCTGCCGGTCGCCGCGCCGAGGAAGAGCGCGCTGCGCGGGTCTCCGTGCAGGAGCAGCGGCAGGCGTCCCTGCCGCACCTGGCGGCCCGTCGCGTTCGAGCTGCCGAGCAGGTAGCTCCGGTCGACCTCGAGCGCGCGGTAGCCCGCCGGGCTGTCGATCACCGCGACCGACGCGCTCTCGTCCTCGCGGTAGCGCACGAGGCGCTCTCCGGGCTCGAGCGGGCGCGGGTCGATGCGCCAGGCGCCGAGGCCGATCCAGGCCCCCAGCACGGCGAGTGCGAGCGCGCAGGCCGGAGCGCGCAGCAGCGCGTCGCCGCTGCGCCAGCCGGCCCAGAGCGCGAGCGCGAGCTGCAGCGTGCCCAGCAGCAGCAGGCTCGCGTCGACGCCGAGGCGCGGCAAGAGCGCGAAGCCCGCGGCGAGCGAGCCCGCGACGCCCGCGAGCGTGTTCGCGGAGGTCAGCGCTCCGACGCGGCGCCCGAGCTCCGAAGTGCGGCTCGCGGCGAGCGCCCAGGTCGTGGGCAGCGCGATCGCGCCGAGCGCGACCGGTGGGCCGATCACGAGCAGCGCGACGCCCGCGGTCTCGAGCACGATCCACGCGAGCGGGTCGCTCTCGGGCAGGCTCGCGAGGAGCGGCGCCGCGAGCGGCCCGGAGAGCAGCACGCAGCCGCCCGCCGCGAGCTGGCTGCCGAAGAGCAGGTGCCAGGGCGAGTGCCGCCGCAGGCCGCGCGACGCGAGCGCCGCGCCGGCCGCGACACACAGCAGGAAGACGCAGAGCGTGATCGCGAACGCGTAGACCGTCCCCATCCCGATGCGCTGCAGCAGGCGCGTGTAGACGACCTCGAGCGCGAGTGCGACGAAGCCCGCGAGCGCGGCCGCGCCGAGCAGCGCGCGCGCGAGCGGCCGGTCGCCGGGCACGGAGTCCGACTCCGCAGCGCGCCCGGGCCCCGCGCGCGCGAGCGCGGGCCAGCGCCGCGCGACCAGCCACGCGGCGGCCGCCGCGCCGAGGCTGCCCGCCACGGCGAGCCCGGTCGCGCGCTGCACGCCGAGCGCGACCGGCAGCGCGAAGCCGGCCGCGAGGACCCCGAGCGCGGCGCCCAGCGTGTTGAGCGCGTAGAGCGCGCTCGCGCCGGCCGAGGCCGCGCGCGCCCCGCCGCCGGGCGCGGCCAGAGCGCGCGCGGCGGCCATCACGGGCAAGGTCGCGCCCATCGCGAGCGCCGCGGGCAGGAGCGCCACGAGCGCGAGCGCGAGCCGCGAGGCGTCGAGGCGCAGGCCCTCGCCGCCGGCCAGGCGGTAGAGCGCGGGGTGCAGCGCGGCGTGCGCGGCGAGCCACGCGGGCACGAGCAGCGCCGCGACTCCAACCGCGAGCTCGAGCCCCGCGTAGATCCGCAGCGGGTCGCGCCCGCCGCGCAGGAGGCGCGGGCCGAGTGCGTTGCCCGCGGCGAGTCCCGCGAAGAAGACCGCGAGCACGGCCGCGACCGCGCGCGCGCCGCTGCCGAAGACGAGCCCGAAGCTGCGCACCCAGAGCAGCTCGTAGACCAGCGACAGCGCGCCGCTCGCAGCGAAGAGGAGCGGGATCGCGGTGGCGCGCATCGGGGCGGGGCGAGATCGCTGCCGGGATCCGGCCGGCGCCTAGCGTCCCTTCCAGACGGGCGCGCGCTTCTCGGCGAAGGCGCGCGCTCCCTCGCGCGCGTCCTCCGAGCGGTTCACGTCGCGCGCGAGCTCGGAGGAGAGCTGCCAGGCGGCCGGCTCGTCGAGCCACTGCGCGCCGCGCACGAGCTGCCGCACCGCGCGCACCGCGAGCGGGGCGTTCGCGGCGATCTCGGCCGCGAGCGCGAGCGCCTCGGGCAACAGCCGCTCCGGCGGCACGATCCGGTTCACGAGCCCGAGGGCCTGCGCGCGCGGCGCGTCGATCGCGGCGCCGGTCATCGCGAGCTCGAGCGCGACCGCGAGCGGCAGTCGCCGCGCGAGCCGGATCGGCCCGCCCGCGTTCGCGAGCAGTCCGCGCTTGACCTCGGGCAGCCCGAAGCTCGCCGTCGGCACCGCGACGACGAGGTCGCAGGCGAGCACGATCTCGAGCCCGCCCGCGAGCGCGTGCCCGTTCACGGCTGCGATCAGGGGCTTCGGGAAGTCGCGCTGCGCGATGCCCGCGAATCCGGTCTTCTCGCGGAAGACGCGCCGCGCGCCCGAGGCCGCGAACTCGCGCAGGTCCATGCCCGCGCAGAAGGCCTTGTCGCCGGCGCCCGTCAACACGACGGCCCTCACGCTCGCATCGGCCTCCGCCGCGTCGAGCGCGGCCTCGAGGCCCTGCGCGAGCTCGCCGTCGACCGCATTGCGCGCCTCGGGCCGATCCAGGGTCGCGATCAGCACCTCGCCCCGCTGCTCCCGACGCACAGCCATCCGTCACCTCCGCTGCCGAAAGCCGTTGAATCGCCGCGGCGCCCGAAATTATGCTGGGTCGCGCGCGAGATTGCGCGCGGGGAGCGCCATGCAGCAGCTCGAGGGGCGCAATGCGGTCGTGATCGGCGGGGGCAGCGGGGTCGGGCGCGGGATCGCGCTCGCGCTCGCCGGCGCGGGCGTGAACCTGGTCGTGGCGGACCTCGAGCGCGCGTCGGCGGAGGCGGTCGCCGCCGAGCTGCGCGCGCTGGGGGCGCGCGCGCTGGCCTTCGAGGTCGACGTCACCGACGCGGACTCGCTCGCGCGCCTGGCCGATGCGGCCTGGCGCGAGCTCGGCGCGGTCCACGTGCTCTCGAACAACGCGGGCGTGATGTGCGCGCTCGGCCCGCTCGCCGAGCGCAGCGAGGACGAGTGGAACTTCGTGATGTCGGTGAACCTGCACGGGATCGTGAAGAGCGTGCAGGCCTTCCTGCCGCGGCTGCGCGCGCAGGGCGGGCCGGCCCACATCCAGAACACCGCGTCGATGGCGGGGCTCGACATCCACGCCTTCGGGATCGGCGTCTACACCGCGAGCAAGCACGCCTGCGTCGGCTACTCGCTGTCCCTGCGCGCCGAGCTCGCCGCGGAGGGGATCGAGGTCTCGGTGCTGTGCCCGGGCATGGTCGTGTCGAAGCTCGCGCAGACCTCCGCGCGCAACCGGCCCGCGCGCTTCGGCGGTCCGCTGCCCGAGCCCGCGGCCGCGGACCCGAAGCTGCTCGCCGCGATGATGTCCCAGGAGGAGTGCGGGCGGCGAACGGTCTGCGGGATCCGCGAGAACCGCGCGCAGATCCTGACGCACCCGGAGGTGCGCGCGTCGCTCATCCGGCGGCACGAGGCGCTGCTCGCAGACCTCGACGCCGCGGAGAAGTGGAGCCGCTGAGCCCGGCTGCACTCCGCGCGCGCGGCTTCGCGCGCTCCCGCGACTTTCGCCGGACGCCGCGGCCGCGATCGACCAATCCGCGCGCCGCAGCGCTTGACCGCTCCGGCGCGCGGGGCTTCCCTGGCGCGACGGAGCGGAGGGAAGCGCATGGGCGAGGGCGGCGACGCGGCGGAGCGCGTGCGGACGGGCGAGAGCTGGACGCAGTTCTGCCGCTCGCTCGAGCAGGCCGGCGGCGTGGTCCTCGCGGGCGGCGCGCCCGGCGATCTCTTCGACCGCGCCGAGGGCTTCCGCTACCTCTCGCGCCTCACGCGCGCGGCGCTCGAGACCTTCCTCGAGTACTCGGATCCCGCCGCGCCCGCGCTGCACCGGCCCGTGCACGAGACGGCCAAGATCGGCGCCGACAACCCGGACAACCACTACCTGCGCGCGCCGATCAGCGGCCGCCACGCGTACCGGATCCGCGGCAGGCGCGGCACGGTGCACTACCTCGGCTTCGGCGCGCAGTCCCCCGGCGTCGCGTCGACGGGCGATTCGCAGCAGAGCGGCTACGTCGAGGCGGGCGATCTCGAGATCGCGGCCGACGGGAGCTTCGAGCTGATCCTCTCGCGCGAGCCCCACGCGGGAAACTGGCTGCCGCTCTCCGAGAACAGCGAGTCGCTGCTCGTGCGCCAGACCTTCCTCGACCGCGAGCGCGAGACCCCGGCGGAGCTCGCGATCGAGCGCATCGACGGCGACGGCAGGCCCGCGCCGCTCACGCCGGAAGCGCTCGACGCGGGCCTGCGCGCGGCCGCCGGGCTCGTGAACGGCTGCGCGGCGCTCTTCGCGGGCTGGGTGCGCGGCTTCGAGAAGCACCCGAACGAGCTGCCGCGCTTCGACCCTGGCGTCTCGCTCGGAGCCGGCGGCGATCCGAACATCGCCTACTACCACAGCTACTGGCGCCTCGAGCCCGGCGAGGCGCTCGTGATCGAGGTGATGCCGCCCGAGTGCGAGTCGTGGAACTTCGAGCTCGAGAACTGGTGGATGGAGTCGCTCGACTACCGCTACCACCGGATCCACCTCAACAAGCACACCGCGCGCTACGAGGCGGACGGCTCGCTCCGCATCGTGGTCGCGCACGAGGACCCCGGGCACCCGAACTGGCTCGAGACGGCCGGCCACCGCCACGGCGCGATGTGCTTCCGCTGGATCCGCGCCGCGGAGCACCCGCAGCCCCGCACGCGGGTCGCGACGCTCGCCGCGCTGCGCGCGCGCTGATGCGCGCGACCTCGCGCGACTACGAGCGCCCCTACCGCCCCGCGCCGATCGCGCTCGCGAACGCGCTCGGCCGCGCGGCCGCGCGCGCGGGTCTCGCCGCGAGCCTCGACGAGGCGCGGCTCCTCGCGAGCGCGCGCCGCCGCGCGCGCCTCGCGGACTTCGGCGCGCCGGGCTTCCGCGCGCCGCTGCGCGCGCTGCTCGCGGCACTCGAGGGCGAGGCGCAGCTCCACCCGATCGGCCGCGCGATGCTGGGCCAGATCCTGCGGCGGCAGCTCGAGAGCCGCCTGCGCATCACGGCGCTCTGCGCGCGCCACCCGGAGATCGAGGCGCGCCGCGTCGAGCGGCCGGTCTTCATCGTCGGGCTGCAGCGGACCGGCACGACCTTGCTGCAGCGTCTGCTCGCGCTGCACCCGGCGCTGCGCGGGCTCGCGTCCTACGAGTCCATCTCGCCGGCGCCGCTGCGCGACCGGCCGCTGCGCCCGGGCGAGCGCGACCCGCGCATCCGGCTCGCCCGAGTCGCGGAGCGCGCCGCGCGCTACATGGCGCCGGACTTCGCCGCGATCCACCCGATCGTCGCCGAGGGCAACGAAGAGGACTCGCTGCTCTTCGACCCGAGCTTCTACAGCACCACGGCCGAGGCCCTCGCGAACGTGCCGAGCTTCACGCAGTGGCTCGCGCAGGCGGACCACCGCGCCGCCTACGCGGAGTACCGGCGCGCGATCCAGGTCCTGCTCTGGCAGCGGCCGGGCCGCTGGCTCGGCAAGACCCCGCTGCACCTCGAACACCTCGGCCTGCTGCTCGAGACCTTCCCGGACGCGCGCATCCTGCACACGCACCGCGATCCGGTCGAGACGGTCGCCTCGCTCTGCAGCATGATCGCGCACGGGCGCGGCTTCTTCAGCGACCGCGTCGATCCGCGCGCGATCGGCGCGCAGTGGTTCGCGAGGACGCAGCGCATGCTCGAGCGCGGCCTCGCGGCGCGCGAGCGCGCGGGCGACGCGGCCTTCCTCGACGTCTCCTACCGCGGCTTGCTCGAGGACCCGCTCGGGCAGATCCGGAGCATCGGCGAGTTCGTCGGCGCTCCGCCCGGCGCCGAGACCCTGGGCGCGATGCGCTCGTTCCTGCGCGCGCATCCGCAGCACGAGCACGGGAGGCACCGCTACGCGCTCGGAGACTTCGGGCTCTCGCGCGGGGAGCTCTCGAGCGCATTTGCGGGCTATCGCAGCCGCTTCGGCTTCAAGCAGGACTAGCCCCGGATCCGACGAGCGCGCTCGCGCCCCGGGGCTAGTCCTCGATCGCCTGGTAGACGAGGGCCCGGAACTCGCTCTGGATCGGATACGCGTCCGGCGGGGTGATCTGGATCATCAGGATCGCGATCAGCTCCTCCTGCGGGTCGACCCACTGGATCGTCCCGGCCGCGCCGCCCCAGCCGAAGCTGCCGGCCGATCCGAGCGCGGCGCTCGCGCCGAGGTCGTCGAGCACGGAGACGCCGAGGCCGAAGCCGTTGCCGGGCATCCAGACGAAGCCCTTGCGCTCCTCGGCGCTGAGCGCGTTCGCGGTCATCAGCTCGACCGTCTTCGGGGAGAGCACGCGGGTGCCGGCGAAGGCGCCCCCGTCGAGCAGCATCTGGTCGAAGCGCCAGTAGTCCGCGGCGGTCGAGACGAGACCGCCGCCGCCCGACGGGAAGCTCGGCGGCTCGTGGTAGCGCGTGCCGAGGTCGCGTTCGCTCGGCACGAGCTCGCCGTCCGGGCCGGGCGCGTAGAGCGCTGCGAAGCGCTCGTGCTTCGACTCCGGCACGCTGAAGTCGGTGTCGTGCATCCCGAGCGGAGCGAAGAGCCGCGCGCGCAGGAACGCGTCGAAGGGCATCCCCGAGACGCTCTGGACCACGTAGCCGAGCACGTCGTCCGAGACGCCGTAGTTCCAGATCCGACCCGGCTGGTGGGCGAGCGGGAGCCGCGCGAGCCGCTCGATCCACGCCTTCGGCGAGAGCGTCGACATGCTCCCGAGGATCCCCGCGTCGCGGTAGGCCTGCGCGAGGGGGCCGGTCGCGGTGAAGTCGTAGACGAAGCCCGCGGTGTGGGTCAGCAGGTCGCGGATCGTCGGTGGGCGCTCGAGCGCGCGGGTCTTCGAGAGCGGGGCGTCGGGCCTCTCGAGCGCGCGCAGCCCCGCGAGCTCGGGCACGTGCTTCGCGACCGGGTCGCCGAGCAGGAGCCTGCCCTCCTCGTAGAGCTGGAGCACTGCCACGCTCGTGATCGGCTTGGTCATCGAGTAGATCCGGAAGAGGCTGTCCGGCTGCATCGCGCTGCCCGATGCGAGGTCCTGTGCGCCGAAGGCCTCGAGCGCCGCGATGCGTCCGCGCCGCGCGACCAGCGTGACGATCCCCGCGAGCTTCCCGCTCTCGACGTAGCTGCGCATGTGGGCCGAGAGGCGCGCGAGGCGCTCGCTCGAGAGACCCACCTGTTCGGGCTTGGCGAAGCGGAGCGCCGGCTGCGCCCGGCCCGCGGCCGCGAAGCCGAAGACCAGGAGTGCCAGACACAGGACGCGGCGCGCGGTGCGCGGATGCGGGAGCGACATCGGCGGGTTCCTTTCGCATGAGCGCGGTGGACGCAGTGTAAGATGGCGGACCCGTCCGACGACAGGGAGAAACGCATGCCCGCCGAGCGACGTCTGCAGGGAAGGGTCGCCTTCGTCACGGGCGCGGCCTCGGGCATCGGCCTGGCCTGCGCGCGGCGCTTCGCAGACGAGGGCGCTGCGGTGGTCGGCTTCGACCTGAATGCCGCGCCCGAGTGGGAGCAGGTCGAAAAGGCCGCGCGCGGCGCGCGCTTCCTGCGCGGCGACGTGCGCGAGGAAGCCGCGCAGCAGGCGGCCGTGCGCGCAGCGCTCGACACCTTCGGGCGCATCGACATCCTCGTGACCGCCGCCGGCGTCGCGGGCGGCGGCCCCGTCCACCTGGTGCCGCTCGAGGAGTGGCAGCGCGTCCAGGACATCAACCTCACGGGCACCTTCCTCTCCTGCAAGGCGGTGCTGCCCGCGATGCTCGAGCAGCGCCAGGGCAGCATCATCACGATCGCATCGGTCGAGGGCCTCGAGGGGGCCGAGGGCGGCAGCAGCTACAACGCCTCGAAGGGCGGCGTGATCCTGCTGACCAAGAACATGGCGCTCGACTACGGACTGCGCGGGATCCGCGCCAACTGCATCTGCCCCGGCTTCATCGAGACGCCGCTCTTCTGGTCGGTGCTCGGCGGCGAGGGAGTCGGCGCGTTCCGCGAGAAGATCCGGGAGCAGCACAAGCTCGGCCGCTTCGGCAGGCCCGAGGAGATCGCGGGCTGCGCGTACTTCCTCGCCTCCGACGACGCCTCCTTCGTGACCGGCCAGGCGATCGCGGTCGACGGCGGCTACACGGCCGGGCACCGCTACGGCTACACGAAGCTGATGGGCCTCGAGTGAGGCGCGGCGGCGCGCCGCGGGAGGAGGAGACGATGGGACGCCTCGACGGAAAGGTCGCGATCGTGACGGGTGCGGCGAGCGGGATGGGCGCCGAGGAGGCGCGGCTCTTCGCGGCCGAGGGCGCGCGCGTCGTGATCGCGGACGTCTCCGACGCGGCCGGCGAGGCGCTCGCGAAGGAGATCGGCGCCGCGGCCGTGTTCGCGCACCTCGACGTCGCGCAGGAGGCGGAGTGGCAGCGCCTCGTCGCGGACACCGCCAGGCGCTTCGGCCGCCTCGACGTGCTCGTCAACAACGCCGGCACCGTGCACGCGGCGCCGCTCGAGCAGATGAGCCTCGCGCAGTGGAACCGCGTGATCGCGGTCAACCAGACCGGCGTCTTCCTCGGGATCAAGCACGCCGTGGCGCCGATGGAGGCCGCCGGCGGCGGCTCGATCGTCAACATCTCCTCGATCGACGGCATGGTCGGCATGAACTCGGTGATCGGCTACGTCGCGAGCAAGTTCGCGGTGCGCGGCATGACCAAGGCGGCCGCGCTCGAGCTCGCGGGCCGCGGGATCCGCGTGAACTCGATCCACCCGGGCTACATCGACACGCCGATGGCGAATCCGGTCGAGGAGCCGAGGCCGACCACGCTCGAGCGCTACGCGGCCAGGCGGGTTCCGCTCGGCCGCATGGCGCGCCCGCGCGAGGTCGCGAACCTCGCGCTCTTCCTCGCCTCGGACGAGAGCTCCTACTGCACCGGCTCCGAGTTCGTCGTGGACGGCGGCGTGATCGCGGGCGAGAACGTCCCGCTGCGCCCCGACGTGCGGCGCTAGGCCGCTGCCATGGATCTGCGCGAGGCCCTCTACACGACGCGCGCGATGCGCCGCATGAAGCCGGACCCGATCCCGCTCGCGGTGCAGGCGCGGATCCTGGACGCCGCGGTGCGGGCCCCGACGGGCGGGAACTTCCAGAGCTGGCGCTTCCTCTTCGTCGACGCGCCCGAGCTGCGCACGCGGATCGCGCCGATCTACCGCGCCTGCCTCTCGTGGCTCTGGGAGACGGTCTACGCCGAGCGCATCGCCGCGGCGAAGGCGGCGCCCGGGAGCCCGGAATCGCGCGGCCTCCTGCGCATGATCCGCTCGGCCGACCACCTCGCGGACCACTTCGCGGAGGTGCCGCTGCTGCTCTTCGGCTTCGCCGGCATGGGCGACACGAGCGGCGGCTCGATCTTCCCGGCGATCTGGAGCGCGATGCTCGCGGCGCGCGCCGAGGGCGTGGGCTCGGTCTTGACCCAGGTCTTCGGCATGTACCGCGGCGACGAGGTGAACCGGCTGCTCGGCGTGCCCGAGGGCCAGGGCTGGCACTGCGCCTGCTGCGTGCCGATGGGCTACCCGACGGGCCGCTGGGGCGTCGCTCCGCGGCGGCCCGCGCACGAGGTCGCCCACCGCAACGGCTGGGGCCGGGCCGTCGGCTTCGAAGTGCCGCAGCCGCTCTGGCCCTGAGCGCGGCGCCACCCCGGCCTGCGAAGGAGACCCGATGCGCAAGACCCGCCCCGCCCGGCCGCCGCTCGAGCTCGACGACTACAGCGGCGACTTCGTTCCGGACCTCCACCTCTCCGACTTCTCGAAGGAAGCGCTGATGAAGCTCGTCGAGATCGGCGGCGCGATCTACGGCGACGTGAACCGGCAGTGGTACAAGGCCGCGATCCAGCGCTTCGGCCAGGAGGTCGCGGACGCGATGCACCACGAGGTCTGGTTCGCCGAGGGCGGCGCGGGCGACCACGAGAACCACGTGATCTCGACGCTCATGAACTTCGCGGGCGAGGATTCCGAGACGACCGCGATGAAGGTCTGGCAGTGCCTGCCCGCGATGTCGGCGCGCATGACGCTCGTCTTCGAGCAAGAGGGCGAGCACGAGTGGACGATGCACACGCCGCAGTGCCACGTGCCCGAGACCGGCGAGCGCGAGGGCCCCGCGGTGATGGCCTACATGTGCGACAAGATCTGCGGCCACCTCGAGCTCTTCGGCTTCCGCCACGGCGCCGCGCGCTGGAACGAGAAGATCCGGATCGACCCGGAGAAGCTCCCGCCGCGCGCGAGCCCGAGCGAGCCGCACTGCCGCTGGCGGATCAAGCTCACGGACCGGCGCGTCGACTACGCCGCCGAGCCGGGGGACTTCGTGCGCGAGCACGGACTCGAGCGCGAGAGCGACGCGCAGATCGTGAACCACGAGGCGGGGAAGTACAGCAGGCGGCGCCAGCGCTGAGCGCCCGCAGGCAGGAGGTATCGCATGCCCTACCCGACGCGAAAGCAGCTCCTCGACTGGGCCGACGGCTACGTGAAGTACTGGAACTCCGGCGAGCGCGAGGCCTGGATCGCGAACTGGAAGAGCGTGGCACCCGGCGACTTCGCGATGCTCGATCCGGTCGGCACGCCCGCGAAGCGCGGCTTCGAGAACTGCGCGGCCGGCCCCTACGATCTGTTCCAGCCGAGCCTCACGCTCTACGTCGACCCGAGCACGCGCTTCGTCTGCGCGAACGAGGTCGCCTGGGTGATGCAGAACACCTTCCGCAAGGACGGCCAGGTCTCGGTGCTGAAGAGCATCGAGGTCTTCCGCTTCGGCGAGGACGGCTCGGTCGAGGCGCGCACGCACTACGACGTTCCGGAGGCCTCGGATCCCGCCGCGGGAGGGCTCTTCCAGGAGTATCTGCCGGGCCGCGACTAGCGCGGCGCGGGAGCGCCTCAGGTCGCGAGGTAGCCGCCGTCGACCGCGAGCGTCGCACCCGTGACGAAGCGCGCCTCCGAGCTCGCGAGGAACAGGATCGCGGGCGCGATCTCCTCGGGCCGGCCCCAGCGCCGCTGCGGCGTGCGCTCGAGCAGCGGGCGCTCGAGCGCGTCGTTCCCGACCGCGTGCGCGGTCATGCCGGTCGCGACGTTGCCCGGCGCGACGCAGTTGACGCGGATCCGCTCGGGCGCCCAGGCGACCGCGAGGCTGCGCGTGAGCTGCTCGAGGCCGGCCTTCGCCGCCGCGTAGCCCGGCACCGAGGTCGCGGCGCGCCGCGCCGAGAGCGAGCCCAGCGTGACGAGGCAGCCGCCGCCCTCGTGGGCGCTCGCGGCGAGCAGCGCCCGGAACGCGATCGCGACGCGGTAGGCCGCGACGAGGTTGAGCCCGACCGCCTGCGCGAAGCCCTCGGGCTCGCGCTCGTCGCGGCCGTCCGGGCGCACGTGTCCCGCGCAGTGCACGACGACGTCGAGCGCGGCGAAGCGGGCGGGCAGGGCCTCGAGCGCCGGCGTGTCGCGCAGCTCGAGCGCGTGGTACTCGAAGCCGGAGAGATCGACCGCGTAGGCCTCGGCGCGCGCGGCGCGCCCGGTGATCGCGACCTCGGCGCCCGCGTCGCGGAAGGCGCGCGCGGCCGCGAGCCCGATCCCGCTCGAGCCGCCGGTCACGAGCGCGCGGCAGCCGCGGAAGTCGAAGTGCAGCGCGCTCCTCACGCGCCGACCCGCTCGAAGCGCCCGCTCCGGGCGGCGCGCTCCATCGCCCACGCGACCTCGCAGTCGCGCAGCGACTCCTCGGGTCCCGCGGCGAGCGGGCGGCCCAGGAGCGCGGCCGCCGCGAAGTCGCGAAAGCCGCGCGCGAAGGATTCGAGGTAGTCGCAGGGGCCGAGCTCGGGAACGGGCGCGCCGTCGGGATGCGCGCGGTCGTAGAGCGCGACGCCGACCTCGCTGCCGGCGTGGACGACCGCGATCTCGCCCTCGCTCCCGGTCAGCCGGAAGCGCTGCTGCGGACCCAGCGCGGCGCGGCTCCCGAGCCACAGGTTGAAGGACGCCACCGCGCCGCGCTCGAAGCGCAGGAGCAGCGCGGCGAGCGACTCGCCCTCGTGCTCGGGCTGCGGCCTCGCCGTGGCCGCCGCGACCTCGCGCACCGGACCGAGCCAGAGGCGCAGCGGGCGGATCTCGTGCACGCCCGAGTCGAGCACGATGCCGCCGCCCGAGCGCGCGCGGCTGCGGCGCCAGTGCGCGGCGCCGCCGTAGAAGTCCGCGTCCGCGCACCAGAGCTTCTGGACCTGGCAGAGCTGCACCTCGCCGATCGCGCCCGCGTCGAGCAGGCGCTTGACCGTCTGCACCTGCGGCCGGTAGTGCGCGTTCTCGCCCACCATGAACACGCCGGGGCTCTCGGCGGCGAGCGCGAGCAGGCGCGCGCAGGCCTCGCGCGTGGTCGCGAGCGGCTTCTCGAGCAGCACGTGCAGGCCGGCCTCGAGGCACTGGCTCGCCGCGCTCTCGTGCAGGTCGTGCGGCAGCATCAGGTCCACCGCGTCGAAGCCGCCGCGCGCGAGCGCCTCGTCGAGCGACCCGCACGCGGCGCCGCCCGCGCGCTTCGCGAGCGCCTGCGCGCGCGAGAGGTCGGCGTCCACGCAGGCCGCGACCTCGATCTCGGGAACCCGCGCGAGGGCCTCGGCGTGCCAGGCCGAGATCGCGCCGCAGCCGACGAGGGCCAGGCGCAGTCGCTCGCGCGCGGGCATCAGGCGCTCCGCCCGAGCTCGAAGCGCCGGGTGTAGCGCGCGAAGCGCTCGCGGATGCGGCCCGCGTCGAGGCCGAAGTCCTCCGGCGTGTAGGCGACCTTTCCGTACTGGTGGCGCGGGCGCCGCTCGACGTGCCGCCGCATCGCGGCCTCCGCAGCGGGCTCGAGCGCGTCGCCGAAGAACGCGTAGATCCGGCGCATCTCGCCGATCGGATCGCGGTTCAGGTCCTCGAAGAAGAGGTCGCAGACGCGCAGCTCGGGGTGCGCGTCGCGGAACTCCATCATGCGCTCGACCGATTCGCCGAGCACGCGCAGCCACTCCTCGCCCCAGTAGCGGGGATCGAGGTCCTCGTGGATCTCGAGCGAGCGCCCCGCGACGCTCGGCAGCGCCGCGGAGGGCACCGACTCGACCGGGTCGCGGTGCGTCACGAGCACGCGCGCGTCCGGGTAGAGCTCGAGGATCGCGCCGAGGCCGAAGCAGTGGCCGGGCGCCTTGAGGCACCAGCGCCCCGGCGCGCGCGACTGCAGCACCTGCAGCGCCTGCCGGTGGTGGCGGTACGCGGGCCGCAGGTCCGCGGAGTGGTGCCAGCGGCTGTAGGAGGGCACCTTGTAGAGACCGCTGAACTCCTGGCTGCGGAAGGACTGCCCGAGCAGGAACACGCACTCGGTCGGGCCGTCGCCGGGCTCGTAGTGCACCGCGCGCATCAGCGGCAGCTGGTCGTAGCGCCACTCGGCCTGCGCGACGGCCTTCGCGATGCGCGGATCGCTCGTGAAGCTCTCGCGCTCGGGCGGCGGGATCGGGTCGTGCACCTCCCACTTCATGAGCGAGCGGTTGCGCGGGTCGCAGTGGAGCAGCGCCGAGACGAAGGTCGTGCCCGTGCGCAGCATGCCCGTCACGAAGAGCGGGCGCTCGATCGGGCGGCTGCAGGGCTCCGGGTGCGCCTTCGCCCAGTCGACGATGCGCAGCCGGTCCGCGAGCCGCGCGCCGACCTGCAGCGAGAAGATCTGGCGCCCGTCCCGGTTGAGCCGCGCCTCGCCGTTGATCGAGTCGACGAGGCGCTCGAGCCCCTCGCGCCAGCCCTCGCAGCCGAAGTCGTCGAGGCCGGTCTGCCGGCACGCCTGCTCGACGAAGTCCTGCGCGCGAAAGCGATCGCTCAAGGCGCGCCCGCTCCGGCGAGGCGCAGGGAGGCGCCGCGGATCTGCGCTTCGAGCCAGCACGTCTCCCAGAAGTTGCGGCGCGCGCCCGCCGCGAGCAGCGCTTCGTGCGCGCGCAGCAGCACGAGGAGCGCTGCGCGCTGCGCGGGCTCCTGGCTCAGCACGACCTCGGCGAGCTGGATCGCCTCGAGCGGGCGCCCCGCCGCGAGGTGCTCCTGCGCGCGCTCCGCGATGCGCTCGGCGCCCGCGAGCTCGACGAGGTCGGCATGCGTCGCGGTGGGCGCGATCGGGTAGAGCTCGGTCGTCGAGCGCTGGTGGAACCAGCCCGCGTAGCCCTCCCAGATCGCGCGCACGTTCCAGCTGGTCCTGCCGTAGCCCTCGCCGACCTCGAGCTCCGGCGGCAGCTGGATCTCGCGCATCAGCGCGTGGAGCTCCTTGCCCTGGTTCATGCCGCGCAGCGTCTCGTCGTGCACGTGGCGCAGCGCGTCCCGCAGATCGCGCAGCGCCTTGCGGATGACGTCGCGGCCCTCGATCGGGCGGAAGTGGCCCGTGATCAGGAGCTCGGGCTCGAGCGCGAGCAGCTCTTCGAGCGCGGCGAGGTAGGGGAGCGCGAAGCGCAGCCGGTCGCCGCGCAGGGTCACGAGGTTCGGGACGTGCGGGAAGAGCGGCCCCAGCAGGTTTCCCGTGAACGCGATGCGCTCCTGCGGCAGCCAGACGACGAGCGAGTCGAGCGTCTCGCCGCCCGGGGTCGAGAAGAGCTCGAAGCGGCGGCCGCCGAGCTCGAAGTCGAAGCGCTCGTCGAAGAGGATCGTCGGCTCGGGCCGCGGGAGGCCCGCGAGCGCGGCCTCGACCGAGTCGCCGCGACCCGCCTGCGCGAGACCGCGCCGCACGACCGCGCCGAACGCGAAGGCGCTGCGGCGCGCGCGAAAGCCCGGCAGCAGGTGCTTGTCGGCCTCGCACTCGGGGTGGTTGCGCTGGGCCACGACGTCGGTGTCGCGCGCGGTGAAGGCCGCGAGTCCTCCGACCACGTCGGCGTGCGCCTGGGTCAGGATCACGTAGCGGATCGGCGCCTGGCTGACCGCGTCGAAGTGCCGGCGGTGGATCGGTCCCTCGAAGTCGAGCCCGGTGCCGATCACGACGCTGCCGTCGTCGGTCGTCACGAGGTAGCTGTTGGTGAAGCCCTCGGAGGCGTGGATGAACCCGTTGACGCGGAACTGGCGCCCCGGCTCGGCCGGGCCGATCTCGAAGGCGCTCGGGCGCTCGGCCAGCAGCGACATGGGCTCCCTCCCGATTCCGCGGGCATGCTACGGTACGGAACGTGTTTCTGTCCTCCGAAATCTTGCGATGCGCCCGGTAGACGCTCCGCTCCGCGCCCCGCGTCCCGAGGAGGTCCAGGAGTTCTGGCAGCGCGGCGTCGTCTGCCTGCGCGGGATCCTCGCGCGCGAGCTCGTGCTCGCGATGGCCGAGCCCGTCGAGGAGACGCTGCGCGACGCGCGCGTGACCGTCGCGATCGCAGAAGTCGCCGCGGCCGCGGGCGCCGAGATCCTGGTCGATCCGCTCGCGAGCACGAGCCCCGGCCCGCGCGGCCGCTTCCTCTCGGGCCGCGACCACTGGACCGTCCACCCGGCCTTCGCCGACTTCGCGTGCCGCTCGCCGCTGCCCGCGATCGCGGCGGCGCTGCTGCGCTCGCAGCGGGTCTGGCTCTACGAGGATTCCGTGCTCGTCAAGGAGCCCGGCACGCGCGAGGCGACCGCGATCCACCAGGATCTCGCCTACTTCCAGGTCGACGGCGAGCAGATCTGCACGGCCTGGATCCCGCTCGACCGCGTGGACGCGAGCTCGGGCGCGGTGCGCTACGTGGTCGGCTCGCACCGCTCGAAGCGGAGCTACCGGCCGAACCTCTTCGTCGCGGGCATGCCCGTGCCGGGCAGCGAGGGAGAGGACGCGCCCCAGCTCGCCGAGCTCGGCGGCGCGGAGCTCGCGTGGTTCGAGTCGGAGCCCGGGGACGTCGTCGTGCACCACGCGCGCACCTTGCACGGGGCCTGGGGCAACGCGACGGCCGACCGCCGGAGGCGCGCGATCTCGCTCCGCTACTGCGGCGACGACGTGCGCTACAAGCTGAGGCCCGGCGCGGCGCGCAAGCCGCACCACGCGCGCGTCGCCGACGGCGAGCCGCTCGCCGTCGACGAGCCGGGCTGTCCGGTCGTGTGGCCGCCCGCGCCCTGAGCGCCGCGGCGGATCCGCGCGCGCCGGCACGCCGCGCGCGGGCGGAGCGGAGGAGGAGCGATGGAGTCCTGCCGGGTCCAGTCGAGGAGCCTGCGCTTCCACTACTGGCAGGCCGGCACCGGCCGGCCCCTGATCCTGCTGCACGGCTTTCCGCAGACCTCCTTCGCCTGGCGCCACCAGGTCGAGTCGCTCTCGGACGCCTGCGCGGTCTTCGCTCCGGACACGCGCGGCTTCGGCGGCAGCGACAAGCCGCGCCTGCTCGTCACGCGCGCGCTGCTCGCGCGCGACCTCGTCGACTTCATGGACGCGCTCGGCATCGAGCGCGCGAGCCTGGTCGGGCACGACTGGGGCGGCATGATCGCCGCGAAGGCCGCGCTCGAGTACCCGCAGCGCTTCGAGCGCGTCGCGCTGCTCGACACGACCTGCAGCGTGTGGGTCCCATGGGCGCTGCACGGCTACTGGTTCAAGCTCGAGGGCCTCGCCGAGGAGTTCTTCCAGAAGCACCACCGCGCCTTCATCGACCTGCTCTTCGCGGGCATCCCGGCCGACTACCCCGGGATGCCCGAGACGCCGTGGCCGAATCGGCTCCCGGCGGGCGCCGACCCGGCGCGCATCTTCGACGCCGAGGCGCTCGGGCACTACCGCCGCGCCTACGCGGACCCGGACACGCAGTTCCACTGCATCCAGTACTACCGGCACGCCGCGCCCTTCCACGGCATGCGCGACGGGGCGCTCGAATACCTCCCCGAGGCGGAGATCGCGCGGCGGTGGCGGCACCCGGGCGGCATCACGCAGCACCCCGCGCACGGCGAGTTCCACGTGTATGCGCCCGAGGACCTGCACCTGCGCTACGCGGGGCCCGCGCTCTTCGCGTACACGCGCAGCGTCGTCCCGGGCGCGTTCCAGTCCGAGCGGCCGAGCGCCTCCTTCGCCGAGGGCAACCCGGCCGCCGCGGCCTTCGCGACCCATTACGAGGACCTGCGCACGCAGGCCTTCGCGGGCAGCCACTTCATTCCCGAGGAGGCGCCCGCGCTCGTGGACCGATGGCTGCGCGAGTGGCTCGCGCGGCCGGCGCAGGCTCCGGCGCGCTGAGCGCGGGCCCGCGCGCGGCGCCGCCGCGCGTCAGTCGCGGAAGAAGTCGGCGGGCAGGCCGATCTCGTCGACCGCGGGCCCGAGCGCCTCGAGGTCGAAGCCGTAGAGCCGCGCGGCGTTCCCCGCGAGCAGCTCGCGCCGCAGCGCGTCGTCGAGGCCGTCGAAGCACTCGTGCAGTCGCGCCTCGCTCTCGGGGTGCGTGCCCTCGAGGTGCGGGAAGTCGTTGCCCCACATCAGCGTGTGCGCGCCGAACTCGTCGAGGCGATCGATCTCGCGCCGGCGCGTCAGCGACGATCCGACGTGGCACTGCCGGCGCCAGTACTCGCTCGGCCTGAGCGAGAGCTTCACGTCGGAGAGCTGTCCGAAGCCCGCGTGGATGTAGTCGAGCGTGACGAGGTACTCGGTCAGCCAGTAGGCCCACTGCTCGGTGAAGACGAGCTCGAGCTGCGGGTGCCGCTCGAGCACGCCCGCGAAGATCAGCGTCCAGAGCGGGCGGTGCCCGAACCACGGCGCCTCGGCGAAGAAGATCGGGAGCGAGCCGCGGCACTCGGGATTGCGGCCGGGGGTGTAGTCGGGGTGGAACAGGACCTGCCCGCCGTGGCTGTGGATCGGCAGCTCGAGGTCGGCGCAGGCGGCCCAGAGGCGGTCGTAGCGCACGTGGTTCCAGGGCGGCTCCTCGAACTCGGGCTGGCTGCGGATCAGCGCGCCGCGCAGGCCCGCGCGCTTCGCCCACTCGAGCTCGGCGATCGCGGCGTCGAGGTCGAGGGTCTGCGTGAGCAGCGCCAGGCCCGCGTGCTGCTCGGGCCGCGGCGAGCTCGCGATGAAGTCGACGAGCCAGCGGTTGTAGGCGCGGCCGCCCTCCTGCGCGAGCGCGAGGTCGCCGGGGCCGAAGCTCCCGACCATGCCGTGGAAGGGGACGAAGTTCGGGAAGATCACCTCGCCGACGAGGTGCTCCTCGCGCATGAAGCGGCGGCGCGCGGCCATCTGCTCGGTCGCGCGCTGCTTCTCGGGATCGGCCGACGCGGCCTCCTCGAAGCGGCCGCGGATCCAGCGCGCGAACTCGTCGTAGCGCGCGCGCAGCGCGGGCGCGACGTAGCCGCGCGCGGTCTCCGGGTCGGGCCCCGCGTGGGTGTCGCACGAGATCAGGGCGTAGCGCGCCATCTCGCTCTCCTGCGCCCGCGAGCATCCCAGAAACGACCGCGCGCGCGCAAGCCGCGCGGGCCCGGGAGCCGCATCGGTTAGGATGCGCGCGGGCCGCGCGAGGCCGCCGGGAGCGAGCGGGATGATCCTCGACGTCTTCTCCGAGCTGCAGAGCGCGCGCAGCGCGCGCGAGCTCGACGCGCGCGCGTTCTTCGCGGACACGCTCGAGCAGGCGCGCCTCGCGGACGAGCTCGGCTACGGCTGCTGGTGGGTGGTCGAGCACCACACCGCGCCCGAGTTCAGCGTGAGCTCCGCGCCGGACCTCTGGCTCGCGGTGCTCTCGCAGCACACGCGCCGGATCCGCCTCGGCAGCTCCGGGATCCTCGCGCCCTTCGAGATCAACCACCCGATCCGGATCGCCGAGCGCGCGGCCTTCGTCGACGTGCTCTCGGGCGGGCGCCTCGAGCTCGGCCTCGCGCGCTCGGGCGGCGCCGAGTGGGAGACCTTCGGCGTCGACCCGGAGAAGACGCGCGCGCAGCTGCAGGAGGCGCTCGGCATGCTGCCGCGGCTCTGGGCGCAGGGCGAGTTCCGCTGGCAGAGCGAGCTCGCCGCGGTGCCGCCGCGCGAGTTCATGCCGAAGCCGCTGCAGCAGCCGCACCCGCCGCTCTGGCAGACCGTGAGCGGGCCCGAGTCGGCCGAGAGCGCGGGCCGGCTCGGCGTCGGCATGCTCGGCAGCGCGGCCTTTTCGCCGCTCGAGCACATCGCGCTCTGCCTCGCGGCCTACGCGCGCGGGCTCGCCGAGTGCCGCCCGGTCGGCGCGCGCGCGAACGCGCAGCGCGCGGTCTTCGCGCTCGCGCACTGCGCGGAGACGCGCGCGGAGGCGGTCGAGAGCCGCGCGGCCGAGGCCGCGCTCTGGTTCATGAACGCCGCGCCGCACGTGTTCCGCGTGCCGCGCGCGAACTGGTTCGAGATCATCCGCGGCGGGAGCGCGCTGAGCGCGGCCGCGGTCCCGATGCTGGGCGCCCCCGAGGCGCCGCCGACGCCCGAGGAGCTCGCGGACCCGGTGCCCGCGATCGCGCTGCTCCACCGCCAGCGCGCGGGGCTCGCGCTCGACCCGGAAGAGGCCCTCGCGGCAGTGGAGTCGATTCCGACCGTGCTGATCGGCGACGTCGAGAGCTGCCGGCGCAAGCTGCGCGCGATCGAGGCGCTCGGCGTCGACCGCCTGATGTGCCTGATGCAGTTCGGCGCGCTGCCGCAGGCGCTCGTGATGCGCAGCCTGCGCACCCTCGGGAAGCACCTGATCCCCGAGTTCCACGCGGGAGCGGGGGCCGCCGAGCGGTAGGTCGCGGCGCGCGGGCCCAGCAGAGGGTTCGCGGCGAGCGGGTCCCCGCTCCGGCCGCGCCGCTGCCGCGCGGGGCTCGCGGGCTAGAGCTGGAAGCGCAGCAGCGCGATGCGCAGGCCGCCGTGCGCGAGCCGATGCGCGGCCACGGGCCGGATGCGCAGCGCGGCGGCGAGCGCGGGAGTCGGCGCGACGATCGCGGCCTGCCAGCGCGCGAAGCGCTCCTTCAGCACCCGGCCGAGGCGCGCGTAGGTCTCGCGCGCGGCGGAGGCGTCGCCGAGGCGGCGGCCGTAGGGCGGGTTCGCGAGCACGAGGCCGCGGCCGCGGCGCCGCGGCGCGCGCAGCAGGGCGAGCTCCCGCCGCTCGAAGTGGATCTGCGCGGAGACGCCCGCGCGCGCGGCGTTGCGCGCAGCGCGCGCGATCGCGCCCTCGGACTGGTCGAAGCAGAAGATGCGCGGCTCCGGAGGCGCAGCGGCGCTCGCGGCATCGGCCGCGGCCTCCGCGCGCAGCGCGCGAAACAGATCTGCGTCGGCGCAGGGCCAGGCCTCGAGCGCGAAGCCCCGGTCGAGCCCGGGCGCGCGCCGGAGCGCGATCCCGGCGGCCTCGATCGCGAGCGTGCCGCTGCCGCAGAAAGGGTCGACGAGCGGCGTCGCCGGGTCCCACTCCGCGAGCGCGAGCAGCGCGGCCGCGAGCGTCTCGCGCAGCGGCGCCGCGCCGCCTTCCTCGCGCCAGCCGCGCCGGTGCAGCAGCGCACCCGAGGCGTCGACGCGCAGCGTGAAGCGGTCCGAGACGCCGCGCACGAGCAGCCGGGACGCCAGCGCGGCAGCGGGCGCGGCCGCGGCGCGCGGCGCGTGGCGCGCGAGGCGGTCCGCGACGCCGAGCGCGGCCGTCTCCGCGAGCGCCGCGGTGTGGTAGAGCCGCGAGCGCGCCGCGCTCGCCGCGACCTCGAGCGCGGCGCCCTTTGCCACGAAGCGCTCCCAGGGCAGCGTCGCGACGCGCCGGCGCAGCACCGCGAACTCGCGCGCCTCCACCTCGCCGACCCGCGCCCAGACGCGGCTCGCGATCCGCAGCCAGAGGTTCGCGCGCAGCCCGAGGGCGAGCGGACCCGCGAACTCGACACCGCCCGCGACGCGCTGCGCGCGGCTCGCGCCGAGCGCCGACACTTCGCGCAGCACGAGCTCCTCGCAGCCGGGCGCGGCGACCGCGAACCAGTCCAGCGCGGCATCCGGCTCCGCGGCGCGCGGAGACCGGCTGCGCTCCGCTGCGCGCGCGCTGTCCGCGCGCGGCGCGCGCCTCTCGCCGGGCTGCGGAAGCGACGCCGGCCGCCCCTCGAAGCGCAGGTGTGCGAGCAGCTCGAGCGAGCCGCTCGCGCCGCGCAGCGGCGAGTCCATCCGCGCCACGAGCGCGAAGCCGAGCGAGCGGGCCTTGCGCTCGACGCGCGCGAGCGCCTCCTCGCGCGCGGCCGGATCCTCGACCCGGCCCTCGCGCACGCGGCCCCTGGGCAGCTCGAACTGCGGCTTCACGAGCACGACGCCCTCGGCCCCGGGCCGGAGGCGGAATGCGAGGCCGCGCAGCATGCCGCGCGCGGCCGCGAAGGAGACGTCGACCGTGAAGAAGTCGAAGGGCCCCGGCGCGACCCGGAGCGGCAGCGTGCGAAAGTTCGCGCGCTCGAGGCTCTCGACGCGCGCGTCGCCGCGCAGGCGCGGGTGCAGCTGATCCTGGCCCACGTCGACCGCGACCACGCGCGCGGCGCCGTGCCGGAGCAGGGTCTCGCTGAAGCCGCCCGCCGACGCGCCGACGTCGATCGCCGCGGCGCCGCGGATCCGCGCCGCGAGGTCGAAGCCGCGGATCGCGGCCTCGAGCTTCGCCGCGGCGCGGCTCACGGGTACTCCGCGCAGCGCCCGCGCAGCGCGCGCCGCGCGCGGCTCCGCCCGGCTCATCGCGGCTCGCTGCCTCCGGGCTCGCTGCAGTACCCCACGCGCGGGCGAAGGTAGGCGACTCCGTTGTGTTCCGGCCCGGGCTCGACCAGAATGGGGAGGCGAGGATCCGATGGGCCAGCCCCAGATCGCAGTGCCCGCTCCCTCCGCGAGCGATCTCCACGCGCGCGTGATCGAGAGCAGCCTCGACTGCATCAAGGTGCTCGATCTCGAGGGCCGCCTCTGCTCGATGAACTCGGGCGGCATGGCGATGCTCGAGATCTGCGACCTCGCGCCGCTGCTCGGCAGCTCCTGGGTCGGCTTCTGGACGGGCGAGGACCGCGAGGCGGCCCAGCGCGCGATCGACGCCGCGCGCGCGGGCGGCATCGGCCGCTTCGTCGGATTCTTCCCGACCGTCCAGACGCAGAAGCCGATGTGGTTCGACGTCGTCGTGAGCCCGATCCTGGATGCCGCGGGGGTTCCCGAGCAGCTGCTCGCGGTGTCGCGCGACGTGACTGCCTGGAAGCAGTCCGAGGAGCTGCTGCGCGCGATCACGGAGGGCACCGCCGCGGCGACCGGCGAGGAGTTCTTCCGCGCGCTCGTCGAGCAGCTCGCGAAGGGCCTGCGCGTCGAGTACGCCTTCGTCGCCGCGTGTCTGCCGGACCGGCGCGCGCGCTCGCTGGCGTTCTGGCGGCGCGATCGCCACGGCGAGGGCTTCGAATACGACCTCGCCGGAACTCCCTGCGCGGCCGTCGTCGCGGGGCGCACCTGCTTCCATCCCGACTCGCTGCAGGACCGCTTTCCGACCGACGCCGCGCTCGGCCCGCTCGCCGCGGAGAGCTACCTCGGCGTGCCGCTGCTCGGATCGGACCGCAGGGTGATCGGCCACCTCGTCGTGATGGACTCGCGCCCGATGCCGCCGGATCCGCTGCGGCTCTCGGTGCTCGAGAGCTTCGCGGCGCGCGCGGGCGCCGAGATCGAGCGGGCCCAGGCCCATGCGGGGCTCGAGCAGGCGAGCGAGGAGCTCCGCGCGCTGCTCGAGGTCAACCGCGCCGTGAGCCGCCATCTCGAGCGCGACGCGCTCTTCGGGGCGCTCGCCTCGCGCCTGCGCGGCCTGCTCGAGATGGACCGCTTCGGGATCGAGCTCCCGATCGAGGGCGATCGCCTGCAGGGTCATCTGCTCACGCCGCACGCGATGGAGGAGCGCCCGACGCGCGTGAAGGTGCTGCCCGCGCAGGGAACCGCCTGCGACTGGGTGCTGCGGCAGCGCGAGTGGCTCGTCTCCGCGAGCCGCGACGCGCTGCGCGAGCGCTTCCCGCTGACCTTCGACGTGATGCAGGCCGAGGGCATGCAGTCGCTCTGCGCGCTGCCCCTCGTCGCGGCCGATCGCGCCAGCGGCGTGCTCTTCTTCATGGCCGCGCGGAGCGGCGCCTACGATCTCCTGCCGCGGAGCCTGCTCGAGCAGATCGCGAGCGCGGTCGCCGTCGCGCTCGACGACTGCCTCGCCCACGAGGAGCTCCGCGAGCTGCGCGACCGGCTCGCGGCCGAGAACAGCTACCTGCAGGAGGAGATCCGCAGCGAGCACAACTTCTCCGAGCTCGTCGGGAACAGCCCCGGCCTGCTCGGCGTGCTGCGCGCGATCGAGCAGGTCGCGCCGACGGACGCGACCGCGCTGATCCTCGGCGAGACGGGCACCGGCAAGGAGCTCGTCGCGCGCGCGATCCACGACCGCAGCCCGCGCCGCGAGCGGCCGCTCGTGAAGGTCAACTGCGCGGCGATCAGCTCGGGCCTCGTCGAGAGCGAGCTCTTCGGCCACGTGCGCGGGGCCTTCACCGGCGCGCTCGAGCCGCGCGACGGCCGCTTCAAGCTCGCGGACGGCGGAACCCTGTTCCTCGACGAGGTCGGCGAGCTGCCGCCCGAGACCCAGGTGAAGCTCCTGCGCGTGATCCAGGAGCAGGAGTTCGAGCCGATCGGAAGCAGCCGGACGATCAAGGTCGACGTGCGCCTGATCGCGGCCACCAACCGCGATCTCGAGGCCGCGGTGCAGGAGGGGCGCTTCCGCAGCGATCTCTTCTACCGGCTGAACGTGTTCCCGCTGCGGCTGCCGCCGCTGCGCGAGCGCGCCGACGACATCCCGCTGCTCGCGCTCTACTTCGTCCAGCACTTCGCGGCGAAGTTCGGCAAAGCCGTGACCCAGATCGACGCGGCGACGCTCGCGCGGCTGCGCGCCTACGCCTGGCCCGGGAACGTGCGCGAGCTGCAGAACGTGATCGAGCGCGCGATGGTGACCGCGGCGGGCCCGCTGCTCCAGATCGACGCGGCGCTGCTGCCCGCAGCGGCGGCGGGCGCCGCCTGCGCGCCCGAGGCCGCCGCGGCCGCGGGCAACGGCGCGGGGCCGCCGCGCGCCCCCGCAGCCGACGCGCTCGAGGAGGTCGAGCGCCAGCACATCCTCGCGGTGCTCGCGCGCCTCGAGTGGCGCATCGAGGGCGAGCGCGGCGCGGCGCGCGCGCTCGCGCTCTCGCCGAGCACGCTGCGCAGCCGCATGCAGCGCCTCGGCATCCAGCGGCCCTCGGCGACGCGCTAGTCCAGGCGCGCCGGGCGGCCGCCGCGCTGCGCGCGCTCAGCCCCGCTTCACGAGCGGCAGCACCTCGTCGGCGAAGGCGTCGAGCTGCGCGAGGTACTCGGGCAGGTCGCGCGCGCGGAACTTCAGGTGGAAGACGTTCGCGCCCGCCGCGCGCGCCGCGCGCAGATCCTCCGCGAGTGCTGCGGCGCCGCCGGCGAGCCCGGTCGCCGGCAGCTCGCGCGGGACCGAGCCCAGCAGGTAGCTCCAGGGCGGCATGTAGCCGACGTCGAAGGCGACGTCGCCGCGCCCGGCCGCGCGGGCGGCAGCACGCATCGCGTCGAGCGCCTCGGGGTACTCCGCCCGCTCGTTCGCCATCGGGATCCAGCCGTCGCCGAAGCGCCCCGCGCGCCTCCACGCGGCGCGCCCGCGCCCGCCGACCCAGATCGGGAGCTCGCGCTGCGGCTGCGGCGCGACGCCGACCCGCGCATAGCGATAGAACTCGCCCGCGTGGGAGACGTAGCGCTCCGAGAAGGCGCCGCGCAGCGCCGCGAGGATCTCGTCGAGGCGCCGGCCGCGCGTCGCGAAGTCGATCCCGAGCGCCTCGAACTCTCCGCGCACGTGTCCCGCGCCGACGCCGAGGATCGCGCGGCCGCCCGAGAGGTGGTCGAGCGTGCCGAAGGCCTTCGCGGTCTGCAGCGGGTGGCGATAGGCCGCGACCCAGACCCCCGAGAGCAGGCGCGTGCGCCGCGTGTGCGCCGCGAGGAATCCGAGCGTCGCGATCGCGTCGTACCAGGTCGTCGTCATGTGCGCCGCGTAGGCGTCGTCGGGGATCGCGACGTGGTCGCAGACCCCGACGAAGTCGTAGCCGCGCAGGTCGCAGCGCTGCGCGATCGCGACGAGGTCCGCGACGCTCGCGCGCTCCTCCCAGGGGTCGGCGAGCGCGCGCGTCAGCGTCTGGATCGGGAGCTGGATCCCGAAGCAGAGGCCCTGCGCGGCGGTGATCGCGGCCATCGCAGCCTCGGGTACCAGGCGCGCCTGCAGCGCGCCAGCGGGCCGCTCCGCGCGCGCGCTGCCGGCCGGCCGCCCGCCCTCCCGATCAGCCGCTGCGGCCGGGAGCGGGCGCCCGCGCGACCCGCTGCGCCGCAGAGCGGCGCCGCCCCAGCACGCCGAGCAGGGCGAGGCCGCTCCCGAGTGCCGGAAAGAGGCCCGGCTCGGGCAGGTAGCGCAGGTTGTCGATCCCGATGCCTCCGCTGCTCGGGCCGGTCAGGCCGAAGTCGATCTGGTCGAAGGCGACGCCGGGAGCGAGCGTGAAGCGATCCGCGACCTGGGTCGGATGCGTGAGCGTCTGCGTCGCGACGATCGATCCGCCGCTGCGGAATGTCAGCGGCACGCTCGTGCCGCTGCTGTTCAGGTAGGCGAAGACGTCCACGGTCACGCTGCTCTGCGGCAGGTCGAAGAGCGCGGAGAAGGCCGCGACCCCGCCGATCGGGGCGACGGGATCGCCGCCGACGCGCACACCGTTCAGCAGCGTGTTGGTGCCGGGGCCGAAGACGTCGTCCGAGTCGAAGCCCCCGCCGATGATCCCGAGCGAGGGGACGTTCGCGCCGCTGAAGTGGACGCCGGCGCTCGCGTACTCGTCGTCGATCAGGCGCCCGCCGCCAAAGTTGGTGATGTCGGAGCTCGTGTAGGGCACGTCGTCGGGCGTGCCGGGGATGCCGTC
>Ga0187893_10000119_pt1 | contig 174957 bp, 164 predicted proteins | sample MA1701074metaG_FD_139574 | JGI IMG/M metagenome (GOLD analysis project Ga0187893, IMG submission 139574) | White microbial mat communities from a basaltic lava cave in the Kipuka Kanohina Cave System on the Island of Hawaii, USA - MA170107-4 metaG ...
AGCGCTGCGAGGGTGAGGCGGCCGCGCTGCGAGAGGCGCCGCCGGCGCCGCTGGTCGGCGCGCCAACGGCTCCCGCCCGCCCCCGACGCGATGCTCCCGCGCGAGCCTGATCGCCAGCGATCGTGCATTTCCCGGTCGACCCCGACCTGCCCCGTGCGCCGCGCTGCCGCGCGCCGCGTCCCGCATGCCCGGGCGCCCTGCGCCGGGCCGGACCTGCCGCTCCTGCTCCGCGCCGACCGGGGGGAATACGCGGGGATGAGACAGGTCCCTCGACTTCGTCCTGCTTCTTATCGGAGGCCGGGGGGGAATCTTGCCTCCGCGCAGCCCCTGCGCAGCGGCGCCCGGCAGATCCGGCGCGCAGCGCGTGCGCAGCGACCGCCCGCTTCAGAGCGCCTCGACTGCGTGAACCTCCGGAATTGCCTCGCGCAGGCGCGCTTCGATGCCGAGCTTGAGCGTCGCCTTGGAGCTCGGGCAGCCGCTGCAGGATCCCTGGAGGTAGACCTCCACGACCCCGTCGCGGAAGCCCGCGAACACGATGTCGCCGCCGTCCCGGGCCACGGCGGGCCGGATCTCGTCGTCGAGGATGCGCTGGATGCGGCCGACGAGATCGGAGTCGGACTCGCTGGTGCGCTCGAGGTATGCCGGACCCAGCGCCGAGGCGCCGTCGCCGATGCAGGCCTTGATCGCATCCACGATCGGCTGCGCGATGTCCGTCCACTCGACGTCGTCGCGCTTCGTGACGGTGACGAAGTTCGCCGCGAAGAAGACCGCCGCGACGCCCTCGACGCCGAACAGGCGATGCGCGAGCGGCGAAACCTCGGGCTCGGGCCGCGCGGCGAAGTGCGCGCTGGTCACACCCGGCGCGACCGGCCGCCCGAGCACCCACTTGATCGAGTTGGGGTTGGGCGTGCGCTCGGCGTGCATCCGGAAGGCGAGGTCTGTGGCGGTCACGGCGCCGCAGTCTAGCCCGCGGAGTCGGCCGCGTCCCGAGCGCGCGGGCCGTTCTCGGGGACCGCCTGCGAGAAGATCTGCGCCTCGAAGTCCTGCAGCGTGCAGACGAGGAAGCCCCGGTCGCGCGCGGCCGCGGCCTCCCGCGGCCCGTTGTAGCCCCAGCTCGCGAGCGCGCAGCGCACACCCAGGGTCGCGGCGCTCTGGAGATGGTTCAGCTTGTCGTCCACGAAGGTGATCTCGGGGAAGGGCACTCCGCAGCGCTCGGCGAGCAGCTCGAGGTGCGCGAGCTTCGAGACGCCGGTCTCCTTGTCGAGCACCCGCTCCTCCGGGAAGAGCTCCGAGGCGCCATAGCGCGCGAGCAGCGCGCGCACCGAGGCGCGGTCCTTGGCCGTCGCGATCGCGAGCTCCGCCGCGCCGTCCCGCCGGCGCAGCAGCGCGAGCAGCTCGGAGTAGCACGCCATCAGGGCGTGCCAGCCCTCGGGGCTCCGCTCCGCGAGCGAAGCGCGCTCGAGATAGAAGCGCTCGTGGAAGCGCGCGAGCCAGGGGTCCGGGAGCCGGCTCCGGAAGAGGTCGTAGCCGGGCTGGTCGGGCAGCGCCTCCCCGGCATCGAGCGCCGCGAGGACCACCCCGAAGTCCTCGGCGCGGTTTCCGAGCGGCATCAGCTCGACGAAGGCGCGGTAGAGCTGGTCCGCGCGGATCCGCGCTGCCGAGGGCGGCTCCGGGCAGAGCAGGTCGCGGCACTCGGAGAAGCGGGAGCTCGGGTGCAGCCCGACGTAGGTGCGCAGCCCGACCACGAAGGTCTCGGGCGCGCTGTCGCAGATCACGCCGTCGAAGTCGAGCGCGAGCAGCCGCATGCCTGTATCGCGTCGGCCGACCGCTCAGCCCGCGAGAGCCCGCAGGCGCACGAAGAGATCGAGCACGTCCGGATGCAGCTCCTCCTCGCGGGTCACGCGCGCGATCTGGGCGAGCGGCAGCGGGCGGCCGAGCGCCCGCGCGAGCGGGCCGTTCGGACCCAGCAGGCGCTTGGCGTCCAGCTGGCGAAGCGCCCCGGCGTTCGATTCGGACGGCAGGTGGTCCCGCAGCGCGCGCTCGAGGCGCGGGGCATCGGTCGCGGCGCTGCCCGTGGCGCGCATCACGGCAGCGGGAACCAGGAGATAGCTCTCGATGTGGCGCCGACCCCAGGTGAAGAACTCGAGGCCGGGGATGCTGGGGGCCGGCCATGCGTGCTCGTCGTCGCGGTCCAGGACGCAGAGGCCGCGCACGCCCTGCGCCTCGGACGCGGCCCTCGCGAAATGGTCGATCGCGCGCTCGGGGCGCCGTCCGCCGAGGATGACCGAGTTCCGGAGCAGCGCCGGCCCCTGGGTGGGGAGCAGCCGGTAGCACCACGCGCGCAGGATGCCGCGGTCGCCTGGACCCTCGACATAGAGGATGCGGCGCCCCGTGCCCAGGCTGGACCCGCGGCCGCCGAAGCCGCGGCCAGCGTTCGCGTCCGCCGCCCGGCGGGGCGAATCTCCAGCGTTCCGATTGCGGGAGTTGCGCTGCGGAACACTGCACGACGAGCTCGGGTTCCGCACACCGGAAGGCTAGCCGATGCGCTCCGCTCGGCGGCGCCTCGCTGCGTGGGGTCGGCTTTGGCGACGCTCGAAGCTGAGGAGTACATTGCCGCGGGTCTTCTGCAGTCCGGCGTTCGGGGGGTCCGGATTTGATCTCCATCCTCGTCGCAGACGATCACAGCCTGATCCGGGCGGGCATCCGCCGGGTGGTCGAATCCGAGGCGGACCTGAAGCTCGTCGCCGAGGCCGAGGACGGCCAGCAGGCCGTCGCGATGTTCCGCACCCACCGGCCGGACGTCGTGCTGCTCGACATCCGCATGCCCGGCCTCTCGGGCCTCGAGGCGCTCGAGCAGATCCGGTGCGAGGCCCCTGGCGTCCGGGCGATCCTGCTCTCGGTGCGCGGCGAGAGCGCGATGGTCCAGAGCGCGGTCGCGCTCCGCGCCGACGGCTTCCTGCTGAAGAGCTCCCAGGTCGGCGAGATTCCGACGGCGATCCGGGCGGTGATGCGCGGCGGCAACTACTTCAGCCCGGTGATCGCCCGCGAGATCGTGGAGCAGGTCCGGAATCCGAGCCCGGAGGGCCCCTTCATGGCGCTCTCGCTCCGCGAGCGCCAGGTGCTTCACGGGATCGCCGAGGGCCAGTCGGCCAAGGAGATCGCCTCGGAGCTCGGCATCAGCACCAAGACCACCGAGTCCCACCGCACGAGCCTGATGCGCAAGCTCGGCATCCGCAAGGCGACCGAGCTCGTGCGCTATGCGGTGCGCAACGGCATCGTGGAGCCCTGAGCCCCCGCGCCGGAGGGGCCCCGCCCGGCCCGGCCCGCTGCGCGCTCGAGCACCGCGACCGCCTCGATGTGCGGCGTCTGCGGGAACAGGTCGAAGCCGCGCAGCGAGACGAGCTCGAACCCGCATGCGAGGATGCGCGCGAGGTCCCGCGCGAGCGTCGCGGGATCGCAGGAGACGTAGATCAGCCGCCGGCCGACGCGCTCCGCGAGTCGGCTCGCACTCGCGTCCGGGAGCCCCGCGCGCGGCGGATCCACGACCGCGACCTCGATCGCGTTCGCGGCGCCCGCACCCGCCTCGAGCCAGTGCTCGAAGCGCTGCTCCACGACCTCGACGTTCGCGAGTCCCGCAGCCGCGAGGTTCGCGCGCAGGTCGGCGATCGCGGCCGCGTTCGACTCGAGCGCGATCACGCGCTCGAAGCGGCGCGCGAGGCCCAGGCTGAAGAGGCCCGCGCCGCAGAAGGCGTCGAGGACGAGGGATCCGCGGCCACACGCCTCGTGTACCGCGCGGACGAGCGCCTCGCAGAGCGCCGGGTTCGACTGCGTGAAGACGCCCGGCGAGGTGCGCAGGACCTCGCCCGCGATCCGCCACTCGCTGCGCCGCTCGGGCGCGCCCGGGACCGCGCGCGCCGCGGAGGGAATCGGCAGCCGCACGCTGTGCGCTCCGCGCGCGCCGCGCGCGAGCTCCCACTCGCCGTCGGCGGGCCGGCTGCGCGCGAGCTGCTGCAGCGCGGACTCGAGCTCGGGTTCGAGCACGGGGCAGGCTTCGACCGCGCATAGCTCGTGCGACGCGCGGCGCCGGAAGCCGACGCGGCCCCCGCGCGCGATGACGCGACTCCTCCCGCGATAGCCGTACGCCTGCGGCGAGGGCTCGACCTCGGGCAGCTCGGGAAGCTCGATCCGGCCGATGCGGCGCAGCGCATCGGCGAGGATCGCGCGTTTCGCCGCGAGCTGGGCTGGATAGGAGAGGTGCTGCCAGCTGCATCCGCCGCATTCGCCGAACACCGCGCAGCGCGGCTCGCTGCGCTCGGGACCCGGCCTGAGCAGGGCCTCGATCCGCCCGCGCCGGAAGCGCTCGTGCTGCTCGACCAGCGCGACGCGAACGCGATCGCCCGGCGCGCTCAGGGGCACGAAGACGACGCGACCGTCGGGACCGCGCCCCACCCCATCGCCGCTTCCGGCGAGGCGTTCGATCTCGAGCTCGATCGTCACGTTCTGCATGATACGCTCGGCCCTTTCGCGAGAGCGCGCAGCCGCGAAGGAGCCTTTGGCGATGAAGACCACCTGCTTCGAGCTCGAGCTCAAGGAAAAGGTCGCTCACCTCGTGCTGTGCCGGCCCGAAGCGCTCAACTCGATGATCCCCGCGTTCTGGAGCGAGCTGCCCGCCCTCGTGAGCAGGGTTTCGGACTCCGGCGAGGCGCGCGCCCTCGTGATCTCGTCGACCGGGCGCCACTTCACAGCGGGCATGGACCTCGCGGTATTCCAGGGCGATGGCCCCTTCGCGTCGGCCGGCCGCCCTGCGGACCAGGCCGGGCCCGAGCTCGGCCGCGTGCGCGCGGGCGTCCGCAGCGCGGCGCTGGCACTCCAGGAGAGCTTCAGCTGCTTCGAGCGCGCGCGCATGCCCGTGATCGCGGCGATCCAGGGCGGCTGCATCGGCGGCGGCGTCGACATGATCTGCGCGGCCGACATGCGCTACTGCACGGCCGACGCGTTCTTCTGCATCCAGGAGATCAACATCGGGATGACCGCGGACGTCGGCACGCTGCAGCGGCTGCCGCGCTTGATCGCGGACGGCGTCGCGCGCGAGCTCGCGTACACCGGGCGGCGGCTTCCGGCCGCCGAGGCGCAGGACCTCGGCCTCGTGAACCGGGTGTTCCCGGACCACGCCGCGCTCGTGGCCGGCGCGCTCGAGGTCGCGCGCGAGATCGCGGGGAAGTCCCCGCTCGCGATCTGGGGCTCGAAGGAGATGCTCAACTACACGCGCGACCACAGCATCGCCGATGGCCTCAACTACATCGCGACCTGGCAGACCGGGATGTTCCAGCCCGGAGACATGCTCGAGAGCTTCCGGGCCAAGGCCGAGAAGCGCTCCCCCGAGTACCAGGACCTGCTGCCGCTCCGGAGGGGCCTCTAGACCTCCGCCGGCCGCGGCGGCGCTGCCGCGCCCGCAGTGACGGCCCGCAACAACGCCTCCGTCCCGCGTTCAGTCAACGCCTCCGTCCCGCCTTCAGTTCGCCCCTGCACTTGCCGATAGCTGACAGCGGTCCAGCGTTCCGGGGACACCCCCGCGCGCTCGACCCCTATCCGCAGGACTCGAAGGCCAGGGGAACGCCCGATCCGTGTCGCAAGCCAGTGAGAACCAGGAGCTCCCGAGTCTCGCGCGGCTCGAGCGCGACGAGCTGCACCAGCTCGAGAAGAGCCTGTCCCGCGAGTGGCTCGAGACCGACGGCCTCGGCGGCTACGCGTCGTCCACCGCGCTGCTCTGCCCGACCCGGCGCTACCACGCGCTGCTCGCGGGCCCCCCGCCCGGCTCGAACCGGCGGCACGTGTTCCTGACCCGCTTCGAGGAGACGCTGCACGGCGCCTCGCGCGAGTTCCCGCTCTCGATGGCGCGCTACGCCGGCGTCTTCGCGCCGCACGGCCACCAGGGCATCGAGCGCTTCGAGCTCGTGCCGTGGCCGCGCTTCAGCTACCGCATCGGGGACGCGCTGGTCGTGCGCGAGATCCTGGTCCCGCGCGGACGCCCGGGCGTGCTCGTGCGCTGGCGGCTGCGCGGCGCGGTCGCGGGGCTCGAGCTGCGGCTGCGGCCGCTGCTCGCGTTCCGCGACGCCGACGCCCTCACCTTCGAGAATCTCGCGCTCGACCCCCGCTGCCAGCGCCTGCCGAACGGCCTGCGCGTCCAGCCCTATGCCTCGCTGCCTCCGCTCTGGCTCACCACGGCCGGCGCGAGCGCGCGCTTCGAGCCCGATCCCGTCTGGTACCGCGGCATCGAGTACACGGCCGACATGGAGCGCGGCTACGACGCGCACGAGGACAACTTCTCGCCGGGCGTCATCAGCGTGACCTTCGCGGGCGAGCTCGATCTCGTCGTCGCGGCCTCGACGGCGCTGCCGGTGGACGACCCGGTCGCGCTCTTCCGCTCGGCCTCGCGCGAACGGGCAGCGGGGATCAGCTACCAGCGCCGGGAGCACGGCAGCGTTCCAGCGCTCCTGGCCCAGAGCGCCGACCAGTTCCTGTACCAGGCGCCCGGCGGGCGCGCGGGCGTCGTGGCGGGCTGGCCCTGGTTCGGCGAGTGGGGCCGCGACAGCTTCATCTCGCTGCCCGGGCTCTTGCTCGCGCGCGGCCTCGTCGACCGCTGCGGAGACGCGCTCGACGCCTCGCTCGCCTGGCTCGACGGCGGGCTGATGCCGAACATCTTCGGGCGCACGCGCGCCGACAGTCACTACGGCTCGGCCGACGCGGCGCTCTGGTTCGCGCGCTGCGTGCTGCTCTGGCAGCGAGCCGGCGGCGACCGCGAGCGTCTGCTCGGGCGCTTCCTGCCCGCGCTGCGCGAGATCGCCTGGGCCCATCGCAACGGCACCGGCCTCGGGATCCGCTGCGACGGCTCGGGTCTGCTGCGCGCCGGCTCGGCGGACCTGAACGCGACCTGGATGGACGCGCGCACGGCGGCCGGCCCGGTCACACCGCGTCACGGCTTCGCAGTCGAGCTGAACGCGCTCTGGTACCAGCTGATCGCACACCTCGAGGAGCTCTTCGCGCTCGCGGGCGACGCGCCGAACCGCTCCGCGATGGCCGAGCTGCGCTCCCGCATCGGCCACGCCTTCTGCGAGCGCTTCTGGCTGCCTGGCGAGCGCCATCTCGCCGACTGCTGGAACGAAGGGGTTCCCGACAGGCGCGTCCGGCCGAACATGGTGATCGCCGCGGCGCTCGAGAAGAGCCCGCTCTCGCGCAGCCAGCGCCGCGACATCGTCGCGCGCGCCGAGGCGACGCTCGTGACCCCGCGCGGCCTGCGCACGCTCTCGCCCGAGGATCCGGACTACCAGGGCCGCTACGAGGGAGGACCCGAGCAGCGCGATCTCGCCTATCACCAGGGCAGCGTCTGGCCCTGGCTGCTCGGCTTCTACTGCGAGGCGCTGCTGCGCGCGCACGGGGCGACGCCCGAGGTGCGCGAGCGCGTCGCGTCGCTGATCGCCGGCTTCGCCGATCACCTCGACACGCAGGGCCTCTGCCACGTCTCGGAAGTCTTCGACGGAGACCCGCCGCACCGGCCCGGCGGCTGCATCGCCCAGGCGTGGTCGACCGCGGAGCTCCTGCGCGCGGCCGCGCTGCTGCGGACGCCCTTCCAGGTCGGGAGCCTCTCCTGATGAAGGTGCTGATGCTCGGCTGGGAGTTCCCGCCGCACATCTCGGGTGGGCTCGGCACCGCCTGCCACGGACTCACGAGCGGCCTCGCGCAGCAGGGCGTGGAGGTCACCTTCGTGCTGCCGCGGCGGCACGGCGACGAGGCCGCATCGCACCTGCGCCTCGTGGGCTGCAACGAGATCGCGCTTCCGGACTCCGCCGCCGCGGCGCCGGCGAGCGCTCACGCGAGCGCCGCGCTCGCCGACCCCCTGCGCCGCAGACTGCTGGCGCAGGCCTCGCGCAGCCTGCGGCTCTCGAGCGAGCCGACGCTGCTCTCGGCCTACATGAGCGCGAGCGAGTATCGCGCGCGCTGGCGGGAGTCGAGCGCGCGAAGCGGCGGGAGCGCAGACCTCGTCTGGCAGGAGCTCTGGACTTCGCTGCTCGCGCTGCCCGATCTCGCGCCCTCCGCGGGCGCACTCGCGCGCAACCTCGGCTGTGGCGATTCGATGCACCTCTCCGGCCACTACGGCCCGGACCTCATGCTCGAGGTCGGGCGCTACGCGGCCGCGGTCGCGGCGATGGCGCAATCGGAGCCCTTCGACCTGATCCACGCCCACGACTGGATGACCTATCCCGCGGGCCTCGTGGCCGCGGCGCTCACGGGCCGGCCGCTCGTGGCCCACGTGCACGCTTCCGAGTTCGACCGCAGCGGCGACACCCAGGACGAGCGCATCCGCGAGCTCGAGCGCGTAGGCCTCTGCGCGGCGAGCCGCGTGATCTGCGTTTCCCACTACACCGCGGGCATCGTCGCGCGCAGCTACGGCGTGCCGGCCGCGCGGCTGCGCGTCGCGCACAACGCGGTCGCGCAGCGCGTCGACGAGGGGCTCCCGCGCGAGAAGGCGATCGACGAGCCGATCGTGCTCTTCCTCGGCCGCGTCACCTTCCAGAAGGGACCCGACTACTTCGTCGAAGCGGCCGCGCGCGTCGCGCAGGTCCATCCGCGCGTCAAGTTCGTGATGGTGGGAAACGGCGACATGTGGGCGCAGATGGTCGAGCGCGCGGCGCGGCTCGGCCTCGCGCGCAACTTCCACTTCACGGGCTTCCTGCGCGGAGCCGAGGTCGACCGCATCTACCGCATGGCGGACGTGTTCGTGATGCCCTCGGTTTCGGAGCCCTTTGGCATCTCGCCGCTCGAGGCGATCGCGCGCGGCGTGCCGGTGATCGTGTCGCGCCAGAGCGGCGTCTCCGAGGTGCTGCAGAACGCGCTCAAGGCCGACTTCTGGGACGTGCAGGACCTCGCGGACAAGATGCTCGCGCTGCTCCGACACGCGGCGCTGCGCGAGGAGCTGCTCGAGGGCGGACGCGGCGAGATCCGCGGCATGCGCTGGGAGCAGACCGCCGCGCGCGTCCGCTCGATCTACGACGAGGTGCTATCGATCGCCCCCCCGAGGCGTGGAGAGGCTGCGGCATGACGGCGATCGTCTTCTACTTCCAGGTGCACCAGCCCTTTCGGCTGCGGCGCTACAGCTTCTTCGACATCGGCAATCACCACGATTACTTCGACGATGCCGAGAACGCGCGCATCGTGCGGCGCGTGGCCGAGAAGTGCTACGTCCCGATGACCTCGCTGCTCCGGCGGCTGGTCGGGGAGTTCGGGGATCGCTTCCGCTTCGCGTTCTCGATCTCGGGCACCGCGCTCGACCAGCTCGAGCGCTGGGCGCCGGACGCGCTCGATGGCTTCAAGGCGCTCGCCGCAACCGGCTGCGTCGAGTTCCTGGCCGAGACGAGCCATCACTCGCTCGCGTGCCTCTACGACGAGGAGGAGTTCAGGAGCCAGGTGCGGGCGCATGCGCGCCGGGTCCAGCAGTGCTTCGGCGCGCTGCCCACGGCATTCCGCAACACCGAGCTCGTGTGCAGCAACCGCATCGCGCGCCTCGCCGAGGAGCTCGGCATGCGCGGCATCCTCGGCGAGGGCGCCGATCATCTGCTCGGCTGGCGCAGCCCGCACCACGTCTACCGGCCCGAGACCTGCGAGCGGATCAAGCTGCTGCTGCGCAGCTATCGGCTCGCGGACGACATCGCATTCCGGTTCTCGAATCGCGCCTGGAACGGCTGGCCGCTCACGGCCGACAAGTTCGCGCACTGGCTGCACACCGCGGCCGAGGGCAGCGATCTGGTCGGCCTGTTCATGGACTTCGAGACCTTCGGCGAGCACCAGTGGGCCGACACGGGCATCTTCGACTTCTTCTCGCACCTGCCCGCGGCGCTGCTGCGCGACGGGAGCTTCCATTTCGCGACGCCGGGCGAGGTGATCGCGAGCAGCGACCCGGTGGCGCGCATGGACATCCCGCATCCCGTCAGCTGGGCCGACGCGGAGCGCGACCTCACGGCCTGGCTCGGCAACGCGATGCAGCGCTCCGCGAGCGAGGCGCTCTACGCGCTCGCGCCCGCGGCGCGGCGCGCGGCGACCGCGGGCCGGCCCGACCTGCTCGAGGCCTGGCGCCGGCTCACGACCTCCGATCACGTGTACTACATGTGCACGAAGTGGTTCTCGGATGGAGACGTGCACAAGTACTTCAGCCCCTTCGCCTCGCCGCACGACGCCTTCATCACCTTCATGAACGTGCTCGACGACGTGGCGCGCGGGCTCGCGCCCTTCGCGCAGACGGGGGAGGAGGCAGCCCCCGCGCGCGGACACCTTTCCGGCCCGCAGGCGGCCCCGGACTTCGCCCGGGCCTGAGCCGCGGCGAGCGCGCAGCGGACAGCAGGAGGACGCCCGATGCAGCACATGCTCTTCGAAGTCAGCTGGGAGGTCTGCAACAAGGTCGGCGGAATCCACACCGTCCTCTCGACCAAGGCCAAGACCATGGTCGGCCGCTTCGGCGACGACTACATCTGTCTCGGGCCCTGGCTGCTCAATGCCGAGTCGGAGCTGCCCTTCGAGGAGTCGCCGGGCTTCGAGGACTTCGCCGAGTCCTGCCGCGAGATGGGCGTCCCGGTGCGCGTCGGCCGCTGGCTGATTCCGGGCCGGCCGCGAACGCTGCTGATCGAGTTCTCGAAGCTGTATCCGCTCAAGGACGGGATCCTCGCGGGGCTCTGGGAGCGCCACGCGGTCAACTCGATCACGGGCGGCTGGGACTACGTCGAGCCGGTCCTCTTCGGTCACGCCTGCGGCATGGTGATCGAGAAGTGGCTGCGCGAGATGTCGTCGCAGCGGCCGCTGCCGCCGATCGCGCACTTCCACGAGTGGATGACCTGCTCCGGCATGCTCTATCTCAAGGACCACGCGCCCGAGGTCGGCAGCGTCTTCACGACACACGCGACGATGCTCGGCCGCGCGGTGTCGGCCACGGGGCTCCCGCCCGAGGAGGGCCTGCTCGGGCGCGACCCCGAGTACGTCGCCGAGAGCATGGGCGTCACCGCGAAGCACTCGCTCGAGGGCGTGGCCGCGCGCAGCGCCGACGTGTTCACGACGGTCTCGAACGTGACTGCGGACGAGGCCTCCGTCTTCCACCGGCGCATGGCGGCCCCGATCCTGCCCAACGGCATCGACCTCGAGGTGATCGACGAGATCGCGGGTCCGCTCGGCCGCGACGAGGCGCGGCTGCGCCTCGAGCAGCTCGCGTCGCGCTTCGTCGGCGAGGACGTGTCGGGCGCGGCGATGATCTCGATCTCGGGCCGCTACGAGTTCCACAACAAGGGCATCGATCTCTTCCTCGACGCGCTCCAGCGCATGGAGCGGCTGCCGGGTCGCCGCGTCGTGGCCTTCGTGATGGTGCCGGCCGGCAACTCGGGCGTGAAGAAGGCGCTCGTCGAGCGGCTCGCGGGCGCGATCCCGGCCGAGGGGGCGCTCGGCATCTCGACCCACAACCTCTTCGACGAGGCGCACGATCCCGTGCACCGCCGCGCGGGAGAGCTCGGTCTCACGAATCCGCGCGGCTCGCGCGTCAAGCTGATCCAGATCCCGATCTACCTGAGTCCGCGCGACGACCTGCTGCAGCAGCCCTACGAGGCGCTGTTGCGCGCGATGGATCTCTCCTGCTTTCCCTCGTTCTACGAGCCCTGGGGCTACACGCCCGAGGAGAGCCTCGCCGTCGGAGTGCCCACCGTCACGACCGATCGCGCCGGCTTCGGCGTCTGGTGCCTCGAGAACGGCGTCGGCTCCGAACAGGGCGTGCAGGTGCTGCGCCGCGTCGGCGTCGGCTTCGACGCCGCCGGTGCCGCGCTGCTCGAGATGCTCGAGGCGCAGCTCGCATCGACCCGGCCCGCGCACGAGCTCGCCGCGGTGTGCCGCAGCACCGCGCAGCGCACCGCGTGGTCGGCACTCTCCGCCTGCTACCTCGAGGCCTACGAGCAGGCGGTCGCAGCCGCGCGCCGTCGCGCGCAGGCGCAGACGCCCGCGCGCCCGAGACGCCGCGTTCCGCTGCCGAAGTCGGCGGGCCCGAGCCATGGCCCGCGTCTGGTGCACTTCGACGTGGTCGCGCGCATCCCGCGCGAGCTCGAGGGGCTCGATCGTCTCGCCGCGAACTACTGGTGGAGCTGGGACCCCGAGGCGCAGAGTCTCTTCGATGAGCTCTCGCCGCTGCGCTGGGAGGCCTGCGGCCACAACCCGGTGCGCTTCCTGCGCGAGGTCTACCCGGAAGATCTCGCCGCGCGCGCCTCGGATCGCGGCTACTGCGAGCGTCTGTCGCGAGTGCTCGCGCGCTTCGACGCCTACCTCCACCCGCCGCGGAGCGAGCGCGAGAGCGGTGCGGTGTCGGCGCGTCACCCGGTGGCCTACTTCAGTGCCGAGTTCGCGGTACACGAGTCGCTGCGCGTCTACAGCGGCGGGCTCGGCGTGCTCGCGGGCGATCACCTGAAGTCCGCGAGCGACCTCGGCCTCCCGCTGCTCGGCGTCGGCCTCTTCTACCGCGGCGGCTACATGCGCCAGCGCCTGACCGCCGCGGGCGATCAGCTGGCAGAACAGGATCCGAACGACCCGGCGCTGCTCCCGCTCGAGCTCGTCTGCGATGCCGCAGGGGCTCCCGTGCGCGTCGAACTCACGCTGCCCTCGAGCACGCTCGTGCTGCAGGCCTACCGTGTGCACGTGGGTCGCGTGCGGCTCTATCTGCTCGACGCCGACGTTCCCGAGAACCGGCCGGAGGACCGCGCGATCACGCGCGAGCTCTACGGAGGCGACCACGAGAACCGCCTGCGCCAGGAGATCGTGCTCGGGCGCGGCGGCGCGCGGCTGCTCGCCGCGCTCGGGATCGAGCCCTCGGTCTGGCACTGCAACGAGGGCCACGCGGCCTTCCTCTCGCTCGAGCGCGTGAGGGGCCTGATCCGCGAGCACGGTCTCACCTTCGACGAGGCCCGCGAGCTGTGCCGCGCGACGACCGTCTTCACGACCCACACCCCGGTTCCGGCCGGCCACGACCGCTTCGGCGCAGATCTCATGCGGCGCTACTTCAGCGACGTGCCCTCCTGGCTCGGCGTGCCCTGGGAGCGCTTCTTCGACCTCGGGCGCGCCGACGCGAGCGACGGCAGCTTCAACATGACCTATCTCGCGATCAGCTTCGCAGCGGTCGTGAACGGCGTCTCGCAGCTGCACGGAGAGGTGTCGCGCAAGCTGCTGCATCCCTACTGGCGCGGACTCCTGCCCGGCGAGGTCCCCGTCGCGCACGTCACGAACGGCGTGCACCTGCCGACCTGGACGGGACCGGAGATCGCGGGACTGCTGCGCCGCGGCGGCGAGCCGCTCGCGCCGGCGGATTTCTCCGCCGCGGGCGCGCTCTCGGATGCGGCGCTCTGGGACGCGCGCAGCGCGGCGAAGCGCCGGCTGCTGCGCGAGCTGCGCGAGCGCATCGAGGGCGGCTTCCGGCGCCGCAGCGACCGGCCGATGTTGTGCGAGAAGATCCTCGCCGGCCTCGACGAGCAGGCGCTCTGGATCGGCTTCGCGCGGCGCTTCGCGCCCTACAAGCGCGCCCAGCTGCTGTTCCGGGATCGCGAGCGGCTCGCGCGCCTGCTCACGGACCCGCGGCGCCCGCTGCGCATCGTGCTCTCGGGCAAGGCGCACCCGCGCGACGCGCTCGGCCAGCAGGTGCTGCGCGAGGTCGTGGCCCTGACGCGCGAGGAGCCCTTCGCGGGCCGGATCTTCTTCGTCGAGGACTACGACACCGGGATCGCGGCCAGGCTCGTGCAGGGCGTCGACGTCTGGCTCAATACGCCGACGCGCCCGCTCGAAGCGAGCGGAACCTCGGGCATGAAGTCCGCTGCGAACGGCGGGCTCAACGTCTCGATCCTCGACGGCTGGTGGTGTGAGGCGGCCGACGGGCGCAACGGCTGGTCGATCGGCGGCGGACAGGTCTACGACGACCCGGGGCTGCAGGACGAGCTCGACGCGACCACGCTCTACGGCCTGCTCGAGGACGAGGTGCTGCCCTGCTTCTTCGAGGACCGCGAGCAGGGCCGGCCCCGCGCCTGGCTCGCGCGCGTGCGGCACGCGCTGGCCAGCATCCCGCCCTTCTTCAACACCGATCGCATGGTCTGCAACTACCTGAAGCTCGCCTACGAGCCGCTCGCGAGCTGCGGCCGCGAGCTCGGCGCCGAGGGTCACCGCGCGGCGCGCGCGCTCGCCGAGCGCAATGCGCGCATCCGCAAGGGCTTCCGCGACCTGCGCATCGCCGAGGCCCACATCGGCGACATGCGGGATCTCGCGGTCGGCGACGCGGTCGAGGTACAGCTCCGGCTCGAGCTCGGCGAGCTGCGCGACGAGGACGTCGTCTGCGAGCTCGTCGTCGGCCACGCACAGCCCTCGGGAGAGCTCGCGCGCCAGACCGTCGTCCCGCTCAAGCGCAGCGCCGAAGACGGCGCGCGCGCCGGGCACGCCTACGAAGGCAGCTGGCAGATCGAGCGCTGCGGCAGCTTTCGCTACGGCATCCGCGTGCGCGCGCGCCGCAGCGGCCTGCAGGATCACGGGCTCGAGGACCTCGTGCTCTGGGCATAGCCCGCGACCGGCTGCCGGCGCGACTCGAAACCGCGCCGGGTCCGGCCCCACCTCGATCGACACCGCGGCCGTCGCCGCGGGATCCGCGCGGGCTGCTCCCCGCTCGCGCTGCCGTGCGAAGATGGGACCGCAGGTGTTGATGGGGGGTGCGAGCCGGGAGCCCAGGTGATGAGCCCAGGTGATCGTTGGGCGGCGAGGATCGCCATGATCCCTTCGGTTCCGATTCCCCTCGCAGATCCACACCGCATTCGCAGGGGTCGAACTCGGTGTCCTGGAGCGGAACGTCGGATCCAGCGAAGAGTTCGCCGAGATCGCCCGAAGCGACTCCGCTCGAGATCGCGTGCGCTTCGAAGTCCTCGAGTACCTGCAGGAAACTGCAGCGATCCGAGGCCAGTGGTGCATCCGCTTCTCCTCCCGGACACTCGATCGGAACGCCCCGAATGCTCCGAGCGCGCCACTCGTTCTGGTCGTGCAGGGCTGGCATCGCGCTCTGGCGGAGTCCCTCCATCCCCTCGCGCCGCTCCCAGAAAGGACGCCATGTCCCGCACGATCCAGCTCGCGGCTTCGCTTCCGGCGCCGCCCGAGCGGCTCTTCGACATGTATCTCGATCCCGTCGAGCACTCCGCCATCACGGGCTCTCCGGTCGCGATCTCGGCCCGACCCGGCGCGGTCTTCCGCGCCTTCGACGGCGTGCTCTCCGGCACGATCCTGCAGGTCGTCCCGAAGCGGCTCGTCGTCCAGTCGTGGCGCTCCCCGCACTGGGGTCCCGCGGATCTCGACTCCACGCTGGTCCTGAGCTTCCTGCCCGAGCCGGATGGCGGCCGCATCGAGCTCGTCCAGGTCAACGTGGTGGACCGGGACTTCGCGGGCGTCAGCCAGGGCTGGGAGAGGTACTACTGGTCGCCGTGGCGCGCGTACCTGGCGCGGGAATGAGCCTCGCATGCGCGCCGAGCGGGCTGGTTTCACCGGGCCCTGGAGCCGAGCCTGGTAGAATCGCCGCCGTCCGGCCACCCGATGGCCGACTCGTTAGTCCATTTGCGGAGGCGATCTACATGGAGCTGTCGGCTCGACATCGGCGCTTTCTGCTGATCGAACAGGGAGCGATCCCGACGCTGTTCAACCTCGTGCTCAACGGCTTCATCGCCTGGCTGTTGTTCCGGTCGGCCGCCGCCGTTCCCCTCTGGGGCGAGTCGAGCGTCGGCATGGACCTCCTGGCCACGGCCTTCCTGCTGCCCTTCCTCACCTGCGTGATCGTGAGCTCGCTCGTCGCGCGCCACGTACGCGACGGCAAGGTGCCTCCGCTGGCGCTGGCCCAGCTTCCCCACTCCCGCTGGTTCCGGCGCTCTTCTCCGGCGCGCGGCCTGTTTCTCGGAGCGGCCGGCGTTCTCTTCGGCGCAGCACCGCTCGTGTGGGCGCTGAGCCTCGGCCAGGCCCAGCCCTTTCCGGTGGCCTCCTTCGTGACCTTCAAGGCGGTGTGGGCAGCCATGCTCGCGCTCATGGTCACGCCGCTGGTCGGCTGGTGGGCTCTCGCGAACGCATCGCGCGTGCAGTCGGACTGACGCGAGACGTCCAGCGCCAGATCCCCGAGCGCGAGGGGATCGGGCGCTCCGCCTCCGCCTCCGAAAGCGCGCAAGCGCCCCGGACCGCGCGCCGATGCCTACCGGACGGGGGGAGCCGGTGCCGGAGCTCGAGAGCGTGCGGGCGCTGCTGCCCGCCTGGGCGGGGCTCGGCGCGGGGCTCGGAATCCTCCCGATCTGCCTGCTGATCGGATGGCTCGCGGCGCGAGCCGCCGCGCTCGCGTCGCTCCCGCGCGAATCGCGCTGGCGCGACTTGGATTGGCCCGAGCGCGCGCGGCAGAGCCACCCGGGCCGGCTCGCGACGGCGCTCGCGTGCGGGCTCGCCGCGGGCACCGTCGGGGCCGCGAGCTCGCTCGAGGCGGGGCTCTTGTCGTTCCTGCCCGCAGCGGGCAGGGGGCTGCTCTGCGCGGCCTGCGCCTGGGCCGGCGGCGAAGCGGTCTCGCTGCGGGTCGCGCGCGCGACCTGCGGGAACGCTTCGCTCGGGCTGCGCGGCGAGCTCGCGGGGCTCCTGCTCCTCGCTCCGAGCCTGATTCCGCTCGCGCTGATGCTCGGCTTCGTGAGAGCCGAGTGGAGCGCTGCGAGCGTCGGCGCGGCGCTGCTCGGGATCGCCGGCTTCGCGGCCGCGGGCGTCTGGGCCGGCGTTCCGCTGCTAGGCATGATCGGCGCCGCGCGGCGCGCGGGCCCGCGCGTGCAGCAGGCGGTCGAGCGCGCTTCGGCGCATTCGGGTGTCGCGCCGCGAGCCGTGTACGAGATCGAGCTCTCGTCGGCGAATGCCTTCGCGCTGCCCCTGCCCGGCTGGCTGCTCTTCACGCGGCGCTGCGCCGAGGGGCTTTCCGATGCGGAGCTCGAGGCCCTGGCCGCACACGAGCTCGGACATCTCGCCGAGCCCCCGGTGGTTGCGCTGGCCCGGGCCGCGGGCGCGCTCGCGCTGGCTCCCGTGGGCTTCGCCCCCGCGCTGGTTCAGGCGCTCGGGCATCCGGGCGGGATGCTCGCGGTGATCGCCTTCGTCTTCGCGCTCGCGCTGCCGATCGTGCGCGTGCGCAAACAGCTCGAGCGCCGCGCCGACGCCGCGGCGCATGCGACCGAGCCCGATCCCGGGCGCTTCGGCCGCGCGCTCGCGCGGCTCGGGGAGCTGAACGGGATGCCGGCGGTGGGTTTCGGTCGCGGCGGCAGCCATCCCCATCTCTACGACCGCATGCTCGCAGCCGGGCTGCTCCCGGGCTTCGCGCGCCCCGCGCCGCCGAGCTCCCGGCGACTCTTCGCCGGAATCGGAGCCTCGATCGCGGTGCTGCTCGTGGCGCTCCCGCTCGCGCTCGAGCCGCGCGTGCTCCTGCCCCTCGCCACACGCGACCCGGGACTCCGCGCGGCGCTCTCGGTGTCGATCAGCGGCGGCTCCCCGCGCGACCTCTACGAGCTCGGCCTCGCTCTCGCGGGCGAGGGGCGACTCGACGACGCCCTCGTCGCGGTCGATGCCCTGCTCGCGATCGCCCCCGGAGACTTCGAGCGCGAGGCGTGGCGCGCGGAGCTGCTCGCCTCGACCGGCCGCTGCGGCGAAGCCCTGCCGAGCCTCGCGCGCGCGCAGGCGCGGGCCGGTCGCTCCGCGCAGACGAGCCCGTGGCTGGGCGCCGCGCGCGAGCTCGTCGCCGCGAGCTGCACCCGCTCGCTGCGGCCCGCGTCCGCCGCGCTCCCCTGAGATCCAGGCGCCCGGAATCCCGCACTCGCCTAACGTGATGCGCGCTGGAAGCTGCCTGCGTTCGGCTCGCGCCTCCCGCACCAGGGGCAGAAGCGGAAGAACTCGCGCGAGCCCGGCCAGCGGCAGCGCGGACAGCGGTCCGGCAGCGCCGGATGCGACCAGACGCGCTTCGGCTTGCGCTTGCACAGCGGGCAGTAGCGCATGAAGCGACGCAGCTGGCCCTCGCAGCCCTTGCGCGCGCAGACCCGCACGGCGTCGGGGTCGCGCGGGGGCTTGCGGCCGTTGCTCTCGAAGCGGCCCTCGTAGCACCAGGGGCAGCTGCGCCACTCGGGGCGCACCCCGCGCTCGCACTCGGGACACACGAGCGGAAAGCGCGAGACGTTGCGAAAGGAGTTGCGCCGCGAGCCGCACCAGGGGCAGACCGCCATCTCCTCGGAGAGCGGGCCGTCGCAGCGGTGGCAGTGGAAGCGCAGGCCGAGCTCGCGGCCGTGCGCGCGCCGGAACGCCGCCGCCTGCACCGCGAGCAGCGACGGCAGCGGGCGTTTGCGCCTTCCGCGGCGGCGCTTCGGCTTCTGCGGCTCGAGCTGCGCGAAAGCGCGCTCGAGCGCGTCGTGGAAGGCCCTGCCGTCGGCATAGCGCCGGCGCGGGTCGAATTCGGCGGCCTTGCGCAGCACCGGTCGCAGCGGCGGCGGGACCTTCGCCGCAAAGCGCTCGTAGCCCTGGGGCGGCCACGAGAAGGGCCAGTTGAGGAGTCTTCCGGTCAGCAGCTCGTAGCCGATCAGTCCGAGCGCGAAGACGTCCGATCCGAAGCGCGGGCGACCGTAGGCCTGCTCGGGCGCCATGTAGCCCAGCGTTCCCACCTCGGTGTAGGTGCGCGTGGCGCCCTTTGCGAAACGCGACGCTCCGAAGTCGCTGAGCCCCGCGCGCCCACCCTCGAAGATCAGGATGTTCTCGGGCTTGACGTCCCGGTGCAGCACGCCGCGCGAGTGCGCGTAGGCGAGACCCGCCGCGATCTGGCGCACGATGTCGAGCGCGACCGAGGCCGAGCGCCGCGCGCCGGCATGACTCGCGAGACTCCGTTTCGCGAGGTCGGTCGCGATCGCGAAGCGACCGTCGATCCAGTCCGCGTTGCGCACACTCACGATGTTCGGGTGCTCGAGGCGGCTCGCGATGCGCGCCTCCTGCTCGAGCTCCTCGCGCCCCCATTCCTCGACCGCCTCGGGGTGCGCGACCTTGAGCGCGACGTCGCGGTTCTCGACGGTGTCGCGCGCCTGCCAGACCTCGGCGAAGGCGCCGCGACCGAGGCGCCGCTTGAGCCGGTACTTGCCCAGCCGGCCCCCCCTGCGCAGCTCCTTGACCACGCGCGCTCTCGCTCGCTATTCGGGCGGCGCGAAGCCGCGCGCGGCGAGCTCGCGGCGGAGCTCGCTGCCGGGCTCGAGCAGCTGCCGCAGCGCGCGCAGCGCCGGCAGATCCCAGACCTCCTCGGGCACGGCGAAGTCGTAGTGCTCGGGGCGCAGGGCCTCGAAGCGCAGACCGGCCTCGCGCGCGACCGTCTCGATCGTGACGCCCCAGTCGGCGCGTCCCTGCGCGACCGCGGCCGCGACCGCGAAGTGCGAGCGCGGCTCGTAGGCGTAGCCGGGCGGACGCCGCCCCGCGAGCAGCTCGTCGATCAGCACGCGTGTGCCGCTGCCGCGGTTTCGGTTCACCATGCGCAGGTTCGGGTCCCCCAGCAATGCCTGCGTGTCGCGCTTCTCCTCCGGCCGGGTGACGACGCCCTGCAGACGGCGATAGCCGGGCAGCAGGCGGAGACCCTTGCCGAGGAAGGGCGCATTGTAGACGCCGCTCGCGGGGTCGAGCAGGTGGATCGGAGCGGCGTCGCACTCGCGCCTCTCGGCTGCCGCGAGGCCCCCCTGACTGCCGACCGCCATCACCTTGACGCGCAGGCCGAGTCGCGCGAGCGCGCCCGCGATCAGGTCGAGTCCGACGCAGTGGCTGCCGATCACGACGAGGTCGGCCGGCGCGAGCTCGCGGCCGAGCAGCGTGACCTCGAGCAGCGTCTCGGCCTCGACGATCTCGGTGTTGCGCGCGATGCGCACGAAGCCGTCCGCCCGTCCGAAGGAGGTCACGCTGCCGCTGCCCTTGCCCATCGGATGCGCGACGAGCTCGCCGCCCGCGCGGCGTGTGAGTCCGACGAGCAGGTACTCGAGGCGACCGCGCTCCGAGACGACCCGCAGCGCGAGCCGCGCCCGCGCGCTCTGGCGCCCCTCGGGCGCCTGTCCGCCGAGGCTGCGCAGGACCGGCGCCACGAACTCGTGGAAGGTGAAGATTGCGGAAGTCGGAAAGCCCGGCAGGATCACGACGGGCTTGCGCCCCGCGGCGGCGAGACAGATCGGCTTGCCGGGCTTGAGCGCGACGCCGTGCACGACGATGCCGGGCTCGAGCGCGCCGACGACGCGCGCGTTCAGATCGCCCTCTCCCTTCGAGGTGCCGCCCGAGAGCAGCACGAGCTCTGCGCGCTCGAGCGCGCGGGCGAGCCCCGAGGCGAGAGCGGCCTCGTCGTCGCGAAATGCGCCGAGAAACTCCGGCTCCCCTCCGAGCTCGGCGACCGCGTCGGCCAGCACGCGGCCGTTGCTGTCGTAGACGAGGCCCGGGCGCATCGCGTCGCCGGGCTGCACGATCTCGTCTCCCGTCGAGAGGATCGCGACCCTCGGCCGGCGCACGCAATCCACCTCGCTGCGCCCGATCGCGGCGAGGACGCCCGTCTCGCGCGACGAGAGACGGGTGCCCGGAAACAAGAGCGTCTCGCCGCGGCCGATGTCCGTCCCGGCGAAGGAGACGGCGCCGCCGGGGACCACGGCGCGCCGCACGCTCAGCCAGTCGCCGTCGAGATCGGTGTACTCGACCGGGACCACCGCGTCGGCCGCGCGCGGCAGCATGCCGCCGGTCGCGATCGAGCTCGCCGTGCCGGCCTTCAGCTCCTCGCGCGGAAACACGCCGGTCGCGATGCGCTCGGCGTTGCAGCGCAGCCGGATCGGAACCTCCTCGCTCGCGCCGTAGGTGTCCTCGGCCCGAACCGCGAAGCCGTCCATGTTCGAGCGATCGAAGCCGGGCACGTCGACCTCGGCGCGCACCGCCTCGGCGAGGATGCGGCCGAGCGCACGCGAGAGCGGCACCCGCTCGGCCGGGAGCGGGCCCGTGTCGATCCGCTCGCGCCAGCGCCGCTCGGCCTCGTCGCGCTCGAGCACTTCGAGGAACTGCTGTTGCTTCACCGCGGCACCTCGGCCGGAGCATCGCCCGCGACGGAGCCCTCGTCCTGCGGGATCCGCGCATCGAGCTCCTCGTCGTAGAGCAACACCTCGACCGGGCTGCCCTCCGCCATGCCCTCGAGACTGCGCGGGACGATCACGCAGCCGTCGGCGCGCACCGTAGACGACAGGATCGAAGCCCCCGAGGTCGCGATCGGGTGGACCGCGCCGTCGGCGATCGCGACGCGCACGTAGTCGGTGCGTCCGACCGCCGAGCTGATCTTGCGCGCGAGCGGCAGGCGCGCGCGTCGATGCGGCCAACGCCTCGAGCGGCCGCCCAGCGAGCGGATCGAGGGTCCCGCGAAGAACTCGTAGGCGCAGAGGCAGGACACCGGGTTTCCGGGCAACAGGAACACGAGCCGATCGCGCTCGCCCGGGCCGATTCCGGGCAGGCGGCCGGTGCCCGCCGGGCTCGAGGGCCGCATCGAGACTCCGTGATGGTCGAGCGCGCCGAGTTCCGCGACGATCCGCGGCGCGTGGTCCTCCTGTCCCACCGAGCTGCCGCCCGAGACCAGGATCACCTCCGCGCTCGCGCGCTCGAGCGCGGCGCGGATGCGCTCCGGACGGTCCGGCAGGAGCTCGAAGGGCAGCTGCACGCCGCCGTCGCGCTGCACGAGCGCGCCCAGCACCACCGAGTTGCTGTCGACGATGCGCGGGCCCTCGGGCCGACTGCCGGCCGGCAGCAGCTCGTCGCCCGTGATCACGAGCTGCACGCGCGGCCGGCGCACGCAGCGCGGCGCCGCGACGCCGATCGACGCGAGCAGACCGAGGTCCTGCGGCCGCAGCCTGCGCCCTGCGCTCAGCACGCGCTCGCCGCGGCGGATGTCCTCACCGACAGCCCCGACGTTCTTCTTCGGCGCTACCGCTTCGGAAACCGCGACGCGCCCGTCCCGCTCCTCGCAGATCTCCGCCATCGCAACCGCGTCCGCGCCCTCAGGAAGCGGCGCGCCCGTCATGATGCGCACCGCGCTGCCCGGCTCGACGCGCCCCGGGAAGGGCGCGCCGGGAAGCGAAGATCCGAGCAGCCGGAACGAGATGGGATCGTAGGCGTCCGCGCCGAAGCTCTCCTCGCCTCGCAGCGCATAGCCATCCATCGCCGAGCGCGGGAAGCCGGGCACATCGACTTCGGCGACGACGTCGCGGGCGAGCACCCGGCCCGCGCAATCGAGCAGGGGCACGCACTCGTCCGCGAGAGCGGCATCGTGCGCGGCGAGGAAGCGCAGCACGTCCTCGACGTCGGCCCGCTCCGCGAAACCCTTCATGCGCACGTCGCGCATCGACATCTCTCGGGGTCAGCCTTCGCGGAGAGATCTCCGTCGAGCGGGCGTCCTCGTCAGCCCGTCGCCTTCTTCGCGTAGAGATCGTCCCCGGCCGGGAAGCGCTGGTAGGTCCTGGCGATGATCTCGGGCGCGACGTCGAAGACGAACTTCGCCGGGCCGATGGCGTCCTGCCGCATGCACTCGGGCAGCACGTCGTCCTCGGCCGTGAAGCCCGCGCGACGGTTGAACTCCCACTCGTCCTGCAGGCACTGCCAGCCGAGGTCGGCCATTTCCTCGCGCGAGATCTCGCGGCCGTAGAAGTGCCCGTAGAAGGCACGCATGCTGTCGAGCGTCGGCTGCACGAACTGGCAGAAGCCGGACGAGTCGCAGGCTGCGTTCACGAGCTGGTGCTCCTGGGAGGTCTTCGCGAACTGGTCCGGCGTGAGTCCCGGGTTGATGATGAGCCCCGCGGTGTGGTCGGCGCCCATCGCGCTCGTCGCGTAGGTGACTCCGGTAGCCTTGAGCGGGCGCGGATCCCAGGCCGGGATCGCCTGGCCCTTGACGGCCGGCACACGCGCGTGCTTGCGCTTCCTGCCGGTCGCGACGGCGCCGTTGCCGATCGCCACGCCGACCTCGGTTCCCTCTGCGATCTCGCGCAGCAGGCGCTTCGCGCCCTCGGCGTCGCCCCACTCCATCCCGCCCGAATCCATGTAGATCGCGATCGCGGCGCCGGTCTCGATCGTGTCGAGGCCGATCTCGTCGCAGAGCCGGTCGAGGTCGGCCACGTCCTCCCAGCTCTTTATCGCGCAATTCGCGCCGAGCAGGGTGATCGTCTCGAACTCGAGCGCGGAGGTCTTGTAGTTGCCGTCCTTGTCGTGCACCACGTTGCTGCAGGACACGATGCAGCCGGTCATGCAGTTGTGCATGCCGCCGCCGCGGGTCTCGAAGCTCTCGACGATGCGCGCGCCGTCGAGGGTCTGCGCGTCGGGCGACTGGCCCTCGGTGCGGTTCTTGTACGGGAAGGTGAAGAGCATGTTCGCGACCGGCACCACCGTACTCGTGCCCGTCTTGAACATCTGCGGCCCTTCCCGGTACTCCTTCGTCGTCGACTTGCAGAGAGCCGTGAACTCCTTCTTGTTCGCGGGCTCGCGCACGCGCGCCTTGCCGGCGTCGACGGCCACGTACTTGAGTCCCTTGGAGCCCATCACCGCGCCGAGACCGCCGCGCGCGGCGTGGCGTGAGGGATGGCGGCCCGATTCCTGGTCGGTACAGGCGATCGAGGCGCCCGTGAGGCGCATCTCGCCAGCGGGGCCGATCGAGACGAACGAGGCGGTCTTCGAATAGCGTGTCGCGAGGAGCTCGATCAGTGCGTAGTTCCAGAGGCCCTTGCAGTCGGGGACCTCCACCACCGCGAGGGCGTCCGCGCTCACCTCGAGTGCATAGCGCTTGTTGGGATCGGCGGGCTGGCCGGTCACGACGATCGCGCGGAAGCCGAGCTTCATGAGGTCCTGGCCGGGATTTCCGCCGGCGTTGGCCTCCTTGATCCCGTTGGTGAGCGGGCTCTTGGCTCCCATCGAGATGCGGCCCGAGGTCGGAGCTGCGGTGCCGGCCAGCACGCCGGGCGCCATCACGAGCACGTTCTCGGGTCCGAGCGGATCGCACTTCGGGTTGCACTCGTCGAGCAGGATGCGCGCCGAGAGACCGCGGCCGCCGAGCAGCTGCCACTCGTCGGGGAAGTCCACGGCGGTGGCGGTGAGCTTCGTCATGTCGACGCGGATCAGGCGATCGCCACGGGTTCCGGCCATGTCTGGGTCCTCCTGCTGCGAAGATCGGCGGGGGAGTCGAACGAGCCGCGCTAACCGCCGGCGACGGCGGCCAGAATCTCGATGCACCCGTTCGGCTCCACCCGGGTGTCGAGCGCCGAGCGCTCGATCTCGGCTCCGTCCACGAAGAGCTTGATGAAGCGCTGGGCATCACCCCGCGCGTCGAAGACCTGATCGCGGAAGCCCGTGTAGCGGCTCGCCAGATCTTCCAGGCATTCGCGCACGCAGCTTCCCTCGACTTCGACGCGCTCCGCACCCTTCGTCGGACCGCGGAAGGGCGGAGGAATCTGCACCCAGGGCATCGAGACCTCGCGTGAAAGGCCGCTGATTGTAGCAGCCGAAGCGGCCGCGACGGGAGCCTTCGCTCGGCGCATGCGCGTGCGAGAATCGGCGCACGGGAGGGCCGATGCCGGTCGAGCTTCGCAAGGGCGCCATCGATCTCGGAATCGCCGCTCGCAATGGCGACGCGATGCTGCACTTCTATCGGGACGTGCTCGGATTCGAGGAGAGCGCGGTTCATCCGGCCCCGCGCGGGGGCAGGGTCCACATGCTCGCCTGCGGTGACTCGATGCTGAAGCTCGCGATCCTGCCCGAGGCGCCCGCTGGGAGCCCGCCGGGCGGAGAGCTCTTCGATGCGAGCGGCTACCGCTACTTCACGATGTCGATCGGGAACCTCGACGAGGTCTTCGACGCGTGCCGGCGCGACGGCCGCGAGATCCTGATGCAGCCCAAGCTGTACCCGGGAGGAAACCGGATCGGCATCGTGCGCGATCCGGACGGCAACCCGGTGGAATTCGTCGAGCGTCGCTGAGAGCGCCGCGGCCGGTGCGGCACTGCGGAACCCGGCGGTGCCAGGCGAGGTTGCGGGGTCCTTCCCGGGCCTCTGACGGGGCTCGGTGTAGATGCGGAGCCACTCTCGCACCGGTCGCTTTGGGCGCCGGAGCGACGTACTCGGGGAACTCGAAGCGCGGTACGCGTCTACCGGTTGTCCCTGGACCCGGTTCGCCCCGACCTGGTTCCAGGTCGCGACTTCCGGGCGGCCGGAAAGGACCGCACCGGATGCTCCCGGTGACTAGCACCGGGTCGAATCGGCCCGCGGCGCCTGCGCCGGAGTCACCCTTCGCGCCACGATGACGCGATTCTCCGTGCGATTGTCGTCGCGGCGATTCGAACCGAGCCAGAGAAGCTCAGGCGGGCACCGCTGCTCGCCGCGCTCCCCTCGACCGACGAACTCCGCACATGCTGTGGAAGCTCCCGAGTCCGGGAAGGCTCCCCCCGCACTTGCGATGTGCGAGCGGTACCACCCAGCTGCCGGAGATCCGTGCTCCGACGGCGACGCGGCGCTGCCCGCACGCTCGACTCGCCCGCCCCCATCGACACTCGCCGCGCGCCGGACCGGTTGGCCCGTTGGTTGCGGCCGATGAGGGCGAGACCTCTGCTCCTCGGGCCGCGGACCGACGCTCGACACCAGACTACGCCCCGAGCGCGCGAGTTTCAATGCGTGTATTTCCATGCATTCCACAGCGCTCGGGCAGCCGCGACGCGGTGGCGCACGCGGAGCTTCATCGAGCGCCGTAGACGCGCCGCGCCGCGGCGTGCCAGAAGTGCTCGTCGGGTACACCAAAGGGCGTAGCGCTGGCAGGATCCGGAAGCCAGGCGGTGAGCCTGCCGCGGATCCCGTTGCGCCCGTGGTGGACGCAGGCGGTGTCGAGCCCGCGCAGTCGCGGCTCGACGTGCAATCCCTGCAGCGCCCAGTGTCCGTAGACGAGCGCGAAGTCGTGACCGCGCTCGCGCCAGAGACGGTGCCAGGGCTCGAGCTGCGAGGCCCGCTCTGCGCCTCGCGCGCGAGGCGTTCCGGGAGGCTCCGCGGACCAGCTGCCGTCGAGCGCGGCGCTGCGGCAGCGCGTCAGCCGCGCGAGCGCATCGCGCAGCGAGCCCGCGCGCGGCGGCTCGGCGAGGAAGGAGAAGGCCTCGCGCCGATCGGGGGCCTGCAAGCGTGCCTCGATCGCGCGCGCCTTCGCGACCAGCTCGGCGAGATCCCAGCCCGGGTCGACGCCCGCGTGGATCATCGCGAAGCGCTGGGGACCCAGGTCTGCGACCTCGACGAGCGGGAGGCGGCGCAGCCAATCGATCCAGCCGGCGGCGTCCCCCGCGGCCAGGACGTCGCCATAGGTGTCGCCCGGCTCGAGCGCCCGCTGCCCCGCGAAGACGCGCAGCAGCCCGAGCTCGTGATTGCCGAGCACGAGGCGGGCTCGGCCCGCGTCGCGCAGCTCGCGAGCGGTCTCGAGGACGCACAGGCTGTCGGGCCCGCGATTGACCAGGTCGCCCACCTGCCAGAGCTCGAACTCGCTCCCGAAGCGGCCCCGGGCGCGCTCCAGCAGCTCCTGCAGCTCGCTCGCGCAGCCCTGGACGTCTCCGACGAAAATTCGCTGCAAAATCAATGCCTCCCCCTGGGGTTAATCCGCTCGGGCCGGGTCGGCCGAAAAGACCTGCGGTACGGAGTCCGGGCCCTCGAAACCCGAAGGCGCTGGCTCCACTGGTACACTGAGCGCCACGCACCGACCCCCCGTACATCGGAGTTCCGCACGCATCGCGGCCGCCTCGGCAGCTGGCCGCGCGCGTTCGACTCCGCTGGAGGGTCCGCGGTCGGCATGGCGTCGGGGGACTCTTGGCGCGCCGCATCATCGTGTGTGACGGGGCAGAGCTCGCGCGTCTCTGGAGCCGGATCGGCGCCGGTGACGGCGAGGTCCTGACCTGGATCCCGCGCGAGAAGGAATCCCGCGCGCGCCCGGCGGGCTTCCACTCCCTGCCGGGCGGCATCTCTCCCGAGGCCATCTCGAAGCTCGGGCCGAAGGTCGAGGACGAGTTCGCGCTGGTCACCGAGGACACCTCCTTCGCGCGATCGGCAGTCGCCGTGCTGCGCCAGGCGGCGCCCGAGTCTCCGGTCCTGCTCTTCACCGACAAGGTCCCGGCCGACGAGCTGCCGGACCACCGCTGCCTGCTCCACACGGGTCTGCGCAGCCTGATCCGCGACGACATCGACGAGGAGTTTGCGCACCTGGCCAACCTGCGCCGCGTGGTCGAGATGCGCGCGCTGCTCGAGCCTCGCGAGAAGGTCGGCATCCTGCTCCAGCCCGATCCGGACCCGGACGGGATCGCCTGCGGCTACGCGCTGCGCGCGCTGCTCGGGCGCAAGCGCACCACCGCCCCGCTGATCTCGTTCGGGGAGGTCAAGCGGCCCGAGAACCAGGCGATGGTCGCGGCGCTCGGGATCGACGTGCGCACGGTGACCCCCGACGAGCTCGCCGAGTTCGATGCGCTCGCTCTCGTGGATGTGCAGCCGAGCGTGTTCGGCGACAATCCGCCAGCCCGCGTCCGCTCGGTCGACGTCGTCGTCGATCACCACCCGGAGCGCACCGGCTACGACGCGACCATCCGCGACATCCGGCCGAGCTATGGCGCCACCTCGACGATCTTCACCGAGTACATCCGCGCGTCGGGCATGGAGCTCGGGCCGCGCCTCGCTACCGCGCTCGTCTACGGCATCAAGAGCGACACCCAGCTCCTCGGCCGCGAGACGAGCCGCAACGACATGACCGCGTTCGCCTATCTCCACGCCAACCACAGTCCGGCGCTGCTGCGCCGCATCGAACGCCCCGCGCTGCCGACCGACGCACTCCGCGCGCTGGGTCGCGCGCTCGCGGCCACGCGCATCGCGGAGGGCATCCACCTGCTCGTGCTCGGCCGGGTCCGCGAGGACGTGATTCCGCAGGTCGCCGACATGGGGCTCCAGGCCGAGGGCGCCGAGTGGGCGATCGCGGCCGGGATCGTCGGCTCGGACCTCGTCTTCTCGGTGCGCAACGTGGGTCACGTGCGCTCCGCGGGCGACGTCGTGCGCGCGGTCGTGGAAGGCCTCGGGGTCGGAGGCGGCCACCGCACGATGGCCAAGGGCATCATTCCGATGGCGAGCTTCCGCGCGCGCTTCGGGAACGCGAGGCAGAGCACCATCCACAAGGCGCTCTTCGACGCCTTCGTCGACGCGATCCACGGCGACGACGACTGACGCCAGGCCCTCAGCTCAGCAGCCGGTGCGCCCCCAGCATCCGGTCGCGGATCCCGATTCCGAGCGGACAGCTTCCCAGACAGGGCGCGGAGCAGCCGAGGCAGGCCGAGGCGTTCTTCGCGAGGCGCGCGTACTGCGCCACGCCCTCCTTCTCGTGCCCGTAGTCCTCGTAGTACATGCGGTAGCGGAGCACGTCTGCGATCGGGAGTCCCTCGGGGCACGAGTCGTGGCAGATGCCGCAGTGGGGCGCGCAGTAGGTCCCGCGGATGCGGCGGTCGTACTCCTCGAGCGCAGCCTGGTCCGCGCTGCCGAAGGGCTTGCCCGAGGCATACAGGAACTCGTCGACGTGCTGCCGCTCGAAGAACGAGATCACCGCGCAGGAGACGTCCCGATTCGAGAGCACCCACTTGAGCGCCGCCTGGGAATAGGAATCGGCCCAAGGGGCGTAGTCCGAGAGTCCGCGGTGCCTGGCTCCCTTCAGCGTCTTCATCGCCACGATTCCCATGTCCCGTTCGCTGCGCGCGCGGCGGATGATCTCGGGAAGCTCGGGCCAGATGCCGTGGTGATAGGCGAGCATCATCACGTCGAAGCGACCCGACTCGATCGATCGCTCCGCCACCTGGACGAGATTCGGCGTGTGCGTCGAGAAGCCGAGGAACCGCACCTTGCCCTCCTGCTTCAGGCGATCGAAGGCCTCGTGGACGTTGGGGTCCATCAGCCGCTCGACCTCGTCGCAGGAGTGCACGTGCACGAGGTCGACGTAGTCGGTGTCGAGGCGCGAGAGGCTCGCCTCGATCGCCTTCTTGTAGTCGCCGACAGAGGTGCCCGCAGGCAGGTGTCCCGTCGGCGTGCAGAACTTGGTCGCGATGAAGAGCTTGTCGCGCACCCCGCGGATCACACGGCCCATGACTTCTTCGCTGCCCGCGCCGGCGTAATCGGGTGAGGTATCGAAGTAGTTGACGCCGCGCGCGATCGCATCGCGCGCGATCTGCTCGCCGTCGGCGGCCGTGATGCGCCCCGTGCCGAGCACGATGTCCGAGACCTGCCACCCGGTCCGGCCGAATCGGCGGTAGGACTGCACGCGGCTGCCCCGCCACTCGGGGCGGGGATCCGGGTGCGTGTAGGGGACCCTGGCCTGGATCTCGGTGCCCGTCGGAAGCCAACCCTTGTTGCCCTCGCCCACACCGAGCACGCCGCGGGCCGCAGCCCCCGCCGCACCACTGACCACCGCCGCGAGCGCCGCTCCGGCGCCCGCGCCTGCGCCCGTGAGGAAGCTGCGCCGCTCCGCGTCGACCTGTGCGGCCCGCGCGCGCACGCTGCGGCGCATCCAGAAGAACGCCGCTGCGCCGATCGCGACGAGTGAGACCGGGATCATCACGACCCAGACGACGGTGTGCTCGAGGGCCGGATTGGAGCGCTGGGCGATGCGCTGCACCGCCTCTCCGAGCCAGAAGCCCGACGGATCGAGACCGATGGGCCCCTTGTAGAAGTAGTGGCCGGTCCAGAGCCAGCCGGCCAGAGCGGAGAGAACGCCGATCGCAGCCAGATGCAGACCGAGCTTGCGCATCACGGATGATCCTCTCTCGATGCGAATCGCTGCCATTATAGACGTCACGGCTATAGTCGCCTGGATGCGCTCCAGGCGCAGCGCCATCGCGCGCTTCGGCGAATCGGTTCCGGTATCCGATGCGGAGCGCATCGGCATCGATCTCGTCTTCCACCTCGAGCGCTCCCGGCTCTCCGTGGATCGGATCGACGACTTCGCGCAGCTCGGGCCCGGCCTCTGCATCGAGGCCGTGAGTGGCATCGGCAAGGTGCTGCGGCTGCTGCGCGCCGGACGCGTCGCCGCGCCGCGCAATCCGCGCGAGCTGGTCGACCAGCCCGACCGGGCCGCGGCGCTCCTCTCCCGCGCCCGCGGAACCGTGGTGCGGCTCCAGCTCGCCTCGCGTTTCCGGCTGCGCTTCCTCGCCTGGACCGAGCGCGGGATCGAGGTCGTGGACGACGTCGCCGAGGTGCGCGAGCAGGAAGATGCCTACGTCGTGTTGCGCCACCGCGGTCGCTTTCCGATCCGGTTTCCCAGGGAGCAGATCGCCCGGACCCTGACCGAGCGTCTGGACTGGCACGAGGTGCTCGAGATCGAGCGCGCGTAGCCGCGGTCGCGACCCGCCAGAGATCGGGTTCGCTACGGTCCCGAGATGCCGCCCACGGTGATTCCGTGCGTCTCGAAGATCCCGGAGTTCGTGGGCCGCTCGCTCGGCACTAGCGACTGGATCGAGATCAGCCAGGAGCGCATCGACGCCTTCGCGAGAGCCACCGGGGACGACCAGTGGATCCACTGCGACGTCGAACGCGCACTCCGCGAATCTCCCTGGAAGCAGACGATTGCGCACGGCTACCTGACCCTCGCGCTGATCCCGGTCCTGTTGAGCCAGATCGTCGTCGTCGCCGACGTCAAGACCGTGGTCAACACGGGAACCGAGCGCGTGAGACTCTCCGCGCCCGTGCCCTCCGGATCGCGCCTCAGGATGTCCGCGGCGATGGAGAGCGCGCGAGGGCTGCTCACGGGCGGCGTGCGCGTCGCCTACGCTTTGCGTTTCGAGGTCGAGGGCCAGCCGAAGCCTCCCTGCGTCGCCACGATCAACTGTGTGTACTTCGCATGAGCGCGCGGATCGCAATCGCACAGGTGAATCCGATCGTCGGAGATCTCCAGGGCAACCGGAAGCTCGTCGAGGAGGCTGCCGCCCGGGCCTTCGCCGAACGCGCAGAGCTGGTGGTTCTGCCCGAGCTCGCGCTCACGGGCTACCCGCCGATGGACCTGCTCGAGCGCGAGGGCTTCGTGGCGGATCAGCTGCGCGAGCTCGACGCGCTCGCGCCGGCTTCGCGGCAGGTTGCGATCGCGGTCGGTGCGGTGATGCCGGCACCCGAGGGCGATCCTCCGCGCCTCGAGAACGTCGCCGTTCTGCTCGCCGACGGCGAGCGAAGGGCGGTCCGCGCGAAGTCGCTCCTGCCCACCTACGACGTCTTCGACGAGAAGCGTTACTTCCGGCCCGCGCGACGGCGCGAGGTCGTCCAGCTCGGGCAACGCGCGATCGGGCTCAGCGTCTGCGAGGACGCCTGGGTCAAGCAGATGGGCTACGAGCTCGACCCCACCGGGGAGCTGGCACGGCAGGGCGCCTCGCTGGTCCTGAATCTCTCGGCCTCGCCCTGGCACGTCGGGAAGGCCGCCGAGCGCCGACAGCTCTTCTCGGATCTCGCCGCGCGTCACCGCGTTCCGATCGTATTCGCCAACCAGGTGGGTGGAAACGACGAGCTGATCTTCGACGGCGGGTCCTTTGCCCTGGGCAGCGACGGTCGGGTGCTCGCGAGCCTCCCGCCCTTCGAAGTCGCGTTCCGTGTGGTGGAGATCTCCGGGACGGCGCCGAGCGAGCAGCCCCTGGACCTCCCGCGCATCGCGCAGCTCGAGGCGGGCCTCGTCCTCGGCATCCGCGACTACTTCCGGAAGCAGGGGCTGCCTCCTGGCGCGGTGCTCGGCCTCTCGGGTGGCATCGATTCCGCCGTCACCGCGCACCTGGCCGTTCAGGCTCTCGGACGCGAACGCGTGCTCGGGATCGCGATGCCCGGCCCCTTCTCGTCCGATCACAGCGTCGACGATGCGGCGCGACTCGCGCGAAAGCTCGGCATCGAGCTGCGTCACGTCGACATCACGCCGATCTATCAGGCCTATCTACAGGTCTTCCGCGGACTCTTCGGTGAGAAGCAGGACTACGGGCTGGCGCAGCAGAACATCCAGGCCCGCATCCGAGGCGCGATCGTGATGGCGGTCTCGAATGCCGAGGGGCGGCTCGCACTCGCGACCGGAAACAAGAGCGAGCTGTCGGTCGGCTACTGCACGCTCTACGGCGACATGGCCGGCGGTCTCGCAGTGATAGGCGATGTCTACAAACGAGACGTCTATGCGCTGGCCAGACACGCGAACCGGGAGGGGGAGATCATCCCGCAGCGCACGCTCGAGAAGCCGCCCTCGGCCGAGCTCGCCCCGGATCAGAAGGACAGCGACGATCTCCCGCCCTATGACGTGCTCGACGCGATCCTCGAGCAGATCGTCGAGGGGCGCCGGATTCCCGCCGCGGTCGAGCTCCCGGCCGGCGCAAGCGCTGCGACGGTTCGCGACGTCTACCGGCGTGTCGACCGGAACGAGTACAAGCGCAGGCAGGCGCCGCTCGTGCTCCGCACGTCGCCCAAGGCCTTCGGCTCGGGCCGCAGGCTGCCGATCGTCCAGCGCTATTCGGAGCGGTAGCAGCGAAGGGGCTCGATTCGCCTTCGGCGGATTGCGCGGGGCGGCATGTCGTGAAGATCCCCTGCTATTCGAGAACCGCGCGAACGTTCTCGGCGCGGGCTCCGCGGGGGCCTTCCTGCACGACGTACTCGACGACGTCGCCCTCCGAGAGGGAGTCGTAATCGGTCGGGCCGAGGCCCGATCGATGGAAGAAGACCTCCTTCCCGTCGTCGCCGCGCACGAAACCGAAGCCGCGATCGCGAACGAGCTTCTTGATGCGGCCGCGAACCTTGGGTCCGCTCGGCACTGCGCGCACCGGTGAGGGCTTGCGCCGCCCGCCGCGACCGCGACCTGCGGAGTAGCGCTCGGTGAGCACGAACTCGTCCTGGAAGAGCGAAGTGGGCACCACGAGATCCTGCATGCCCGGGGTCTCGGGCGAGAGCAGCACCTCTTGATTGCCGGCATCCACTACCGAGTACTGGAGCCCGGTGTTCTTGTGGGTGACACGAGTCCCACCTGTGAGATCGTGGATCGGAAGCATCACTGGGACCTCGGGCCGCCGCGGGGAAGCGCGGAGCGGGCGATAGATTACTTCCAGATCCGGGGCGGTCAAATCCGGACACGGCGCCGGCAGGCGCGGCGGACTCCGAGCGGCGCTGCTCGTCGCGGCTACGCTCCGGGCGCGATGCGTCTCCCTCGCCCGGCCAGCGTGCGCAGCGCCTGCCTGCTGGCCTTCTCGATCTCGTTCGCCGCGAGCTCCGCGACCGCGCTCGAGCGGAAGCTGCTCCGGGTCGGCACCAGCGGGGACTACGCGCCCTGGAGCGAGAGGGCGCCCGCGCCCGAGGGCGAGCGCGAGATCGACGGCAACTCGCTCAACTCCGGCTTCGACATCGAGGTCGCTCGGGCCTACGCCACGGAGCGCGACCTGGAGCTGCGTTTCGTTCCCTTTCGATGGCCCAAGCTCCTGGAGCTCCTGGCTGCGGATCGCTTCGACGTGGCGATGAGCGGCATCACGGTGCGGAGCGAGCGCTCGCTCGCAGGCCGCTTCAGCGTCCCGGTGGCCGAGGCCGGGGCCATCCTGCTGCTCCCCCCCGAGTCGAGCCTACGCAGTGTCGAGGATCTCGAGCGCCTGACCCGGGTACGCATCGCGGTGAACGCCGGCGGCCATCTGGAGCAGGTCGCCCAGCAGCGCTTCCCGAACGCGACGCTGGTCGCGGTCAGCAGCAACCCGGCGGTGCTCGAGGTCCTGCTCGCTCGCGGCGCCGAAGTCGCCTTGACCGATACCAGCGAGGCCCCGATCTGGCTCGCGCGAGCCCAGGCCGAGAAGGGCGAGAAGCTGAGGCTGATCGGGCCCCTGACCCAGGATCGCAAGGCCTATCTGTTTCCGCCCGGTGCCGACGAGCTCGCGGCGGACTTCGACGCCTGGCTGGCGGCGCGAGAGGCCAGCGGCTGGCTCGCGGAGCTGCGCGCCGAACGCCTTCGGAGCGAAGAGGCGCGTCCGCTCGCGGCTGCACTGCCGGCGCTGTTTGCGGCGATCGACGAGCGGCTCTCGCTGATGCCGATGCTCGGGGTCGCCAAGCGCCGCGAGGGATTTCCGATCGAGGTCCCCGAGCGCGAGGTCGAGGTCCTGAACGCCGCCGTGATGCAGGTGCGCGACGCCAGCTTGAGAGCGGGCCGCGCAGAGCCCTCGGAAGCGGAGAAGCACGCGCTGCGCGAGCTCTACCGCGCCCAGTTCGATGCGGCGAAACAGATCCAGCTCGCGGCGGTGCGCGACGAGCTGATCCCAGACGAGGTGGCGCTGCCCGACGTCGAAGAGGTGCTCCGACCGGCGCTGGACCGCATCGGCGAGCGCATTGCGCGCCTGATCGTGGCACTTCCCGTCGATGCCGGTCAGGAGCTCGTCGAGAGCACCGCGCGACTGGAGCTCAGGACCGATCTGCTAGGCGCACCAGCCCGCGATCTCCTGACCCAGGCGGTTGTGGTGCTGGTGCTGAATCAGCGAGACAGCGCCCGCGCAGCGAGCCCGGCCAGCACCGGGACGGCGGCGCAGACTCCGTAGCGCAGCAGCGCGAGCTTCCAGCCGAGAAAGGGAATCTCCCACGCCACGAGGCGATGGAGCGCCAGCAGTCCCCAGCTGCTGACGAAGGCCACGACGGGTCCCGCACCCGCGCCCGCGCGGATCATCGCCGCGGCGATCGGCATCGAGACGAATGGGCCGGCGGGGGTCACGAGCCCCGCAGCCGTTGCGATCAATACTCCCGGAAGCCCCGACTCGCTCCCGAGGTACTCGCGGACCCACTGCTGTGGAAGCAGCACCTGCGCGAAACCCGCCGCCAGGAACGAGATCGCGATCATCGGCGCGAAGCGCAGCAGGGATCCCGCGCCGTCGGAGAAACCTGCAGCGAGGAGCTCCCGCCCGCCGGTTGCAAACGCAACCGACGCGAGCACCCCGAGCAGCAGCAGCACCACGATCATCGTCGCGTCGATCACACTGGCTCTCCGTGTCCCAGGTGCCGGCAACGCCTCTCCAGAGCCCTCAGTAGTAGACGCAGCGCGTCCGGTGCCGGGGACGCGCTTTGTACTCGCGGCGCTGACCGCGACTCCAGAGTACCTGGTCGAGCTCCCGCGCCGTCGTCACCCTCTCGCGCGAACGCAGCTCTGCGACGAGCACCTCCACCGCATGCACCGCACAGGCACGCAGCTCGACCTCTTCGGGTGAGCCCGGCGGGAGCAGTTCCCCTGCATCGATGCGCCCGGCGAGCGCCGGATCGAGCGCGAGCACCCCCTCGCAGCGGAGTACGTGGGGAACCAGGTTGTCGGCGAAGAGTGTCAGACGCGAGAGCTCCCGAAACGCGCCGGGCCCGCGCCCCCCGAACGCGATCGCGAGGTCCGAGACCGTGATCTGCGCGCGCTTGTAGAAGGGGACCTCGAGCTCCTCGTAGCGCGCGACGTCGCGGTAGAGCGGCATCTCGCAGAGGAGCTCCACGAGCCGCTCGGGGCGCCCGCCTGCGGCGGCGACGAGAACGCCGAAGTCGCCGCTGCAGCGCGCGAGCAGGAAGCGGCCGAGATCGGAGAGAGCGCGCGCGAAGAGCTGCATGAGCTCCGCGACCTCGGGCACGCCCCGCTGGCCGAAGAGGCCCGCGCAGTCGTCCGCACGCAGCGCCGCGAGCTCCTGCGCGCCGAGCGCGGGACCCCGCTCGAAGCGCTCCCGCAGCGCCGTCGCAATGCTGCGATAGCCGGAGAGGTCACCTCGCTTGCGCAGGTGGGGGAACCAGCCGGAACCGAAGTTGATCGCGTCGAGACTGATCACGAAGGCCAGTGTCGTCGACTCGTCCCCGACGGCATGATGTCCGGGATCGAGATCGGGCTCCGGCGCGGCTTCCTGCGCGAGAGCGGAGGCCAGTTTGCGCAGGGCGGGCTCCTCGATCCTCACGCTGCGAGCTCGGCGCGCAACCTCGCCGCAGCATCGGCGGATTCGAGCGAAGAGATCGGCTGCGGGCTCACGCGGGCCGCCGGCCGTGGCGCTCATGGCGCTGTCGCTACGACCGAGATCGCTCCCGGCAGGATCTCGAAGCAGGCCGGGAGGGTACCGAGCGGTTCCCCATCGAGTTCGATCGGCACAGGGCTGGCTCGCGCACCGGCCAGGTCCGGAGCGCGCTCGGCGGGCTCGAGCTCCACGACGCGCCCGCGCAGGCTCAGGACGCCGCGCAGCGAGAGGTGGGCGCCCCGGTACAGAGTCTCCAGATGCACGAGCAGCTTCACTCTGGACATGTCCGAGAGCAGCAACACGTCGAAGAGAGCGTCGTCGACACGGGCGTCCGGCGCCGGCTGCATGCCGCCTCCGAAATAACGTCCATTCGAGGCGGCCGCGAGGATCAGTCTGCCCTCGTGGACGAGCTCTCCGTCGACGCGGAGGCGGACTGCCTGCGCTTCGTAGGCCAGGATCGCGCGCAGGCTGCTCAGCAGGAAGGTCGCACGGCTTCCGAGTCGCTTGTGACTCTGGTTGACGAAGCGCATCACGAGCCCCGAGACACCGGCGCTGGCCGCGTTCAGGAAATGGCTGCTGCGCTCGGCGCCGGTGGAATCCGAATATCGGGCGAGTCCCGCATCGATGCGCCGCGCCTTGCCATCGCGCAGCAGCGCGAGCGCGTCCGGGAGCGAGCGTGGGATTCCGAGAGTGCGCGCGAGGTCTCCGCCGCTCCCGAGAGGCAGGATCCCGATCTCCGCGTGATGCGCGAGTCCCGCGGAGAGCAGACCGGTCGCGACCTCCGAGAGCGTTCCATCTCCGCCAGCAACCACGATCCTCTCGTAGCCAGCGCGTACGGCCTCGCGCGCGAGCCGCTCCGCGTCGCGCGGCGCCCGCGTGAGCTCCACCTCGAGCTTGCCGAGCGTGGCATGCAGCGCGCTCTCGACCTGGCGCCAGCGGCGCCCGGTCGCTCCTCCGGCGCTCTGCGGGTTCGCGATGACGAGGGTCCGCCGGAACACGTGAGCGGCCGCGCTGCCCGAGCCCGAGCTAGGCGCCGCGCAGCGAGTTGAGAGCGGAGCCCGCCTCGAACCACGCGATCTGGTCCTCGCTCATCGTGTGGAGGACGGAAACCTCGTCCTGCTTTCCATCCGCGTGGTGCAGTACGGCGCGCAGCGCGCGTCCCGGTGCGAGCTGAGCGAGGCCCGTGATGCTCACGCGATCGGTCTCCTGCACGCGGTCGTAGTCGGCCGGATCCTCGAACCGCAGCGGCAGCACGCCCTGCTTCTTGAGGTTGGTCTCGTGGATTCGCGCAAAGCTCCTGACGATCACGGCGGCCGCGCCGAGCAGACGCGGGCTCATCGCGGCGTGCTCCCGTGAAGAGCCTTCGCCGTAGTTCTCGTCGCCCACGACGACCCAGCGCAGCCCTTCGGCCCGGTAGTGACGCGCGATCGCAGCGAATGCCAGTCCGCGCTCGCCGGAGAGCTGATCGAGGCCCGTACCCGCTTCCTGCGTGAAGGCGTTCACCGCGCCGTTGAACATGTTGTCGCTGATGCGGTCGAGATGGCCACGGAAACGCAACCAGGAACCGGCCGGCGAGATGTGGTCCGTGGTGCACTTTCCCCTGGCCTTGAGCAGGAGCGGCACGCGCTCGAAGTCGCGGCCGTCCCAGGCCGGAAAGGGCTCGAGGATCTGCAGCCGCTCCGAGGAGGCTGCGACCGAGATCTGCTGCTTGCGCCGATCCGCCAGCGCTTCCGGTGGCGCGAGGTAGCCCTGCGAGCTCTCCACGAATCCCCGGCCCGGAATCTCCGGCGCGGGCGCGGGCGGCTCGAGCCGGAAGCGGCTTCCATCCGCGGCGACCAGCGAATCCACGAGCGGGTTGAAATCGAGGCACCCCGCAAGCGACATCGCGACCACGATCTCGGGGCTGCTGATGAATGCGTGCGTGGCCTCGTTGTCGTCGTTGCGCTTGCGGAAGTTGCGATTGTACGAGGTGAGGATCGAGTTGGACTCTCCCTTGGCGATGTCGTCGCGCTTCCATTGGCCGATGCAGGGGCCGCAGGCGTTCGCGAGCACGAGACCGCCGATGTCCGCGAAGTCCTGCAGTTGCCCGTCGCGCAGGATCGTCTGGTGGATCTGCTCGGAGCCAGGCGTGACCCAGAGCTTCGTCTTCGCCGCAATGCCCCTGGCGCGCGCCTGGCGCGCGACGTCCGCCGCGCGCTCGAGGTCTTCGTAGGACGAGTTGGTACAGGAGCCGATCAGACACGAGGTCAGCAGCGAGGGGTACTTCTGCTCCTGCACATCGGCCGCGAGCTGGCCGATCGGGCGGCCGAGGTCCGGCGTATGCGGTCCCACGACGTGCGGCTCGAGCTGTGAGAGATCGATCTCGATCACCTCGTCGAAGAACTTCTCGGGACTGCGCTCGACCTCCGGGTCCGCGCGCAGGAGCTCGGCCTGCGCGGTCGCGAGATCGGCGAGCGCCTCGCGGCCGGTGGCCTTCAGGTAGGTCGCCATGCGCTCGTCGTAGGGGAAGATCGAGGTCGTGGCGCCGAGCTCGGCGCCCATGTTCGTGATCGTGCCCTTTCCCGTGCAGCTGATCGAGCGCACGCCAGGACCGAAGTACTCGATCACGCGGTTGGTGCCCCCCTTCACCGTCAGGATCTCGCAGACGCGCAGGATCACGTCCTTCGGCGCCGCCCAGCCCGAGAGCTTCCCGGTCAGACGAACGCCGACCAAGCGCGGATACAGCACTTCCCAGGGAAATCCCGCCATCACGTCGACCGCGTCGGCGCCGCCGACGCCACAGGCGAACATGCCGAGACCACCCGCGTTGGGTGTGTGGGAGTCGGTTCCGATCATCATGCCGCCCGGAAAGGCGTACTTCTCGAGCACGACCTGGTGGATGATTCCGGCGCCCGGGGCCCAGAAGCCGATCCCGTAGCGCGCGGAGGCCGAGCGCAGGAAGTCGTAGACCTCGCGGTTGCTGTCGACCGCCACTGCCATGTCGGCCTGGGCACCGACGCGGGCCTGGATCAGGTGGTCGCAGTGGATGCTCGTCGGGACGGCGGTCTCGTCGCGGTTCGCGAGCATGAACTGCAGCACTGCCATCTGCGCGGTCGCGTCCTGCATCGCGACGCGCTCGGGGCGCGTGTCGACGTAGCTCACGCCGGCTTCGAGCTCCGAGCTCGCGGGATCGTCGAGGTGACCCAGGAAGATCTTCTCTGCGTAGGTCAGCGGACGGCCGAGGCGCCGGCGGATGATCTCGAGGTTGCGCGCCAGGCGCTCGTAGGTCTCGCGGACCAGCTCGGAGGTGGTATCGATGGCGGGCATGGCGGGTCTCCGTCGCGGCTTGCGGGTAGAACGGCACGGATTGTGCTCGCTCGGTCCGCGCCGCGCTAGCGCTCCGAGAACCCGGCGGGGGATCGGCACTGCGGACCCGTTCAGCGGCCCGCACCCTTCCGCAGGGAAGTCCCGAGCTCGGCGAGCAGATGGGCGGCGGCCCGCTGCGAACGCCGGAAGTCGCCCAGATCGAGGCTCTCGTTCTCGCCATGCGCGTTGCAGGGCGGGTCCTCCAGCCCGAGCAGGAGGGCCGGTACTCCGCCTAGCACTTCCACGAAGGGACCCACGAAGGGGATGCTGCCACCGCAGCCGATCAGCACGGCTTCGCGGCCGTAGCCCGCGGCGAGCGCGCGGCGAGCGGCGTCGAAGGCGGGGCCCTCGGGACGCGTCTTCCAGCCCGGCACGGCCCAACGCGATTCGAGCGACACCTGCGCACCGAAGGGCGGATCGCGGCGCAGGAAATCCATCAGACGGCGCGCTGCGCGCTCGGCGTCCTGCCCCGGCGCGACGCGGAGTCCCACGCGCGCCTTCGCGGTCGCGAGCAGCTGATTTCCCGCGCGCGCGAGCTCCATGCCTTCGAGCGCAGTCGGCGCGAGCGACGGGCGCAGCCAGAGCCGCTCATAGACGCTGCGCTGGGGGTCGCCGCTGAAGGCTGCGCCCTTGGGCATGCCCGCATCGCGGCGAAAGGCGTCTGCGTCGAAGGGCAGCGCCTCGAGCGCGGCCCTTTCCTCGGCGTCGAGCTCGGGCACGTCGTCCTCGAGGCCGGGCACGGCGATCGCGCCCCGCGCGTCGACCAGCCGCGCGAGCAGCCGCGCGAGCGCGGTCGCGGCATCCGGCACCGGGCCGCCCCACATGCCGCTGTGCAGCGGGTGATCGAGGCAGGTCAGCGTGACGTCGACCGCGACGATCCCGCGCAGGCTGGCCGTGAGCGACGGAATCCCCGTCGCGAGGTTCGCCGTGTCGGAGAGCACGAGCACGTCCGCGTCCAGCGGCTGGCGGTGCGCGCGCAGGAATGCGGCCAGATGGTCGGAGCCGATCTCCTCCTCGCCCTCGACGATCAGCTTCACGTTGACGGGGAGTCGACCCGCTGCATCGAGCCAGGCGCGGATCGCGGCGGCGTGCAACACGATGCCGGCCTTGTCGTCGACGACGCCGCGTCCGTAGAGGCGGCCGTCGCCCCGCCGCGTCGGCTCGAAGGGCGGCGACCGCCAGTGGGCCTCGCGGCCCGGTGGCTGCACGTCGTGATGCGCGTAGATCAGCGCGGTCGGGGCGTCCACCCCCGCGTGCAGCCAGTCGGCCATCACGTAGGGGTGGGCTCCGTCGAAGGGCAGCACGCGCGCGTGCTCGAGCCCGGATCGCGTCAACAGCTCCGCGACCTGGTCGGCCGAGCGAACGAGTTCGCGAGCTGGGAAGCCGCTGGCCGAGACACCCGGCGTGCGCACGAGCGCGCACAGCTCCTCGACGCTGTCTTCGAAGCGCCGCTCCAGTTGCGAGAGGACCGCAGTCGGTGCCGGCACGGGGCCGAGCTTACCTCTCGGCCCCTCCGGGTGTTACCGTGGCGGCGACCACCTCGGAGCGGTTGCATGCTGATCGAGAGCCTGCGGAGCGAGCGCGGCTGTGTCTCCTACGTGCTCGGCTGCGAGAAGACGCGCGCCGCGCTGATCGTCGACCCCGAGCTCTCCTTCGTCGATCGCTATCTCGTGCTCGCCGCGAGCCACGGCCTGCGCTTCCACTACCTCTTCGACACGCACACCCACGCGGATCACTTCAGCGGCGCCCGGCTGCTCGCGTCGCGCCTCGATGTGCCGATCGCGATGCATCGACTCGCCCCGGCCCCCTTCGTGGACCTGCGCGTCGAGGACGGCGAGGAGCTGATCGTCGGCGAGCTGCGGGTCGGGATTCTGCACACTCCCGGCCACACCCAGGACTCGACCTGTGCGATCGCGGCAGGCCACGTATTCACGGGCGACACGCTGCTGCTCGGTGGGACCGGACGCACCGACCTTCCGACCGGCGATCCGGAAGCACTCTACGAGAGCCTCTTCGGAAGGCTTCTCCAGCTCGACGAGAGACTGCTCGTACACCCGGCCCACAACTACAAGGGGCTGCCGGCGACGACACTCGCGGAGCAGAAGCATTCGAACCCGCGCCTGCAGCAGAAGGAACGCGCTGGCTTCGTCGAGCAGATGCGGAGCCTGTCGCTCGACATGCCCGAGCACCTCACCGAGGCGCTGCGCACCAACTGCACCGGCGGCAAGACGGTGGAGCAGATCATCTCGGAGGCGGCCGCGCGCGTCTCGTTCATGTCGATGCAGGAGCTCGCGAGGCGCCTCGCGACCAGCGACCCTGGGATCACGATCCTCGACGTGCGAGAGGCCGATGCCTATCTGGCCGGCCACATTCCCGGAGCGATCCACCTGCCGCGCGGCCAGATCGAGCTGCGCGCAGACGCGGCGTTGCCGGACCCGATGGTCCGCGTGCTCTTGACCTGCGAGGTCGGGAAGATCTCCACGATTGCCGCCGCCACGCTGCGCGACATGGGCTTTCGCGGGGCGATCGCGCTCGACGGTGGCGTGAAGAGCTGGCGCGAGGCGGGACATCCGGTGGCGTCGGGTCCGGGTCCGGCGCGGCGGTGATAGGATGCGCTCGATGGAGCCGCGATCGCTGCGCGTGAAGGGCGCCCACGGCCTCGAGCTGCACTGGCTCGAGTGGAGCCGGGAAGGAGTGCCGCTGCTCCTGCTCCACGGCTTCGGCAACGAGGCGCACCTCTGGGACGACTTCGCGCCGGCCGTCGCGCCCTACTACCGGGTGCTCGCATGGGATGCGCGCGGACACGGAGATTCGGCCTGGGATCCGGAGCATCGCTACGAGCCGGAGACGATGGCCGACGACCTCGAGTGCGCGGCGCGCGAGCTCGGCATCGAGCGCGCCGTGCTGGTGGGCTTCTCGATGGGTGGGCGCGTCTCGACGCTCTTCGCGGGCCGTCACCCCGAGCGTCTCGCAGGCCTCGTGCTGATCGACATCGGCCCGGAGGTGGATCCGCGCGGGACGATGCGGATCCGGATGGAGGTCGAGCAACAGCGGGCTCCGGTCTTCCGCTCGGTCGAGGAATACGCGGAGATGCTCTCGTTGAACTACCCAGCCGGCCAGCGCGCGGCGCTGCTGCGCATGGCGCGCCACGGCCTCCGCCGACGGCCGGACGGCAAGCTCGAGCTCAAGATGGACCCGGCGCTGCGCGAGGGCATGGCGCGGCGCGGGGCGGGAGCCGATGAAGCCGAGCGCGAGTTCGTGGCGCAGCAGTGGGACGCTCTGCGCCGCGTACCCTGCCCGACGCTCGTCGTGCGCGGAGCGGCGAGTGACATCCTGTCCCCCGAGGTTGCCGACCGCATGGTCGACGAGGTGCTGCAGGCCGGCCGCCTCGCCGTCGTACCCAGGGCCGCCCACTCGGTGATGACGGACAACCCGGAGGGCTTTGCGCAGGCGGTCTGCGCCTTCGTGCTCGCGGAGTAGCCGGGAACGTTCGAAGCTCTGGTTGCTGCGCGCCGTCCCAATCCCTCGGAGCCCTCGGACCGGAAGCGCGGCGGTCGTTCGAGCTTCCGGCACGGCCGCGTCCGGGTAGAATCGCGGCCGGTAGATCAGAGGGGCCAGGGGGAATCGGGTGCAGGATCGACCTCGTCGGGTGCGGGCTCGTGGCTGGCTCGCGAGTGCTGCGCTGCTTGCAACTCTGTTCGCGCTCTCGGCGGGGCCCGTCGCGCCTCGATCCGCCAGCGCCGAGGCGGCCACGCCCCCCTCCTCCCTCTCTCCGGATGCCACACCCCGCGCGGTGATCGACAGCCTGCACACGACCCTGCTCGAAGTCATGAAGGAGGCCAAGACGCTCGGATATTCGGGTCGTTACGAGCGACTCGCCCCAGTGCTGGCCAGTCACTTCGACACTCCCTGGATGGCAGAGAAATCGATCGGTCGGGAATGGGCGAAGCTCGCCGAGCCCGATCGCGAGCGCATGATCGACGCCTTCCGCCGGTTCACGACCGCGAACTACGCGGGACGCTTCGACGGCTATGGCGGCGAGCGTTTCGAGACCCTGCGGGACGAGCCCTCGCTCCAGAGCACGATGCTGGTCTACACCCGGCTCGTGGAGTCGAATGGCGAGGTGACGGAACTGAACTACCGCCTGCGCCAGGTGGGACCGAGCTGGCGAATCATCGACGTCTACCTGAACGGCACCGTCTCCGAGCTCGCACTCAGGCGCTCGGAGTACTCGTCGATCATCAAGCGCGACGGACTCGAGGCGCTGATCGACGCGCTCGAGGCAAAGATCTCCAAGCTCGAAGCGGGCGACGTCGCGTCGTAGCTCCGCTCCTGCTTCCCGCTCGAGGCCTGGATCATCGCCTCGCGGTTCTGCATGTAGGCGCTGCGCATGGCAGCGTAGAAATCCACCGAAGACTCGCGCAGCGCGACGAGCTGTTCGTAGTTGGCCTCCAGCGTGGCGAGGCCGCTGCTTCCAGAGAGTACGCTTCCCACGAAGATCCGCTGACCCGGCCCGATCAGGTAGGTGAGCGGATGCATCGCCTGGTCCACGATGTCGCCGAAGCTGTCGCGCAGGGTGCTCGGGCCGAGGAAGGGAATCACGAGGTAGGGACCCGGTGCGACTCCGAAACGCCCGAGCGTCTGGCCGAAGTCCGCGGGGCGTCGCTCGAGACCGGCGTGCTCGCCGGCCTCGAAGAGGCCGCCCGCGCCGAAGGCGGTGTCGAGGAGGAAGTCCCCGGCCGTCTCGGCGGCGTCGCGAAGCCGGAGCTGGAGCAGGTCGTTGACCACGACCACGGGCGTGTTCAGGTTGTCGAAGGCGTGGTGCACGCAGTGGCGCGCAGGCTCGGGGACGAGGAACTGGTAGCCGCGCACGAGGGGTCGGAAGGCCCAGCGATCGACGAACTCGTTGAAGGCGAAGAGGCTGCGATTGACGTTCTCGAGCGGGTCCGAGAGCGCAACCCGGTCCACTCCCGGCTCGTCGGAGTAGAGTGCATCGAGCGAGCCATCCTCGATGACTGCTGGGTGCGCCGGCGCGGGCTCCGCGCCACTCGACACCGCGTCTGCGTGAGCCACCGGCGCCGTCAGCGCCGATACGAGGAGGAAGACGCTCGCCAGCTCGCGGGCCGGCGGCTGCCACTCGAACATGCATCCCCCGCTATCGATGGGCAGCCGCCCGGGGTATGGCCCCGCCCGTCAAGTAGGAATCGGAAGCCGCGGAGTCTACCGGAGCCGAGGCGGCGCGGGGAAAGCAACCTGGCTCCGCACCCGCTCCAATCGCGCGTGCGCGCGGATCCGCGATGTGTAGTAAGAAACACCCAATCTAAGGATCGGGCGGCCAGAAGCCGAGGTTTAGGTTAGCTTCCGGCCACGCGGTCGAGTTTGGCTCGCCCCGGGACCGCGTCCCCCAGGCTGAAGACGAGCGAAGTAGAAGCGGCAACCCGTGAGTCCACGCGGTGGCTCGAGTCACCGTTGCCGGCAAGAGACGGGTGAGAGATGGCCCAGGAGGTGGAGAGAGCGGCTCGGTGAGGCTCGGCCGATCGGTCGAGACGCTGGGTTAGACTCCGCCGCCTCCGGTACCGGAGGGAAGCGCGTGGACGTCTTCGACAAATGCCGCGAGGACGAGCGGCCGGCACTGGCCCGCAGGCTCGGGATCTACGCCTACTTCCGAACGATCAGCTCCGCACAGGAGCCCGTCGTGACCCACGAGGGTCGCGAGCTCGTGATGCTCGGCTCGAACAACTACCTGGGCCTCACCAACCACCCCGAAGTCAAGGAAGCCGCGGCGATGGCCCTCGCCATCTACGGCACGGGCTGCGCGGGCTCCCGGCTCCTGAACGGAACCCTGGACATCCACGTCCAGCTCGAGAACCGGATCGCAGAGTTCATGCGCCGCGAAGCGGCCCTCACCTTCTCCACGGGCTTCCAGGTGAACCTGGGCGTCCTGTCCTGCCTGCTCGGGCGCCAGGATGTTGCGATCCTCGACGCGCTGGACCACGCCTGCATCATCGACGGGGTGCGTCTCGGTTTCGGCAAGTACTTCAAGTACGCCCACAACGACATGCAGGATCTCGAGAAGAAGCTCGTGAACGCGGGAACGGACAAGGGCCGCCTGATCGTCGTCGATGGCGTCTTCTCGATGGAGGGCGACCTCGCGAACCTTCCCGAGATCGTCGCGCTGAAGCGGCGCCATGGCGCCCGCCTGATGGTGGACGACGCGCACGGCCTGGGCGTGTTCGGAGAGAACGGCCGCGGCAGCCCCGAACACTTCGGTCTCGAAGGCGACGTCGACCTCGTGATGGGCACGTTCTCGAAGTCGCTCGCGACCGTGGGCGGCTTCGTCGCGGGCCCTGCCGACGTCATCGAGTACATCAAGCACAACGCCCGCTCCGAGATCTTCTCGGCCGCCCCGCCGCCGGCCTCCGTCGCCGCTGCGATGAAGGCGATCGAGATCGTCGAGCGCGAGCCCGAGCGCAGGAAGCAGCTCTGGGAGAACACCAACTACATGAAACAGGAGCTGCAAGCGCTCGGCTTCGACATCGGCGATACCGAATCGCCCGTGATTCCCGTGCTCGTCGGCGAACTCGAGAAGACCTTCCAGATGACGATGCGCCTCCAGGAGGAGGGGGTCTTCGTGAATCCCGTGATCTCGCCGGCGGTGCCACCGGAGCGCTCGATGATCCGGACTTCCTACATGGCGACCCACACGCGCGCCCACCTCGATCAGGCACTCGCGGCGCTGCGCAAGGTCGGCCGTGAGCTCTCGCTGATCTCCTAGGCCCGCGTCAGCGCCTCGCGCCCCGCGAGGTCGTCCACGAACTGGCGCGCCGTGCGACCCGATCGGCTCGCGCGGTCGAGCGCCCAGCGCAGGGCTTCGGCGTGCAGCTGCTCCCGCGACAGCGGGATCCCGGCCTTCCGCGCATAGCGATCGACGATCTCGAGGTACGTGGCCTGGTCGAAGCCGTGGAAGCCGAGCACGAGGCCGAAGCGGTCGGCCAGCGCGAGCTTCTCCTCGGCGGACTCCGCGAGGCGCAGCTGCCCACCGCCATCGAGCCTCGCGGCGCGGTTTTCCTCCATGCTCTCGGGCATCAGGTGGCGCCGATTGCTCGTCGCCGCGATCCGCACGTTCGCGGGCGGTGCGACGACGCTGCCCTCGAGCGCCGCCTTGAGCTCCCGGTACTGGGGTTCGCCGACGTCGAAGGAGAGGTCGTCGCAGAAGAGCAGGAAGCGGTAGCGCTCGGCCAAGCGGAGTGCGTCGAGCACGGCGGGGAGCTGGAGCAGGTCCTGCTTGTGCACCTCGACGAGGCGCAGGCCGCGCGGGCCGAAGCGCGGGAGCAGCCCGCGGATCGCCGAGGACTTTCCGGTGCCGCGCTCGCCGAAGAGGAGTACGTGGTTCGAAGGCACTCCCGCGACGAACTGCTCGGTATTGCGCACGAGATGCTCCACCGCGCGCGCGACGCCGACGAGGTCGTCGAGTGAGAAGAGCTGCGGCTGCGGCACCGGGAGCAGGCGCCCCGTCGATGCGTCCCAGCGAAACGCCCAGCAGCGCTCGAAATCCGCCGCCGTGGCTCCCGGGCCGGCAATGCGCAGGAGCGCGCGCTCCGCGAGATCGAGCACGCGCTCGAGGCGCTCGGCGATGCGCGAGAGGCGCGACATGCGGCTAGCGGCCCGTCGCCCGGTCTCCCGCAGGGCTCGCGAGGCGCTCGAGATCCTCGAGCTGGCGCATCAGGTCCGCCGGGTAGCGGTGGGGCAGCGGCCGGCCGACGATCCGGAAGAAGGTCTCGAGGAAGCGGTGGGTCAGGCCCCAGACGATGTGGCGATCCGGCTCTCCGACGAGAATCCCCGGCAGGTCGCGGATCCCGCTCCGACCGAGCGGATACACGGTCTGACGCCCGGGTTCGTGCAGCTCCGCGAGTGGGAACCAGAAGGCGGTCGCGACTTCGTGGTTGGGCGCGAGCGCGGGCGCAGCAGCGAAGCGATAGACGTAGCCCGAGATCACGAGCTGACTGGCTGCCGCGTTGTGCCCCTCCATGTCGTCGAGGCGACCGAGGCAGTCGGCGCCGCGCAGATCGAGCCCGACTTCCTCCAGCGTCTCGCGCTCGGCCGCAGAGCGCGGGTCCGGATCCCCGGGATCCATGCGCCCGCCAGGGAAGGCCATGTGCCCCGACCACGGATCCCCGGGGTGCACCGCGCGCTCGATGAAGAGCACCTCGGGGCCCGCGCTCGCCTCGCGAAGCACCATGGCCACCGCAGCGCCGTGGCGGCCCCGAAGCTCGGCGCGCACGGGCGCGTGGGCGGCGAGGGCGATCGCGATCTCGTCGAGCGTCACGTCCGCACTATAGCCGCGGGCGGTCCCGGCCTCGCGGGCAAAGGCCCGGCGCCGTGGATAGGTTCTGGCGGTGCCGCCGCTCAGCATCCCTGAACAGACCCGGCGCGTGCTCGAGCTCGCGCGCCGCGATCGCCGCGCTGCGACGCGCGCGATGGAAGAGCTCGGTCTCGAGGCCCAGGTCGCTCTCGTCTGCGAGGCGCCGCTGTCGCGCCGCGCCGAGCTGATCGGGCTCGCGCCGAGCCCAGAAGCGCTCGTCCCGGAGCTGCCCGAGGCCGAGCTCTGCTTCGTGCTCAAGCAGCTCGGGCTGCGCGACTGCGGCTGGCTGCTCGACCTCGCGACCAATCAGCAGATCACGAGCGCCGTCGACCTCGACGTGTGGAACCACAACGAGCTCGATCGGGTGCAGCTCGAGACGTGGCTCGACGCGCTCGCCGACGCCTCGGAGGAGACGCTCCTGCGCGCAGCCCAGAGCCTGGATCCGGAGCTGCTCGTCCTGCATCTGCGCTCGCGCATCCAGGTCGTGCTGAAGCCCAGCGACAGCGAGGACCCGGGCTGGGAGCCGCCGCCGGGCTTCCAGTCGCTCGAGGGCCAGTTCTACTTCGCCCCGCTCGATCCGGGCGACGACCCCGAGGTCGAGCTCGCTTTGTTGCGCGTGCTCTTCCAGCACGATTACTGGACCTACTTCCGCTTCATGCAAGGTGCGATCTGGGAGCTCGATCCCGAGAACGAGGAGTGGGCGCTGCGCTGGCGCACGGGCCGGCTGCAGGACCTCGGATTCCCCGAGTGGAGCGAGTCCGTCGCGATCTACCGTTTCCTGCCGCCCGCAGAGCGATCGCTGATCCCGACCGGGGAGAAGCCGCTGCAGACACCCGGCTTCGCTCTCGCGATGTGGTTGCCGGGGCTGCCCGCTGGCGTGGACGACCGCTTTCCGATCTTTCGCGCGATCTCCGAGCTCGATCCCGAGGAGCGGCAGGGCGCCTTCTTCGCCTTCGTCGGCCTCGCCAACCGGATCGCGGTCGCCGATGGATTCGCGCTCTCCGATGCGGAGAGCCTGCCGCGCGCGATCGAGAAGGCGGCGCGTTTCGCGAGCCATGGCCTCGAGTTCCTGTGCCGGGAGAACGCGCTGTCCGAGCTGGAGGTCGTGCGCCAGGTCTCGATCGCGCGCATGTTCCAGGTCGGCGCGAATCTGGACCCGGCGTCGGCGCGACCGCCGAGAGTGCAGGCAGACGACGACTCGGAAGTCCCTGCCGACTAGCAGATCGACCACGAGCCCAGGCATCGGCGCGCGGGAGGTGCCGCCTGAAAAGACCGACGGGGCCCGCCGGCTGCTGCGCCGGCGGGCCCCGTTCCGCTGGACCGCGAGAGCTAGAGGTCGACGGCCTTGAGCGTCTTGCGCTTGTTGCCGACGGCGCGCTCCTCTGCGGCCGCGATCATCTTGCGCACGGCTGCGTCGAGAGCCCCGTAGAACTCGCCACCCACGTTGCACTTCTTGGTGGCGGCCTTGGTGCGCGACTTGGAAATGATCAGTTCGCCGCCCGAAGCCTTGCCTGCGGCCTTCTTCGCCTTCTTTGCTGCCATCGGAATCCTCTCCTTCGAGCTCCCGGAGCGCGCGCGCAGCGCGCGCATCCGCGAGAAAGTGCTCCGCCGAGCGCGTCGACGCGGTCCGGCGAGGCGTCCCCCATTGGGTTCCCGGCGCGCCCGATGCGCCGCCGGAGCCCGGAGCATAGAGGGGCGATTCGGCGGAGACAATCGAGGAACCCCCGAATTCGGGCCGGAGAGGGCCGAAACAGGCCGGTTCTCGTATGCTGGTCCAGCACCGATCGGAGGCCACTCGTGTCCGAGCTACTGAAGAGCAGCCTCTGCGAGCTGGCCCGCGCGATTTCGGAACGGCGTCTCTCACCGGTCGAGCTGATGCAGGAGACGCTGCAGCGGATTCGCAGCACCGACGGGCATCTGGGCGCTTTCGTCGCCCTGCGCGAGGAGACGGATCTGCTCCCCCGCGCACGCGCCGCGGGCGAGCGCATCGCTCACGGTCGGGCGCGACCGCTCGAAGGCATTCCCCTCGCTGTGAAGGACCTCGAGGACGCGGCGGGACTGCCGACGAGCCACGGCTCCATCGCGTTTCGGGATCACCGCCCCGCCCGCAGCTCGGTGCAGGTCGAGCGGCTCGAGGCTGCGGGAGCGATCGTCGTCGGCAAGACCAACGCCCCCGAGTTCGGCTACACCGCGATCACCAAGAACCTGCTCTTCCCCGAGACGCGCAATCCCTGGGACCTCGCGCGCACTCCGGGAGGGTCGAGCGGCGGCTCTGCGGCCGCGATCGCAGCAGGGCTCGTTCCGATGGTCACCGCCAGCGACGGCGGGGGCTCGATCCGGATCCCCGCATCGTTCACGGGCTGCTTCGGTCTCAAGCCGAGCTATGGGCGCGTCCCGCACGAGGGCGGGGAGCTCTGGGTGATGGATGATACTTCGGTCGTCGGTCCACTCACGCGGAGCGTCGAAGATGCGGCGCTGCAGCTCGACTGCAGCGTCGGCGCGCATCCGCTGGATCCCAACTCGCTGCCGCATCCCGGGTTCCCCTATCGGGGCGTGCTCGAAGAGCTCCCCGCAAGACTGCGCTGCTGCTGGTCTCCCGACCTCGGTTATGCGGTGGTGCAGGACGACATCGCGGAGGTCGCACTCGCGGCTGCGCGCGTCTTCGAAGACCTGGGACACCGTTTCGAGGAGCTCGACGAGGCCGCACCCGAGCTCGGCATCGAATGGGGCATCGTCGGCGCCTTCGAGCTCCGCGCGCGGCTCGGAAGGCTGCTCGAGGAGCGCTCCGGCGATTTCGGCCGCGCCTTCCTGCGCGGTCTCGAGCTCGGGCGTCACGTGACTCCCGAGCTCTGGGGTCGCATGCGACGTCGCCGCGAGGATCTGAACCGCTGGTGTGCGCAGGTCTTCGAGCGCTGCGATCTGCTGCTCACTCCGACCCTGCCCGTGGACCCTCCCCTCGCGCGCGGCCCGCTGCCGACGGAGTGGCAGGGACGCAAGCTCCCGGTTTCCGGCGTCGCGAGCTTCACGATTCCCTTCAACCTCTCCTGGCATCCCGCCGCGACGGTGCGCGCCGGCTTCTCCCGCGCGGGGCTCCCGGTCGGGCTCCAGATCGTCGCCCCGCGGCATCGCGACGATCTCGTGCTCCAGGCAGCGCGCGCATTCGAACGCGAACGCCCCTGGGCTCGGAGCTGGCCGCGGATCTGATCGCTAGTCCCGGAGCCGGGCCGCGATCGCCGGCAGCAGCTCCTCGATGGCCGCAGCGGATCGGAAGCGCGCGAGCTGGTCGAAGGGCGTCTCACTCGCGGTCAGGATCGCGGTGACGGCGCCAGCGCGGGCGGCCAGCGCGAAGAGCTCGTTCACGGGGCTCACGACCAGCGAGGTGCCTGCGGCCGCGAAGAAATCGCAGCTCGACGCGGCCCGCAGAGCTCGGGACAGATCGCTCGCGACGAGCGCCTGCCCAAAGGAGATCGTCGCCGGCTTGAAGGCGCCCCCGCAGCTGCAGCGGGGCACCGCGACGCCGGCCTCCCATTGTCGCTGTGCCGACTCGCGCGACTCCAGCGCGCCGCAGGCGACACACACCACCGCGCCATCCGTTCCGTGGATGTTCACGAGGCGTTCCGCCGGGAAGCCGCTGCGCTCGTGCAGCCCGTCGACGTTCTGGGTGACGAGCAGCTCGATGCGCCCGGCTCTCGCGAGCTCTGCCAGCGCGAGGTGCGCAGGGTTCGGCTCCGCCTCGCGGATCCTCTGCCAGGTTTCGCCCTTGTAGGCCCAGTAGTCGCTGCGCGCCTGCTCGCTCGCGAGGAAGTCCCGGATCGGCACCGGCCGGTAGCGCTCCCAGCGGCCGCCGGGCGACCGGAAGTCCGGAATGCCGGAGGCGGTGGAGAGACCGGCACCGGTGAGCACCACTGCACGCACCGCGGCGCGCCATGCCGCGGCGAGCGCGTCGAGCTCCGGCTCCGAGCGGACTGTCACGGTCGCGACCTCGAGGCGCCAGGGTAGCGGTCCGGCTCCGGGTAGAATCGCCGCCGTGAAGACGATCGACCTGCGCAGCGACACCGTCACGCGCCCGACTCCCGAGATGCGCCGCGCGATGGCCGAGGCCGCGGTAGGCGACGACGTCTATGGCGAAGACCCGACGGTGAATCGGCTCCAGGCTCGAGCCGCGGAGCTGCTCGGAAAGCGCGCCGCACTGTTCCTGCCGTCCGGCACGATGGCCAACCAGACCGCACTGCGCGCACTGACCCGCGCCGGCGACGTCGTGCTCGCCGGCACGGGCGCTCATCTGCTGGCCCACGAAGGCGGTGCCGCCGCGGCGCTGTCCGGGCTCCAGATCCAGACCCTGGGCGACGCTGGCTTCTTCGACGGAGCCGCCGTGCGGGCAGCACTCGTACCCGACGAGTCCCATTTCGCGCCCGTGCGGGTGGTGGCGCTCGAGAACACGCATAACAGAAGCGGCGGCCGCGTGTTTCCGCTCGAGCTCCTGCGCGACGTCGCGCGCGTGGCGCGCGACCGGGGTCTCGCACTGCACCTCGATGGCGCGCGGCTTTGGAACGCGGTCGCGGCCAGCGGAATTCCTGCCGCGGTCTGGACCGAACCCTTCGATACCGTGAGCTTCTGCCTCTCGAAGGGGCTCGGCGCTCCGGTCGGCTCCCTGGTCTGCGCCGAGCCCGAGGTGATCCGGCGGGTGCACCGCGCGCGCAAGCAGCTCGGCGGGGGAATGCGCCAGGCGGGAATCCTCGCTGCCGCCGGCCTCCACGCACTCGAGCACCACATCGATCGCCTGCCGACGGACCATCGCAACGCAACGCGCCTGGCCGAAGGACTGCGCGCGCTCGAGCTCGAGGTCGAGGGAGCTCCCGAGACCAACATGGTGGTGTTCCGCGCGCGCGAGCCCGAGCGCTTCGCGAGCGAGCTCCGCCGCCGCGGGGTGCTGCTCGGGTCGATCGCGCCCGGGCGCTTCCGCGCGGTCACCCACCTCGACATCTCGCGTCAGGACGTCGAAGACGCGCTCGAAGCGAGCCGCGAAGTGCTCGCGGCGATGTGCGGCTGCGCGAGATCCCCCTCGACCGTGGAAGGTGACCCCACATGAGCAGACCCTTCTGCTTCGACCCGATGGACGAAGCCACGCGCCGCGATCCCTACCCCGTCTATCGGCGGGCGCGGCGCGAGGCGCCGGTGCATCCGCATGCGGGCCTTCCTGTGACCTCGGTGTTCCGCTACGACGACGTGCAGGAGATCCTGCGGGACGCCCAGAGCTGGTCGAGTGCGGGGCTTCGGCGCGGGCCGCTCGCGAGCCCGGGCCCGGACGAGGAGCTGCCGCCGCAGATGATGCTCCAGGACGGCGCGGAGCACGCGCGGCTGCGCTCGCTCGTGAACCAGGCCTTCACGCCGCGCATCGTGGCCAGGCTCGAGCCGCGAGTTCGGGAGATCGCGCGCGGGCTCGTCGACGCCGCGCTCGAGCGCGAGAAGGTCGACCTCCTCCCGGCCCTCGCCTCGCCGCTGCCCGTGCGCGTGATCGCCGAGCTGATCGGTGTGCCGCCCGAGGACGCAGCGCGCTTCAAGCGCTGGTCCGACGCGCTCGCGGCCAACGTGGGCAGCGGCTTCCTCGCCGCGGCCTCGCCCGCCCAGCAGGCGGCGCAGCTCGCCACGCAGCGCGAGCTGCACGCCTACTTCAAGCCCCTCGCCGAGGCGCGCCGCAGCGACCCGCGCGAGGACCTGCTCTCCGGGCTCGTCGCTGCCGAGCTCGAAGGCTCGCGCCTCTCCTTCCCGGAGCTGCTGCAGATGCTCGTGTTGCTGCTCGTCGCGGGCAACGAGACGACGACGACGCTGATCGGGAACTCGATCGTGGATCTGCTCGAGCGACCCGCGCTCTGCGCGGCCCTGCGGCGCGACCGCTCGCAGCTCATGCCCTTCGTCGAGGAGGTGCTGCGCTTCTCGTCGCCGATCCAGATGGATGCCCGGGCCGCAGCGGTGCGCGTGGAGCTCCACGGCCACGTCTTCGAACCCGGCGACATCGCGCTCGCGTGGCTCGGCTCCGCGAATCGCGACGAAGCGCACTTCGAGCAGCCGGAGCGCTTCGACCTGGCGCGGAGCGCGAATCGCCATCTCGCCTTCGGCTTCGGTCCGCACTTCTGCCTCGGCTCGAACCTGGCCCGCCTCGAAACGCGAGTCGCCCTGGACGTGCTGCTCGAGCGCACCCGCGAGATCGAGCCGGACGGCTCGGGCCCCCTGCCCCTGCACCCGAGCTTCGTGTTCCGGAGCTTCACGAGTGTGCCGGTCCGAGCGAGCGCGAGCTCGTCGGCCCGACGACCCTAACGTCGCAGGTTGTATTTCAGGATGCACCAGACCGCGCGCATGCCGTCGCGCCAGCCGATCTTCTTGCCTTCGGCGTAGGTGCGGCCGGCATAGGAGATGCCGACCTCGAAGATCCGGCAGTGGAGCCTGGCGACCTTCGCGGTGATCTCGGGCTCGAAGCCGAAGCGATCCTCCTCGAGCGTGATCTGCTGCAGGATCTCGCGGCGGAAGGCCTTGTAGCAGACCTCCATGTCGGTGAGGTTCAGGTCGGTCAGCATGTTCGAGAGCAGCGTGAGGAGCCGGTTCACGACCGAGTGCCAGAAATAGAGCACCCGGTGGCTCTCGCCGCCGGCGAAGCGCGAGCCGAAGACGACGTCCGCGCGTCCCTCGAAGATCGGCGCGAGCAGACGCGCGTAGTCGCGCGGGTCGTACTCGAGATCCGCGTCCTGCACGAGCACGACGTCCCCCGTCGCCGCCGAGAAGCCGGAGCGCAGCGCGGCGCCCTTGCCGCAGTTCCGCTCGTGGTAGATCACCTTCGAGACGCGGGGTTCGATCTTCTCCTGCAGCACCACGCGCGTTCCGTCGGTAGAGAAGTCGTCGACGATGATGATCTCGGGCCGGTCCACCGGCGCGGCGAGCACGGCCTCGACGAGCTCCTCGATCGTGTCGCATTCGTTGTAGCAGGGGATCACGACCGAGAGGCTCTGCTGCTGCACGCGGGCCATGCGGATCTGCTCCGGTCCTATTCGTCCGTCACGCAGCCTTCCGAAGCGCTCTTCACGCTGCGGACGTACTTCGCGAGCGTGCCGCGGGTGGCCTTCAGCACCGGTGGCGTCCAGGCCGCCCGTCGGCGCGCGAACTCGGCGGCCGGAACCTCGAGGTCGAGCACGTGCTTCTTCACGTCGATCGAGATGGGGTCGCCGTCGCGCACGAGCGCGATCGGACCGCCCTCCTGCGCCTCGGGGGTGACGTGGCCGATGATGAAGCCGTGCGAGCCGCCGGAGAAGCGGCCGTCGGTCAGGAGCGCCACCTTGTCGCCGAGGCCCGCGCCCATGATCGCAGAGGTGGGAGTCAGCATCTCGGGCATTCCGGGCCCGCCCTTCGGTCCCTCGTAACGGATCACGATCACGCTCCCGGAGCGGATCTCGCTTCGCTCGAGCGCGGCGAGCATGTCCTCCTCGCAGTCGAAGACCTGCGCGGGGCCGCGGAAGGAGAGCCCCTCCTTGCCCGTGATCTTCGCGACCGCACCGTCGGGTGCGAGACTCCCGCGCAGGATCTGGATGTGACCGGTCGGCTTGATCGGGTCGTTCCAGGGCCGGATCACCTGCTGCCCGGGAGCCAGCTCCGGCGCAGCGCGCAGATTCTCCGCGAGCGTGGCTCCGGTCACGGTCATGCAGTCGCCGTGGAGCACTCCCTGTCGCAGCAGGAAGCGCAGCAGCGCGGGCGTGCCACCCGCCTCGAAGAGGTCCTCCATCACGTGGCGACCGCTGGGCTTCAGGTCGGCCAGGAAGGGGATCCGATCGGAGACCTCCTGGAAGTCGTCGAGTACGAGTCTCACGCCTACCGCGCGCGCCATCGCGATCAGGTGCAGGACGGCGTTCGTGGAGCCACCGAGCACCGTCACGACCACCATCGCATTCTCGAAGGCTTCGCGCGTCATGATCGCGCTCGGGCGCAGATCGAGCTCGAGCAGCCGCCGGATCGCGGCGCCCGCGCGGCGGCACTCGGCCCTCTTCTCCGGATGCATCGCCGGCGTCGAAGAGCTGCCCGGAAGCGACATTCCGAGCGCCTCGATCGCGCAGGCCATCGTGTTCGCGGTGTACATTCCGCCGCAGGCGCCCGCTCCGGGACAGGCCCGGCGCAGGATCTCGACGCGCTCGCCTTCGTCGATGCGTCCCGCGACGTACTCGCCGTAGGACTGGAAGGCCGAGATGATGTCGAGGACCTCGCCCCTGGCGCCGCAACCGGGCTGGATCGTGCCTCCGTAGATCATGAAGGCGGGTCGGTCGAGGCGCCCCATCGCCATCAGGCAGCCGGGCATGTTCTTGTCGCAGCCGGGCAGCGAGATGTTCGCGTCGTACCATTGCGCCGCCATCAGCGTCTCGATCGAGTCGGCGATCAGATCGCGCGACTGCAGCGAGTAGCTCATGCCCTCGGTACCCATCGAGATCGCGTCGGAGACGCCGATCGTGTTGAAGCGGAAACCCACGAGCCCCGCTTCCTGCACGCCCTGCTTGACCTCCTCGGAGAGCTCGAGCAGGTGCATGTTGCAGGTGTTCCCCTCGAACCAGACGCTCGAGATCCCGACCTGGGCCTTGTGCATGTCGGCCTCGGTCATGCCGGTGCCGTAGAGCTGGGCCTGCGAAGCGCCCTGGGATTTCGGCTGCGTGATGCGAGAGCTGATGCGGTTCAGGGGACCGGACATGGGATCTCCGGAGAAGCGGCGACGTCGGGACCGCCCAGGTTAGCCCACGCGATGCGCCAAACGGTCCGCGCCGATCGGCGTGGGCCGCCGGCGCTCGAGGCCCGCAGCGGCGTAGATCGCATCGATCACCCGCATGTTCGCCACGGCGTGTGCCGCATCCGTGGGCAGGGGCTCCCCGGATTCGACCGCGCGCTTGAACGCGCGCAGCTGGGCGGTGTAGCTGGCCTCCCCGGCAACCCGCTCGCTTCGCCTTCCGGCGGCACTCCGCAGCGTGAGCCGGTGGAAGAACTGCGGCGCGATCGGGTTCAGGAGCCGCAGCTCGCCGCGCTCGCCCACGGCCCGGGCGGAGACGCCGATCAGACGCGCGGAGAGCAGCGAGGCCGTGATGCGACCCGTGACGCCTCCCGGAAAGCGCAGCTCGGCGCGCATGTAGCGATCGACTCCGGGCCGCAGCAGGCGCGCATCCGCCGAGACGACCAGCGGCTCCGCTCCAGCGAGGAAGCGCACCAGCGAGATCGGGTAGCAGCCGGCGTCCATCGTCGCGCCACCCGCGAGCGACAGGTCGTAGCGGATGTCGCGGAGCAGGGGCAGCGGGAAGCAGAGCGCCGCCTCGACGTGGCGCAGCTGGCCCAGCTCACCCGCGTCCAGGATCGCGCGCACGCGGGCCGCGAGAGCGTGGTAGCGCCAGTGGAAGGCCTCCATCAACACGCGCTTCGACTCCTCCGCTGCGCGCTGCATCTGGAGAGCCTCGTCGCCGTTGGCGGCGAGTGGCTTTTCGCACAGCACGTGCTTCCCCGCCTCGAGTGCGCGAAGGGTCCAGGCCCCGTGCAGGCCGTTCGGCAGCGGCACGTAGATCGCGTCGAGCTCCGGGTCCGCGATCAGGGCCTCGTAGCTCGGGTGCACCCGCGCGATGCCATGGCGCGCAGCGAAGCGCTGCGCTCGCAGCGCGTCTCGCGCTGCCAGCGCCGCAACCCGCACGCCCTCGAGCTCCCCGGCCGGCCGCACGAGCGCGGCCGGAGCGATGCGGGCCGCCCCCAGGATCCCGATCCGCAGCTCGCGGGCCATCCCTTCCTCCCCTACCACCTCGCGCAGTCCAGCCACAAGCGCCCCGCGACCGGCAGCTTCAGTGCAGGCAGCGATCGGCCGATGCAGCTCCGTCGGCTGCCCTGCATGCGGGGGTGGCACCTGGGAGAACCTTGGCCGCGCAATCCGCAACTGCCAACGGCGCGCTGCTGCTCCACGACGGCGAGCTGGAGGACGTCCGGCTCCTGTTGGTGGGGGCTGGCGCCGACTGCACCGAGCTGCGTTCGAGCTCGGCTCCGCCGGATCGCGGGACGCGCTTTCGCGTCGCGATCGGCACGGGACAGCGCCTCGCGTCGTCCACCCTGCCGGCGCTCGCCACCGCGGAATCGCGCATCGCGATCCTCGATCGGGACTCGAAGACGCTCCGCGCGATGCTGAAGCGGGTGGCGGTCGACTACCTCGTCTTCCGGCCCGTGCACCCGACCGCGCTGCGGCTGCTCGTGACCCGCCTGCTGTACCAGGGGCCGGAGCGCCGCCGGAGCAAGCGCTACACGGTCGGCGCGCCGATCACCTTCCGCAGCGGCCTCTGGCGTCGGCAGGCACTGCTCGCCGACCTGTCGCTGCAGGGCTGCAACCTGGTCTCGTCGCGCTCGGCGAAGTTCGGAGCAAAGGTCAAGCTGTGGCTGGGAACCGAGGTCACCGGCGCGAAGCCGCTCTGCTTGAGCGGCCAGGTGACCCGCGTGGGTCCGACCGAAGACGCGCAGGCGGGCAACGAGTCGCTCGGGATCCGCTTCGACGCGCTCGGCAAGCGCGAGCTCGCCGAGCTCCAGGCGCTCGTGGAGCGATTCCGCTCGGGGCCGGCGGCGTGGACCGGGGAGGCGCTGTCGCGCCAGAAGCTGAGCGCGTCGCGGGCCCCCGCAGAGGTCCAGCTGGAGCAGGCGGGCGAAGCCGCGCTCGCGCCCGCGAGCCCGGCCGAGGCCGCGGAAGCCGGGGGACGCGAGCTGCCGCCGGCCTTCGATCCTGGACCGGCGGTTCCGGAAGTCCGCGCGGCTTCCGACCCCGCACCGAGCGGCGCCGGAGCGACTTCCGAGCAGGCGCTCGACGGCGCGCCCGAAGCCGACGCCTCGGTCGAAACCGCGCTCTGCTCCGAGCTCGACTCCCGCGAGCGGCGCCAGGACTCCCGGCACGCGTACTCGCGGCGCGTGGTCTCCCAGGCGGACATGAAGCCCTGCGTGCTGATCGGCCGCGACCTCTCGACCGGCGGAATCCGGGTCGAGGCCACGGACCGACTCGAGCTCGGCATGAGCGTCCAGCTCGCGATCCACATCAAGGCCGGTGAAGCGCCGCTCGTGCTCTCGGCTCGCGTCGAGCGGGACGACGGCGACGAGGGCTTCGCGCTGCAGTTCTCGGGACTCTCCGGGAACCAGGAGGCCTACCTGCGGACGATGTTGGCCTCGATGCCGACGCTCTCGAGCATCGTCGGCGACGACGAGCCGATCGTGCTCTGCGAGGTCAACGCAGTCTAGGCTCGCGCCCGTCCGCCTCTTCCAGCCGCTCCGGCATCAGGATCCAGAGCAGCAGGTAGACGATCAGCCCCGGAAACGCCGCCGAGGCGATCGATACCACCACGAACAGGATCCGGACCAGCAAGGGCTCCCAGCCCAGCCACTCCGCGATGCCCCCGCAAACCCCTCCCAGCATCCGGTTCTCCACCGAGCGCTGCAGGCCGGACTTGGCCTCCGCCATGGAACCTCCTGGAATCGCCGGAACATAGCCGCCCAACGATCAGCCGAGACAGCGTTTCTGGGTTTCTGTGACGTTTTCCACACACTTTCTCGCGCGCGGCTCCGAGCGGAACGCGGTTGACAGGAAATTGACTGTTGGCCAAGCTGTGCCCGATTCTGAAAGTGACTTCCAGTCATTCCGTGGATTCCGGTGCTCCCAGGCGCGGCTCTCGAAGCCGCTCCCGGCCGCGAGGCCTTCCGGGTCCGTCGAGTTGCTTCGGAACGAGCGTCCGGCGACTTTCTTTGAGACGAGAGCGCGACTCCCGCTGCGGTCCCCCCCGCTGGTGTGCGAGCGCTGGGGGAAGGACTTGAGCCACCGTTTCGATCGAGACCAGTGGGCCGTGATCCTCGGTGGATCCAGCGGCTTCGGCCTGGCGACCGCGCGCAAGCTCGCGGCCCACGGGATGAACCTGTGCATCGTGCACCGCGACCGGCGCGGCGCGATGAGCCGCATCCAGCCCGAGTTCGACAGGCTGCGCGAGAGCGGCGTATCGCTAGTCACCACGAACACCGACGCGCTCGATCCGGAACGGCGCGCGGAGATCCTCTCGGCGCTCGCGGAGAAGATGGGCGCGGGCCGGGTCCGGGTACTGCTCCACTCGATCGCCTTCGGGAACCTCAAGCTGATCGCGCCCGAGGCGCTGCGCCAGCGCCAGACCGGCAGCGGCCTCGACGTGCGCGCCGCCCTCGCCGGAAAGCTCGGGGTCGACGCCGTCAAGCTCGCGGCCGCCGCCGACGAGCTGCTCGCGGCAGGCCACGACGAGCTCTCCGAGCTCGCCACCCCGCCCGTGTATCCCGATCGCTCCTTTCTCGACTCCGACGACTTCTCGCGCACGATCCACAGCATGGGCACGAGCCTGCTCGATTGGACGCAGGATCTGCTCGCGCGCGGTCTCTTCGGCGCCGACGCGCGCGTCTTCGGCCTCACCAGCGAAGGCAATACCGTCGCATGGAAGGGCTATGCAGCCGTCGCTGCCGCCAAGGTGGCGCTCGAGTCGGTCGCGCGCGCGATCGCCGTGGAACTCGCTCCCCACGGCATCCGCTGCAACGTGATCCAGGCCGGTGTGACCGAGACACCCGCACTCGCCGCGATTCCTGGCAGCGCCCAGCTCAAGGCGAGCGCGCGGCTGCGCAATCCCTTCGGGCGGCTCACGACTCCAGACGACGTCGCGAGCGCGATCTACCTGCTCTCGCTCGACGAGGCGGCCTGGATCAACGGCGACGTGATCCGCGTCGACGGTGGCGAGCACGTATCGGGGGTCACCCGATGACCCTGCACCTGCACGGGCTCGGCCACTTCCATCCCGAGAACGAGATCAGCAACCGTTTCCTCGAGGAGCTCGAGATCGGGACGAGCGACGAGTGGATCCTGGATCGGGTCGGCATCCGCTCGCGCCGCACCGTGTTGTCGCTCGACTACATTCGCGAGACCCGCAACCGGGACATCCGTGCGGCCGCCGAGGCCGCGCAGTACACGACCTCGCAGCTCTCCGCGCGCGCGGCGGAGGTCGCGATCGCGCGCGCCGGAATCGACCGCAGCGCGATCGGTCTCGTGCTCTCGGGCTCGAGCGCTGCCGACTCCCAGTGTCCGGCGGACGCGGCCTGGCTCGCGCGCCACCTCGGTCTCGAGGTGCCCGCCTTCGACGTGAACTCCGCGTGCACGAGCTTCCTGACCGAGCTGCACCTGCTCTCGATGCTCGACCCGAACAAGCTGCCGGATTTCGTGCTGGTCGCGGGTGTCGACGCCGTGACGCGTACCTGCGATTACGACGACCGGAGCAGCGCAGTGCTCTGGGGCGACGGTGCGACCGCGGCGGTGATCTCGACGCGCATCTCCGGCCGCGCGCGCATCCTCGGCACGCACCTCGAGGCGAGCCCGGCAGGCTGCGACAAGGTCGTGATCCCGCGCTCGGGCTACTTCCATCAGGAAGGCAAGACGGTCCAGGCCTTCGCGATCAAGAAGACGGCGCGCATGCTCGAGGAGCTGCGCGAGCGCTTCGAGATCCCGGGCAGGCGCTTCCACTTCGTCGGACATCAGGCCAACCTCCGCATGCTCGAGTCGGTCTGCCGGCGCTGTGAAATCCCCGAGGATCGCCACCACAGCAACGTCGAGTGGTTCGGGAACACCGGTGCCGCGAGCTCCGGCTCGGTGGTCTCCATGAACTGGGAGAAGTGGACGACCCAGGACGACGTCGCCGTCTGTGGCGTCGGCGGCGGACTCGCCTGGGCCCGCTATCTGATCCGATTCGGAGAGCCCGGGTGAAGTACGCGAACTTCCTCAGCGCAGCGGGCTTCGCCAAGGAGGAGCTGCTCGCGCTCGCCCACGGAACGCTGCTCGAGGATGCGCCCGAGGGCTTCGACTGCCGCCTGCCCCCGCCCCCGATGCTGATGCTGCACCGGGTGAGCGAGATCGCGCGCCAGGGCGGCCGCGGGCGCATCGTCGGCGAGCGCGACGTCTCGCAGGACGACTGGTTCTTCCAGTGCCACTTCCTCTCGGATCCCGTGCAGCCCGGCTGCCTCGGCCTCGATGCCGTCTGGCAGCTGCTCGGTCTCTACTGCATGTGGTCGGGTGGGCTCGGCGCCGGGCGTGCGCTCGGTGTCGGCGAGGTGGAGTTCAGCGGCCAGATCCGGCCGCACGACCGGCTCGTGCGCTACGAGGTCGACGTCCGCCGGATCTCCGTGCTGCCGCAGTCGGGCTCCACGATCGCGATCGGTGACGCGACGCTCAGCGTCGACGGCGAGCCGATCTACAAGGTCCAGCGCGCGAAGGTCGGACTGTTCCGCGGCATCGCATACCAGGACTACCCGAACCTCTCGGCGAACGCGCGCGGCGGAAGACTGGAGCGTTGAGGCGATGACACCGCACCCCCACCTGACCGCGCAGGAGGTCCTGGACCGCCTGCCGCAGCAGCCGCCCTTCCGCTTCGTCGATGCGATCCTCGAGATCGACGCGGAGCACGTGGAGGCGACCTATCAGTGGCGCGCGGACTCCGATTTCTACCGCGGCCACTTTCCCGGCAACCCCGTCACGCCCGGCGTGCTCTTGATCGAGTCGATGGCGCAGGCAAGCCTCGTCGCGCAGGGCATCTACCTGCTCGCAGCCGAGCAGTCGCCGGATGAGGCCCTGAAGTTCATCACCGTGTTCACGGATGCGAACGTCGAGTTCTCCGGGATGGTCCGCCCGGGCGACCGCGTGCGCATCTCGTCGAAGAAGATCTTCTATCGCCGCCGCAAGCTGCGCTGCGAGGCCCGGATGTGCCTCGAGGACGGCACCGTGGTCTGCTCCGGCGTGATCTCGGGGATGGGAGTGCCGAAGTGAGTCGGCGCGTCGTGATCAGCGGCCTCGGGGTGCTCGCGCCGAACGGCAACGGCCTGCGGGAGTTCGAGCTCGCCCTGCGCAAGGGGCGCTCGGGCCTGCGCGCGCACGAGGGCATGATCGAGAGCGGCTTCGCGTGCCGCGTCGCCGGTGTGCCCCAGGGAGTCGACGAACTCGCCTCCGCGAGCTTCGACGAGGACCTGCTGCTGGCGATGAACATGGGGCATCGCTACACCGCGCTCGCCTGTCTCGAGGCGTGGCAGGACGCGGGCCTCGCGCGTCCCGAGCGCGACGACGAGCGCGTGAACTGGGAGACCGGCGCGATCCTCGGCACCGGCATCGGCGGAATGGATACGATCGCCGAGCGCGTCGTGCCCTACGTCAACGAGAAGAAGATCCGGCGCATGGGCAGCACTGCCGTCGAGCAGGTGATGTCCTCCGGCATCTCGGCGCGCGTCTCCGGAATCCTGGCCCTCGGCAACCAGGTCACGACCAACTCCTCTGCATGCAGCACCGGGACCGAGGCGATCGCGATGGGTGCGCAGCGCATCCGCGACGGCCTCGCCGAGCGCATGCTCTGCGGCGGCGCCGAGGCCGCGAGCAAGTACATCTGGGGCGGCTTCGACGCGATGCGCGTGCTGTGCCGCGATTTCAACGACGAGCCCGAGAAGGCGTCGCGCCCGATGAGCGGGAGCGCGGGCGGTTTCGTCCCGGGCTCCGGCGCAGGCGTGCTGATGCTCGAGCGCCTCGAGAGTGCGCGCGAGCGCGGCGCGCGAATCTACGCCGAGGTACTGGGACACGCGACCAACTGCGGCGGCCATCGCCAGGGCGGCAGCATGACCGCGCCGAATCCCGAGAGCGTCGTGCGCTGCGTGCGCGGCGCGCTCGCGGACGCCGGCGTCGATGCAGCCGAGATCGATGCGATCAACGGCCACCTCACCGCGACCGGCGCCGACCCGAAGGAGGTCGCCTCCTGGTCCCAGGCGCTCGGCCGCGGTCCCGAGAGCTTCCCGCGGATCACCTCGACCAAGTCGATGATCGGACACGCGCTCGGCGCTGCAGGCGCGATCGAATCGGTTGCCTGCGTGCTGATGCTCACGGGGGGCTTCGTCCACGCCTCGCTCAACTGCGAAGACGTGCACGAGCAGATCGCGCCCTTCGAGGCGTCGATTCCGCACAGCACGAGAGAAGTCCCCGGGCTGCGCACGATCATCAAGGCCGGCTTCGGCTTCGGCGACGTCAACGCCTGCGTCGTATTCCGCAAATGGGAATAGAGTGGGAATCAACCAAGGCCCCCCACTGGCCAGAAGGAGAGCTGAGATGAGAGAGTCGGAAATCTTCGAACGGGTCGTGAAGATCCTGACCCCGCACGTGCGCAACCAGGACGCTCTGGCCAAGATCTCGAACGGCACCAACATCCTGGACGATCTCAAGGTCAACTCGGCTCGGCTGGTGGACGTCGTACTGGCATTCGAGGACGAGTTCGACATCGAGATTCCGGACGAGGACGTCGACGCGGTGAACACCGTGGGCGACTGCGTGAAGCTGATCGTCGAGAAGACGAGCTAGCGAGTCCTCGACTTGTCCGAACGGGAGGCCGCAGGGCTGTCCCTGCGTGTGCGCGCGCTGCTTCTGCTGCAACGCGAGGTGGGCCGACTGCTCGGCCCGCTCTGGATCCCGCTCGTCGTGGGAACGATGCGTTTCTGCGCCGGCTGGAGGATCGAGGGCATGGCGGCGGCGCGCGCCGAGTTTCGTCGGATCCGGCGGGAGTCCGAGGGCGGCCTGCTGATCTGCGCGAATCACCTCACGATGCTGGACTCCTTCGTGATCGCGTGGGCACTCGCGTCGCCCTGGTGGTACATGCGGAACTACGCGTCGCTCGCGTGGAACACGCCGGAGCAGACCAACTTCGCGAACACGTGGTACTCGCGCGCACTGATCTTCGTGATGAAGTGCGTGCCGGTACTGCGCGGCGGCGACCGCGGGGAGATCGGCAGGGTGCTGGCCAAGATCGGCTGGCTGCTCTCACAGGGCGAGACGGCTCTCGTGTTTCCCGAAGGCGGCAGGAGTCGGACCGGGCGCGTCGACACCTCGGCGACGACCTACGGCGTCGGGCGCCTCGTCAAACAGACCGGCTGCCGCGTGCTATGCGTCTACCTGCGCGGGGAGCATCAGCAGAGCTTCTCGACCGCAGCGGTGCGGGGCGAGCGCTTCCGGGTAGAAGCCCTGTCCCTCGAGCCCAAGACGGAGAAGACCGGCCTGCGCGGCTCGCTCGCGATCTCGCAGCAGATCCTGCGCAAGCTCGAAGAGATGGAGAAGCGCCATTTCGATGCTCGGTAACGACGTCGTGGACCTCCGGGATCCGGAAACCTGTGCCGTCCCGCGGCATCCGCGCTTCGATCGGCGCGTCTTCTCGGCGGAGGAACGCAGGCGCATCGCGCGCAGCGGAGCGCCCGAGCGGCTGCGCTGGATCCTGTGGGCGGCCAAGGAGGCCGCCTACAAGGTCGCGCGCAAGCTCGACCCGCGCACCGTCTTCTCGCCCTCCCGCTTCGTCGTGCGCGTGGACGAGACGCTGCGCGGCGAAGTCGGACTGCCGGGAGGCGCGAGCATCCCGGTGCTGATCCGGGAGGACTCCGAGTGCGTGCACGCGATCGCGTGCGACAGCCCGGACTTCGAGCAGGCGCTCCTGATCGGCATCGGCGCCCTCCCGGCGGCGCAGCCCGCGGAAGAGAGCCGGCTCGCGCGCGAGCTCGTCGCGCGCGAGCTCGCGCGCGAGCTCGGACGGCCCCTGAGCGAGCTCGCGATCGAGAAGTGCGGGCGGATTCCGTTCCTGCGCCTCGCGGGAGCCGACGCGCAGCTCGATCTCACGCTCTCCCACCACGGCCGTTTCGCGGGCTTCGCCTGCGAGGCGCCGCAGTCCGTGCGGCTGCCGAAGGAACCATCTCCGTGAGCGCGCGCCGGAAGATCCAGCGCATCGGCATCGTGAACCGCGGAGAAGCCGCGATGCGCTGCATCCGCGCGATCAAGGCGCTGCGCGCGATCGAGGGCAGCGAGCTCCGCAGCGTCGCGCTCTACACGGCCGCGGACCGCGACGCGCCCTTCGTGCGCCACGCGGATGGCGCAATCGAGCTGCCCGTTGCGAAGGGCGACGTGGCGTCCTTCCTCGACCACGACCTCCTGCTCGAGGCGCTCAAGCGCGGCGGCGCCGATGCCGTCTGGCCGGGCTGGGGCTTCGTGGCCGAAGACCCGACCTTCGTCGAGCGCTGCACGGCCGAGGGGCTGATCTTCCTCGGCCCCTCCGCCGACGCGATGCGCCGCCTCGGCGACAAGATCTCCGCCAAGCAGATCGCCGAGGCCGCGGGCGTTCCCGTCACGCCGTGGAGCGAGAGCGCCGTCGCGGACGAGAGCAGCGCCGCGAGCTGGGCCGAGAAGCTCGGCTATCCGGTCGCGATCAAGGCGTCGGCGGGCGGGGGCGGCCGCGGCATCCGCATGGTCGATCGAGCCGAGGACCTCGCCGCCGCGTTCCGCTCTGCGCGCTCCGAGGCGGCGAGCGCGTTCGGCGACGATCGGCTCTTCCTCGAGTGCAAGGTCTCCGGCGGCCGGCACATCGAGGTCCAGATCATCGCCGATCAGCACGGCCACATCGCCGCAGTGGGCATGCGCGACTGCTCGGTGCAGCGGCGCCACCAGAAGCTGCTCGAAGAGGCGCCGCCGCCGGGCCTCGACCGCGAGCTCGGTCGCGAGATCAAGCGCGCCGCGGAGCGCGTCGCGCGCGAGGTCCGCTACTCGGGTGCGGGTACCGTCGAGTTCCTCGTCTCTCCCGACCGCTTCGCGTTCCTCGAGATGAATCCGCGCCTCCAGGTCGAACACGGGATCACCGAGGAGATCACGGGCCTCGACCTCGTGCAGCTCCAGATCCGCGTCGCGCGCGGCGAGTCCCTGTCCGAGCTCGAGGTCGAGGAATCCGGCTGTGCGATCGAGGCGCGCGTCTGCGCCGAAGATCCCGACGCGGGCTTCCTGCCCTCGCCCGGCCGCATCGCGCGCTTCGAGCCCGCGCTCGGTCCGCGCGTGCGCGTCGACAGCGGCGTCACGGCCGGCAGCACGGTGCCGCCGGCCTTCGATTCGCTCGTGGCCAAGGTGATTGCGACCGGCGCCGACCGCGCCGAGGCGATCGCGCGGCTCGCCTGCGCGCTCTCCGACTTCGAGCTCGTGATCGAGGGCGGCGCGAGCAACAAGGGCTTCCTGATCGAGCTCCTCGGGACCGAGGACTACCGGCGCGGCGGCGTCGATACCGGCTGGCTCGATCGACACGTCGCCGAGCGCGACGTCTCGCGCAGGCGCCACGCCCCGCTCGCGCTGATCTCGGCGGCGATCCTCGCGTACCAGGAGACGCGCCGCGCCGCGCGCCTCAACTTCTTCGCCGATACGACCGTCGCGCTGACGCGCGTGCCGCCCTCGCGCGGCCAGCGCATCGACCTGACCCACGGCAGCGAGCAGTACGAGCTCGAGGTCTTCGCGGTGGGAGGCTGGCGCTACCGCGTACACCTCGACGGCCGCGTCTCGGAGGCGGCGCTGCGCGAGGAAGGCGCGAACGCGGCGCGCCTCGACATCGACGGCCGCAGCTACCGCGTGAGCCACGATGCGAGCGAGACCGGGCTGCGCGTGGAGGTCGAGGGCCACCCGCACCGCTTCGGGCGTCAGACGATGGGCCAGGTGCGCGCGGGCACTCCCGCGATGGTCGTCGCGATCCACGTGCAGCCGGGCGATCGCGTCGCGGCCGGCCAGACGCTGGGCGTGCTCGAAGCGATGAAGATGGAGATCGGCTTCGACGCGCCGGTCGCGGGCCTGGTCAAGGAGGTGCGCGCGCTCAAGGGCCAGCAGATCAAGGCCGGCGAAGTGCTGCTCGTGATCGAGCCGGAGAACGCGAACGGAAACGGCACGGCACTGTCGGCGCGCGTGGTGCTGCCCGAGCAGCGCGATCCGCTCGCGCCGCTCTTCACGGTCGGCGGCGACGCCGGGCTCGGCGCACCGGATCTGGCCTCCGCCGACGCGCTTCCCGCGAGCGAACGCCAGGGCGCACTGCTCGCCGTCCGCCAGGAGGTGCAGCGCGTGCTGCTGGGCTACGACGCCCACCCGGAGCGCGCCGAACGCCTCGCGCGCTTCCTCGATCAGCCGCTGCCCGAGCCGATCTCGGACGCCTTCCGGCGCGAGCTCGCCGAGGTCAGCCGCGAGCTGACTCTCTTCGCCGACGTCGAGCAGCTCTTCATCCGCGCGCCGGGCGCGTCCGTCGGCGGGGAGCTCGGCCCCTCGAACAATTCGCAGCTGCGGACCTACGTCCGACGCATCCGCGCGGGCGGCACCGGCCTGCCCGAGCAGTTCCTGGCCCTCGTGCGCAACGCGCTCTCGCACTACGGCTGGCAGTCGACGGAGCCCGACGCCGCGCTCGAGCGCGCGGTACTGCGCCTCTTCGCGTCGCAGCAGTCCCAGGCGCTGCGGGGGCGCCTCGTGCTCGCGCTGCTCGTGCGCGTGACCCGGCTCGCCGAGAGCGGCTTCTCCTTCGCCGGGGATGCCGAGCTCGAGAACGCGCTGCTGCGCATCGCCGGCATGCGCGGCCTCGTGAGCAACGCCGTCGCAGACGCCGCGGCGGACGCGAGCTACCTGCTCTTCGAACGGCCGCGCATCGAGACCCTGGCCGAGCGCACGAGCCGGATGCTCGAGCAGTGGATCCGGGCGGCCGTGATCGAGCCGAGCCAGCCGCCGGACGACGTGCTGGATCACCTGGCCGAGGCGCCGCGCGGCGTCTTCGACCGCGTCGGCAGCTGGCTCGAGGACGAGCATCCGGGCCGGCGCGCGATCGCGCTCGCGGCGCATCTCCACCGCCTCTATTCGCAGGTACCGGTCGAGCGGCGCAATCCGGCGCTCGGCCAGGACGGAGCCGTCCATCCCTACGAGCGGGTGCTGCTGCGCGACGGCCGCTGCGTGCTCGCGACGCAGCGTGCGACCGCGCAGCTCGATCCGGAGGGCGCCTGGCTCGAGACGCTGCTCGCCGAGGCCTCGACCGAGCGCGAGCTGCCCGGGGCGGGCGTCGTCGAGGTCTTCGTCCCCGTGCGCGGCCCCGACGAGGTCGAGAAGCTGCTCCCAGCGCTGAAGAGCAGCGCGGCGCGCAGCCGCGCGAACCTGCGCCTCACGCTCAACTTCGTGACGCCTTCCGGCAGCGCCAACGATCTCCACGAGAGCTTCCTGCCGGGCGACTCGGGGCTCGTGCTCGACACCCACTTCCAGAGCGTTCACCCCGAGACCGCGCTGCGCATCGACCTGCCGCGCCTGGACGGCTTCGAACTCGAGCGGCTGCCGGGCGCGGAAGGCATCTACTGCTTCTACGGCAGGAGCCGGGAGGTCGAGAGCGACGAGCGGGTCTTCGTGCTCGCGGACGTGCGCGGCCGCTCGCCCGACGGCGACCGCGACGTGACGCTCCACCTGCCCGCCTTCGAACACGCCTTCTACGAGGCCTGCCGCTGCCTGCGCGCGAACCTCTCGCAGCGCGATCCCAAGCGGCGGCTGCAGTGGAACCGCATCGTGCTCTTCGTCGGACCCGAGCTGCTGATGGATCCGCCGGTAATCCAGCTGCTCGCGCGCAAGCTCGCGCCCGCAACGCGCCATCTCGGCCTCGAGAAGGTCGTCGTGCGCATCAAGCTGCTCGATCGCGACGAACCGGATCGCCCGGCCGAGCCCCTCGAGGTGATCCTCTCCGACATCACCGGATCGAACCTCCAGATCCACACGCGCGCGCCGCACAGCAGCCCGCTCGAACCGCGCAGCGACTACGAGCGCAAGGTGGTGGAGGCCAGGCGCCGCCGCCTCGTCTACCCCTACGAGATCGTGCGCCTCTTGACCGGAGGCGGCCGCGGACCGAACGAGGAGGCGCTCGGGCGCCGCGTCGAGCTGCCGGTCGGGCGCTTCGAGGAGTACGACCTCGACCCCGCCGAGAGGGAGCACCCGGTCGCGATTTCGGTTGCGGGCAGGCCCTACGGCCAGAACCGGGCCGGCGTCGTGTTCGGCATCATCGACACGCCGACCCCGAAGGTGCCCGAGGGTTTGCGCCGCGTTCTCCTGCTCTCGGATCCGACGCGCGGCATGGGCTCGCTCGCAGAGCCCGAGTGCGACCGCGTCTGCGCCGCGCTCGACCTCGCGTTCCGGCTCAGCATTCCGGTCGAGTGGGTACCGGTCTCGAGCGGCGCGCGGATCGCGATGGACAGCGGCACCGAGAACCTCGACGCGACCGCCCGCGTCGTCCGCCGCATCGTGCAGTTCACCCAGGCCGGCGGCACGATCCACCTGATCATCCAGGGCGTCAACGTCGGTGCGCAGAGCTACTGGGATGCGCTCGCGGCGATGCTCATGCACACGCGCGGCGCGATCATCATGACGCCGCGCGCGTCGATGGTGCTGACGGGCCGCGCCGCACTCGACGCCTCGGGCTCCGTCTCGGCCGAGGACGAGGAGGCGATCGGCGGCTTCGAGCGCATCATGGGTCCGAACGGCGAGGCACAGTACTTCGCCGAGAATCTCGCCGACGCGTACCGCGTGCTCTACGAGCACTACAGCTTCAGCTACGTCGTTCCCGGCGAGACGGGCCCGCGCCGCTTCGCGACCGGCGATCCGCGCGAGCGCGAGGTCTCGGGCGTTCCCTGCCGCGACGTCGAGAGCGGCTTCGAGACGGTCGGTGAGATCTTCGACGACGCGAGCAATCCGGGCCGCAAGCGCCCCTTCTCGATGCGCGACGTGATGGCCGCGGTGATCGACGCAGACGGCGGCCAGCTCGAGCGCTGGCGCGCCTGGCAGGGCGCCGAGACCGCGATCGTCTGGGACGCGCACATCGGCGGCCACGCGGTCTGCCTGATCGGGATCGAGAGCCGCAACCTCCCGCGCGCCGGCTACCGGTCGCTCGACGGCCCCGCGAGCTGGACCGGCGGCACGCTCTTCCCGCTCTCGTCGAAGAAGACGGCGCGCGCGATCAACGCCGCCTCGGGCAATCGCCCGGTCGTCGTGCTCGCGAACCTCTCGGGCTTCGACGGCTCTCCCGAGTCGATGCGCAAGCTCCAGCTCGAGTACGGCGCCGAGATCGCTCGCGCAGTCGTGAACTTCGAGGGCCCGATCGTGTTCCTCGTGGTCTCGCGCTACCACGGCGGCGCCTACGTCGTGTTCTCCCAGGCGCTGAACCCGGGGCTGCGCGCGTCGGCGCTGGTCGGAAGCTATGCATCGGTGATCGGAGGCGGCCCCGCAGCCACCGTCGTCTTCGCTCGGGACGTCCAGGGACAGACGGCCGCGGACCCACGCGTGCTCGAGGTCGAGAAGCGCGTGCGCACGAGCGGCAGCGCCACCCCCGAGATGCGCGAGCAGCTCGACCGCATCCGCGCCGAGGTCTCGCTCGAGAAGCAGGCCGAGATCGCGGAGAGATTCGACTCGATCCACACCGTCGAGCGCGCGCTCGAGGTCGGCTCGCTTTCGAAGATCGTGGAGCCGGAGAAGATGCGCGCGTTCCTGATCGAGGAGCTCGAGCGGGAACGCTGAGAGAGCGCGCCCGGTCTCACCTCCCCCGCGCGTCCCGATCCGCCCTCGCGTCGACCCGGCGCAGCGCCCCCTCGATCGCCTTGTAGATCCCGAAGCGCAGCGGCTCCGGCGGCAGCCGCCAGCCGCGCCGCGACCAGAGCGCGGCGCCGGGCCCTTCGCGTCCGCCGATCAGGTCGGCCAGCATCTCACCCGCATAGCTCGCGAGCGGAATGCCGTGACCGGCCCAGGCGAGCGCGTGCAGCACGTTCCCGTGGCGGCCGCCGCGGCCGACGCGCGGCAGGAAATCGAGCGCGAGGAAGATCGGCCCGCCCCAGTGCTCGCGGATCGCGAGGTCGCCGAGCTCCGGAAAACGCGCGCGGAACACGGCCTCGAGACGCGCGGAGGTGCGCGCGTCGACGTCGGCGAGGCGGCTCCGTCCGAAGCCCGCGCGCACGAACTTGGCGCCCCCGAGGATGCGCCCGTCCGCGGTCCAGCGGTAGCTCTCGAGCTCCTCGTGCGCGGTGTAGAGACCCTCGCGACCGCTCCAGCCCAGGCGCGCGCGCTGCGCGTCGCTGAGCGGCTCGCTGCGGAAGAGCTGCACCTGGAGGCGCAGTCCGGCGCGGCGCAGGCGGCCGAGCTCGGGCGTGTAGGCATTCGTCGCGAGCACGGCGAAGCGCGCTCGCACGCGACCGCCCGGCGTGCGCACGAGCACCCGCTCGGCGTCCTCGAGCGCGAGCACCGGCGTCTGCTCGAAGAGCTCCGCTCCTGCGGCGAGCGCCGCGCGGCGCAGGCCGAGCAGATAGCGGCCGGGATCGAGCACGCCGCCCAGCGGCTCGAACCAGCCGAGGGTCGCGAAGCGCGGAATCGCGCGCGCGTCGAGCGCCGCGGCGTCGAGCAGCTCCCCGCACACGCCGAGATCCTGCGCGGCGCGCGCCGCGCGCTCGAGACGCGCGTGCTGGCGCCGGTGCACGGCCGTCACGACGGTTCCGACCGGCTCGTAGTCGCAGTCGATCGAGTGCTCGCGGATCCGCTCTTCGACGCAGTGGATCCCGCGCTGCACGAGCCCGAGCAGCAGCTTCGCGCGCTCCCTGCCCTGGAGCCGGAGCAGGCTCGGCAGGTCCTTGCCGATCGCGGAGGTGAGGTGTCCCGCGTTGCGCCCGCTCGCTCCGAAGCCGGCGTAGCGCGCCTCGAGCAGCGCGACGCTGAGCCCGTCGCGGCGCAGCGCGAGCGCGGACGAGAGACCGGTGAGGCCCGCTCCGATCACCGCGACGTCGACCTCGCGCTCGCCTTGCAGCGGGCGCTGCAGGGCCGGCGGCGCGAGCCAGGGAGAGGCCATCCGATCTGGATAGCGCGGCTCGCCGCCAGGCGTCCGCAGGCCGCGTCTCCGAGCTCCGCAGCGGCGCGCGCCTCGGCGGAGCGATCCGGGGCACTTGACAGCCCCGCGACGGTGAAAAAAACAAGGGTAGTTCGGGGGTCCGCAACGGTGCGAGCCGGGCGCGCCCCGCGAGGAACCAGGAGGATCAGCGAGATGGCGCAATACAGCCTGTACCGACCCGGAGCCGCGGCAGGCTTCGGATCGCTCTTCGAAGACCTGCGCCGGGACATGGATGCCCTGCTCGGTCGTTATGGGTCGGACCCTTCCGGCGCAAACGGTTGGCGCGGGGTGTTCCCCGCCGTGAACCTGTACGAGGCCGACGACGCCTTCGTGCTCACCGCAGAGCTTCCGGGGGTGGGTCCGGACGACATCCAGGTGCAGCTCGAGGGCTCGACCGTGACCTTGCAGGGCGAGCGCAAGATCGAGTACCCGCCCAAGGGGAGCGCGAGTCTGCATCGCAGGGAGCGGCAGGCAGGGGCGTTCCGGCGCGCCTTCGAGCTTCCCGCGGAGATCGACGCGGACAAGGTCGAGGCGGTGCACCGGCACGGCGTGCTGATGCTGCGCCTGCCGAAGACCCCCCGCTACCAGCCGCGGCGGATCTCGGTGCGCGGGAGCTAGGCCCGGATGGCACGGGAAAACGACGCAAAGCCGATCAAAGGAGGAGCCGAGATGGCCAACCAGACCGAGTCGCAGGAGCTGCAGCCGCGCCAGAAGCAGGAGCTGCAGCCCGAGGGAACACGTCCGGGTGTCGTCTTCCGCCCCGACATCGACATCCTCGAGCGCGCCGACGGGTTCTCGATCTACGCGGACCTTCCCGGTGTCGACGAGAGCAACGTGAGCGTCCGGCTCGAGAAGGGCGTCCTCACGCTCGATGCGCAGCTCTCTGCGCTGCCGGATCCGAGCTGGAGTCCGCTGCATGCCGAGTACCGCTTCGGTGCCTATCACCGTGAGTTCCGCATCTCCGAGGACATCGACTCCGACCGCGTGAGCGCGAAGATGCGCAACGGCGTACTCGAGCTGCAGCTGCCGAAGACCGCGCACAAGACGCCGCGCACGATCGCGGTCCAGGCGGGCTAGCCGGGCCCTGCGCGCGCGCCCGGCGCCGCCGGGGCTCGAGGGCGGGCTCCGGCGGCCCAGGCACGCGCCGTCGTGACCCCACTCACACATCCCTCGCGTCGAACGTCCGAGTTTCCCCAGGCGCGCCCGCTGCGCGCCGGAGGGGTGTCGATGCAGGGTCTGTACTTCTGGCCGGAGAGCCCGGCGCTCTCGATCGCGGCGCTCTGGGGCCTATCGGTGCTCGTCCTGTGGGCTGCGCGTGAACCGATGCTCCAGCTCCTGCGCGGCCTGACCCGCAATCTCGAGAGCGGCTTCAAGGCGATGGCGGGCTGGTGCGAGAGCACGGCGCGCGGAGTCCAGGAGCGCAGCCGCGCGGCGCTCGATGCGGCGAGCGAGCTCGAGCTCCAGGGGCGCATCTCGCGCGAGTTCCAGCGCATCGACGCGAGCTTCTCCGAGAAGCTGGGTCGATATGCCGAGCTGCACCGCAAGCTCGACGACCTCGTGCAGAAGCTCGATGCCGACTACGACCAGTGCGGCAGCTCGCCACCGCAGGTTCCGGGCTGGGCGGCTGCGGTCGAGGCCGTATCCGCGATCCCCGCCAACTCGGACCCGAGCGTGCACAAGGTGCTCGAAGGCATCCGCGAATCGCTCGAGGACGCCGGCAAGCGGGCGCTCCACGAGTTCCGGGAGGATTCCAGCAAGCGCCACAAGATCCTCGGCCGGATGCGGCCGGACTGGAGGGGGGTGAAGGCCCTCTGCGCGCGCATGGTCGATGCGATCGGCAAGGCGCTGCAGACGAGCCGGAAGCTCGAGCGCTACGTGGACGAGTACGAGAAGATCGTGAAGGGCCGCGAGGCCGCGGCGCACGCGACGAGCTACTCGGCCGGGAAGCCCTTCCTGATCTCGCTGCTCGTGATCGGCATCGCGCTCGGCGGCGCCTTCATCAACTTCCAGCTGATCGCGCTGCCGATGTCCGAGCTCGTGCCGGCCGGCGCGCGCCTCGGCGGCGTCCCGGTCTCGACCGTCTCGGCGCTGGTCCTGGTGCTGATGGAGACGGCGGTCGGGATCTTCCTGATGGACATGCTCGGGATCACCGACCTGTTCCCGAAGCTCGCCTCGATCGCGCCGTCCCGGCGGCGGCTGATCCTCGGCGTCTCGCTGATGGGGCTCTTCTTCCTCTCGGGTGTCGAGGCCTCGCTCGCGGTGCTGCGCGAGCAGATCGTCGCAGCGAACGCCGCGCTCGAGCTCGCGCTCGGCGGCCAGGCCGCCGCGGCAGTCGCAATGCCGGTCGACTCGAAGATCCCCGTGATCGGCCAGGCCGCGCTCGGGTTCGTGCTGCCGTGGATCCTCGCGATGGTCGCGATCCCGCTCGAGATGCTGCTCGACAGCGGGCGGCACGTCGTCTCGGCCGCGACTGTCCTGCTGCTCCAGGCGCTCGGCAACCTCGTGCGCTTCCTGGGCGGCGCGCTCACGTCGGTCAACTCCGCGCTGCCCTCGATCTACGACGTCTACGTCGCGATCCCGCTGCGCATCGAGCGGCTCGTCCGCGGCCGCGAGGAGCCGATCGCGACGGGCAGCCGGCCGCGCCGCGCGACCTCGGCGGGGGTGGCGTGATGCTCCGCGCGGCGTCGCTCCTCGGCTTCTTCTCCGGCGTCCTGCTGCTCGCCTCCTGCACGAGCGAGGCGCGCTACGACCAGGCGATCGGGGTGCTGATCGACGTCTCGGGAACCTACGCGGATCAGAAGGGCGAGACCGTGCAGCTGATCAAGCGCGACATCCTGCCGCACATGATCCCGGGCGACACGCTGCTCGTGATCCGGATCGACAGCGAGAGCTACGAGCGCAGCAACGTCGAGGCCCTGCTCACGCTCGATGCACGTCCCTCGCTCGCGAACGCGCAGAAGCTCGCGCTCGCGGAGAGGCTCGACGCCTTCGTGCAGCGCCGCGAGAGCGCGAGCCACACCGACATCCCGGGCGCGATCATGCTCGCATCCGAATACCTGCGCGAGATCGGCGCGGGCAGCTCGGCGCTCGTGCTCTTCAGCGACATGCAGGAGGACCTGCCGAAGGGCGCGCGCCGCGCGCTCGCGGCGGACGAGCTGCGCGACACGCACGTCGTCGCGATGAACGTGAAGCGCCTGCAGCGCGACACGAGGGACCCCGAGGCCTTCCGGCGCCGCCTCGCGAGCTGGGAACAGCGCCTCAAGCAGGCGGGCGCACTCGACTGGCGCAGCTTCATGGACGCCGAGAAGCTTCCGGAGTTCCTGGCGCGGATCCGGGCCTGAGGCGCGCGCACGCACTCGGGCACCCGCTCCGCGCTCGGGCGCCCGCTCCGGGGCGCACCGGGCGGGGCCCGCGACGCGTGCGAGAATCGCGCCGCGATGTGGGAAGCGCGCGAGGAGGCGTCCAGCTCCGGGCGGGTGCTGCGGATCGAGCTGTCGCGCTCCGGCTCGCGGCTCCGGCATGCGGACGTGATCGAGCTCTGGCAGCGCGACGGCGGGTTCCGGGACTTTTTCCTCGGGCTGCTCCGGGACGCACCCCACGAGGCCTACTTCTGGGAGACGCCCCCGGTCCGCCGCGCGACGCTCGGACAGCCCTTCGAGTTCGCACTGATCGAGAGCCCCGAGCTCGCGCGCGTGAGGGCCGAGCCCGAGGTCTTCCGCGCCCGCTTCGAGTCGGGCGATCCCGAGCAGCCGGTCCTGCGCTTCCCGAATCTCGGCGGAGACGCGCTGCTCGTCGTTCCGCGGCCGCTCGCTGCGGCGGCGAGCTATGCGCACCTCGCGGCCTTCGTGCGGGGCGCCCCGCCGGCGCAGGTGCACGCGCTCTGGCAGACGGCCGCCGCGGCGCTGCAGGAGCAGATCGGCGCGCGTCCGACCTGGCTCAGCAGCGCCGGGCTCGGGGTGTACTGGCTGCACCTGCGACTCGATTCGCGGCCCAAGTACTACCGCTGCGCGCGCTACACGACGGCCGCGTGAACGCGGCGGCCGGCCCTGCGCGGGCCGACCGCTTCAGCCGCGCGGCACCTCGAAGAGCACCGGAAGCGCCTCCGGTCCCCGGAAGGCATGGCCGGTGATCCTCGGCGCCGGCTGGCCCGGATCGAGGCGCAGGCCCGGGAGGCGGTCCAGGATCGCTCCGAGGCCGACGCGCAGCTCGAGCCGCGCGAGGTGCATGCCGAGACACAGATGCCGGCCCCAGCCGAAGGAGAGGTGCTGTTTCGGCTCGCGCCCGAGCACCCATTCGTCGGCGTCGCTTCCGTGCGCCGCGGCGTCCCGGTTCGACGATCCCACCAGCACCGACACACGCTCGCCGCGCGAGACCGGGCAGCCCGCGAGCTCGGTATCGCGCGCGGCGATGCGACTCACCATAGTGACCGAGGTCTCCCAGCGCAGCGTCTCCTCGATCGCGCGCGGCAGGAGGTCGCGATCTGCGCGCACGCGCGCGAAATCGTCCGGATGCTCGAGCAGCGCGAGCAGGCAGTTGCCCATCGCGCGGTACGTGGTCTCGGCGCCGGCGGGCATCAACAGCCGCAGGAACCCGTAGACGTGCTCGTCGTCGAGGCGCTCGCCGCCGATCTCGGCGTTGACGATGTCGCTGATCAGGTCGTCGCGCGGGATCCTCTTGCGGTCTTCGACGATGGGCGTGAGGTAGTCGCGCATCGCTCTCGAGGCGATCACCCCGCGCTCGGGATGCAGCGGGCCCATGTTGATGTCCTCGGCCCAGGCGTGGAACTTCGCGTGGTCGCCGATCGGAACGCCGATGATCCCGGCGATGATCCGCACCGGGTACTGGCTCGTGATGTCGCGCACGAGGTCCGCTCGGCCTAGCGGCGCGATGCGGTCGATCAGCTCGTGGATCGTGGGGCGGATCAGGTCCTCGTCCCAGTGCGCGAGGCGCGAGGCGCGGAAGGCGTGGGAGACGAGGTTCCGGTACTGCGTGTGTTCAGCGCCGTCCTTGGCGAGCAGCACCGTGCCCATGTAGGGGCCCATCGTCTCCTGGTTGATGCTGGAGGAGAAGCTCTCGGGGTCGCTCAGCGCTGCGAGCGACGCCGCGTGGGTCCGGGTGGTGACGGAGGGAGCCCCGAAGGCCTCCCCGTGCTCCACCGGACAGCGGGCCCGGCGCTCGGCCCACTCGGGATAGGGGTCGACCTGCGGATCGCGGGGGATCGAGGGCGCGGCGCCTGCGGGCTTCATCGGACCTCCTCGAGAATGCGCAGGCTACCAGAGCCCGGCCCCCTCCCGGTCGCCGCGGGAGCACGGGACGCTCGAAGCCCAAACATCTTGCGCGGCCCGATGCTGCGGGCCATCTTCGGCCGCGGTGCGGGGACCGGGTCGCAGGTGATCAGCATCGCCTTGTCCACGGCGATCGGCGCCGGGCGCGAAGTCGTCTGGCGCGCCCTGACGCAGCCCTCCGAGCTGATCCGCTGGGACGAGCGCATCCTCGAGAGCCTCGGGCCGATCGAGGACTATCTCTCGATCGGCAGCTGCGCGCGCTGGCGCTACCAGCTGGGTGGCGTGCCCGTGATCCTGGAGGAGCGCCCCACGCTCGTCGCGGAGCCGGAGCGCTTCGATCTCGACATCGACCTCGGCCTGTTCCAGTTCTCGATCTTCTACGGCCTCGGCCGCGAAGAAGCGGACCGCACGAAGCTCCTGATCAAGCTCGCGACCCAGAACTCCGTGTCCGTGGTAGGCGGAGCGCTGGACCGTTTCGACGTGAGGCGCGCGGCGGCCGAGTTCATCGACGTGCGCCTGCGCGCGCTGCAGAAATGGTGCGAGAACCACCCCGGTACTGCCGCGGGATGACGCCGCCGCGGCCGCAGCTCCGCTGCCGCGCGCAGACCGCTCCCGCGCCCGTGTGATCGCGGTCTACGGTGCCGGCTCCGTGGGCCTCGTGCTCGGGGCGCGGCTCGCGGGCGCGGGTCACGAGATCCTCTTCATCACGCGCAGCGAGGAGCAGGCCGCGCGGATCCGCGCCGATGGCGTGCAGCTGGAGGACGTACTCGGCGCGGCGAGCGCGCGCGGGCTCGCGGATGCCGTCGCCGGCCCCGAGGCGGCGGCCGCGCGTCTCGGCGCGGGCGACCCGGTCCTCTTCTGCATGCGCGGGAACGACGCCGGGGCCGCCGCGCGCGCGTTGGCGGCGCGGCTGCCCGGGGCGCTTCCGGTCTGCCTGCTGAACGACGTCCAGCACGAAGCGATGCTCGCACCCCTCTTTCCTCGCGCGATCGGCGGCGCGCTGCGCCTCACCTGCACGCGCCGCGATGCCCGCTCCTGCGCCGCCGCGGGGAGGGGTCGGATCGTGCTCGGCGATCACCCGCACGGCGTCTCCGCCGCCACCCGGGCGCTCGGCCGCGCCTTCCGCGACGCGGGCTTCGACGTCGGCCTCTCCGAGCACATCGGCGACGACAAGTGGCTCAAGCTCTGCGTCAACCTGATGAGCGCGCCCAACGCGCTCGTGCGGCGGCCGGACCACACCACGGGCGCTTTCGTCGAGCTCAAGGCCCGGCTGCTCGAAGAGGCGCGCGAGGCGCTGCGCGCATCGGGAATCCGCGCGGCCTCCTGCGATGGACGGGACCGCTCGCTCGACGACGAAATCCGCTGGCAGCGCGAATCGCTCGCGGCGGGCCAGAGCGCGCGGACGCTTCCGATCTACAACCAGGTCTGGACCGCGCTCGCGCGCGGCGGACCGCTCGAAGCCGACGGTTACCACGAGCGCATCCTCGCGCTCTGCGCGGCCCGGGGCCTGCGGGCGCCCGTCAACCGGCGCGTGCTCGACGCGCTGCGCAGAGCCGCGGCCGAGAGCCGCGGCCCCGAGTGCTGCTCCGCGGCCGAGCTGCTCGGATGAGCTAGGCAGCCCCTGCGGCGACCTCCGCGACGCTCTCGCTCACGATCGCGAGCAGCTCCGCGAGATCGGCGTCGGGGATGTTGAGGCTCGGCGTGACGTAGACGACGTTGCCGAGGGGGCGCAGATACGCGCCCCGCGCGCGGGCGCGCTCGTACACGCGCCAGCCCGCGCCCGCGAGGTAGCCGTCGGGCCCCGCGAGATCGAGTGCGCCGATCATGCCGAGCGAGCGAGCGCGGCTCACGCCGGGAAGCCGACCGAGCTCTGCGAAGCACTCGGCGATGCGCGCGGCCTTCGGGCGCGCGAGCTCGAGGATCTTCTCCTGCTCGAAGATCCGCAGCACCTCGCGCGCGACCGCGGCTCCGAGCGGGTTCCCGCAGAAGGTGTGACCGTAGTAGAAGGCCCGCTCGGGGCTGCCGAGGAAGCCCTCGAAGAGACGCGTGCCGACCAGCGTCGCCGACATCGGCAGCATTCCGCCCGTGAAGCCCTTGGCCAGGCAGAGCAGATCCGGCGAGACGCCCGCGTGCTCGGCAGCCCACATCGGACCGGTGCGCCCGTAGCCGCTGAAGACCTCGTCGAAGACGAGGAACACGGCGTATTCGTCGCACAGCCGGCGCGCGAGGCGCAGGTACTCGGGATCGTAGAAGTACATGCCCGCGGCGCCCTGCACGACCGGCTCGAGCACGAGCGCGGCGAGACGCTCTCCCTGCTCGCGGAAACAGCGCGTGAGCCGCTCGAAGCACTGCTCGGCCGCTGCGCCGGGCTCGCGCGGCGGCGGAAGATGAACGACCGGCGCGAGCACCGGGGCAAAGGGCCGTCGGAAGAGTTCCACTCCGCCGAGCGCGGTCGCGCCGAGGGTCTCGCCGTGGAACGCGCCCTCGAGGGCAGCGAGACGGTTGCGCTCGCGCGCGCCGTTCTGGGCCCAGTACTGGAGGCACAGCTTCATCGCGATCTCGACGGCGGTGGATCCATCGTCGCCGAAGAAGACGTGCTCGAGCCCCGGCGGCGCCACGCGACACAGCTCTTCCGCGAGCAGCGCCGCCGGCTCGTGGGCGATGCCCGCGAGCGCCGCATGGCACAGCGTCTCGCTCTGGCGCGCGAGCGCGCGCACGAGACGCGGGTGTCCGTGGCCGAGCAGCGAGCTCCACCACGACGCGTTCCCGTCGAGGTAGCTGCGCCCGTCGGCATCCCTGAGCCGGGAGCCCTGCGCTTCGACGACGACGAGCGGATCCACCTCCGCGCGGTAGCGACCCATCTCGGTGTAGGGATGCCAGACGCGGCGCTTATCGATCGCGACGATCTCTTCGCGCGACGCCCGCGCAGGCCCGGCGCCGTCGCGGCGCGCGCCCGGATCGCCGCGACTCACTCGCGGGTCTCTGCTTCGAGCGGCGCCTCGAGCGGAAGCTCGAGCACGAAGCAGGCGCCGCCGCCGGGAGCGTCCTGGTACTGGATGCGACCGCCGTGGCGCTCGAGGATGCCGTGCGAGATCGAGAGGCCGAGGCCGGTGCCGACGCCCACCGGCTTGGTCGTGAAGAAGGGATCGAAGATCCGGCTGCGCACGGCCTGCGGGATTCCCGGGCCGTCGTCCTGGAACTCGAGCCTCACCCCGCGCGGCACGGGGCGCGTGCGGATCCGGATCCTGCCCTTGCGCCGCGCCGCGTCGAGAGCGTCGCAGGAGTTCATCAGCAGATTCAGGAAGACCTGGTTGAGCTGACCCGGATAGCAGCGCACGCGCGGCAGGTTGCCGAAGTCGCGCTCGATCTCGACGTTGTTCTTGAAGCGCGGCTCCATCAGCGCCAACGTGCGATCGATCTCCTCGTTCAGGTCCGCATCCTGGCGCTGCGCCTGGTCCATGCGCGAGAAGGTGCGCAGGTCCTGCACGATCTTCTTGACGCGCTCGGTTCCCTCGCGGCTGCGGGCGAGCAGCTTCCCGATCACCTCCTCGGTGTCCTTCGTGTCCGCGCCGGTCTTCTGCGCCGCGACGAGCTTCTTCATGTACTCGTCGAGCAGCTGGAGGTTGGCATGCACGAAGCCGATCGGGTTGTTGAGCTCGTGTGCGACGCCGGCCACGAGCTGGCCCAGCGATTTCATCTTCTCGGATTGAACGAGCTGAGTCTGCGCCTCGCGCAATTCCTGGGTGCGCTCGTCGACGCGCGCTTCGAGCGTCTGGTTGAGCTTCGCGATCTGGTCGAAGGCCTTTGCGTTCTCGATCGCGATCGAGCTCTGGTTCGCGAGCGTGCGCAGCAGCGTGCGATCCTCGGCCACGAGCCGATCGCCCGAGAGCTTGCGCCCGACCGCGATGCAGCCGAGCAGGTCGACGCCGTAGAGGATCGGGACGAGCAGCTCTACCTCGAGACTGTCGAAGACGTCCCAGCAGGCCTCTCGGGCCTCGAGCTCGGGCTCGTCGTCGAAGTCCGGGCGCGCGAGGTTCTCCCGCCGCATCCAGAGCTGGCGCCAGATCGGATGGGAGCTCGCGATCTCGAAGCTCTTGTCGGACTCCTCCCAGTCGCCGCGCCACGCCATCGGCTTGAGCGCCTTGCGGTCGTCGTCGACGAGAAAGACCATCGCGCGCTCGACGCCCATCGTGTCGGTCAGCGCGATCAGGATCCGGTCCGCGATCTCGTCGAGCGAGAGCATCGAGACCATCGCCTCGGAGATCTCGCGAACGGCCGTGCGGTAGTTGGTGAAGTCGCGATCGAAGAAGCGATCGACGAGGGTCTGCAGCCGGCTGCGGAGCGGGTTGAAGAGCAGGATCGCGAAGAACAGGAACACGACCTGTAGCCAGCGCAGGTTCGCCCCCGCGCGCCAGACGAGCGTGTCGGTGAAGGTGATCGCGAAGGCGAAGAGTCCCGTGATCGCGAGCGTCGACGCGCCGTAGGCCGCCGATGACTTCGCGAGCGCACGGATTCCGAAGAGCTCGCGGCGCACGATTCCGTAGGCGACCGCGACCGGGAAGATCACGGTGAAGACCATCATCGCGTAGTACGGAAATGGGCGGCGCAGCAGCCATTCGAGCGCGAGCGCGCTCAACATCGGGACGAAGGAGAGCAGCGCGCCTGCCACGAGCAGGTTTGCGCGCTCGCGGATCGCGCCTTCGGGGTGGCGCTGGCGCTCGACCGCCGCGATCGCGAGCGAGAGCGAGACGAGGATCAGGATGCCGCCCAGGGCGAGGTGGTTCGCGAGCCCGACCGGAAGGCCGAGCTGCTCCTCGAAGAGACACAGCGCCGAGAGCGCACCCGCGAGCGCGTAGGGCACGAGCTGGATGCGCCGGTTCCGCAGGATCCAGCTCGGCTCGATCGGGTGCGTCGTGAAGAGGTGGAAGGTCGTCGCGCCGATGAAGGGTGCGTTCGCGCTGAAGACCGTCCAGCCCCAGGGCATCAGGTCCGTGTTCACCGTCGCGGTCAGCTGGACCGCCATGCTGCAGCTGAACAACAGGAAGGCCCAGGAAGAGGTCCGATCGCGCCTGAGCCACCAGACTCCGCCGCCGATCGTGGTGTACACGAGTGCGACGATCAACATGACCGCGTGCAGGGAGATCCGGCCGGGCGTCAGCGCCCAGCCCACCGGCTCCGGCGCGAGCGCGAGCTCCAGGCGCTCTCCGCTCCGCTTCTCGATCGAGTAGGTGTTCGGCTCCCCGGCTCGCAGCCGGTGCACCTTGTGCGCGTCGCGCACGAGCGCCCGGCCGTCGATCGCGAGCACGAAGTCGCCGACCTCGAGTCCCGCAGCCGCCGCCGCGGGGGTGACGGCCTCGACCACGCCCCGATCGCCGAGGCGGGCGTCGCAGAAGGGGAAGTACATCCGCTCGTCGGGCGTCCGGAGGCCCGAGAGCGAGAGGAACATCGCGAGCACCGCCCAGGCGAGAGCGATGCCGGCGGTATAGCGGCGCAGTGCGATGGTGGGCGTGGGGCCCATGGACTCCCCGGCACCCGCCGCAGACTAGCCCTGTGGCCTGGCTCGCGCCGCGAGGTCCGGGCGGGCGGATCTCATCGGGCCCGGCGCGCAGCCTCCCGCGCGCAGCTGCGGGGCCGCCGAGCCGCGGCTCGGCTCAGCGCGGGTGCGAGCTCGAGGAAGCCGCGCCGGGCGGCGAGGCGGGAGTGCGCGCGATCTGCACGCCGGGAGAGAGCAGCAGCAACCAGGCCGCGAGGCACGCGAAGCCACAGAGGCTCGTGAGATCGAAGCGAGTGGCCATCGGGTGCGCTCTCCCAGCCTGTCGATCGGCAGGGAGCAGGTCGACTTGAGTCGGCGGGAGCGCGCGGGCAGGAAGCCGGCAGCAATCCGCTCTAGGCCGGCGCCGCGGCGGCAGCTGGCCGGTAGCGGATCAGCACCCGGCTTCCGTCGTGGAAGCCGCGGCGCATCCGCTCGCGCCAATCGCCGATCTCGGCGGGGTACTTGCGTTCGTAGGCCGAGAGCAGCCGCTCGAGCAGCGCGGCGTCCCGCGAGAGCTCGGCTCTCGCGTCGAAGTGCGGGCCCTTGCGGAAGTCGTCGTTCTCGCCGAACAGCCCCTTCACGCGCCCGAAGTCGCCGACCCAGATGCGCGCGCGGTCGAGCCCGCGCGCGAGGCTGCGGGCCTTCCAGCGATCCGCGCCGGTGATGATCACCGCGCTGTTCTCGATCCAGTCGTACCAGACTTCGCCGTGACAGCGGCTCTCGGCACCGTCGCCGCGCAGCGGCGAGACGTAGACGTAGGGGCTCGACGCGAGCGCGTCGAGCAGTACAGGGGCGAGCGCAGGAACTCCATCGGCGGCCGCTCCCGCCACTCGCGGCAGCCACGCGCTCGCGAGCGCCGCGCCGCAGGCGAGGCCGAGCGAGCCCGAGAGCAGGCTGCGCCGGCTCAGCGCGCGGTCGGGCGATATCGGCTTCGCGTGGCGCACCTGTGCTAGATCCCCGATCCCTTCTCTTCCTCGCCCACGTGGATACCGCACTCCCGCGTCTCGGGATGCTCCCACCACCAGCGCCCCGCGCGCTCGTCCTCTCCGGGCGCGACCGCGCGCGAGCAGGGATCGCAACCCACCGACGGATAGCCCTCCGCGTGGAGCCGGTTCACGGGCACGTTGCGTCCGCGCACATAGCTCCAGACGCGCTCGCTGCTCCAGTCGGCGAGCGGGTTGAGCTTGAGCATACCGCCGTGTTTCTCGTCGAGCTGGAGCTTGAGAGTGTCGTTGCGGGTGACGTTCTGATCCCGCCGGAGGCCGGTGATCCACGCGTCGAGACCCGCGAGATGGCGCTCGAGCGGCTCGACCTTGCGGATCCGGCAGCAGAGTTGGCGCGCGTCGACCGACTCGTAGAACAGATTCACGCCCCGGCTCGAGACCATCGCCTGCACGTCTTCCGCGCGCGGGAAGATCACTTCGATGCGCTTGTCGTAGCGCTCGCGCACGCGGTCGATCAGGTCGTAGGTCGCCTGGGGCAGGCGACCGGTGTCGATCACGAAGACGCGCGACGCCGGCTCGATGCGGTGCATCATGTCGAGCAGCACGAGACCCTCCGGCGCGCCGAAGGAGCACGAGAGCGAGACTTTCTGACCGAAACTCTTGAGTGCCCAGCCAAGAATTTCCTGGGGGCTCAGGGACTCCGCCTGCCCGGAGGCCAGGAAGTCGAGAACTTCCTGCGGATAAAAGCGTTTTTCCACGGTCATCGAGCGCCTTCCGGTCCGCCTCGGCGCCCAGACTAACCGAGTTCCAGGCCGTCTGACAACAAATCCACGGCGGTCAACTGGGTTTCTTGGCTCCGCCGCGTCGCGCCGGGCGCGCCGCCCCGATCTCGGCCTCGACCGCGCTCACCTTCGCTTCCATCCGGACCTCGCGGTCGCGGCGCTCGTCCACCTTGATCACGCTCGAGACGCGCTGCGCGCCGGTCTCGAAGACCGCCTCCTGCATCCGCAGGATCAGCTCGAAGATCTCGGGCAGCGGTCCCTCGAGCGTGGTGAACATCGGGTCGAGGCGGTAGCGCACGCGGTCCTGCCCCTCGACCACGCGCAGGGCTGCGGCGACGTGGCGCGAGACGCTGGTGCCCGCTCCGAGCGGCGCGATGCTGACGGCGACGATGGCCATGCGTGTTCCTCGAGCGGGTGGGGGAGTCGATCGGGAGCGCCCCGGGCGCAGCGAGGCGCCCGGAGCGAGGCGCCGGACTGCCGCCGGATCGCGCACGCGCGAGGCGAGGGTCGCGATCGACTCCCCGAGCACCGGATGCAGCCGCCCCGGAGCCAGCTCGGCCAGCGGCTCGAGCGCGAAGGCGCGCTCGCCGAGGCGCGGGTGCGGGACGCGGAGCTCGGGCTCGTCGATCACGCGATCGCCGTAGAGCAGCAGATCGAGATCGAGCGTGCGCGCGGCATCGCGCGTGGCGCCTCGCACGCGGCCGGCCTCGCGCTCGATCGAGAGCAGCAGCTCGAGGAGCGCGCGCGGCGCGAGCTCCGTGCGCAGCTGAGCGACCGCATTGAGATAGGCGCCCTGCGGCGGGCCGCCGACCGGCTGCGTCTCGTAGACCGCCGAGAGCGCGGTCACGCGGCAGCCCGGCGCGCGCGCGAGCGCGGCGACGGCGCCCGCGAGCTGCCGCTCGCGGTCCCCGAGATTGGACCCGAGTCCGATGTAGGCGTCGGCCACGAGCGGCGAGGGTACAGCTACACTGCGCGGCGTGGCGCCGTCCTCCACCGGAAGGCCCGCCGGCGCCGGCTCCGACCTCCCGCCGGCCCTGCGCGGCGAGATCCCCGGGCCCCGCTCCCGCGCACTCGCCGCGCGGCTCGCGCGGGTCGAATCACGCAACGTCACCTGTGTCGTACCGTCGCTGCCGATCTTCTGGGAGCGCGCGCGGGGAGCGAACGTCTGGGACGCAGACGGAAATCGTTATGTGGACCTCGGCGGAGGCTTCGGCGTGGCGAACGTCGGCCATGCCCACCCGCGCGTCGTGGCCGCGCTCGCGGAGCAGTGCGAGCGCCTGCTCCATGCGATGGGCGACCTCCAGCCCGCGGCCACCAAGGTGCTCCTGCTCGAGGCGCTCGCCGCGCTGTTCCCGGGTGGAGGCCCCGTGCGCGCGGTGCTCGGCTCCTCGGGCTCGGACGCCGTGGAGATCGCGCTCAAGACCTGCCTGCTCGCGACAGGCCACCCCGGCGTGATCGCCTTCGAGGGTGCCTATCACGGACTCGCGCTGGGCGCGCTCGACGCCACCTGGCGCCCGCTCTTCCGGGATCCCTTCCGCGCGCGCCTGCCGCATGCGACCGCGTTCGCGCGCTTCGGCGACGTCGATTCCGTCCGGCGGGCCGCGCGAGATTTCGGGCTCGCGATCGGCGCGGTGATCGTCGAGCCGATCCAGGGGCGCGGCGGCGAGCGGATCCCGCCCGCGGGCTTCCTCGCGGAGCTCCGCGAGCTCTGCACGCGCGAGGGCTGGCTCCTGATTGCCGACGAGGTCTACACCGGATTCGGTCGCACCGGGCGCTGGTTCGCCTGCGAACACGAGAGCGTGGTGCCCGATCTCCTCTGCGTCGGGAAGGGGCTCAGCAGCGGCATGCCGCTCTCGGCCTGCATCGGGCGCGCGGAAGTCATGGACGCCTGGCCCGAGGCCGCGGGCGAGGCGATCCACACGCAGACCTTCCTCGGCCACCCGCCGGGCTGCGCGGCCGCGCTCGCGAGCATCGCGGTGCTGCGCGAGGAGAAGCTCGTCGAGCGCGCGGCCGCGCTCGGCGCGCGCGCTCTCGAGCGCCTGCGCCGCCGGCTCGCGGGCCGCAGCGGGATCGCGGAGCTGCGTGGGCGCGGCCTCCTGATCGGCATCGAGTGCGAGAGCAGCGAACGCGCGCTCGGGGCCTGCGCGGCTGCGCTCGCGCGCGGCGTGATCTGCGCGGCCTCCGGCGACGATCTGCGCGTGGTCTCGGTCGCGCCCCCGCTCTCGATCGACGCGGAGATCCTCGACCTCGCGCTCGACCTTCTCGCGGAGGCACTCGCGTGAGTGCGGATCCCGCGCGCGCCGAGCTCGACGCGCGCGTACTCGCCTGGATGCACGAGGCGGCCGCGGGCCGCTTCGCGCGCGACGAAGCGCGCTTCGAGGCGCTCGCGCTCGACCTCTTCGCGTTCCAGTACGAGCGCTGTCCGCCCTACCGCCGCTTCTGCGAGATGCGCGCGCGCACGCCGAAGCAGCTGCGCTGCGCCGACCAGATTCCCTGCGTCCCGACCGGCGCCTTCAAGGAGCTCGCGCTCCGCTCGTTCCCGCCCGAGCGCCGCGTGCACGTCTTCCGCACGAGCGGCAGCTCGGGTGAGCGGCGCGGTGAGCTGGAACTCGACACGCTGGCGCTCTACGAGGCATCGGTCCTGCCGACGCTCGCGCAGCTGCTCTTCCCGGATTGGCCGAGCGGAAGGCGCGGGCGCATGCGCGTGCTCGCGCCCTCCGCCGACGAGGCCCCCGACTCCTCGCTCTCCCACATGTTCTCCGTGCTGCTGCGGGCGCGCGGCGATCGCGAGAGCGGCTTCGACATCGCGCAGGGGACGCTCCGCAGCGAGGAGCTGCTGCGGCAGCTCGCGCGCGCGCGCGAGGAAGCGCGACCGGTCGCGCTGCTCGGCACCGCCTTTGCCTTCGTGCACCTGCTCGAGGAGCTCGAGCGGCGCGGCGTAGCGATCGAGCTCGCCGCCGGATCGCGCGTGATGGAGACCGGCGGCTTCAAGGGCCGCAGCCGCGAGCTGCCGCGCGACGAGCTGCACGCCTGGATCGCGAGGTCGCTCGGCATCCCGCGCGCTCGCATCGTCAACCAATACGGCATGACCGAGCTCGCGAGCCAGTTCTACGACTCGTCTCTCGCGCGCCCCGGGGAGCCGCGCCGCAAGCTCGGCCCGCCCTGGGCGCGCGTGCGGGTGCTGGATCCGGTCACGGCCGAGCCGGTGGCCGACGGCGAGATCGGGAGCCTCTCGATCCTCGACCTCGCGAACACCGGCAGCGTGCTCGCGATCCAGAGCGCCGACCTCGGCCGCCGCGTCGGAGACGGCTTCGAGGTGCTGGGCCGCGAGTCCGGCGCCGAGGCGCGAGGCTGTTCGATCGCAGCCGATCTGCTGCTCGGCGGCGGCGCGGAATGAGGCTGCTCGCGGGGGAGCCGGGCGCGCGCGAGATCCGCGAGCAGCTGCGCAGCCTGCGCTCCGCCGGGCGCGCGCTGCGCGCGAGGCCCACGCACGCGCTCTACGGCCCCCTCGGTGAGCTGCTCGACGCGTTCGGCGCCGAGCGCTCCGCGGCGCGCGACGCGCTCGCGGCCGCGCTCGCGGCGAACTCGGGCTTCTCCGGCGCAGTGCTGCGCGAGGGACTTCGGCGGGGCTTCTCCGCGTGGACGGCGGCTTCGCTGCGCGAGCTCGTCGAGCTCGAGCTCCGGACGGGCGCGCAGGCTGCGACGGCCGCTCCTCCGGGCCGACGCACTGCGCGCGAGCTCCTCGGTTTCGAGACCACCGCGACCTTTCTCGCCGGCTCGATCCCGATGCCGACGCTGCTCGAGGTCGTCGCGCCGCTCGCGCTGCGCTCGCCGGTCCTGATCAAGACCTCGGCGGGCGATCGGATCAGCGCGCACCGGATCGCGGAAGTGCTGGCAGGGATCGATCGCGAGCTGGGCGAGTGCGTGCGGGTCGCGGATTTCGCGGGCGAGGATGCGGCCTGCACGCAGGCCGCCTGCGGTGCCGCGTGCGTGATCGCGACCGGCTCCGACGAGTCCGTTGCGGCGCTCCGGGCTCGCGTCGGGTCGTCCCAGCGCTTCCTCGCGCACGGGCACCGCTTGTCGCTCGAGGTGCTCGGAGCCGCGGCGCTCGCGCCGCGCGAGCTCGCGGGCTGGGCCGAGCGGATCGCGCTCGACACCTCGCTCTGGGACCAGCTCGGCTGCCTGTCGCCGATCGCGGTCTACGTGGTCGGAGCGGACCTCGCGGCGTCTGCGCGCCTCGCGTCCGCGCTGGCGCGCGCGTTCGCGGATGCGGAGGCGCTGCTGCCGCGCGGCGCCGTTCCCGCGTCCGCACTCGCGCGCGCGTCCTTCGAGCTCGCCGAGGCGGAGATGCGCGCCGCGGGCGGATCTCCGGTCGAGGTGTTCCGCGGCAGCGGCGCGAGCTTCGCGGTCGTGCGCGAGGCCGACGCGGCGCTGCGCCCGACCCCGCTCTACCGCTTCCTGCGCGTTCACCCGGTCGCGGACGCCGACGAGCTGCTGCGCGCGCTGGCCCCGCTCGGCCCACAGCTCGCTTGCGCCGGAGTCGCGGGATTCGGGGAGGCGGATGCAGCGCTCGCAGCGCGGCTCCTGGCGCTCGGAGCTTCGCGGGTGTGCCGGCCGGGCGAGCTCCAGAGTCCCCCGCTCTCGTGGCCGCGGGATGGCCGCCCGGTGCTGCGAAGCCTCGCGCGCGAGGTGAGCTCCGAGCTTCGGGACTGACGGGTCATGATCCCCGTGTCAGATCGGCTTCAGCGGCTTCGATTCGATGCCCGGAAATCCCCCAGGGGCACTAATAGGACTTGACCGGTCCTCTATTTACAGGACCGATATGGTCCGATAGCGTCCGGAGGTCTACGGATTCCCCGGAGACCTGCGCGAGGCAGCCGCGATGTTCCGACTGAGCCGCATGACGGACTACGGGATCGTGCTGATGACCCAGCTCGCGTGCCGCGGCTCGACCCGCAGCGCGCGCGAGGTCGCCGATGCGACCCACATCCCCCACCCGGTCGCGAGCAAGCTGCTGAAGCAGCTCGTGCGCGAGGGCCTGCTGGTCTCCCAGCGCGGCCCCGGCGGCGGCTACGGACTCGCGCGGGAGGCGTCGCGGATCAGCGTCGCCCAGATGGTGGCGGCGCTCGAAGGTCCGATCGGGCTGACCGAGTGCTCGGCGCACCCGGGCGCCTGCCTGCAGGAATCCGCCTGCCACGTGCGCGAGCCCTGGCAGCGCATCAACCGCGCGGTGCGCGACGCGCTCGAGCACGTGACCTTGGAAGAGCTCGCGCGCCCGAACCCCGGGCACCTGAGCGCACTCTTCGCTCTCGACACGAAGCGCAGCGAGCCGGGAACCCCCTCGGACTCGAACCCGAGGTACAGCTGATGGCCGCCGAGACCAGCCGCGAGACCCTCGAGCAGCTCGCCCGACGGGACTACCAGTACGGTTTCGTCACCGAGATCGAGGCCGATGCCGCCCCGCCCGGCCTCTCCGAGGACACCGTGCGCCTGATCTCGCGCAAGAAGCAGGAGCCCGAGTGGCTGCTCGCCTGGCGCCTGAAGGCGCTGCACCGATTCCTCGAGCTGCTCGAGCACGAGACGGAGCCGACCTGGGCCAAGGTCCAGTACCCGAAGCTCGACTATCAGAAGATCATCTACTACTCGGCCCCGATCCAGAACAAGAAGCTCGATAGCCTCGACGAGGTCGATCCCGAGCTGCTGCGTACCTACGAGAAGCTCGGCATCTCGCTCTCCGAGCAGAAGCGGCTCACGGGCGTCGCGGTCGATGCGGTCTTCGACAGCGTCTCGGTCGCGACCACCTTCCGCGCGGAGCTCGAGAAGCACGGAATCATCTTCTGCTCCTTCTCGGAAGCCGTGCAGCGCTGCCCCGAGATCGTCCAGCAGTACCTCGGATCGGTCGTGCCCTACGCCGACAACTTCTTTGCGACGCTCAACTCCGCCGTCTTCAGCGACGGATCCTTCGCCTACATCCCGAAGGGCGTCCGCTGCCCGATGGAGCTCTCGACCTACTTCCGCATGAACGCGAAGGGCACGGGACAGTTCGAGCGCACGCTGCTCGTCGCCGAGGAAGGCGCCTACGTGAGCTACCTCGAGGGCTGCACGGCGCCGATGCGCGACGAGAATCAACTGCACGCGGCCGTCGTCGAGCTCGTCGCGCTCGACCGCGCCGAGATCAAGTACTCGACCGTGCAGAACTGGTACCCGGGCGACGAGAACGGCAAGGGCGGCGTCTACAACTTCGTGACCAAGCGCGGCGCCTGCCGCGGCTACCGCTCGAAGATCTCGTGGACGCAGGTCGAGACCGGCTCCGCGATCACCTGGAAGTACCCGAGCTGCATCCTGCAGGGCGACGAGTCGGTCGGCGAGTTCTACTCGGTAGCGATGACGCGCGGCTGCCAGCAGGCCGACACCGGCACCAAGATGATCCACCTCGGCAAGAACACGCGCAGCACGATCGTGTCGAAGGGCATCTCGTCGGGTCGCGGCCAGCAGTCCTACCGCGGGCTCGTGCGCATCGGCCCCAGGGCCAGTGGCGCGCGCAACCACTCGCAGTGCGACTCGCTGCTGCTCGGCGACCAGTGCGGTGCGCACACCTTCCCCTACCTCGAAGTGCAGAACGCCTCGTCCACGGTCGAGCACGAGGCGACGACCTCGAAGATCGGCGAGGACCAGCTCTTCTACCTGCGCCAGCGCGGGATCTCCGAGGAGGACGCCGTCTCGATGATCGTCAATGGCTTCTGCAAGCAGGTGCTGCGCGAGCTGCCGATGGAGTTCGCAGTGGAGGCGCAGAACCTGCTCGGTCTGAGCCTCGAGGGTTCCGTCGGATGAGCGACGCGATGCTCGAGATCCGGGGCCTCTGCGCGGCGGCCGGCGATCAGGAGATCCTGCGCGGTCTCGACCTCGAGGTCCGCGCGGGCGAGGTGCACGCGCTGATGGGCCCGAACGGCTCGGGCAAGAGCACGCTCGCGGGAGCGCTCGCCGGCCGCCCTTCGGTGACGCTGACGGGAGGCCAGATCCTGTACCAGGGCCGCTCGCTCGCCGAACTCGCGCCCGAGGAGCGCGCGCGCGAGGGGATCTTCCTCGCGTTCCAGTATCCGGTCGAGATCCCGGGCGTGACGAACTCCTATTTCCTGAAGGCCGCGCTGAACGCGCAGCGCCGCCACCGCGGAGAGGAGGAGCTCGACGCATTCGACTTCCTCGCACTCGTGAAGCAGAAGATCGCCGCGCTCAAGATGGACGAGAAGTTCCTCTCGCGCGCGGTCAACGAGGGCTTCTCCGGCGGCGAGAAGAAGCGCAACGAGGTGCTGCAGATGGCGCTGCTCGAGCCGCGCCTCGCGATCCTCGACGAGACCGACTCCGGTCTCGACATCGACGCCCTGCGCACGGTGGCCGACGGCGTGAACGCGCTTCGCAGCCCCGAGCGCGCGATGCTCGTGATCACGCACTACCAGCGGCTGCTCGACTACATCGTGCCCGACCGCGTGCACGTGCTCGCCAGGGGACGCATCGTGCGCTCGGGTGGCCGCGAGCTCGCGCTCGAACTCGAAGAGCGCGGCTACGCCTGGGTCGAGGAGCAGCTCGCCGGAGAGCCCGCATGAGCGCGTCCGACGCGTGGAGCTCCGCTCGCGACCACTACCTCGCGCGCTGCGAGGAGCAGCGCAGGCAGCTGCCGGCCGAGACCCCCTGGCTCTCGCGCCTGCGGGAGACGGCCGCGCGCTCGCTCGCCGAGACGGGCTTTCCGCAGCGCAAGCAGGAGGAGTGGCGCTACACGAATCCGGCTCCGCTGCTGCGCATCCCCTTCGAGCTCGCGGAGGCCGGGCTGCCGCTCCCCGACGAGGAGCGGCTCGAGCAGGTCTCGACGCCAGTCCACGCCTGCAGCAACAGCGTCTTCCTGAACGGGCGGCTCTCCGAGAAGCTCTCCGCCAGCGACGCGCTCGCGGGCCGGCTGCACCCGCTCTCCCTCGCGAGCGTGAGGCGCAGCGCGCCGGAGCTGCTCGAGGCGCGTCTGGCCCAGCTCGTCGATCTGAAGCGCCACCCCTTCGCCGCGCTGAATACCGCATTCCTCGACGACGGAGCCGTGATCGTCGTGCCCGATGGCGTCGTGCTCGAGCAGCCGCTGCACCTGACCTTCGCCGTGACGGCAGCACGCGTGCAGCACCCGCGCGTGCTGATCGCGCTCGGCCGCGGCAGCCGCGCCACGGTGATCCAGGACCACGTCTCGACCGACCCCGCGCTGGTTTCCTTCACGAACGCCGTGACCGAGGTCTTCTGCGGCCCCGGCTCCTCGCTCGAGCTGATGCTGATCCAGCGCGAGGCGTCGCGCGGCTTCCATGTCTCGAACCTGCAGGCGCGCCTCGAGCGCGACGCGGTGCTCTCGACCCACACGATCACGCTCGGTGGCCGGCTCTTGCGCAACGACGCCGAGATCGAGCTCGCCGGCGAGGGAGCCAGCGCGTCGCTGCGCGGCCTCTTCGCCGCGAGCGGCGACGAACTCGTCGACAACCACACCTCGGTCGACCATGCGCTCCCGCACGGCACGAGCCGCGAGCTCTACAAGGGCATCCTGACCGGCAGCGCGCAGGGCGTGTTCCGCGGCCGCGTGCTCGTGCGGCCGCGCTCCCAGAAGAGCGACGCCGCGCAGTCGAATCGCAATCTGCTGCTCTCGGACCGGGCCGAGATCAGCTCCAAGCCGCAGCTCGAGATCCACGCCGACGACGTGAAGTGCAGCCACGGCTGCACGACCGGGCGCCTCGACGAGGATGCGCTCTTCTACCTGCGCTCGCGCGGCATCGAACTCACCGAAGCGCGCGGCCTGCTGACGCGCGGCTTCGCGCGCGAGATCTTCGATGCGATCCCGGTGCGCGCGCTCGCCGAGGCCCTCGACGACGAGCTCGGCCGCGTGCTCGCAGAGAGCGCGCGATGAGCCCCTCCGCGCGCCTCGACAGCGCCCGGATCCGGAAGGACTTCCCGATCCTCGAGCGCCAGGTGAACGGCAGACCGCTCGTCTACCTCGACAGCGCTGCGAGCGCCCAGAAGCCGCGCGCCGTGATCGACGCGATCACGCGCGTCTACGAGCGCGAGTACGCGAACATCCACCGCGGCGTGCACGAGCTCTCGCAGCGCGCCACGGCCGCCTTCGAGGCGAGCCGCGAGAAGCTGCGCGCATTCCTGAACGCACCGCACAGCCGCGAGATCGTCTTCGTGCGCGGGACGACCGAGGCGATCAACCTCGTCGCGAGCAGCTTCGCGAGGCCCGCGCTCGCCCCCGGTGACGAGATCCTCGTCACGCAGATGGAGCACCACTCGAACATCGTGCCGTGGCAGCTGGCCTGCGCGGAGAAGGGCGCCCGGCTTCGCGTGGTTCCGATCGACGACCGCGGCGAACTCCTGCTCGACGAGCTCGAAAAGCTGCTGACGCCGCGCACCCGGCTCTTCGCGCTGACCCACGTCTCGAACGCGCTCGGCAGCGTGAATCCGATCGCCGAGATCTGCCGGCTCGCACGCGCGCGCGGAGTTCCGGTGCTCGTCGACGGCGCGCAGGCCGTGCCGCACCAGCGTGTCGACGTGCGCGCGCTCGGCTGCGACTTCTACGCGTTCTCGGGTCACAAGCTCTTCGGTCCCTCGGGCGTCGGCGTGCTCTGGGGACGCTCCGAGCTGCTCGGGGCGATGCCTCCCTATCAGGGCGGCGGCGAGATGATCGTGTCGGTCTCCTTCGAGGGCTCGAGCTTCAAGTCGATCCCGCACCGCTTCGAGGCGGGCACACCGGACATCGCGGGCGTGATCGCGCTCGGCGCGGCGATCGACTACGTCGAGGCGCTCGGCTTCGAGGCGATCGGCGCCCACGAGCGCGATCTGCTCGCGTACGGCACCCAGCTCCTCTCCGAGGTGCCAGGCCTGCGGCTCGTCGGCACCGCGCGGCACAAGGCAGCGGTGCTCTCGTTCGTGCTCGACGGCATCCATCCGCACGACGTCGGCACGATCCTCGACCGCGAGGGCATCGCCGTGCGCACGGGCCACCACTGCGCGCAGCCGGTCATGGAGCGGATGCAGGTTCCGGCGACCGCGCGCGCGTCGCTGGCGCTCTACAACACTCGGGAAGATCTCGACGCGCTCGTGCGCGGCCTGCTGCGCGTGCGCGAGGTCTTCGCCTGATGTCGGATCTGCGCGAGCTCTACCAGAGCGTGATCCTCGACCACAACAAACGCCCGCGGAACTTCCGCGAGCCCGAGGGCTGCAACCGCCGCGCGCAGGGCCTGAACCCGCTCTGCGGCGACAAGGTGACGGTGTACCTCGTCCTCGACGGCGGGCGCGTCGCCGACGCCGGCTTCACGGGCGCGGGCTGCGCGATCTCGACCGCCTCGGCGTCGCTCATGACCGAGGCCGTGAAGGGCAAGCCGGTGGCCGAGATCGAGAAGCTCTTCGACAGGTTCCATGCGCTCGTCACTGCCGAGCCGGGCGCGCCGGCGCCCGACGACGGAGAGCTCGGCAAGCTCGCCGTGTTCGGCGGCGTGCGCGAGTTCCCGATGCGCGTGAAATGCGCAACCCTTTCCTGGCACGCGATGCGCCAGGCGTTGCACGAGGACGGCAGCGCCGTCTCCACGGAGTGACCCCGATGAGCGAGCCGAGCCAGAGCGAGCTTCCGACCCCGAGCGCGGCGGCGCCGGGCCCCGCGGCGGTCGGCCGCAGCGCGGAGCAGGTGCGCGAGGCGGTGGTCGCGCAGCTCCGCACGGTCTACGACCCGGAGATCCCGGTCGACATCTACGAGCTCGGCCTGATCTACGAAGTGCGCGTCGAGGACGATGGCCGCACCTACATCCGGATGACGCTCACGACGCCGATGTGCCCCGCGGCCGAGGAGCTGCCGCCCGAGGTCGAGACGAAGGCGCGCAGCGTCGCGGGCGTGACCTCGGTCGAGCTCGATCTCGTCTGGGAGCCGGCCTGGTCGCCCGAGCGGATGTCCGAGGCCGCGAAGCTCGAGCTCGGGATGGTCTAGCGGGCCGAGCGCGCGATGCCGCTCACGCGACGCGCGTTGCTCTCGAGCGGGGCCGCGCTCGGCCTCGCGTCCTGCGCCTCCTCGCGCCTCTTCTCGGAGGCCCGCGACACGCGCGGCCAGCGCGCGCGGATCACCGGCGTCGAGCTGATCCCGGTGCGCGCGACGCAGCGCACGGTCTGGCTCTTCGCCCGCCTGCAGACGGACGTCGGGCTGACCGGTCTCGGCGAGGCCTCCGACGCCTTCGGCTATGCGAATACCACGCGCGCGCAGGCGAACGAGATGCAGGCGGAGCTGCAGCATTGCGCCGCGCTCATGATCAACCGCTCGCCCCTCGAGAGCGCCGACTACCGCGCGCGCGGCAGGCCGCGCGCACAGGCGGGCGGCCTGGTCGCGGCCACGGCCTACAGCGCGATCGAACAGGCGCTCTGGGATCTCGCGGGAAAGCTGCTCGAGCGACCCGTCCACGATCTGCTCGGCGGCAGGCAGCGCGATTCGCTCCCGGTCTACGCGAACGTCAACCGCGCGGCGCAGCCGCGCACGCCCGCGGGCTTCGCGGCGACGGCCGCGGCCGCGGTCGCCGAGGGCTTCCGCGCGATCAAGCTCGCGCCCTTCGACGGCTTCCAGCGCGCGCAGAGCGCGCACCCCGAGAGCGCACCCGCGGTGGAGGCTGGAATCGCGTGCGTCGCAGCCGTGCGCGAAGCCGTCGGCGCAGACGTCGAGCTCATGGTCGACGCGCACAGCCTCTTCGACGTGCCGCTCGCGATCGCGGTCGCAGAGCGGCTCGCGCCCTTCCGGCTCGCGTGGTACGAGGAGCCCGTCGCTCCAGAACTCACCAGGGAGACGCTCGAGATCCGGCGCCGCGTCGAGCAGCCGATGGCGGGCGGCGAGCTGCTCTTCGGCAGCGAGGGCTTCGCTCCGCTCTGCCGCGAGCGGGCGGTCGACGTGATCATGCCCGACGTCAAGCACTGCGGCGGCATCCAGGAGCTGCTGCGCATCGCCGCGCTCGCCGAGCTCGACGGAGTCGCCGTCGCACCGCACAACCCGAGCGGGCCGGTCTCGACGGCGGCTTCGGTCCAGGCCTGCGCGGCACTCCCGAACTTCCGCCTGCTCGAGCTCCAGTGGGGCGAGGTGCCGTGGCGGCGCGAGCTGATCGCTCCCAGCGAGAGCTTCCGCGCGGGCCGGATCGCGGTCCCGGACGCGCCGGGCTTCGGAATCGAGCTCGACCTGCGCATCGCGCGCGCACATCCCGTCTGAGTCGCGGGACTGCAGGCACCCCCGGGAGCGGATCCGCATGGCATGCAGTAGCAGACGTCTCGCGGCCGCCGGCTCGGCGCTCTGGCTGCTCGCGTCCGGGAGTGCCTCGGTGGCGAGCGAGCTGGCACCGCTGGAGCGGGCCTGGACCCTCGCGTTCGCGATGCGCGGCGACGAGCGCCGCGCCTATCTCGTGACCTCGATCGACGGCGAGACGCTCGAGGGAGTCGAGCTCGGGACCGGGGACGCGTTCGCCGCGCTCGACGCGCAGAGCCTCGCTGCGACACTCGCACTCGCGCGCAGCGGCCCGCGCAGGGTCCTCGCGATCGGCGAGCTGCTGCCCGTGATCGAGGGCTCACACCACGTCGCCGCGGGCGCGAACTACGCCGAGCACGGGGCCGAGGTCGACGTCGCAGCGCCCTTCCTGTTCCCGAAGCTCGCCGCCCCCGACGCCGCTCGGCAGCGACTCGCGAGCGCGCCGGATTGGCTGCTCGACTACGAGGTCGAGATCGCGCTCGTCTTCGATCGCGAGCTCGCGAGCGAGGCCGATCTCGAGGCGGCGCGCGCGGGCGTGTTCCTAGCCAACGACTTCACCGAGCGCGCGCAGCTCGCCCTCGAGGCGGACCTGTCGCGGCCCGGCGTCGGCGGCGGCTTCGCGGGCGCGAAGGGCAAGCCGGGCTTCCTGCCGACGGGGCCCTTCCTCGTCGTGCCGCGCGACTGGCGCGACTTCGTGCGCTCGCGCGAGATCCGGCTCCGCGTGAACGGCGAAGAGCGCCAGCGGGCGCGCGGCAGCGAGATGATCTGGAGCGTCGACGAGATCCTGCGGCGCGCGCTCGCGCTCGCCGGGCAGCCGCACTTCGCGCACGAGGGCCGAGCGCTCGCGCTCGTCGAGCGCGGAATTCCGCGCGGAATGGCCGTGCTCACCGGAACCCCCGGCGGCGTGGTGTTCCGCACGCCCGGCGCCGGATTCGTCGCGAGCCAGGCAGCGCGCTGGGCCTTCGGCCTCTCCTTCCTCGACTCGGGCGTCGAGGACTTCGTCAAGCGGCGTTACGTAGAGCAGCTGCGCGACGAACAGCGCTTCCTGCGGCCCGGAGACGTCGTGGTCGCCGAGGGCGACGCGCTCGGCTCGATCGAGACGCGGATCGAAGCGCGGGCTGCGGGCGCGCGCTGAGCGATCGACCTCAGCGCTCCGCGCGGCGCGCCGCGAGCTCGAGCGCGATGCGTGCGTGCTCGGCCTCGGTCAGCCGGAAGCGCGTGAAGATCGCGGCGCCGATCGCCATGCAGGTGAGCGGCGCGAGGCCGTTGAGCGCGCGCATCACGAACTTCACCTCGTCGGTCTGCTCGACGTTCGGCTGGAAGCCCACCCATTGCAGCGCGAAGCCCGTGAACATCGCCATCAGCGCGCTCGAGGTCTTGAACAGGAAGGTGTAGAGCGAGTAGTAGATGCCCTCCTTGCGCTGCCCGGTCGCGAGCTCGTCGGCGTCGATCACGTCGGCCACGATCGAGGAGCCGAGCACGGTTCCACACGCGCTCGCAGGACCCGTCAGCGAGACTACGAGGCACATCCACGCGAGATCGCCCTCGCCGACCGTGAAGAGCATCGCGTAGCCGGTGATGCCGATGCCCATGCCGAGCAGCCAGGTGCGCTTCTTGCCGAGGCGGCGCGAGACGCGCACCCAGAGTGGGATCGCGAGGAACATCGATCCCGTGTAGAACGCGAAGATCAGGCCGATCATCGCCGGCATTCCGACGACGTAGTGCATCAGGAAGGGCGCCACGACCATCGAAGCGCCGCTGCCCATGTGCTCGATGAAGACCATCGCGTAGAGCAGCCGCGCGTGCGGATTGCGCGCGACGTCCGCAGCCGCCGCGCGCAGCGAGAATCCGCCGCGGTCGCGGTGCTGCAGCGGCTCGCGCAGGAGCCAGGTGCTCGGCACGATGCTCGCGATGCACACGGCGCTCATCAGGAGCGCGAGCCAGAAGGCCGTGCTGCGCGGGTCTTCGGCGCCGGCGAGCAGCGAGGTCCCACCGACCAGCGCGAGCACGAGCCCCGCGGTGGTCGCGAGCTGTCGCGCGGCGAAGAGGCGCGTTCGCGCGTGGTAGTCCGGTGCGAACTCGGCGCCGAGGGCCTGGTGGGGTACCAGGTACATCGTGGTTGCGGTGTTGAATCCGAGCACCGCGACGAGCATCCAGCCCACGAGCCAGCTGCCCTCGAGCGCTCTCGGCGGCGCCCAGGCCATCAGGCAGAAGCCCGCGATCGGAAGTGCCGACGCGAGGAGCCAGGGCCGGCGGCGGCCGAGCCGGTGCCGCGTGCGATCGCTGAAGGAGCCGACGATCGGATCCGTGATCGCATCCCAGAGCCGGCCGAGCCCGAAGATCACGCCGATCGCCAGCGGCGCGATCAGGAGCACGTCCGTCGAGAACTTCGTGATGTAGGAGATGAAGAGCACCAGCGCGAAGTTCACGCCCACGAGCGGCGCGCTGTAGAGCGCGAGCAGCGAGAGCGGCTGCGCGAACGCGGGAGCCGCAGCGCCTGCGGGTCGCGTCTCGCCTGCGGGAGCGGGTTCGGCCACGCCGCATTCTACGGCTGCGCGGGCGCCCCCCCGCGCGGAATCCTCGCCCGCGCGCGGCCTCTTCCCAGCGCTCCTCGGGCGCGCTCGAGCTCGCTCCGCCCGAGCTCGACCTGCGGGTCGAGCGCGAGCGCGCGCTCGAGGTGCTCGCGCGCTCGCTCGGCATCGCCGCGCGCGAGCTCGAGGCTGCCGAGCAAGCGGTGCACGCGCGCGTTTCCCGGGCTCAGGGCGAGCGAGCGCCCGTAGAGCGCGGCCGCAGCGTCGAGCTCGCCGCGCTCGACCGCGAGCGCGGCGAGGTTGTTCAGCGCGTAGGCGAAGTCCGGGTCGAGGGCCAGCGCCTGCTCCCAGTGTGCGCGCGCCGCCTGCACATCGCCGCGCCGATGCGCGAGCGCGCCGAGGTTGTTGTGAGCGGCCGGGTAGTTCGCGTCGAGCTCGAGCGCGCGCTCGAAGGCCGCGCGCGCCTCGGCGCTGCGACCGAGCTCGAGCCAGTGCTGGCCGAGCGAGAAGTGGGCCTTCGCGTAGCCGGGATCGCTCTCGACCCAGCGCCGCAAGAAGGTCTCCTGGTCGCGGAACCAGCTCGCGTGGTGGACGCTGATCGCCGCGCAGATCCCGATCGCCGCGCAGGCCGGGAGCAGCGCGAGCGACCTGCGACGCGCGCCCGAGCCTCTCGCAGCGAGGCGCTCCGCGAGCAGCGCGGCGGCGCCGACGAGCGGGAGCAGCGGCAGGAACACGAAGCGCTCCGCGAACTCGGTCTCCTGGCGCAGCAGGTTCGCGCTCGGGAGCAGCGCGAGCGCGAAGAAGCCGAGCAGGAAGAGCAGGCGCGGGCGCAGCGCGCGATCGCGGCGCGCGCTGGCCGCGGCCGCCGCGAGGAGCCCCGCGCCGGCCAGCGCGCCGGCGAGGGTGCGACCCGTCGCGAGCCAGGTCTCGGGGCGCGGCTCGTAGGCGAGCAGGAAGCCCGGCGCGAAGCTCGCGCGCAGCGCGAAGAGCGGCGCCGCGAGCGGCAGCCACGCGCTGCGCGGGCCCTGGAGCAGCTCGGAGGTCGCCGAGCCGAGGAGCGCGCTGCGCCGCAGCAGCGCGTAGAGCACCACGACCGCGACGAGCGGCAGCTGGCGCAGCAGCCAGGCGCGCGCGCCGCGCGGCGGGTCCGCCGAGAGCCCGAGCCGGTCGGCCAGCGCGAAGAGCAGCGGCACGACGAGCGCGTGCTCGCGCGTGAAGAGCGCTGCGGCGAAGAGCAGCACCGCGCCCGCCCGCGAAGCGCGCGCGCGCGGCGCGAGATGCAGCTGCAGCGCCGCCACCGAGAAGATCCCGGCCAGCAGCGCCTCGCGGCCCGAGATCGGGTACACGACCGACGCCGCGACCGGGTGCAGCGCGAAGAGCGCCGCCCCCAGCCACGCGGCGCGCGCTCCCACTCCGACCGCGCGCCCGCGCAGGAAGCCGCGCGCGACGAGCGCGGCGACTCCGATCAGGCCGAGGTTGAGCGCGTGGAAGGGCGCGGGACGGTCGCCATGGAGGTAGCGCTGGAGCGCCAGCAGGGAGCCCGGCAGCGGCCGGTAGTAGGGCAGCTCCTGCTCGGGCCAGTGCGACTCGACGAGGCTGCGCGCGACCTCCGCGAGCGAGCCCGGCATGCGCCGGTCGAGGATCAGCGTGTCGTCGTCGTAGGCGAAGCCCAGCGACAGGCTCGGCGCGTAGACCGCTGCGACGAGGCACACGAGCAGCAGTCCGGATGCGAAGCCGCCGCGCGTGGAGCCCGCGCGCTCCGCCGGCGCGAGTGCCGTCATGCTCTCCGGACGTTCGTCGACTCGAAGATGCGGTCTGCGCTCGCGGCGACGAATCCCTGGTAGAGCTCGCCGGTGGCCGGGTCGGCGTAGCGCTTCGCGAACTCGTAGTAGCAGCTCGGAATCTCGCGCACGACGCCGCCCGCGAAGCTCCAGGGGATGCGCGAGGCGAGGGTCGAGCTCTGTTCGAGCAGGACCTCGGGTCCCCCCTGGATCTTGCTGCCGCTGCCGAGCAGCTCGAAGCCCTGCGCCTCGAGGAAGCGATTGAGCTCTGCGAGCCCGGAGAAGGTCCGCAGGTCGTTCGCGTGCACGGTGAAGTGGTTCGCGCGGATCCCGAAGGCCGCGACCCAGGCCGCGTACTCGGACTCGCGCAGCAGCGCGTCGTAGAGCTCGACCGGGACCGCAGGCCAGCTCGGCGCGCGCTCGAGCAGCGCGGCGCCGCGCGTGCCGCGCGGGACCCGAGCGGCGAGCTCGCCGGCGCGCCGGCGCAGCTCCGGCGAGAAGTCGCCCGTCACGAGCTCGGAGATGAAGACGCGCGGCGCATCCCGGCTCTCGTGCACGTAGCCACGAGCGAAGAGGCGCTTCTCCTCGAAGCGGTACTCGCCCGCGCGCCGCCAGCCGAGAGCCTCGAAAGGCTCGGCGAGCGCGTCGAGGCCGATCGGCGGCAGGTCGAAGCTGCGCAGCGCGATGTGATCGTTGCGGAACTGCTCGCCGCGGCTGCGGAGCAGCTCGTGGATGCGCGCGGCCTGGGGCGTGATCGAGACGTAGTCGTCCCAGAGGCGGGAGAGCAGGCGCTCCATCGCGATCGCGCGATCCGGCGGCACGCGGGCACTCTACCGGAGCGGAGGGGCGAGTGTCGCTGCCGCGCGGGCTCGCCTCCTGCGCCGCGGCCCGCGCGCGCTGCTACGTTGCGACGCGCCCGATCGAGAGCACGAAACGGGCCCGGAAGCCGAGCCAGCCAGCGATGAGCCTACCCGCCGCCGCACTCCCGCGAGCCCCGAACGGGGGCGTGCTCGTCACGGGTGCGAACGGGCATCTCGGCCTCCAGCTGATCGGACACTGGCTCGCGCGCGAGCCGAAGGATGGCGAGGCGCCGGAAGTCACGGCGGCGGTCCGCTCGGAGCGCGCGGCCGCGCTCCTGCGCGAGCGCTTCGGCGGCGCGCTGCGCGTCGCGGTCGTCGATCCGCTCGACTCGGAGTCGCTCGCGCGCGCGGCGGCGGGTTGCGAATCCGCCGTGCATCTGATCGGGATCCTGCGCGAGGGAGGCGGCAACCGCTATGTCGACGCCCACGAGCGCAGCTGCGAGGCGCTCTCCCGAGCCGCATTGCGCGTGGGCCTGCGGCGCATCGTGTACCTGAGCAGCCTCGGTGCCGACGCGGCTTCCCAGAATCCCTGCCTGGCCTCGCGCGCGCGCGCCGAGCAGGTCCTGCTCCGCTCCGTGACGCCGACGCTCGTCTTGCGGCTGCCGATGGTGATCGGCGAGGAGGACTACGCGGCGCAGCGGCTGCGCGCGCAGGCGCAGAGCCGCTGGGTCCCGCTCGTGGACGGGGGAGCGAGCCTCGAGCAGCCGATCGACGCGCGCGACGTGATCCAGGCGATCCAGCGAGGCCTCGAGCTCCCGGGCTTCGGCGACCTCGTGCTCGAGCTCGCCGGTCCAGAAGCGCTGCCGCGGCGCGATCTCGTGCTGCGCTGCGCCGCGCTCTACGGCGGGAAGCCCGGCATCGTGCCGATCCCCGAGGCGCTCGCGCGCTCGGCGGCGGCGCTCTTCGAGCGGATTTCGGCGAACCCACCCCTCACGCGACCGATGCTCGAGATCCTCGAGCACGACGACGACATCGACCCCGAGCCTGCCTGCGACGCGCTCGAGCTGCGCCTCACCCCGCTCGCGGAGACGCTCCGCCGTTGTGTCGGGCCGGGATCCGAGCCGGAGCGCCTGCGGCCGGAAGGCCCGCCGGCTGCGTCGGCCGGCGCTGCCGCGAGCCGCCGCGGCGGGCGCGCCGGCCTCGTCCAGCGCGCGCTGGTCTGGGCGCTGACCCTGCTCTGCTTCGGCTACCTCTACGTCAAGATCGACGCGCAGGCCGCGCGCGCGGGCCAGCAGGTGCTGCCCTACCTCGCGGAGATCTTCGAGAACGTGAGCTGGCTCGCCTGGCTCGCGCTCATGATCCCCTACTCGACCTTCTTCTTCTTGGTCGATTCGCTCGTCGTCTGGCGCATCATCAACTGGTTCAACGCGCGCGTGCGCTACCGCGACATCCTGCCGATCCGCGCGAGCGCCTACATCCTCTCGATCCTGAACGAGCAGATCGGCAAGGGCGCGATGGCGCTCTACCTGAATCGCCGCGACGGCGTGCCGGGCTGGCAGGTGGGCTCGAGCATGCTCTTCATCATGTTCTGCGAGTTCTTCTACCTCGTCGGCTGGGCCACGCTCGGAGTGGCACTCGGCTGGGACGAGCTGCCCGCGCTCTTCCACGTGATCCCGTGGCTCGCGCTCGCGGCGTCGGGCTTCCTGGCGCTCTGGCTGGCCTACTTCCGCGGCGCGCTCGCGCCGGGGTCCAGCCTGCGCGAGAAGCCGATCCTGCACGCGTTCCGCCAGGCGCGCCTCCACCACTACCTCGGCGTGATCCTGCTGCGCTCGCCCGCGCTGCTCGCCGCGGTGGTCGTCTACACGCTCGCGCTGCGCCTCTTCGGCGTCGAGGCGAGCTTCGCGCAGATGCTCGGCTACCTGCCCGTGATCTTCTTCGGCGCGGCCGTGCCCGGGCCCTTCCGCGCGGTCGCGATCACGCTCTGGACCGTGCTCTTCCCGGGCAATCCGGGCCAGATGGCCGCCTTCGGCCTCGTCCAGCACAACTTCTTCATCTTCTTCAACGCCGCGATCGGGCTCTGCTTCCTGCGCCGCGCGAACCGCGAGCTGCTCGGGCCGCGTCTGGTGCGCAAGGGCTAATCGCCGCGCGCGGAGTTCCGCGGCTCGCGGGCGAAGTGGCCGTGGCGCAGGAACTCGACCACGTGTCTCGCGACCTCGTCCGAGCCCATGATCGCAGTGTGCGTCGTCGGCACCTTGACGAAGTCGGCCATGCCCGGCAGCTGCGTGCTCGCGACGGACACGGTGCCGTCGTTCTCGCCCGGAATCACGAGCTCCGCGAGCGGGTTCGCGCTGCGCGTGCCCGCGATCACGCCGAACTCGAAGTCCGGCGGCGGCAGCCGATTGGGCAGGCTGTCGGGCCCCGTGCCGAGCTCGGCCGCGGTGGGACCCAGCACCTCGCGGAAGAGCGGCGAGGCGCCGAAGCGGTCGACGTACTCGCTGCCGCGGTTGGGCGGCGCGAGCATCACGACCCGCCCGAGGCGCGGCGGGCGGTGCTCTTGCAGATAGGCCCGCACGAGGATTCCTCCGAGCGAGTGCGTCACGAAGTGCAGCCGCGCCGCGCCCGTGCAGCAGCGCCCGAGCTCTGCATCCAGGTACGCGACGAGCTCGTCCGGCGTGCGCTCGGTCGAGGGATAGTGGAGGCTGCGGACCTCGAAGCCCGCGCTCGCGAGCCGCCGCTCGAGTGGGCGCATCGAGCGGTCGCTGCGCCCGAGCCCGTGCAGCAGCACCGCGATCTCGCGGCTCGGGGCCGTCGCGGCCGGATGCGCGCCCGCGAGCGCAGAGAGCGCCGCCAGGACCAGGAGCAGCCGCGGCTTCCGAGCCCTCACCCTGTGCCCCCTGCGCGCCGCCCTTCCCGGCTCATCCGCGCGCGTCCGACCCGACCCGAAGGGCCGCGCGAGCGCGCAGCAGCAGGCGCAGGCGATCCAGGATCGAGAGCAAGGTGCTCGCGACGAGCGCCCAGGCGATGGCGTGCACGAGCGGCGCCGCGGGCCAGCCGAGCCCGAGCGCGTCGCGCACGAGCGGGGTCGCGAGCAGCGCGTAGTACGCAATGCCGTTCCAGCGGCCGAGCGCGCTCCCGCGCAGACCGCGCGCCGTGAGCAGGCGCGAGTCGAGCGCGTACTGGAGGAAGGCGACCGCGATCAGCGGAGGCAAGAGCGCCGGGACCACGCCGCGCGCCGCGAGCGCGGCGAGGCCGAGCGAGACGAAGCCCGCGTCGACCGCGTGGTCGATCAGGCCGCCGAGGCTCGAAGCCTGGCCCAGGCGGCGCGCGAGGTGGCCGTCGAGCAGATCGCTCGCGACCGCGAGCGCGAAGCAGCCGAGCGCGATCCCCGGATCCCCGAGCAGGATCGCCGCGAAGAGCGGCGGAATCAGCAGCAGGCGCAGCAGCGAGAGCGCATTCGGCAGGGTGCGCCAGCGCCGCGCTCGATCTGCCTGGGACAGCTGCGGCATGCGCGAATGGTACGCAGCCAGCCGCCGCTATGCTCCCGCGCCCACGGAAGAGGGGTGCAGTCGATGTCCCACCGCAGTGTCCCGAAGCGCGCGCTCCCGCTCGCGCTCCTGCTCGCAGCGCTCGCCTGCTCGGGCGAGCAGGTGCCCGATCCGGACCCCGCCGTCGCGCGCGGTCTGCGCACCTACCAGAACGTCTGCATCGCGTGCCACAACGCCGACCCGAGCCAGGACGGCACCCTCGGCCCCGGGATCGCGGGCGCCTCGCGCGAGCTGCTCGAAGCGAAGGTGCTGCGCGGCGAGTACCCCCCCGGCTACGAGCCGAGGCGTCCCGGCAGCGCGACGATGCCGCCCTTCCCCTACCTCGAGGAGCGGATCCCGGATCTCGTGGCCTACCTGGCCTCGCTGCCGCAGCAGAGTGGTGAGCAGTAGGGGCCGCTCGAGGCCCGTCCGGAGCTCGCGGCGCTTCCAGGCGGTGCCTCGCTCCGCGCGCTCTCTCGCGATCCGCCTTCCCGGGGAACGCCCTGCGAGATGCCGCGCCAAGTAACTATGCTGGCCTGGGCGTTCGAGCGACGACACCCACTCATCGAGGCCGAGACTCCCGCTTGAACCGGACGGCGCAGCTCCTCGCGTTCCTCGCGTCGCTGCTTCCAGCATGCGCGCCCGCCAGCCACCCGGCGCCCGCGCGAAGCCCCCTGCTGGCCTCGCTCGAGGGAACCTGGGGTGTCCCAGGCTCGGACGTCTCCTGCTCGCGGAACCCCGAGACCATCCAGTTCTCCGACGACGGCGCGTGGATGCTGCTGACCTTCCGCGAGCCGATCGCGGCGCCCGACGGGTCGCAACGGCGAGAGCTTCGCTATCGGCTTCGAAGCATCGCCACCGACCACGTGCGCCTGGAGATGGAGGGCGAGACTCGACGAACGGAGACAGGCGAACTCGTGGTCTGGGACCTGCTGCAGGTCGCGCCCGAAGCCCACTGCTGGCGCCGCACGGACTGGAAGGCCTCGGCCTGTACTCCGCGGCGTCATCGCTGCGGCTCCGACGGCGATTCTCGCGAGCTGATGCGGACAGTCGTCTCCGAGATCCTCGGGCAGCTGCAGCGCGGAGAGTTCGACGCCATTGCGGCGAGCTATTTCCTCCCCGATTCCCTCTCGCCCGAGGCGGCAGCGAGCGAGCGTCGGCGTCTCGCCGAGGAGCTCGCCGCCCTCACCCGTGCGCTGGGACATCCGACCGGGCTCGGCGAGTACGTCCAGCCGGCCGGCGAGGAGCGGCGCGGCATGGTGGAGGTATCCGTCACGCACGGATTCTGGGACCTGGCTGCAGAGAGCAGCGAGCTCTACGTCCAGACCTTCTCCACCCGCTTCCGGCGCGGGGGCGACGGCTTCTTCCAGATCATCTGCGTTCCGAGCGGTCACCCTCTCGCGCTCAGCTTCGCCGTGCCAGATGCTCGCTTGCAGTGGATCGAGGAGATCGGTCGAATCCGGCTCCGAGGCCTCGCTCCCGGGCGCTGAAGCAGAACACCGGAGGGCGAGCTTCCCGAGCCGCGTGCCGCGGGCGATGCCGGGTGTGGACCCGCGACCGAAGTCGCGCGGATCGCGCCAGGCGTATCTCGCTGCGCGCGCCCCGCTAGGTGAGCACCATGTGCAGCAGCGCCACGACGACCGTCGTCGCGAGTCCGGCGTGGATCGTGCCGCTCACGGTCGTGAGCATCTTCTGCGAGCTCGCGCCGGGGGTCTGCAGGGCGCCGATCCACTCGAGCGCGCCGACCACGGCGAGCACGATGATCCAGTAGCCCGCGACGCCGCCCTCGCCCGTCACCGAGGGCAGGTGGCTCGCGGCGCCCATGAAGAAGAGCATCGGGATCGAGAAGAGCGTGTTCGTGCGCGAGGCCATGCCCGCCCTGGCGCCGCGGCCCGCGGCCGTCGGATCCGCGGCGCCTCCGCCGGCCACGCGGTTCGCGTTCTCGATCACGACGCGCTGCGCGGGCCAGATCACGAACCAGACGTTGGCCCACATCAGCGTGCCGAAGAGCGCGCCCGTGAGAATGCGCGTCATGTAGCCGCTCGAGAGCGGCGTTCCGTGCCCGAGCTTCAGGAGCAGGATCGCGACGCCCGAGAGGAAGGTGAACATCGCGCCCCAGCGGAACCACCAGAGCGCATTCGGCACGAGGCCGCGCACCATCGCGCTCTTGGCCGTGCCGCCGAGCTCGGTCGCGAAGAACGGGGTCTGGATGAAGTTGAAGTAGTAGAGGACTCCGATCCACGTGATGCCGGCCAGGAAGTGGATCCAGCGCAGGAGGAATTCGGTCCATTCCATCGACGTACTCCCTTCGTTCACGCGATCTCGCGGCGAGGCGCCGAACTCGCGCCCGCACCGCGGCGGGCCATTGTACTCGGGAATCTCGGCGACGCAGCACGATTCGCGCGCGGCGCCGCGCGTGGCGAAGTCGCCCCACGCTAGGGCTCGCGCGAGTCGTTGCCCGCGCTCGGACCAGGCCGCTTCCGGCTAACGGATCAGATTCGCGCGCCGCTCTTCGGCCACGAGCTCCGCTACGTATTCGGCGGCCTTCGCGACGTCGAGCTCCTGGCTCGCGGCGCTGCGGCGCGCGACGAGCTCGACCTTCCCCTGCTCGAGACCCTTCGGCCCGACCGTGATCCGGAGCGGGATCCCGACGAGCTCGGCGTCCTTGAACTTGACGCCGGGCCGCTCGTCGCGATCGTCGAGCAGCACCTCGACTCCGGCCTTCTGGAGCGCGTCGTAGAGCTGGTCCGCGGCCTCGAGCGTGGCTCCCTGCTTCGGGTTCACCGCGCTGATCACGACCTCGAAGGGCGCGACGCGCATCGGCCACACGATGCCCGCGGCGTCGTGGCAGCGCTCGACGATCACGGCCATGCAGCGCTCGATGCCGATCCCGTACGAGCCCATCACGATCGGGCGCTTCGCGCCGGACTCGTCGAGCACGAGCGCGCCGAGCGCCTCGCTGTAGCGCGTGCCGAGCTTGAAGATGTGGCCGACCTCGATGCAGACGACGACGTCGAGCGGCGACTCGCACTGTGGGCAGGCCTCGCCCTGCGCGACCTCGCGCAGGTCGAGCCAGAGGCCGACCGCGATGTCGCGCGCGACGTCGACGCCGCGCAGGTGGAAGCCGTCCTGGTTCGCGCCGGTCGTCATGTCGCGGCGATCCTGCAGCGCGGCGTCCGCGACGACGCGCAGCTTCTCGACGCCGACCGCGCCGAGGCTGCCCGGCGACGCCCCGAGCGCCGCGCGGATCTCGTCCTCGCGCGCCGCGCGCAGCGCGGTCGCGCGCAGGCCGTCCGCGAGCTTCTGCTCGCAGAGCGCGTGGTCGCCGCGCAGGAGCACGAGCAGCGTCTCGTCCCCGGCGACGTAGACGAGGGTCTTGATCTGGCTCGACGCGGGCGCGCCGCCCTGCATCTGCGCGAGGTCCTCGATCGTGCGCACGCCCGGGGTCGGGAAGCGCTCGGGCGCCGCGAGGCCCTCGGCGTCCGCGACTTCGGGCAGCAGCGAGACCGCCTTCTCGAGGTTCGCCGCATAACCGCAGCTGCGGCAGAACGCGACCCGGTCCTCGCCCGCCTCGCTCTCGACCATGAACTCGATCGACTCGCTGCCGCCCATGCTGCCGGACGACGCCTCGACCGCGATCGTGTCGAGCCCGCAGCGGCCGAAGATGCGGCGATAGGCGTCGAAGTGGAGCTGGAAGGCGCGGTCGAGCCCCGCCGGCGCGAGATCGAAGGAATAGGAGTCCTTCATCGTGAACTCGCGCACGCGCAGCACGCCGGACTTCGGGCGCGGCTCGTCGCGGAACTTCGTCTGCAGCTGGTACCAGATCTGCGGGAGCTGGCGGTAGCTGCGCAGCTCGCCGGCGAGCGTCGCGAAGACCTCCTCGTGGGTCATTCCGAGCGCGGCGTCGGCGCCCCTGCGGTCCTTGAGCCGGAACATCTCGTCGCCCATCGCCTGCCAGCGCCCCGTGCGCTGCCAGAGCTCGGCCGGGTGCAGCGCGGGCAGTCGGAATTCCTGGCCGCCGATCGCGTTCATCTCGGCCCGCACGATCGCGGCGATCTTCTGGCAGACGCGCTGGCCGAGCGGCAGCAGCGAGTACACGCCGGCCATCAGCTGGCGCACATAGCCCGCGCGCAGGAGCAGCTTGTGGCTGACCGCGCTCGCATCGGCCGGGTCTTCGCGCAAGGTCGGAATGAAGGCCTGGGACCAGCGCACCGATTCCCCCTGGAGTCTCGCCAACGTAGCTCGCGCGTCGCGGCGCGCCCCTGTGCGGCTAGAAGGGCGTGCCGAGGCGGTCCACGGCCGCGAGATAGGCGGCGTGCAGCTGCCGGTAGACCGGGCCCGGCCGGCCGGCTCCGAGCGCGCGGCCGTCCAGCGAGCGGATCGGCACGATGCCGGCGCCGCTGCCGGTCAGGAAGGCCTCCTCGGCCGCGAAGAAGTCGATCCGGCCGAGGCTCTGCTCGCGCGCCGAAATCCCAGCGGCCCGGGCGAGCTCGAGCACGCTCCTGCGCGTGATGCCCTCGAGCGCGCCGTCGACTGCGGGCGGCGTCAGCAGCGCGCCCTCTCGCAGCGCGAAGACATTCGCGACGCTCGCCTCCGCGACGCGGCCGTCGAGTCCGAGCAGCAGCGCCTCGTCCGCGCCGCGCTGGCGCGCCTCGAGCTTCGCGAGCGCATTGTTCAGGTAGTTGAGGCTCTTCACGCGCGGGTCGAGCACGTCGGCGGGCGGCCGGCGGTAGCTCGACGTGATCAGGTCGATGCCCGCCTCGAGCTTCTCGGGCGGGTAGAGGCGCAGCACGTCGACGATGCAGAGCAGGCGCGGCACCTGGCAGCTGGTCGGATCGACGCCGAGCGCGCCGTCGCCGCGGCTCGCGATCACGCGGATGTAGGCGTCGTCGCGGCCGGAGGCGCGCAGCGTCTCGAAGAGCGCCGCGCGCACCGCCTCGATGCCGCCCGGCAGCTCGAGCGCGATCGCGCGCGCGGAGGCCGCGAAGCGGCGCATGTGGTCGTCGAGGCGGAAGATCCGGCGGCGCAGCGCGCGCATGCCCTCGAAGACGCCGTCGCCGTAGAGGAAGCCGTGATCGGTGACCGGGATGCGCGCCTCCGAGAGCTCCATCACGCGCCCGTCGAGCCAGGCCAGCGAGCGGCCCTGCGCGGGACTCATCGCGGCGCCGCCTGCGCGGCGCCCGAGAGGCGCGCGCCGACCTCGCGCGCGGCCGCGAGCAGGCGCTCCCCGGCGCGCGCGCGCTCGGCTGGCGCTAGACGCGCGCCCGGCGCCGCGACCGCGAGCGCCGCGGCGAGCTCCCCGCGCAGCAGGATCGGCGCGGCCGTCGCGGATAGCCCGGGCTGCCACTCGTCGTCGCTGTGCGCGAGGCCGGACTCGCGCACGCCGCGCAGCGCCGAGCTCAGCACCTCGGCATCGCAGAGCGTCCTGGGCGTGAAGCGGGGAAGCGGAAACTCGCGCCGCGCGAGCTGATCTCCGGCGAGCGCGAGGTAGAGCTTGCCGACGGCCGTCGCATGCGCCGGCACCTCCTGGCCGACGCGAGGCGCCGCGCGCAGGAAGGCCGGACCTTCGGCCTCGTCGAGCACGAAGAGCCTTCCGCCGCGCGCTCCGACCAGGAACACGGTCTCCGCGAGCGCCGCGGCCTCGCGTTCGAGGATCGGCCGCGCCGCGGCGAGCAGCGGCTGCGAGTGCAGCGCGCCGAGGCCCAGCGCCACGAGGCCGATCCCGGTGCGGTAGCGACCCGAGGCGTCCTGCTCGACGAGGTCCCGGTGGCGCAGCGCCGAGAGCAGGCGGTGTGCGCTCGACTTGGGCAGACCGAGCTCGCGCCCGAGCGCGCTCACGCCCAGCGGGCCCGTCGCCGCGTGCAGGTGAAAGAGCACCTCGACGGCCTTCTCGATGCTGACTCGCAGATCCATGGCCCGAGCACCTCCTCTTGCGGCCCGGGGAGGGCCGCGCAGCGCGAGAAAAGAGACTCCGATCGCTCAGTGATTGGATCGCCTGAATGTTCCTTATATAAGAACGATGTCCTGAATAATGGAACAAAATTGAGACCGCAAGCCTTCCGCGTGTTCGCGCGCCGAGCCCAGAGAGATCCCCGGTGCAGGGGGGGGGAAGGCGCCGGTCTAGGCGTCGAGGAGCGCGAGAACCCCGGTGTAGGTCAGCAGCTCGGTGCGGCCTCCGACCGGTCCGAGCTCGCAGGAGCCGAAGAGCCCGAGCAGCGGGACCTCCCGCAGCGCCGACTCCAGATAGCCGGCCTCGAGGCCCTCGACTCCGAAGAGCGAGCGGCCGCGTGCGACGCAGTCGAAGTAGAGCGCGGCTCCGGCCGGCTCGGCTGCGAGCGGCTCGAGCATCGCGCGCAGATCCTCGCGCGCGCTCTCGGGCTCTCGCATCGCGAGCGCGATCGCGTCGCCCGGGTCGAAGAGCTCGGGCGTCGCGAGCGCGCGCTGGTCCGTCGCGAAGCCCGCGATGTTCCGCACGAGGTAGTTCCCGGTCGCGAGCGGCGCCTCCGCGCTCCGCGGCACCGCGACCAGCACGAAGGACGCCGCGCGGCGAAGGTCCTCCGCGAGCGGCCCGCGCACCGCCTCCCGGTAGACATCGAGCGCGGGCCGCCCGTCGAGCTCGAGGATCCAGTGGCCCTGGCTGCGCGTGACGGTCATGAGACCGGTCAGCGGTCGGCAGGCCTGGGTCACGCCGACGCGCGGCGGCCGGCTGCCGCGCAGCACGAGGCCGGCGAGCGCTCCGGTCTCGGCCTGGGTCCCGACCCACTGGAGCGGGCGCCCCATCGCGGGATCGGCGGCCCCGGCACCTACCACGGCGGCCTCGCCGCACGCGTCGGCGAGACTCGCGACGAGCTTCGCAGGATCGAAGCCCGCCGGATCCGGCAGCACGATCACGAGGTCCTCGGGCCGCGCCGACCCGCCGAGCAGATCCTGGATCTCGTCGCCGACCGAGCCCTCGTTCCCGGCGACGTCGGGGACCAGGAAGCTCCTCGCCTCGAGACCGGAGAGCGCGAGCACCGCGAGCGCCGGGTCGTCGCACTCGCGCCCGCAGCCGATCACTCCGTAGCTCTGTGCGCCTACCAGCTCCCGGGTGCCCAGGGCCGCGCAGGCCCGCGCGAGCAGGCTCCCGGGGTCCGCGCAGAGGCTCGGGGTCGCGAAGAGCAGTGCGGCGTCGACGCCACGCGAGCCGCCCAGCTGCGCGAGCGCCGCAGCCGTGGCCTCGTCCAGCGCCGCGGCTGCGTCGCGCCGCGTCGAAACACCTGTTCCGGCCCGAATCACGCGCGCAATATAGGCGGGCGCTCTGCCCCGCCGGCACCCAGGGGGCCTCGCGCCGCGTTTTTTCGGGCCCTTCCTCGCCAGAGCTTTCAGAGCCGGGGGGTCTCGGCTAGCATGCGCGGTGGCCCTTCGTTTCGACCCTCCTCAGCGACTCGAACCTCCCAGAATGCCTCTGGATCCCAGCCGCACGCGCGGCGCGGGACAGGTGACTCGAGCGGGTTTGAGGCCGCGATTGGCAGACTTCGAAGTCGTCGACACCCGAGCGGAGCTGGACGCTCTCGCCCAGGATCTTCTCTCGGAGAAGGTGATCGCCGTCGACACCGAAGCCGACAGCTTCTATCACTACTTCGACAAGACCTGCCTGATCCAGATCGCGACGCGGCGGCAGATCTACCTCGTGGATCCGCTCGCGCTCGGCGGGCCCTCGGAGCTCGCGCCGCTCGCGCCGGTGCTCGCCTCGCCCGACATCTGCAAGGTCTTCCACGCGGCCGAGTACGACATCTTCGTGCTCAAGCGCGACTGCGGCTTCCGCTTCCAGAATCTCTTCGACACGATGATCAGCGCGCAGCTGCTCGGCTACCCGTCGCTCGGCCTCGCGAGCCTCGCGAAGCGCCACTTCGGAGTCGACCTGCCGAAGGACGAGCAGCGCTCCGACTGGTCGCAGCGGCCGCTCACGTCCCAGCAGATGCACTACGCGGCGGCCGACGTGCTCTACCTCGTTCCGCTCTTCGAGAAGATCCGCAAGGAGCTCAAGAAGGCGAAGCGCGAGAGCTGGGCCGAGGAGGAGTTCGAGGCACTCTGCGAGCGCCAGTGGCCGGAGCGCGAGTTCGACGCGCTGGGCTACCTGCGGATCAAGGGCTCGCGGCGGCTCGATCTGCGGGGTCTCTCGGTGCTGCGCGAGCTCTACGTGATGCGCGACAAGCGCGCGAGAGAGATCGATCGTCCGCCCTTCAAGGTGCTCGGCAATCGCACGCTGCTCGAGATCGCCGAGCTGATGCCGACGCGCCTCTCCGACCTCGGCCAGATCAAGGGCATCACCGAGCTGATCCTGCGCCGGCTCGGCAGCGAGGTGATCGCCGCGGTCCGGAACGGGCGCAGGACCGAGCACGGCCCGATCCCGCGCCTCGGCGGGCCGACGCGGCGCCGCATGGATCGCCACGCCGAGCGGCGGCTCTCCGCGCTCAAGACGTGGCGCGCCGAGCGCAGCCAGGAGCTCGCGATCGATCCGGGCGTGCTCTGCCCGAACTCGGCGCTCGAGACGATCGCCGTGCGCGCGCCACAGCACGCGTCGGATCTCCAGGGCTTGTCCGAGCTGAAGGGCTGGTTCCGGCGAGAATTCGCGGCCGAGGTCGCAGCCGTGGCGCGCGCGGCGGATCCCGATCCGGGCGAGTAGTCGATCCAGCGAGCGGGAAGCGCTGAGTGGTTCCGAGGGGATTCCGGGAGCCCCAGACCGGCGGGGTGCCTTTCTTGGGGAATGCGCCTCAGGGTCCGAGGCTCCCGGTTGGATCCGCCGGCGTTTTGCGCGCCCGCAGTTTTTGCCGCCGGATCCGTTCCTCGTTGTTCCTTTTCTAGAGCACGCGGCATGCCAGCGCGGGCGGATCCGGGCGCGGCCGCGGAAGCGCGCGGTACCGCTAGAGAAAAGCGCCCTGGTCTGCGCGCGGAGCTGGCGCGCTCGAGCGCAACCAAAGGCTGCGGGACGCGGTCTCGAGTCCCGGCGCGAGCTCGCAGCCAGAGGCATTTCCATTTCAACGGCGCGCAATTGGCCGACGGGCCACTGATTGCGGCAGTGCCGCCTGGATTTGCAGCCCGGCGGCGCGGCTCGCGGGCGCGCCCGAATATTCGGGGCGCGCGGATTCCGCGTTACTCTCGCCGCGTGTTCGCCGAGCGCCGGCAGCGCGTCCTCGACGCGATGGGGGACGGCGCGATCGCGATCTTCCTGGGCGCCAGCCTGGTGACGCGCTCGCGCGACACCGAGTTCCCCTTCCGCCAGGACTCGGACTTCCACTACCTGACCGGCTTCGACCACCCGGGCGCGATCGCCCTGCTGCGCACCGACGGGGGGCCGCGCTTCACGCTCTACGTGGAGCCGCGCAGCCGCGATCAGGAGATCTGGACCGGCTACCGCCCCGGCGTCGAGGGGGCCGTCTCGGACTACGGCGCCGACGAGGCGCATCCGCGCACCGATTTCGAGAAGCATCTGCCGGAGCTGATCGGCCGCGCCGAGCGCGTCTACCACGTGCTCGGCCGCGACCGCAAGCTCGACGAGCTCCTGACCGAGACCGCAGAGAGGCTGCGGCTGCGCTCGCGCCAGGGCATCGCGCCGCCCGAGAAGATCATCGACCCGCGCGGCATCGTGCACGAGCTGCGCCTGTTCAAGAGCGAGGAGGAGCTCGCGATCATGCGCCGCGCGTCCGAGATCAGCCGACAGGGCCATGCGTCGGCCGCTCGCATCGCGCGCGCAGGCGTCTACGAGTACGAGCTCCAGGCCGCGATCGAGTGGAGCTTCCGGCGCCTGGGCGCCGCGGGTCCGGCCTACGGCAGCATCGTCGGCGGCGGAGCGAACGCGACCGTGCTGCACTACATCAGGAACGACCAGCCGCTAGGCGATGGTGATCTCGTGCTGATCGACGCGGGCTGCGAGCTGGCGGGTTATGCGTCGGACGTCACGCGCACCTACCCGGTCGGCGGGCGCATGCAGGGACCCGGGCGGGATCTCTACGAGGCGGTGCTCGCATCTCAACTCGCCGCGCTCGAAGCCTGCCGGCCCGGTGAGACCCTCGTCCACATCCACGAGATCGCGGTGAAGAGTCTCGTCGAGGGACTCGTCGCGCTCGGCCTGCTCGAGGGAAGCGTCGAGCAGCTGATCGCCAACGAGAGCTACCGCCGCTACTACATGCACAACACGAGCCACTGGCTCGGCCTCGACGTCCACGACGTCGGGAGCTATCGCCACAAGGGCGAGCCGCGCCGGCTCGAGCCCGGAATGGTCTTCACGATCGAGCCCGGGCTCTACGTCGCGCGCGACGACGACGAGGCCCCCGCGGCCTTCCGCGGCATCGGAGTGCGCATCGAGGACGACGTCGCGATCACCGCCGCCGGCCACGAGAACCTGACGGCAGCGATCCCGAAGTCCGTGGCGGACCTGGAGTCTCTCGTCTCGAGCGCCGCCTGACCCGAGATCCATCCAGCCAACCGGGAGTGCCATGGCCGACATCGAATCGCTGCTCAGGGAAACGCGCGTCTTCAAGCCGGACCCGGCCTTCGCGAAGCAGGCCAACTGGAACGCGAAGACGATCGCCGCCCACCGCAAGCTCGGCGCGGCGGACCCGCAGCGCTTCTGGGCGAAGATGGCACGGGAGAACGTCCACTGGTTCAAGCCGTGGACCAAGGTGCTCGACTGGAAGCCGCCCTACGCGAAGTGGTTCGTCGGCGCGAAGCTCAACGTCTCCTACAACTGCCTGGACCGACACCTCGAGGGCGAGAACGCCTGGCGCCGCAACAAGGCCGCGATCCTCTGGGAGGGCGAGCCCGGCGACACGCGGGTGCTCACCTACGGCGAGCTGCAGCGCGAGGTCTGCCGCTTCGCGAACGTGCTGAAGGCGCAGGGCGTCGGGAAGGGCGACCGCGTCGTCGTCTACATGCCGATGCTGCCCGAGCTCGCGATCGCGATCCTCGCGTGCGCGCGGATCGGCGCGCCGCACAGCGTCGTCTTCGGCGGCTTCTCGGCCGAGGCGCTGCGTGGGCGGATCAACGACGCGGGCGCCAGGGTCGTCGTCACGGCGGACGGCGGCTACCGCCGCGGCGCGGCGCACGCGCTCAAGCCCGCGGTCGACGAGGCGCTCGAGGGCGCGCCCGGCGTCGAATCGGTGATCGTCGTGAAGCGCACGGGCCAGCCCGTCGGGATGAAGGCGGGGCGCGACCACTGGTGGCACGCGCTCGTCGAGGGCGCGAGCAGCGTCTGCAAGCCCGAAGCGCTCGACGCCGAGCACCCGCTCTTCATCCTCTACACGAGCGGAAGCACCGGCAAGCCGAAGGGCATCCTGCACACGACGGGCGGCTACCTGACCCACGTCACGACCACCGCGAAGGCGATCTTCGATCTCAAGGACAGCGACACCTACTGGTGCACTGCCGACATCGGCTGGATCACCGGCCACTCCTACGTCGTCTACGGAATCCTCTCGAACGGCGCGACCACGCTGATGTACGAAGGTGTGCCGACGCATCCGGGACCGGACCGCTTCTGGTCGATGATCGAGAAGTGGCGGGTCTCGATCTTCTACACCGCGCCGACCGCGATCCGCACCTTCGTGCGACTCGGCGACGAGCATCCGAAGCGCCACGACCTCTCTTCGCTGCGGCTGCTCGGCACGGTCGGCGAGCCGATAAATCCCGAGGCCTGGATCTGGTACCACCGCGTGATCGGGAACAAACGCTGTCCGATCGTCGACACCTGGTGGCAGACCGAGACGGGCGGGATCCTGATCACGCCGCTGCCGGCTGCGGTCGGTACCCGGCCCGGCTCGGCCACGCTGCCCTTCCCCGGGATCGATCCCGAAGTCCTCACGGATTCCGGCGAAGCGGCGGAGCCGCCGAGTGGCGGCTATCTCGTCCTGCGCAAGCCCTGGCCGGGCATGCTGCGCGGCATCTGGGGCGATCCGAAGCGCTACCAGGAGCAGTACTGGAGCAAGTACCCGAAGACCTACTTCACGGGCGACGGCGCGCACCGCGACAAACACGGGTACTTCTGGATCATGGGGCGCGTCGACGACGTGCTGAACGTCTCGGGCCACCGCATCGGCACGATGGAGGTCGAGAGCGCGCTCGTCTCGCACGAGCTCGTCGCCGAGGCTGCGGTGGTCGCGCGACCGGACGCGCTGACCGGCGAAGCCGTGGTCGCCTTCGTGACGCCGCTGCGCAGCGCGAAGATCGACGACGGACTCGCGGAGACGCTGCGCAGGCACGTCGCGAAGCAGATCGGCCCGATCGCGCGGCCGAGCGAGATCCGCTTCACCGACGCGCTGCCGAAGACGCGCTCCGGCAAGATCATGCGCAGGCTGCTCCGGGACATCGCGTCGGGCCGCGAGACGGCCGGAGACACGACCACGCTCGAGGACTACAGCGTGCTCGCGCGACTCCGCGAGGGGCAGGAGGCCTGAGCCGGCGCCGCGCGCGCCGCCCGCAGCTTCCCGCGCGCGGCCGCTACTCGAGATCCCCGCCGTGGCGTTCGGCGGCGGCCTCGAGGTCGGCCGCGACGCGGCTGCGCACCCGCTCTGTGAGCGGCGCCCGGCCGGCCGCTGCACCCGCCGGATCGGCGCCATCCCTCCCGACGCCAGCGGAGGCGACCGACGCAAAGGCGCCGCCGAAGGCGCTCTGCGTGCCCTCGCTGTAGAGGGTCAGTCCCACCCACAGCGCGACCAGCATCAGCAGCATTCCGAATGCCTTGCCCATGCAGCACCTCGCTCTCTGTCGGGCTCATCGGCAGGACGCGCGCGCGGGACCAGACCCCGCGGAGTCGCCCGGGGAGCCGGGCAGCCGACAGGCAACTCGCGCGCAGTGCTATTCGGAGGCCAGCGGAAAGGCGCGACACTCCTCGCGCGCCGCGTAGTCGCGCGCTCCGAAGGAGCGGCCGAAGTAGACGAGCTCCCGGTACACGCTGCAGCGCGCCTCGGCGCTCGCGAGCCGCGGGTCAATCGCGATCTCGTCGACCACCCGCTGCGCCGACTCGGTGCGCCGGTCGGTGCGCAGACCGCCTCCGGCCAGCGTGTCGAAGACGATGTAGCGCGGCTCCTGCGCAGGTGCGGCCCAGACCGGCCACTCGGGCAGCGCGCCGTCGCGACCTCGCCCCGGCGAGCCGGTGTGCGCGAACTCCGCCCAGTAGGACATCATGCGCGCGGAGAGCCAGTCACGGCCCTCGGCGTTCTTCGCGGAGAAGAGCCAGCCCGACATCGGTCCCAGATCCCAGTGGCCGAACACGAAGGGGATCTCGAGACCGTGGGCAGCACCGACGAGCTCGCCCACGTCGACCAGACCGAAGACGGTGGGCTCCTCGTCCCAGTCGAAGCGGTAGGCGTAGACCGACTGCAGACCCGCGCTGCGCAGCGCCGTCGCCGGCTGATCGACCGCGGTCGCCTTCCACATCCGGGCCAGGTAGCTCGCGGTGCGGTCGTAGAGCTCGGCGTCGACGCGGCGCGGGAACACGCCGAACCACCAGCGCACATGGTTCTCGTCGTAGGCGAGGAAGAGCTTGTTCTCGTCGCGGTTGCTGCCGAGCATCACCGGGACCGGCGCCGCAGCGCCGGGCCGCGCGAGGATCTCCTGCGGGTCCCCGTCGGCGATCACCGCGCCGTCGCGAAAGAGCTGCGGCACGTCGGGCATGCCCTCCGCGCGCTCGGTCGCGTAGACCTCGAGCAGCTGTGCGGGCGTCCGCGAGCGCAGGTATTGCGCGATCTCCCCGGCGGAGAGCCCGTCCGCGCGCGCGGCCGCTGCCGCGCGATCGGGCGCGCTGCCGTCGGCGACGAGGAGCCGAAGCAGCACCTCGCGCGAGCTGCCGCGCGCGCCCGGCGCCTCCGCGTGATCGACGGCGTTCTCGGCCTCGTGCGGCGGCGTGGTGTCCACGCCGCCACTCTGCGAGATCGCGCGCTGGAACAGCCCGCGCGCGCGCGGCGAGAGCAGCAGGCTCATCGCGTTCCGGCCTCCGGCCGACTCGCCGAAGATCGTGACGTTCTCGGGGTCGCCGCCGAAGGCTGCTGCGTTCTCGCGCAGCCACTCGAGCGCGCGGATCAGATCGAGCGTGCCGTAGTTGCCGGAGCTGTCCTCGGCGCTCGCGGAACCGCTTCGCAGCGCGGCGTGTCGGAACCAGCCGAGCGGGCCGAGGCGATAGTTGAGCGTCACGACGATCACGCGCTGCGACGTCGCGAGCCTGCCGCCATCGTAGAAGGTGCCGCTGCCGACGACGTTGCCGCCGCCGTGGATCCAGAGCATCACGGGCAGCCGATCCGCCGCTTCGGGAATCGCCTCCCGCGCGAACGCGGGCGCCCAGAGGTTGAGCGTGAGGCAGTCTTCGCTTCCGAGCGGTGTGCCGGGCTCGGCCTCCGAGGATCCGCCAAACAGGCTCGCGGGCTGCGGGCAGATCGCGCCGAACGCGAGCGCCTGCTGCGGCGCGCTCCAGCGCGGCGCAGCCTCGGGGGCGCGCCAGCGCAGCTCCCCGACCGGGGGCCTGGCATAGGGCAGGCCGCGCCAGACATGGCTCCCGTGGGAGCCCGCAGCGCCGATGATGGGACCCGCGGGCAGCGCGCGCCGGCTCTCCTCGAGTGGGGCCGCGCTGTCGGATGCGCGCCTCGCGCCGGAGCATGCGATCAGCGCAGCGAGCGCGGCAGCGGCGACGACTCGGGCGGGCGGCACGGCGCCGATGCTAACCCGACCCCGGCCCCGCGCGCGCCGGGCAGCGCCGCGGGAGGGGATGGCCGGACTCTAGGCGGCGAGGTTCTCGAAGCCGGCGGGATCGCTGCCCCGGCGCCCGAGCTGCCAGCGCTCGCCTGCGCGGTAGAGCCCCACGGCTGCGCCGAGCGCGGGCTCGTCCGCCGGCAAGACCTCTCCGGTGAGGCGCTCCGCGAGCGTGCGGATCACGCCTTTGTGCAGGACTGCGAGCACGCCGGTCGCGCCGCTCGCCTCGAGCAGCGCGAAGCCCCGCATCACGCGGGCCTGGAAGTCACTGCGGCGTTCACCACCCGGAAACTCGAAGCCGGGGGCGCGCGCCTGCCAGTCGCGGAACAGGACCGGGTCTCGTTCCCCGATCTCCTGCTTCGTGAGCCCCTCCCAGCGACCGAAGTCGATCTCGCGGAACTCGCTCGCGAGCCAGATCGGAGCTCCCGGCATCAGCGCGCGAGCCGCCTCGAAGGAGCGGCGCAGCGGACTCGCGGCGACGAGATCGAAGCTCTCGCGCCGGAGCAACGCGCGCGCGCGGAGCATCTGTTCGGCTCCCTCGGGAGCGAGTGCGACGTCCGTGCGACCGTGGAAGCGCTCGCTGGAGCGCCCCAGCGTCTCGCCGTGGCGCACGAGCAGCAATCTGCGCAGCATGCCCCGAGAGCCTCCCCTGGATCGAATCGCGGCCGAGAATAGCGGGATCGGTTCGCGCGGCCCGCGGCGGGAGCAGGTTCAGGTGCGGGGCTCTAGACTGCGACCCGATCTCGTGATCTGGGGGGATTCTGGTGACCGTTCGCACCGTGTTCGGCGCCGCGCTGGCGCTCGGAGTCGCTGCGCTCGCAGCGCTCGCGTGGACCCGCTTCGAGGGCGACGCTCCGCAGATCGCCGCTCCGGAACAGCTCGTCGTGGGCGCCGACGGCCGCGAGATCGCAGTCGAGCTGCGCGACGCCGGGATGGGTCTGCAGCGGATCGCTGCAGCGCTCGTGCACGCCAAGGGCGAAGCGGAGCTGCTGGTCGAAGAGCTGCCCGGGAGCTGGTTCTCGGGAAGCCTCGAGCGCGAGAGGGCGATCGCGCTGCGCATCGACCCGAAGGCGATGGGCCTGGCCGATGGCAGCGCACAGCTGCGCATCAGCGCCGAAGACTGGTCCTGGCGCCGCAACCGCAGTGTGCTCGAGATTCCCGTGGAGATCGATCGGGTTCCGCCGCGCGTCGCGGTGCTGTCGGGACTCACCTACGTGGACCAGGGCGGTGCGGCCGCGGTCGTGTACCAGCTCTCCGAGGCCACCGCGCGCGATGGGGTCGAGGTCGCGGGCGCGAACGGAAGCCAGTTCTACCCGGGCTTCGCCTACCCGAGCCAGCCCGCGGCCCCTGCGGCAGTCGATGCGAGCTCCGGCGAGGGCGCGCAGAGCGTGCTGCCCTCGACCCCCGTCTCCGGTCAGCGCATCGCGCTCTTCGGAGTGGATCGCGACGCAGGCAAGGACGCCGCGATCCGCGTCCTCGCCGCCGACCACGCCGGCAACGAGGCGCGCGCGGGCTGGAACCTCGTGCTGAGGCCGCGCGCATTCCCGCAGGGCAACGTCACGCTGCCCGGCTCCTTCCTGCAGAACGTCGTCCCCGAGCTCGCGAAGCAGGGCGGCATCGACGTGAGCGATCCGGTCGAGGCCTTCCGGCAGATCAACAGCGAGATGCGGCGCGCGAACGAGGCGCTGATCCGCGAGAAGCTCGCCGGATCGGCGGACGAAGCGCTCTGGACCGGCCCCTTCGAGCAGCTCGAGAACTCGAAGGTCACGAGCCGCTTCGCGGAGGCGCGCGTCTACTTCGTCGACGGCCAGCAGGTCTCGAACGCGATCCACTACGGCTACGACCTCGCGTCGCTGGCCAGAGCCGAGATCACGGCCGCGAACGCCGGCCGGGTGCGGCACGCGGGCGACCTCGGCATCTACGGCGGCTGCGTGCTCCTCGACCATGGGCTCGGCGTCGGATCCGTCTACGGCCATCTCTCGCGGATCGACGTGCGCGAGGGAGAGCAGGTCGCCAAGGGCCAGCGGCTCGGCCTCTCGGGCGCGACCGGTCTGGCGGGCGGAGACCACCTGCACTTCGCCATCCTGGTCGGACCGACCTACGTGGATCCGGTGGAGTGGTGGGACGAGAAATGGGTGCGCGAGCACATCGACGCGCAGCTGGGTCGCTAGCGCGCCACCGATCCTCTGCCTCGAGTCGCCGCGCACTGCGCGCGAGACTCCTCGCCTGGTACCGCGCGAACCGGCGCGATCTCCCCTGGCGCCGCACGCGGGATCCCTACGCGATCTGGATCTCGGAAGCGATGCTGCAGCAGACGCGCGTCGAGGCGGTGATTCCGTACTACGCGCGCTTCCTCGAGCGCTTCCCGGACATCCAGGCCCTCGCGAGCTCGGAGCTGGACGATGTGCTCGGGGCCTGGGCCGGCCTCGGCTACTACTCGCGCGCGCGGAACCTGCGGGCCGCCGCCGCCGCGGTCGTCGAGCGCTTCGACGGCCAGCTGCCGCGCGAGCTCGACGAGCTCCGCTCGCTTCCTGGAGTCGGGCGCTACACCGCCGGCGCGCTGGCCTCGATCGCCTTCGATCGCCCGGTTCCCGTGCTCGATGGCAACGTGATCCGCGTGCTCTCGCGCATCCTCGACCTGCGCGAGGACGTGGGCCGGCCCGCCGTCGTGGAGCGACTCTGGGAGGAGGCGGGCGCGCTGACACGCGGGCCCCACCCCGGCGATCTGAACCAGGCGCTGATGGAGCTCGGCGCGACGCTCTGCACGCCGCGCGCGCCCGGCTGCGGCGCCTGCCCCGCGCGCGGGCACTGCGCCGCCCGGCGCAGGGGCGATCCCGAGAACCTCCCGATCAAGGCCGCGCGAAGACTGCCACTGCGCGTCGAGGCGACGGCGGGCCTCGTGCTGCGCCGCGGCCGCGCGCTTCTCGTGCAGCGGCCGCCGCGCGGGCTGCTCGGCGGCCTCTGGGAGCTTCCCGGCGGCGAGCTCGCGCGCGGCGAGAAGCCCGAGCAGGGACTGCGGCGCGCGCTGCGAGAGCGCGTCGGCCTCGAGCTCACTTCCGCACGGCGGGTCGGAAGCGTCGAGCACGTCTTCAGCCACCGCCGCCTGCAGCTGCACGTCTTCCGCTGCGGCGAGGTGCGCGGCCGCACGCGGCTCTCCGACTATCACGAGCATCGCTGGCTGCCCGCGAGCCAGCTGCTCTCGCTCCCGCACGCGGCGCTGATGGTGAAGGCAGCTGCGCTGCTGGACGGGCGCTGAGGGCCGGGAGCGATGGCGCGCCCGCGCAAAGGCGACGAAGCGGAGGCCGCCCGCGAGGCGGAGCGCGCGGCAAAGGCGCCGCCCGCCGAGAGCTTCGCCGAGCTCTTCGGCGGGGCGAAGCGGGACGCGCCGGGCGCGGGGCGCGGCGTCGTCGCGAAGGCTCCGCAGCGGCGCGCGAGCGCGAAGCCCGCCGTCGCGCCGGCCCCGTTTTCGGTGCAGCGGGAAGGCGAGCGCCTCGCGGGCCTGGCCAGCGGCGTCGACCGCTCGCAGCTCCGGCGCCTGCGCCGCGGCGAGCATCCGCCCGAGCAGCGCATCGACCTCCACGGTCTCGCCGCAGCCCCCGCGCGGCGGGCGCTGCGCACAGCGCTCGCGCGAGCCCTGGCCGACGGGCTGCGCTGCCTGCTCGTGATTCACGGGCGCGGACTCCACTCGGAAGGCGCTCCGCTCCTGCGCGAAGCGCTGCCGGAGTGGCTCGCCGAGCCGCCGCACGGAGCCTCGGTGCTGGCCTTCTCGAGCGCGCGACCTGAGCACGGCGGCGGCGGTGCCTGCTACGTGCTGCTGCGCCGGCGTCGCCGTATGCTCGGCGCGTGAGCAGCCAGAGCGGCCAGATCTTCCGCATCGCGACCTTCGGCGAGAGCCACGGCGGCGGCGTCGGTGTGGTCGTGGATGGCTGCCCGCCGCGACTCGCGCTCTCCGCCGCCGACATCCAGCGCGATCTCGACCGCCGGCGCCCGGGCCAGAGCCGCCTCACGACGCCCCGCCAGGAAGCGGATCGGGTCGAGATCCTCTCGGGTGTCTTCGAAGGCCGGACCCTCGGCAGCCCGATCGCACTTCTCGTGCGCAACGAAGACGCGCGCCCGCAAGCCTACGAGTCGATGCGCGATCTCTACCGGCCCTCCCACGCCGACTACACGACCGAAGCGAAGTACGGGATCCGCAACTGGCAGGGCGGCGGTCGCGCGAGTGCGCGCGAGACGATCGGCCGCGTGGCGGCCGGTGCCATCGCGCGCGCACTGCTGGCTACCCGCGGCATCGAGGTGCTGGCCTGGGTGCGCCGCGTACAGGACATCGAAGCCAAGATCGACCCCGCGCAGGTTTCGCTCGCGGCCGTCGAGGACAGTCTCGTGCGCTGTCCCGAGCCGGATGCCGCGCGCGAGATGATCGAGCGCATCGACTCGGCGCGGCGCCGCGGCGACTCGCTCGGCGGCGTGGTCGAGTGCGTCGCGCGCGGGGTTCCTCCGGGACTCGGCGAGCCGGTCTTCCACAAGCTCGAGGCCGATCTCGCCGCGGCGCTGATGTCGCTGCCGGCCTCGAAGGGCTTCGAGATCGGCAGCGGCTTCGAGGGCACGCGGCTCTCGGGCATCGCGCACAACGACCCCTTCGTGCCGGGCGCGGACGGGCGCCCGCGCACGGCCTCGAACCGCTCGGGCGGCGTGCAGGGCGGGATCAGCAACGGCGAGGACATCGCGGTGCGCGTCGCGTTCAAGCCCACCGCGACGATCTCGCTGTCGCAGCAGACGGTCACGCGCGGCGGCGACCCCGCGACGCTCGAGGCCCAGGGCCGCCACGATCCCTGCGTGCTGCCCCGCGCGGTGCCGATGGTCGAGGCGATGGTGTGCCTGGTGCTGGCCGACCACTGGCTGCGGCAGCGCGCCGTCGACGTGCTGCCGGCGCTTCCGGACTGAGGCGCGGCAGCCGACTTCAGGGCAGCAGCACGAAGCCCGCGACCGCGGCGAGCGCGGCCATCAGCACCGCCAGCGTCCCGAGCAGCGCGTGCGCGTCGAAGGCCCGGGCGCGACCGGTCTCGAGGCGCCGCCCGAGCAGCGCCGCCGCGCCGAAGAGCAGCAGCACGCCGAGCCCGAGCACGCCGTGCAGGCTGTGCAGCGGCTCCCAGCCGCGCAGCCAGACCGACGACACGGGTCCGAGCACCCCGCCCAGCGCGATCAGCAGCACCGCGGGCCTGGCGAGTCGCAGGTGGCGAGGACGCATGCCCGGCTCGCGCGGCGCGCGGCGCTGCCTGGACCGGCGCAGCGCGAGTCCGCTGCGCAACGCGAGCGCGGCGAGCAGCAGCGAGGCGAGCATCCAGAGCGGGTGACCGTGAGCCAGCCACCACGCGAGCGGATCCTTTCCGGTCGGATCCAGCTACTCGACCCGGAAGATCGACCCGGGCGGCAGGCGCTCGAGCAGCTCGTCGAGCGCGCTCTGCACGTAGCTCGCATCGCGCGACTCGAGCGTCAGCAGCACGTTGAAATCGCGCTCTCCGAGACGCGGATAGGAGCCCAGCATGAGCTCGGGGAAGCGGCCTAGCAGCGCGTCGAGGTCCGGAGCGATGTCGCTCTCGCGGCCCCTCACGTAGACGCGCTTCAACACGAAGGGGATGCCGCGGAAGCGTTCGCGCGCCGACTGGAACTTCTTGTGCAGCAGCTCCGGGACGCCCGGGAAGATGTGCACGTTCTCGACGACGACGAGCGGGAACCAGAGGTCGCCCGCGTCGAGCAGCACCGCGCCCTCGGGCACCATCGCCATCTTGAGCTGCGCCGGGCTCGGGCGCTGGCCGTTGGCGCGGGTCAAGCGATCCTCGATCGAGCGCGAGAGCTCGAGGTCGCGCCCGAAGGCCGCCGCGACGCCGTCGATCGTGAGGTCGTCGTGCGTGGGACCGATTCCGCCCGAGGTGAAGACCAGATCGAAGCTGCGGCTCATCTCGCGCACGTAGTGGGCGATGGTCTCGATCTCGTCGGGAATCGTCACGATGCGCATCACGTCGACGCCGAGCGCGCGGAGCTCGCGGCACAGGTACGGGGAGTTGGAGTCGACCACCTTCCCCGACAGGATCTCGTTCCCGATGATCACGATCCCGGCGGTCGGCATCGCGCCAATGTACCCCATTCGCTACAGCGGACGGATCGGAGTTCCGAGCGTGAGGCGGAGCTGCGACCGCGTCCATGCCAAACTGCAACGCGTGCTGCACCGCACCCGCGCGGCGGGACTCCGGATCGCGATCGCCCTCGCGCTCTCCGCGTGCGCGGACCCCGCGCCGCCGCGGCCCAACGTCGTCTTCGTGCTCGCCGACGACCTCGGTTACGGCGACATCGGGGTCTATCACGAGGACCAGACCGGGCGCCCGCCCGTCGTACCCACCCCGAACCTCGACTCCCTCGCGCGCGCCGGCATGCGTTTCCGCGATGCACATTCGCCCGCCGCCGTCTGCGCGCCGAGCCGCTTCTCGGCGCTCACCGGAAGCAATCCCCAGCGCTCGCGCATCTGGGGGACCTGGCGCGCGACCCAGGAGTCCGCGCTGATCCAGCGCTGGCGCCATCGCAGCGTCGGCGAGCTGCTGCAGAGGGCCGGCTATCGCACGGCCTTCCTCGGCAAGCTGCATCTCGGCGGCGACTTCCGCGACCAGCGGGGCGCCGTGTACCGCGGACGCGACCTCTCGCAGCTGGACCTCGAGCAGCCCTTCGCGCACGGCCCGCGCGAGCACGGCTTCGACTACAGCTTCGTGAGCCCCGACGGAATCCAGGGGCCCCTCTACGCCTGGTTCGAGAACGATCGCTGGGCGCCGCTCAGCGAGGCCGCGCGCGGACTCCACGGCGCCCGGTTTGCGGAGCGATCGCGGCTCGAGTCGCTCGGCGCCGGGCACCCGGCCGCTCGCGCCGGCCCACTCGTGCGCGGGGCGCATGGCGACAGCAACTGGGATCCGCGGATCGCCGGCCCGCTGCTCGCGCGCAAGGCCGTGGCCTTCGTCGAGGATCACGCAGAGCGTTTCCCGGACCAGCCCTTCCTTCTCTACTACGCCTCGCAGGCGCTGCACTGGCCGACGACCCCGCCCGCGGAGTTCGCGCCCGGCGTGGCGGTCGCGGGTCGCAGCGGCCTCGGCGCGCGCAGCGACATGCTGATCGAGCTCGATCTCCAGGTCGGCGCGATCCTGGACGCGCTCGAACGACTCGGCCTCGCGCGCGAGACGCTGATCTTCGTGACCAGCGACAACGGCGCTTGGGGCTTCGAAGCGGGCGCTCCGCAGCCCGGCCTGCGCAGCGAGATCGAAGCCGGGCACGACGCGACGGGCGGGCTGCGCGGGCGCAAGGCGACGATCTGGGAGGGCGGTCACCGCGTCCCGCTGATCGCGCGCTGGGGCGACGGCAGCGCCGCCGGCTCCTGCATCCCGCCGGGTCGCGTGAGCGACGAGCTCGTGAGCCTGAACGACTGGGTCGCAACGCTCTACGACCTGACCGGCCAGGAGATGGAAGAGATGCAGGCGATGGACGCCGCGAGCCTCGTGCCGCTGCTGCTCGGAAGCGCTGCGCCCGCCCTTCCACTGCACCCCTTCCTGATCCTGCAGGGCGGCGGCGCCTCCGGCGGTCTCGTGCCGAAGCGCGAGATCCGCTCGCGCGCGATTCGCGCGGGCTCCTGGGTGCTGACTCTCGACGGAGAGGGCGAGACCAGCGGGCTCTACGACCTCGCGAGCGATCCGCGGCAGGAGCGCGATCGCCGGCTCGAGCCCGAGCAGCGCGAGCGCGTGCGGCGCCTGCGCGCGCTCTTCGCGCACCACGACGGACCCCGGGATGCCCGCAGCACGCAGCGCTTCGAAGCGGCGAGGCGAACCCCGCTGCCCGCGCGCTGCCGGGGAAGTGCCGCAGCCGGCTGATGCCACGGCCTCTCGCGCGCCGCGCGGAGCGCGCGCGATAAGCTCCGCCCCCATGTCGACCTCCGATCCCTCCGAACAGCGCTTCGAGACGCGCGCGATCCACGTGGGCCAGGGCGCGGACCCGGCCACCGGCGCGACGATCGTCCCGATCTACCAGACGGTCACCTTCACGCAGGACGCGATCGGCGAGCACCGCGGCTTCGAGTACTCGCGCTCCGGCAATCCCACGCGCGAGGCGCTCGAGCAGGCGCTCGCGTCGCTCGAGGGCGGGCGCCACGGCCTGGCCTACGCGTCGGGCATGGCTGCGATCCACGGCGTGATGCAGCTGCTCGAGGCCGGCGATCACGTGGTCGTGGCCGACGACCTCTACGGCGGCAGCTACCGCCTCTTCACGCGCGTGATGCCGCGCTTCGGACTGCGCTTCAGCTTCGTCGATGCGACGCGCAGCGATGACGTCGCGCGGGCGATCGAGCCGACCACGCGCATGCTCTGGATCGAGAGCCCGACGAATCCGCTGCTGCGCCTGATCGACGTGGCCGCCTGCGCCGAGATCGCGCGCGCGCGCGGCGCGCGGCTCGTAGTCGACAACACCTTCGCGACCCCCTACCTCCAGAACCCGCTCGCTCTCGGCGCGCACATCTCGCTGCACTCGACGACCAAGTACGTGGGTGGACACTCGGATGTCATCGGCGGCGCTCTCGTCGTGGACGACGACGAGACCGCGAGCCTGCTGCGCTTCACACGCAACGCGACGGGCGGGGTTCCCGGCCCCTTCGACGCGTGGCTCACGCTGCGCGGACTCAAGACGCTCGCGTTGCGCATGCGCCAGCATCAGGAGAACGCTGCCGCGGTGGCGCGCTTCCTGTGCGCGCGAAAGGAAGTCGCGCGCGTCTACTACCCGGGCCTGCCCGAGCATCCGGGGCACGCCCTCGCGCTGCGCCAGATGCGCGGCATGGGCGGGATGGTCGCGATCGACCTCGCCGGCGGAGAGGCCGCGGCGCGGCGCCTGTGCCAGTCGACCCGGCTCTTCTCGTTGGGCGAGAGCCTGGGCGGCGTCGAGTCGCTGATCGGCTATCCCTGGAGCATGAGCCACGCCGCCTTCCCGCCCGAGGAGAAGCGGCGGAAGGGCATCAGCGAGGCCACCGTGCGCCTCTCGATCGGCATCGAGCACGCGGACGACCTGTGCGCCGATCTCGATCGCGCGCTCGCACACGCGCGCGGCGCCGGGGGCGGCTCCGGGGGCGCTGCGTGAGCCGCTCGAGCTCGGGTCGCGCGCTGCTCCTGGTCGATCACGGGAGCCGCCGCCCCGAGGCCAACCAGGTGCTCGAAGCGCTCGCGGAGGGCGTGCGCGCGAGGCGACCCGGGGCATGGGTCGCCACGGCGCATCTCGAGCTCGCGCAACCGCTCGTGCCGGAAGCGATCGATGCACTGGTCGCATCCGGCGCACGCGAGATCGTGCTGCAGCCCTGCTTCCTCGCGCCCGGTCGCCACGGCGGCGAAGACATCGCGCGCCTGGCGGGCGAGGCCAGCGCGCGACACCCGGAGGTCGCGTTCCGCGCGGGCGCTGCGCTGGGCGCGCACCCGGGCCTCGTCGACGCGCTGCTCGAGCGCGCGGACGCGGCACGCGCGAGCGATTCCGACGCCGCGGACTGAAGCGCATGCCGCCCGCCGCTGCCGTCTCGCTGGTGTGGTTCTTCGCGCTCGGCGGCATCGGCATCCAGATGCCGCTCTACGGGCTCTACCTCGAGGAGAACGCGGGCCTGAACGGCGCGCAGGTCGGGGTCGTGCTCGCGAGCATTCCCTGCGTCGGAATGTTCTCCCAGCCGCTCTGGGGCCTGCTCGCCGATCGCACCGGCTCGCGCGCGCGCGTGCTCGCGCTGATCGCGGCCGCCAGCGCCTGCGCCCATCTCGCGCTCGGAGCTGCGGACGGCTTTGGCGCGCTGCTGCTCGGGACCGCAGCGCTGGCCTGCGCCTCCACCGCGCTGATCCCGAGCTGCACCGCGGTGAGTCTCGAGCTCTGCGGCAGCGCGGCCTTCGCGCGCCTGCGGGTGTGGGGAACCATCGGCTTCGGTGTCTGGCTGCTCGCGTTCCAGCCGCTGCTCTCCGCCTATCAGAGGGCTCGAGGACTCACCGCGGTCGAGACGGGCCCCTCCGAGCCGGGCCTCGCGCTGATCTTCCCCGCGGCGGCGGCGTGCACGCTGCTCGCGGCCTGCTTCTCGCTCGCACTTCCCCGAGGCGGCTCGCCGCAGCGTGCGCAGCCGGGCGACTGGCGGGAGCTCTGGCGCCACCGCGGGTTCCTGCGCGTGGTCGCCTTCGGCTTCCTCTCCTATCTCTTTCTCCAGGGCCCGCTCGTGATGCTCCCGAACCTCGTGGCCGCCCGCGGCGGCAGCGCCGCGGACGTGAGCCGGATCTGGCTGCTGATGCTCTCGCTCGAAGTGCCGCTGCTCCTGCTCTCGGGAGCGGGCTTCGGGCGCGTCGGGGCGCGCGGCCTGCTCGCGATCGGCATGCTCGCGGGTGGAGTGCGCTTCGGGCTCTGCGGAGCGGGGTCGGGGCTCGGCTACCTGCACGCGACGGCGCCCCTCCACGGCGTCACCGTCGCGGGACTCCAGATCGGACTCGCGCTCTACGTCGAGGCCAGCGTGCCGGAGCGGCTGCGCTCGACCGCGCAGAATGCGGTCGCGGCCTACGGCCTCGGGCTCGGCGGCATGCTCTCGAGCCTGCTCACGGGCGTCGCGTTCCAGCACTGGGGCGAGGGCTCGCCCTATCTGCTCGGCGGGGCCGGCGCCCTGGCGCTCGCCTTCGCCGTCCCGCTGCTGGTGCCCGCGGCGAGCCGCCCTCCGGACGCTGGGGCTCCGCCCCCGGCTCGCTGAAGGGCACGCGAGCGGTCGACTAACTCTTTTCGGAGAGCTCCCAGAAGAGCAGCGCCGCGAGCACGAGCGCGTGGTCGACGCGACCCGCGCGGACCCGCTGCAGCAGCTCGGCGCGCGGCACGACCTCGACGAGGGTCTCCTCGCGCGCGTCGTTCTGGATCTCGGCGACCTCGCGCGCACCCGTCGCGACGAAGGCGTGCAGCCGGTTGCCGAAGAGCGCCGGGTTCGGATTCACGCTGCCGAGCCGCTCGATGCGCGCTGCCCGGTAGCCCGTCTCCTCGAGCAGCTCACGGGCGGCCGCCTCGGCCGGATCCTCTCCGGCGTCGACCATGCCTCCGGGGATCTCGAGCGTCACGTCGCCGGATCCGTGGCGGTACTGGCGCACCATCACGACGGCGCCGTCCGGCGTCACCGGGATCACGTTCACCCAGTCCGAGGAGTCGATCCTGAAGAAGGGATGGCGCGCGCGCCCGTCGGGCGACTCGGCGAGCGTGCGACTCACGCGGAAGACACGACAGTCCTGCAGCGGCTCGCGCGAGAGCTCTCTCCAGTGCAGCGAACGCTCGCGCGGCTCGGCGCGGGACATCAGAGCACCGAGTCGATCACGAGCTCTACGCCCGTATCGCCGGGGCGGGCTGCGACGGGCGCGCTGCTCTGGAGGTCACCCGGTTCGCGGCTCGTGGCGTTCCCATCCCGGTCGAGGCGCGCGCTGAGCTGCAGCGGACCCTCGAAGGGCAGCGACTGGATCATCCGATCTTCCGGCCCGAGCTCGAAATCCATCGGGAAGCTCGGAGCGGCCACGCGCTTGACCGCGAGCGGCGGGCCCGATTCGCCCCGACGAGCGATCAGGAAGAGCACGGCCCCCGGCGCCACGCGATCGCTCAGCGAGCTGGAGAGCGTGAGCGAGCCGCGAATCGGCGCGGCGGCAGTCGCCTCGGCCACCGGCGGCGCAGCGCGACCGGGCGGCATCGGCATGCCGGCCGGACCGGGCTTCGCGCGATCGGCTCCGGGGGGAAAGATCTTCGAGAGATCGGGCTGCGCGGGCCGCTCGTCGGGATCGAGCTGCTCGATGCGGCGATCGCATGCGCCGAGGCCGAGCACCAGCGCCGCCGCGAGGCACGCGATCCAGTGGCTCGGCTCCCGCGTCACGCCGCGAAACGTAGCAGCGCCGTGCGGCGTTGATCGCGCGGTCGCTCGGGTGATAGATTCCCGGTATCGCGCTGCCGGCCCGCTCCGCACGCAGCGGTCGGGAGGATCAGGTGTCCCAGCGCACAGCATTGCCCGCGATCGGCGGAAACCCTTCCAGCCAGCGCCAGGGCACGACGCCCGGGAGCTTTGCACGGCCCTCTGGCGTCGGGACGCCCTATGCCTTCGCGTCGCCGGACACGCCCGGAATGCCCGCGCCGTCGGCGCTCACGGCGTGGGACTTCATGCCGCTGGGCTGGCGCCGCGACGGCGCGGGGAGCTGGCGCGCGCCCGAGGGATTCGTGCCGCGCACCCAGCTCGACTTCGCGCGGCTCGGCGTCGTCACGCGGGAGATGCGCCGCGTCGCGGAGCGCGAGCGACACCTCGCGCCGGAGCAGGTGCGCGACGAGGTCGCGGCGGGCCGCATGGTGATCCCCGCGAACCACGTCCACCTCGCGCACCAGCTCGATCCGATGTGCATCGGCCGCGCGAGTCACACCAAGGTCAATGCGAACATGGGCGCGTCGCCGATCGCGAGCGACACCGCGCTCGAGGTCGAGAAGCTGCGCTGGGCCGAGCGCTGGGGCGCCGATACGGTGATGGACCTCTCAACGGGCGGGGATCTCGACGCGACGCGCGAGGCGATCGTCAAGAACGCCCGGGTTCCGATCGGCACCGTGCCGATCTATTCGATGATCATCGGCCGCAAGATCGAGGAGCTCGACGAGCTCGCGGTGCTCGAGGGGCTCGAGCACCAGGCACAACAGGGCGTCGACTATTTCACGATCCACGCGGGCGTGCTTCGCGAGCATCTCCCGCACGTGCGCGAGCGCCTGATCGGAATCGTGAGCCGCGGCGGCTCGCTGCTCGCGCACTGGATGCTGCATCACGGCCGCCAGAACCTGATGTACGAGCTGTGGGACGACATCTGCGAGGTGCTGCGCCGCTACGACGTCACCTTCTCGATCGGGGACGGCCTGCGGCCCGGGGGACTCGCCGACGCGACCGACGCCGCGCAGCTCGCGGAGCTCTCGACCCTCGGCGAGCTCACCGAGCGCGCCTGGCGCCACGGCGTGCAGGTGATGATCGAGGGGCCCGGCCACGTGCCCTTCGACCAGATCGAGTTCAACATGAAGCTCGAGCGCCAGCTCTGTCACGGCGCGCCCTTCTACGTGCTGGGTCCCCTCGTGACCGACATCTTCCCCGGCTACGACCACATCACGAGCGCGATCGGCGCGACCTCGGCCGCCTATCACGGTGCTTCGATGCTCTGCTACGTCACTCCGAAGGAACACCTCGGCCTGCCCAAGCGCGAGGACGTGAAGCAGGGCTGCGTCGCGTACAAGATCGCCGCCCACGCCGCGGACGTGGCGCTCGGCATCCCCGGCAGTCGCGATCGCGACGACGAGCTCACCAAGGCGCGCGCCGCGCTCAACTGGGAGAAGCACTTCGAGCTCTCCTTCGACCCGGACATCGCACGCGCCTATCACGATGAAGACCTCGATGTCGACACCGACTTCTGCGCGATGTGCGGACACGACTGGTGCTCGGTGCGCATCAGCAAGGGGATCGGGGACTTCCTCTCGGGCAAGGCGAGCGACTACGCCTGGGACCGGGCGCGCGTGTCGCCCGCGCTCTCCTCCGAACAGCGCGAGATCCTGGAGCGCCGCGGAGTCCTCTCGCGCGAGGACCTGGAGCGGCTCGCGAGCAAGACCCGGCGAGCGATGGGCGCGGCGCGCGGAGAGCGCGCCGCCTGTCACAGCGAGGCGGCGGGCGCGGAGGAGGCGCAGCGGCTGCAGGCCTCGAAGCTCGATCCCGTGACGCTCGAGCCCATCCTGCGAAGCGATCCCCAGAACGAAGGCGCCCCGGGACGTGGCGTCCCGGGGCGTCCCGTCTGAGCCTCACCCCCCCAGATTCGGCCCAGATCTGGACTCTGTATCGACCCCGCCTGCCGCCGCTTTAGGGATTTCCTGCGCAGCCGCTTCGAGCGGCCTGCCTGGGGACCGCCGGTCTGCTGCAACTGGCTGTCCTCCCAGCCTTTTTTCTAGCGCTGGCGGAGGGCGAGCCGGACCGGCTCGGGAGGCTCCTCGAGCCACTCGATCTCGCGGTAGTCGAACGCGACGTCCTGCACCGCAGGGAGCTTCACGATCTCGAAGTAGGGGGAGAGATCGAAGTCGCGCGGTGTGAGCCGGGTCGGGTCGGGTCGGCGGAACACCGCGCGCGGATGCCGCGAGCGGCGTCCGAGGTGGCGCAGCAGTCCGGCTCCGGGAGGCCCGGCAGCTTCGCTCGTGCTCGAGGTCTCGCTCGGCAGCACCGGGAAGCGCACCTCGTGGAACAGCCGCCCGAGCAGGCTCGTGCAGATCACCTCCGTGGGCACGCGGCTGCCGAAGCCGAGCATCTGGCGCCGCAGGCGATCGGGAATCAGCGTGACGAGGATCAGGTGCCGCGCGAGGTCGAGCACGTTGCGGAGGTCGTAGCGCCAGCCGATCGCCGCGACCGCCTGCTCCACGATGCGCCGCGCATCCACGGAGCGCAGGCCGCGCGGTCGGCAGAGGCGCAGGTTGTAGTCGACGTACTTGCGCAGCGGAGAGGCCACGACGCCGTCGAAGACGGCCTCGACGAGCATGTGGTGGGCATCGTCTCCGAAGGCCCGGAACGCGCGCTCGCGGGTCTCGGTGTCTCCGCGCAGCAGCTCGTCCCCGATGTAGAGCGCCGCATGGGACCAGCAGCTGCGCGTGAGCAGCTTGATCACGTCCGAGACGCGCTGATCTCCCTCGACGAGCAGGACATCGCCCTTGCGGATCACGCGCTCGAGGCACGCGAGGTCGCAGCGACCGCGCTCCTCGTAGTAGCGGCGGGGTCGATTCAGGAAACGCAGGACGCGCCGGGTGAGCCAGCTTCGAGGGCTCACGGCTCGGCGACTCCGTCCCAACGAGGGACTTCCTTTACACGCGCAACCCGCTCGCGGAGACTCCCACGCGTGCGGAACTCCGCGTCCAGCCGCGCGCTGCGAGGCACCCTCTTGCGGAGCAGCCTGTGGCTCCTGCTCGGGGGCTGGGTGGGCTCCTGGTTGTTCTTCGCCATGGTGATCGCCCGCACTGCCTTCCAGGTCCTGCCCTCTACCGAGCTCGCCGGGCGGGTCGTCGCGCCTGCTCTGACCGCCCTCCATGTGTATGGGGCTCTCGCCGGGGTCGCCGTGGCGGGACTTGCGCGGGGACTGCGCAGATCCCGCCTGTTGCTCTGGTTGCCGCTCGTCCTGGCAGCGCTTTGCGCCTACTCGCAGCTCTCGATCACGGCTGAGATGGAGGCGCTGAGGCCTCGGGTCTGGGGTCCCGGTGGGGATGAACTCGCAGCTGCGCGCTACCGCCTGCTGCACGGGCGCTCGATGCTGGTCTTCTCGGCGGTTTGTCTCGGAGCGGTCTCGCTCGTGTTCATGCACGCCCGAGCCGATGCCTCGGACGCGATTCAGGGGGAGCTGCGCCAGAAATCCTGAGAATTTTTCGTGGCCCGCGCGTCACGGCTGGGGTATTCTCGCGCGCGATATATCAATTTCACCAGCTGAATCAAATACTTAGCGCGCAAGCTACAGTGCGCGGTGCGGCTGATATTCAGCTCGGAGTCGGTGCGGCAGCGCATCGGCTGCAAGGTTTTTTTTCGCTGAACCTTGCGGCTGTAAGGACCGAATCGAATACCATTCGCAGGTTCTCGGGGATCGAGCAAGCCACGTTCATCGCCTTGCGGGTTCGCGCGGTCGCGGCGAGAGCGAGGTCAGGGGAAGAGAGAGGCCACGGGCTCCATGGAAGTCAAGATCAAGCTCAGCATCGGCATCACCGTGTCCGGCTCCTCCCTCGAGGAGGCGATGGCCGAGTACGATGAGATCACCGTGGAGGGCCTGTTCCGCGAGATCATCGACAAGGCGATCGCCTGCGACGACGTCTACACGAAGGTCGAAGAGGGCCCGAACGACCTCGAAGAGTACGACGCGATCTCCCAGGGGGGCTGAGCCGTTCCGGGCCTCCGGTCGTCTCCACCCGCCGCGCCGAGGCGGCTGGGCTAGCCGAACAGATCCAGTTGCAGGGGCCGCGCGGCGGTCTGCGCCGGCTCCGCCGCGACCCGCGCGGGCGGCCAGGTCTTCCGCAGGAGTCCGGGCGCCGCGCGCGCGGGCACCTCGCTCCGGACCAGCAGCGCCTCCGCCTCCCGAGGGCTGGGGCGGTAGATTCCGCAGCTGCGGGCGTACTCGAGCACCTGTCGATAGAAGATCCTGAAGCGCTCGCCGTGATTGAAATGCCGCAGGTGCGCGAGTTCGTGGCACAGGGTGTTCACCAGGCTCGAATAGCGCAGGGGCTGACCGGTCACCGCGTGGCGCAGCCGGATCTTGATGCGCCCGTCGGCGTAGCAGACCCCGTAGCGGCGTCTCACGCCGGCGCGCTCGGGCTCGATCGCCCGGTAGCACAGGCCGAAGCGACCGGCGATCGCGCGGGCGTCGCGCTCGAGCCGCTCCATGATGCGCTGATTCGCCGCGCGATCCTCGCCGCCGGCTGCGCCGCGTCGCCGCACGCTCGGAAGGTAGCGTGATATCGTCTTCGCGATGCCCGAGTCGGAGCGCTTGCCGATCTTCCCGCTGTCGAACGTGGTGGTTTTTCCGCGCGTTCGCTGTCCGCTGCACATCTTCGAGCCGCGCTACCGACAGATGACACTGCACGCGATCGAGTCCGACCGCAGGATCGGCATGGCGACGGTGCTGCCGGAGCACGTCGGCGAGATGGCCGGGGACCCTCCGGTCTTCCAGATCGGCTGCGCTGGCACGATCGCCGAGCACCAGTTGCTGCCCGATGGCCGCTTCAACCTCGTGCTCGTGGGAACGCAGCGCTTCCGGATCTGCCGCGAGCCGGAGCGCAGTGGCGAGCGTCTGTACCGCGTCGCCGAAGTCCAGTTCCTCGCGGATCCCTTCGACGCCTCGGACGCGGGCCGGATCCTGGAGCTCCGCTCGAAGGTGATCGCGCTCGCGCACGAGCTCGTGAGCGAGATCGCACCCGGCCGTGCCGCCGCCTTCGCGAGCGAACGGCTGACGAGCGTCGACGACGCGGTCCTGGTCAACGCGCTCTGCAACGCGCTCCCCTTCCCGGCTCCAGAGAAACAGGGCCTGCTCGAGTCCGCGGGCGTGCTCGAGCGCTACGAGAAGCTCGAAGGCCTGCTCTGCTTCCGGCTCGCAGAGCTCGGGATGGGCGCGCTGCCGGATTCCCAGCGGCTCCACTGACCCGCCCGAGTCTCTGTCCTGAAAATCCATGAAAATCGCTGTAAGAATCCGTATTCGTCCGAATTTCTGCGATTCGATTCTCGGCACGAGCGCCCGCAGAACGCGCCACGAGTCACTCGCACGCAGTCTCGGAAGCGCGCTCGAAGTGCCTGGATTTGCGCGCTGATCGAGCTCGCAAACGCCGGTTTCTCGACGGTGAATCGACACTCCAGGACGTTGCACGGCGGTGTAGGGCGGCTCCGGAGACCGGTGCCTCGCACTGCTTGCCCAAGTCGCGAAAGCGTGGTGTACTGCGCTTGCTTCAGAATGAGATGATTGGGGAATCGGCCCACAGGGCCCAAAAACCTCCGCAGATCGAAAAGTCAAATGACCGAGCCCCCCCTGATCTGGGACGGCGTTCTGCGCCGTCTCGGAGCGGCATTGCCAGCTTTTGCGCTCGACTCGTGGCTGCGACCGCTCGGGGTCGTAGAGCGGGAGTCACGTCTCGAGCTCCAGTGCCCGACCCCCTTCCACCGCGACTGGGTCCGCGAGCGCTACCTCGACCTGCTCCGCGACTGCGTCGCGCAGGAGTCCGGCGGACGGCTCGAGCTCGTGCTCGTGCTCGCAGCCGGGGCCGGCTCCGATCCCCAATCCGCGCTGCTGCCAACCGGCGCGGCGCCCGGCGCGGACCGCGCGCCTCCGGTCTCGAGAGCGCGCGAGCCCGGGGCCCGGCAGCGCGTCCCCCAGCGCTCGCCGCTGCAGGAAGACCTGCCCTACAGCTTCGATTCCTTCGTCGCGGGGCCCTGCAACGCCCTCGCGCGAGAGGCCGCTCTCGTGATCGCGCGCGGCGGCGCTGCGCGGATCGCTCCGCTCTTCCTGGCGGCCGGCGCGGGACTCGGCAAGACCCACCTCGCGCGCGCGATCGTCCACGAAGTCCGGACGCAGCGCGGTCTGCGCGCGATCTACGCGTCCGCGGAAGCCTTCACGAGCCACTTCCAGTCGGCGCTCGCCCAGAAGAAGATGGACCGCTTCAAGCAGCGCTTTCGCAGCGGCTGCGACCTGCTCGTGATCGAAGACGTCCAGTTCCTGCGCTCGAAGCCGGCCACCCAGCTGGAGCTCTTCCACACCGTCGTCCACCTGCTCGAGGCGGGGGCGCGCGTCGTCGCGACCGCCGACTGCACACCCCGCGACCTCGTCTACCTCGACCCGCGACTCGCGTCACAGCTCGGGGCCGGCCTCGTGGCCGAGCTCGAGCCGCCGGATGCCGCGGTGCGGCGCTCGATCCTGCGCTCCAAGGCTGCGGCCGGCGGGGTGCACCTGCCCGACGCCTGTCTCGAGCTGCTCGTGGACTCGGTGCGCGGCAGCGTGCGCGACCTCACGGGCGTGCTGACCCAGCTCGTCGCGACGGCCGCGCTGCTCAACCGCCCGGTCGATCTCGCTCTCACCCAGCAGGCGCTGCGCAAGCTCCCGCGCGCGGAGCAGAGCCCGGCCCGTCTCGATCCCCAGCAGGTGATCCAGGTCGTCTGCAGCTTCTACGGCACGAGCCACGAGCAGCTCGCCTCGAAGTCCAGGCGCCAGGGCGTCTTGATCCCGCGCCAGATCGCGATGTATCTCTGCCGGCGCTACACCGGGGCCAGCGTCGCCGAGATCGCCGACCTCTTCGCGCGCGATCACCCGTCGGTGCGCAACGCCGAACGGGTGATGGAGGAGGCCATTCTCGAACGCGCACCCATCCGCTACAAGGTCGAAGAGATCTCTGCCCGCCTCGACGCCCTCGCCCAGCGGCAGCGACGTTGAGAGCGGGCGCTCTGCGCCGCTGGAGGAACGTCGATGCCCGATGCAATCGTCGAACGGGACGGTCACAAGCTCGTGATCACGATGAACCGCCCGAAGCGCTTCAACGCGCTCTCGGGCCAGATGCTGATCCGGATGTACGACGCCTACGAGGAGGCCTCGAGCGATCCCGAGATCCGCTGCATCCTCGTGACGGGGGCCGGCGGCAACTTCTGCGCGGGCGCCGACCTGCGCGCCATGAGCGGGGACGCCGACGACGGCGATCGCGAGATCGACGTGCAGGCGCGCATGGCCAGGGACCCCGACCTCGTCTACAAGGCGCTCTTCCGCCACTACCGCCCGAAGAAGCCGATCCTCGCCGCGGTCGAGGGCGTCGCGATCGCGGGCGGCACGGAGATCCTGCAGGCGATGGAGATCCGCGTGGCGGGCGAGAGCGCGCGCTTCGGCGTCTCCGAGGCGCGCTGGTCGCTGTATCCGATGGGTGGCTCGACGGTGCGTCTGCCGCGCCAGATCCCCTACACGCATGCCGCAGAGATCCTGCTCACGGGCAAGCACCTGAGCGCGCGCGAGGCACTCGCGGTCGGACTGATCGGGCACGTCGTGCCCGACGGCCAGGCGCTCGCCAAGGCCCACGAGATCGCCGACGTGATCTGCGCGAACGGGCCGCTCGCGGTCGAAGCGATCACGCGCACGCTGCACGAGACCGACGGCATGGAGCTCGATCAGGCGCTGCGCCACGAGTGGAGCTATGGCTCCGCCGTGTTCCAGAGCGAGGATGCAAAGGAAGGTCCGCTGGCCTTCTCCCAGAAGCGCAAGCCGAACTTCAAGCGCAAGTAGCGGCGCACGCGAGGGCTCCGCCATGCGCGTCTATACGACCGCGCCGCTCGAGGACCCGCGCGACGCGCGCGCTCTCTATCCGCGGCTCGAAGCGATCGGCTACGACGGCGCCTTCAGCTTCGAGGCCAGACACGACCCATTCCTTCCGCTCGTGCTCGCCGCCGAGCACACGCGCGCGCTCGAGCTCGGCACGGCCGTCGCAATCGCCTTCGCGCGCAATCCGATGAACCTCGCGAACCTCGCGTGGGGCCTGCAGGCGATCAGCGGCGGCCGCTTCCTGCTGGGCCTCGGCTCCCAGGTGCGCCCCCACATCGAGAACCGCTTCTCGATGCCGTGGTCGCGGCCAGCGGCGCGCATGCGGGAGCTCGTGCTCGCGATCCGCGCGATCTTCGAGCGCTGGGAGGGACGCGCCGAGCTGCGCTTCGAGGGCGAGTTCTACCGGCACACGCTGATGATCCCGGCCTTCGATCCCGGACCGCATCCCTTCGGCCCGCCGCCGATCTACACGGGCGGCTTCGGGCCGCGCATGACCGAGCTCGCCGGCGAGGTCGCCCACGGCTTCATCGCGCATCCCTTCCACAGTCGGCGCTCGCTGCAGGAGCACGCACTGCCTGCCCTCGAGCGCGGCCTCGCGAAGGCCGGACGCCGGCGCGCGGACCTCGACGTGATCGCGGCGACGCTCGTCGTCACGGCCTCGAACGAGCGGGACTTCCAGCGCTCGCGCGAGGCCGCGCGCAAGCAGCTCGCGTTCTACGGCTCGACCCCGGCCTATCGGCCGACCCTGGATTGCCACGGCTGGGGCGAGCTGCACGTCGAGCTGAACCGGCTCTCGAAGCAGGGCCGCTGGGACGACATGCCCGCGCTCGTGAGCGACGAGGTGCTCGAGACGATCGCGGTCGTCGGTCCGCGCGAGCGCATCGCCCCGCTGCTCGAAGCGCGCCTCGCGGGCTTCGCGGACGCCGTGAGCCTCACGCACAATCGCTTCCCCGACCCGGATCACTGGTCCGACATCGTCGCCGCGCTGCGCCGCGCCAGGGGCGCTGCGGCGGAGTAGAATGCGGCCCCCGAACGGCACAGGAGGAGCCCCCGATGCCGATGCCCAAGCACATCCCGATCATCGACTGCATGATCGGCTTCCCGGCGAGGGACTTCTCGCAGTACGAGTTCATCCGCAAGCAGCTGCGCGACAAGCAGTCGAAGGAAGAGTTCGAGTTTCCGGTCGAGTACATGTTCAAGCACGTGCCGAAGGAGCTCTACGGCTCCGAGAACCCGATCTCGATCACGCTGCACGAGATGGACCGCTACGGCGTCGAGCGCGGGCTGATCGGGGTCGGGGGCGACGTCTCCGAGCGCGCGATGAAGGACCACCCCGACCGCTTCATCGGCTCGATCGACGTGGATCCGAACCAGGGCATGGACGCCGTGCGCCGGATCGTGCGCGCCCACGAGCAGTACGGCATCAAGGCGGTCTCGGCATTTCCGGCGGGCTGCTTCCCGCAGGTGCCGATCGACGACAAGAAGTTCTATCCGATCTACGCCAAGTGCGTGGAGCTCGGCCTGCCGATCTTCGTCTGCGCGGGCGTGCCCGGGCCGCGGCTTCCGATGGCCTGCCAGCACGTCGAGCGGATCGACGGGGTGATGTACGACTTCCCGGATCTCGTGTTCGTGACGCGCCACGGCTGCGAGCCCTGGGAGAAGCTCGCGATGAAGCTCATGCTCAAGTGGCCGAACCTCTACTACTCGACCTCGGCCTTCGCACCCAAGCACTATCCCGAGGAGATCATCAAGTACGCGAACACGCGCGGCGCCGACAAGATCCTCTACGCGGGCTATTTCCCGATGGGACTCTCGCTCGAGCGCATCATGACGGACATGCCGAAGGTGCCCTTCAAGGACGAGGTCTGGCCGAAGTTCCTGCGCGAGAACGCGATGAAGGTGCTGAAGCTCGCCTAGCGCGGCGCGAGCGCGCCGACTGCCTGGCCGCGCGTGAGCGTCTGGATCCGGACGATCGAGTGGTCGGCTGCCACGTAGAGCACGCTGCGCTCCGGCCCTCCGAATGCCACGTTGCCGGTCGGCACGCCCGTCTCGATCCGCCCGAGGCGCGTGCCGTCGGGCGCGAAGACGTGGACGCCACCGGGACCGGCGGCGAAGACGTTGCCCTCCCGGTCGACCTCGAGTCCATCCGGAACGCCCTCGCCGTCTCCCACCCAGGCCCTCGCCTCGGCGAACTCGACGGCCCGGCCCAGCGAGCCATCCGCGCGCAGCTCGAAGGCGAGCCACACCGGGCGCGACGCGAGCGCGTTGCTCACGTAGAGCGTGCGTTCGTCCGGCGAGAAGCCGATCCCGTTCGGCGCCTCGAGGGCGCGCGTGGCCAGGAAGAGCTCGCCGTCCGGAGTCAGTCGAAACACGCCCTGGAAGGGCAGCTCCTTGTCCGGGTCGTCGAATCCCTGCGGCAGCCCGAAGGGCGGGTCGGTGAACCAGAGCTCGCCGTTGCGCCGCAGCACGAGATCGTTGGGGCTGTTCAGGCGCCGCCCCTCGTAGCGCTGGACGAGCGGAGTCAGCCCTCCGTCCGACTCACCGCGCGCGATCGCGCGGTCCCCGTGCTGGCAGAGCAGCAGGCGCCCCTCGCGGTCGAAGGCCAGGCCGTTGGAGCCGGGCTCCCTGCCCGCGAAGCGGGCGCGGCCGCTGTAGCCGCTCGCGCGGAGCTCGGTGCGGAGTCCAACGCCCTCCTTCCAGCGGAAGATCGCGTTGCGCGGCACGTCGGAGAAGAGCAGCGAGCCGTCGCGCGCGTCCCAGAGCGGCCCCTCGGTCCAGTCCTGGCCGTCGACGACGCGCTCGAGCACCGCGTCCGGAGCGATCAGCGCGTCGAGGCGCGGATCGAGGCGCTCGACGCGACCGGGCGCCGGATGGCGCGCGGGCGCGCCCGCGCCGATCGAGCCCAGAAGCGCGAGCAGCGTTGCGAGCGCAGGCGCGAGCGTCTGCCACCTCGGGGTCCTCATCCGGGCACGCGCCTCCATACGACGATCTCCGTGCTCCAGCCCTCGCGCTGGCGCTTCTCGAAGGAGCTGCGGATGTGGGGCGTCTGCTTGTGCGCCTCGAGCGCCTCGGCGTGGGTCCAGATCTCGAAGCGCAGGAATTCGTGCGCTGCGTCGGGCGACTCGTAGAGGTCGTAGACGACACAGCCGGGCTCGGCGCGCGTGGGCGCCGCGAGCGAGAGCAGGTGCTGCTTCAGCTCCTGCTCTCGACCGGGGATCCCGTGGATGCGCGTGGTCGCGGCGATCCAATCGCCGCGGGTGGCGTCGCCGGCCGCGCTGCGCGGCAGCGCGCCCGCGATCGCGAGGCCGGCAGCGCCGGCCGCCCACGCGAGAACTCCGCGCCGCGTCTCGATGAGTTCGTGCATCGCGCGCCTACTGCTCCGGACACACGGGCGCTTTGAGCTCGATCAGGACGCCGTGCGCGTCGCTGTTTCCAATGTTCTCGGACGCGTGTACGACCGGCTCGCTCCAGGACACCTGGTGCGGACGCGCCTCGCGGAGCGCGGTCTTCCCGTCCGGGAGCGTGAACCGGATGCTGAACTCCTCGAGGAACACGGCCACGTGCGCGGGGTGTGCATGACTCCGCTCGCGTGCGCCCCTGGCCAGGCGGAAGTCGAGCACGCGGACGCGGTCGTTCTCGAGCAGGACGCGGTAGTTCTCGGGATGGGCCGCGAGGGGATCCGGCGCGGCGGCGGGTTCCGCGGAGAGGCTCCCCGCGCCGAGCCACAGCGCGAGCGCGACGGCGATTCTGCGCATGCTGCTCCTCCTCGAAACGGTCAGCGACCGGTGATCGGCTCGGCGAGCGGTCGCAGGGAAATGGCACCGGCGATCGCGATGTCCTCGTCGACCTGGGGAGCGTCCCCGGAAACGCCGACCGCGCCGACGACGACGCCGTCGATCGCGATCGGGATCCCGCCCTGGAGCGGCGTGGCTCCCGCGAGAGCCAGCGCCGCAACGCGACCGCCCTTGATCTGCTCCTCGAAGATCCGGCTCGGCCGGCGGAAGATCGCGGCCGTGCGCGCCTTTCCGATGCCCACCTCGACGCTCGCAACCTGGGCCGCGTCCATGCGCGAGAGCTGGATCACGTGACCGCCTTCGTCGACGACCACGGAGACGACGCCGAGCCCCCGCGCCCTCGCCTCGGCCTCGCAGGCCGCGATCACCGCGCGCGCAGCGGCCAGCGTGAGCGACTGCCTGGCGCGGATCAGGGCCTCGTCGGCCGCCGGTGTTCGGGGCTCCTCTCCGGCGGCGCTCGCCGCGGCGAAGAAGCAGCCCAGGAGCGCGAGCAGGTTGCGGATCGACATGCCGCTCGGATGCGGCGCCGGCGGCGCGGGTAACGGTGCAGGAGCCCGCCGCGCTTCCCCGTTCCCCAGACCGCCCGTTTTCTGATCCAATGGAGCGGGTCCACCTGCTGGGAGCTCCTCATGTCCGTCCCGATCACCGCTCTCTACGCCGCCCTCCTGACCTTCGTCGCGATCTGGCTGACCTTCGGCGTCGGAAGCCTCCGAAGCCGGACCAGGGTCTCGCTCTACGACGGCGGCAATAAGCAGCTCGCGGTCGCGATCCGGAAGCACGCGAACTTCACCGAGCACGTGCCGCTCGCGTTGATCCTGCTCGCGCTGCTCGAGCTGAATGGTGGCTCCGCGGGGCTCCTGCACGGTCTCGGAGCGTCGCTCGTGCTGGCCCGGGTGCTGCACCCCTTCGGCCTCGAGTACGACGAGATGCGCAAGCCGCTGCGGGCGGTCGGCGCGCTCGGAACGCTGCTCGTGTCGCTGATCGCGGCGATCGCGCTGCTGCTGAAGGCGGTCTAGCCGCTAGGCGCTGCGCCCGCCGGCCAGCAGCCGCAGGGCGCGCCAGTAGCGCACCGGCATCCAGCGCTGGATGCGCTCGAGCAGCCAGGCATCGGGGCCGACGAGGATGCGCTCCTCGTCGCGTTCGATGCCGCGCGCGATGCGTCCTGCCGCGCGTTCCGCGCTGGTGCGCGCAACCCGCTCGAAGAGCGCAATCGCGGCCTCGTGCGAGCCGCGCGCCGCGCCCGCGCCGAGCCGCGCTCGGCGCGCGATGTCGGTGCGGATCCCGCCCGGATGCACGAGCGACACGCGCACGGGGCTGCCGGCGCGCTCGAGCTCGTGGCGCAGCGCCTCCGAGAAGCCTCGCACCGCGAACTTGCTGGCCGCGTAGGCCGATTGGCCCGGCACACCGACGATCCCGAAGATCGAGGAGAGGTTCACGATGTGCGCGCTCTGCTCCCGCTCGAGCGCCGGAAGAAAGAGCTTGACCCCGTGCACGACGCCCCAGAAGTTGATCCCCATGAGCCAGGCGATGTCGTCGATCGAGAGCTCCCGGGCGGTTCCGATCAGGCCGACGCCCGCGTTGTTCACGAGCAGGTTGATGCGGCCGTGGTGGCCGAGCACGTCGTCGGCGAACGCGGCGAAGCGAGCGCGATCGGCGACGTCGAGCAGGTGCGCGGTCACGCGCGCAGGGCTTGCCCCCGCGAGCTGGCGGCTCGTCTCGGCGAGTCCCTCGGGGTCGAGATCGGCGAGCGCGAGCGCCGCCCCCGCTCGCGCAAAGCGCAGCGCGAGCGCGCGGCCGATTCCGGACGCGGCTCCCGTGATCACCGCGACGGTGTCGGCGCCGATGAGCAGACGGATTCCCCTCGCAACCGCCCGATCCTATCCGCTGGCGACCGCACCGAAGGCCCCGCGATTCCGCGCCGCGCGGCCCCGTTCGACGACCGAAATAGATCCGAGCCCGCAGCTTCGACCCCGCGCCCCGCGGGAGCCGAGTTCGCTCCGAGCGCGGTCCTCTCCTCAGACCGGGGGATGCCGCCGGGGCTCGCGCGACCCGAGACTGCAAGGCATCGAACGCCGCTGTTCGCAAAGATGTTTCTGATAAGATCAGGCGCCTTTTTTGGACCCCCAGTCGCGAGGACACATGAATCAGCACTTCGAGCCGGCCCGCCTCCTGGCGGTGTCACTGCTGGCAGCTGGAGTCTCCGTCGCAGCTCTCGCCCAGCCCGCCAAGAAGCCCGCGACGGACGGCGCCGCGCCGGCCGCCGAGGCCCCTGCGCCCGACCTAACCGAGAAGCTCGACGCCGTCGTCGGGGAGCAGCTCGGCGCGCAGAGGGACGCCCAGGCGTCCCAGCAGCGCGTCGACCAGATCGACGACGAGACCGAGAAGATCCTGATCGAGTTCCGCAAGGCGACGACCGAGGCCGAGAGCTTCTCGAACTACGCGAACCAGCTCGCGGTGCAGATCGAGTCCCAGCAGGACGAGATCAGCATCATCGAGGGTGAGCTCAACGAGATCGAGAGCACGGCCCGCGACGTATTGCCCCTGATGCAGGAGATGCTCGCGACGCTCGAGCAGTTCGTGAGCCTCGACCTCCCCTTCCTGCCGGAGGAGCGCTCCAAGCGCATCGCCTCGCTCAACGAGATGATGGGACGCGCGGACGTGGCGATCTCCGAGAAGTACCGCCGCATCATCGAGGCCTACCAGATCGAGATGGAGTACGGCCGCACGATCGAGTCCTACGAGGGCAAGGAGAGCGCCGCGGCGGACGCCCGAACCGTGAGCTTCCTGCGCCTCGGCCGCGTCTCCCTCATGTACCAGACCCTCGACGGCCGGGAGACCGGCTACTGGGACGTGGACAAGAAGGCCTGGGTCGTGGACAACGACTACCGGCACGCCTTCCTGAAGGGTGTCTCCGTTGCCAACAAGCTCGGCGCCCCCGATCTGCTCCACGCCCCGGTGTCCGCGCCCAAGGAGGCCCAGTCGTGATCCGCTGCCCCTTCCCGAAGACCCGCTCCGTCCTGCTCGCGCTCGTCGCGCTCCCGCTCGCGTTCGCGCAGACCTCCTCCGCTGCGGATTCGGCGCAGAGCCTCGACCAGCTGCTCGAGCAGACGCGCAACATCCGCGCGCTCAAGGCGAAGGAGAATGCGGCGCGCGAGCGGGAATTCCTCGCGAACCGCTCCGAGCAGGCCGCACTCCTCGAGCAGGCGAGGGCCCGCCGCGACGCCGCCGAGGCGCGCAGCAAGGCGCTCTCTGCCCAGTTCGACCAGAACGAGATCAAGCTGAAGGAGCTGCAGGAGCTGCGCACCCAGCGCGTCGGCAGCCTCGGCGAGCTCTTCGGCGTCGTCCGCCAGGTTGCGGGGGACGTGTCGGGCGCGATCCACGACTCGATCGTGAGCGCGCAGTTCCCGGATCGCGACGAGTTCTTCGCCAGGCTCGCCAAGGCGAAGAACCTGCCCTCGATCCCGGTCCTCCAGCAGCTCTGGTTCGAGATGCAGCGGGAGATGACCGAGAGTGGTCGCGTCGTGCGCTACACGGGTCCGGTCATCGACGCCGACGGTCGGCCGGCCGAGGCCGAAATCGTGCGCATCGGCCCCTTCATCGCCACCGCGAACGGCAAGTACGCCGGGTACCTGCCGAGCGAGAAGAAGCTCAAGATCCTGCCGCGACAGCCCGGTGCGCTGATGTCGGTCGCCGAGAGGCTGCACGCGACGAGCAGCGGCTACACCGAAGCCGTGGTCGATCCCTCTCGCGGCGTTTTGCTGGCTCTCTACGTCCAGCGACCCGGCTGGGTCGAGCGGATCGAGAAGGGCGAAGCGGTCGGCTACGTGATCATCTTCGTCGGCATCGTCGGCGCCCTGCTCGCGATCTTCCAGTTCTTCTACCTCCTGCGCGTGCGCACGGCCGTGAGTCGACAGCTCACGCGACTCGATCGACCCGCCACCGACAACCCGCTCGGCCGCGTGCTCGCGACCTTCAAGGGCGATGTGGCCAACGTGGAGGAGGACGCCGAGGTCATCGAGCTGCGGATCTCCGAAGCCGTGCTGCGCGAGGTCCCGAAGCTCGAGCGCTTCCAGGCCTTCCTGCGGCTGGCAGTCGCCGCTGGCCCCCTGCTCGGACTGGTCGGAACGGTGGTCGGCATGATCATCACCTTCCAGAGCATCACGGAGTCCGGTTCGAGCGATCCGCGGCTCATGGCGGACGGCATCGGTCAAGCGATGATCGCGACGGTGCTCGGACTCGGCATCGCGGTCCCGCTGCTCTTCGTCAACGCAGGACTCACGGCGATGTCGAAGTCGCTCGTGCAGATCCTCGACGAGCAGAGCACGGGGCTCCTCGCCGAGAGCCTCGAGCAGGGCCGCAGCGCGGATCCGCTGCGCGAGTAGCCCGGATGGAAACGCTGCTCGAATTGCTGGAATGGCCGATCACCGCGGTCGGCGACATGAGGGACGCCGGCGGCCCCTTCGTGACCTGGATCTTCGCCTGCGGGCTCTTGATGTGGACCTTGGTATTCGAGCGCTACTGGTACTTCTCCCGCCTGCTGCCGGGCGAGGCGGAGAGGGCCCTGGCGGCCTGGCGGAGCCGTCGGGACCACACCTCCTGGCTGTCCCGCCAGATCCGCCAGACGATGATCTCGCGCCTGAATGCCGCGATGAACACCAACATGCTCGTGCTGAAGACCCTGGTTCCGCTCTCGCCCCTGCTCGGCCTGATCGGCACCGTGAGCGGCATGCTCGAGGTCTTCGACTCGATGGCGCTGCGCGGCTCGGCGGATGCCCGCGCGATGGCGAGCGGTGTCTCGCACGCGATGGTCTGCACCCTGACCGGCCTGGCCGTCTCGATCACCGGCCTGTATCCGGTCCACTACTTCAACACGCGCATCCGGCGGGAGACCGAGCTCCTGGCCGACCACTTCACGTACTGACATGCGGATGCGGAGACACGCTGCGTTCGAAGAGGGCAGTGCCACCGGCATCGACCTCGCGCCGATGCTCGATTTCGTCCTGAATCTCCTGATCTTCTTCATCATCACGGCGGTGTTCGTGAAGGAGATCGGCCTCGAGGTGAACCGCCCGGGCGGCGCCTCCGAGTCGAAGAAGGACAGCGGCAGCATCACGGTGCTGATCGGTCCGGGGGGCGAGATCATCCTCGACGATCGCGGAATCGACATCCGCGCGGTGCGCGCGAACATCACCCGCCTGCACGCGCAGAAGCCCGACTACGGCGTGAACGTGATCGCCCACAAGAACGCGGAGACGGGCGTCGTCGTCCAGGTGGTCGACCAGATCCGCCAGGGCGGCGTCCAGAACGTCTCCTTCTCGTCGACCCGTTAGACGGAGGGGCCGATGCGATCCCAGCGCCACACCGCAGAGAGCGAAGATCACGGCATCGACCTCGCGCCGATGCTCGACTTCGTTCTCAACCTCCTGATCTTCTTCATCATCACGACCTCCTTCGTCAAGGAGACCGGGACCACCGTGGACCGTCCCGAGGCCGATACCGCCTACTACCGCGAGAGCGGCAACATCCTGATCGCGATCCGCCCGAGCGGCGAGATCTGGATGGATCGGCGATCGATCGATCTGCGCGAGATCCGGCCGCTGATCGAGCGCCTGCACGTGGAGCGCCCCGAGGACACCGTCGTGATCGTCGCCGACAAGGCGTCGAAGGCGGGCCTGCTGGCCCAGGTGATGGACGAGGTGAAGCTCGGCGGGATCAAGGACGTGGCGATCGGCGCCGCGAACTCGGGGGGCTAGCGCGCCGTGAACTTCCGTCTGCTCGTCGCCTTCGCGTGCTCGATGTTGTTCACGGGTGGGCTCTTCGCCCTGATGAACGTGATGATCAGCCAGACCGTGGACATCGAGACGGCCGAGTCGCCGGTTCGGATCGAGCTCACGCGACTGCTGCAGGATTCGGACATCGCCGAGCGCGTGCGCCAGAAGCCGAAGATCGACGTGCCGCGGCCCTCGCCGCAGAAGCCCACCATCAACATCCAGGCGGCGGCGATTGCCGACGCGTCCGCCAACAGCCTTCAGATCAGCGACGCGCTCGACCTCGGGACCGGGGACGGCGCCTTCGCGGTGTCGGGCGGGGCCGTGATCGGCGACGCGAGCGGCGCCTCGGACCGCAGCGCGGTGCCGCTCGTGCGCATCGAGCCGCAGTACCCGCCGCAGGCCGCCGAGCGCGGGCTCGAGGGCTGGGTGGTCGTGCAGTTCACGATCTCGGCCGACGGCAGCGTGCGCGACGCGGTGGCGATCCAGTCGAGCAACAAGATCTTCGAGCGCGAGGCCGTGCGCGCGGTGCTTCGCTTCAAGTACCAGCCGCAGATCGAGGGCGGCAAGGCGGTCGAGCTGGTCCAGAAGATCACCCTCCGCTTCAACCTGGACACCTGAGGAATGCGCGTGAGGAACTCCCGGATGCTGCGGAGGGGCGCACTCTGCAGCGCGCTGGCGGTGATGGCAGCTGCGCTCGTGCTCCCGACTCCGCCCTCGCTTGGGGCCGAGGAGAAGCGACCTTCCCGCGCGGAGCAGAGGAAGAAGGACGCCGCGAAGCGCGCCGGCGCGCCGAGCCCCGCCGTCGGCAAGAAGCTGCTCGAGATCCAGGAGCTGATGTCGGCCGAGAAGCTCGACCAGGCCGCGCGGATCCTGAACGATCTCGAGAAGCGCCGGAACCTCAAGCCCGCCGACCAGGCCAACGTGTTCCAGTTCCAGGGCTATGTGCGGATCCGCAGAGACGAGTACAAGGAGGCCGCCGCCTACTTCCGCAAGGCGATCGATCTCAAGGCCCTTTCCGCCAACTCACAGCAGTCGATGATGCTCCAGCTGTCGCGCATCTACGGCCGGCTCGAGCGCTTCGAAGAGGCGCTCGCCGCCGTTCAGGAGTGGTTCGCCACGGCCGAGACGCCCACGGACGAAGCCTACTATCTGCGCGGAACGATCCTGAAGCAGCTCGGTCGCAACGCGGAAGCCACGGCCGACATCGAGAAGGCCGTCTCGCTCTCGAAGATCGTCCGCGAGGGCTGGTACCAGCTCCTCGTCGCCCTGTACTACGAGGCCGACAACCTGCCGAAGGTGGCCGAGGTCCTAGAGAGGCTGGTCTCGCACTACCCGGCCAAGAAGACCTACTGGACCACGCTCTCGCAGGTCTATGCGCAGCTCGAGCGGATGGATCGCGCGCTCGCGATGCTCGCGATCGCGTACAACCAGAAGATCCTCGACCGGGACAGGGAGTACCTCGCGCTCTCGCAGAACTACATCAACCTCGAGATCCCGTACCAGTGCGGGCAGGTGCTCGACCAGGCGATCGCCGACAAGGTGCTCGAGGGAGACGCCAAGAACTACGGCTTCCTCGCGAACTGCTGGCTCGTCGCACGCGAGCAGAAGCGCGCGCTCGAGCCCCTCGCAAAGGGCGGCGAGGTATCGGAAGACGGCAACCTGTACCTGCGTCTCGCCTACATCCACCTGCAGCGCGACCGCTACGACGAAGCCATCCCGGTGCTGCAGAAGGCGCTGCAGAAGTCGAAGCCTGCCGAGCGCGGTGCGGTCCATCTCCTGATCGGTGTCGCCCAGCTCGGAGTCAAGCAGCTCGACGAGGCCGAGCGGGCGCTCAAGGCGGCAATGACCGACGAGAAGGCCCGGCCCGATGCCGAGCGCTACCTCACCTATCTCGAGCAGGAACGCCAGCGCCTGATGCCCCCGGCGGCCTGAAGACCCACGACAGCGCGGCAGGAGAGCCATGCCCCTCAAGCTGACCTTCGAGCTCAGCGACGCCGACCTCGCGCATTTCCAGAAGCTGGTGGACGACGCTCGCCAGCGGACCAACGGCATGGCCGAGGCCGAGATGGTCGCGGGTGCAAAGCGCCTGCTCCAGAAGCTGCGAGACCGCGAGGTCGCCGAGTTCGTCCGCTCGCGCCTGCTCTCGCTCGAGTCCCTGATCGAGATGCTCGAGGACGACGAGTGGGCGCTGGCCGGTGAGAACCGCGACCGCGTGACTCGCGCGCTCTGCTATTTCACGGCTCCCCACGACCTGATCCCGGACGACACACCGGTCTTCGGCTTCTTCGACGACGCGGTCATGATCGAGCTGATCGTCTCCGAGCTGCGCCACGAGATCGAGGCCTACGCCGACTTCTGCGGCTACCGCGAGGCCGAGGAGAAGCGCCGCGGTCCGGAGGCAGCCACCACGCGCGAGACCTGGCTCGCGAAGCGGCGCCAGCAGCTGCAAGCGCGCATGCTGAAACGCCGCCTGCGCTTCCGCCGGGGCGAGCTCTTCAGCCGCCGGCGAGAGGTCTTCTAGCGCGAGCGATCCCGAGCTCGTGCGCGGCGCGGGCTAAGGGCTCGCGGAACGCTCCGGTGCACGCCGCTCGGACTCCTCCTGCTGGCGCCAGCGCGCGGGACCCGAGAGCTGCACGGGTCGCTGCGGCTCGAGGGAGGGCGGATCCTTCTCGGGGTCGTCGAAGCGGCGCAGGATCCGGTAGAGCGTGTTGCGCTCGACGGGCGCGCGGCCGATCTCCCGGATCAGGCGCCGCATCTCCTCGGCCGGCAGGTTCTCGCCGTATTGCGAGCCCGACTCGCGGCTGATGGACTCCTCCATCAGCGTGCCGCCGAAGTCGTTGGCTCCGCTCGTGAGCGCTACCTGCGCGAGCTTGGGTCCCATCTTCACCCACGATACCTGGACGTTCGTGATCCAGGGACGCAGGAAGAGCCGCGCGACCGCGACGAGGCGCAGGTCCTCGCTCGTCGAGGCGCCCGGGCGCGCACCGAGGTGGTTGAAGAGCGTGTTGCGCTCGTGGATGAATCCGAGCGGGACGAACTCGGTGAAGCCGCCCGTCTCCTTCTGGATGCCGCGCAGGAGGTCGAGGTGCGCTGCGATGTGACGCGGCTCCTCGATGTGCCCGTACATCAAGGTCGACGTGGAGCGCAGGCCGATCGAGTGCGCGGTCTTCACGATCTCGACCCAGCGATCGCGGCGGATCTTGCGCGGTGAGACGATCTTGCGGATCTCGTCGTCGAGGATCTCGGCCGCCGTACCGGGCATCGTGCCGAGACCCGCTTCGACGAGCCAGTGCAGGTACTCCGCGAGCGGCATTCCGCTCTTCTTGTGGCCGAAGTCGATCTCCTCGGGCGAGAAGGCGTGGATGTGGAGCTCGGGGAACTCGGCCTTCAGCGCCGTCAGGATCTCGCGGTAGTGGTGATGGTCCTTGTTCGGATGGATGCCGCCCTGGATGCAGACCTCGGTCGCGCCGCGCGCCACGGCGTCGCGCGCCTTGTCGAGCATCACCTGCATCGGGTGGTCGTAGGCGTCGTGCTCGTCCTTGTGCCGCGCGAAGCCGCAGAAGCTGCAGCCGACGTAGCAGACGTTCGTGAAGTTGATGTTGCGACAGACCACGAAGCTGATGTCGTCGCCGACGTCCTCGCGGCGCGCGACGTCGGCCGCGCGCAGCAGGAGCTGCAGGTCGTCACCCTGGGCGGCGAGCATCCGCTCGGCCTCGCGCGCGTCGAGCTCTCGGCCCTCGAGCGCGCGCTCGAGACTGCGCACGAGCTCGCGACTCGCGGCGGGGAAGAGCTGCGCCAGATTCATGCGGCCTCCACGGCGCCGCCCGTCGCGCCCGCCGCGCGGACGAATCCGTCGGGGCCCGTCCGAGCGAGCGCAGCGCGGCGCACCGCCGATTCGAAGAACTCGGGGCGTGCGAGCAGGTGTTCCGGATACACCGGCAGGCGCTCGACGAGCCGCTGGCCGGCGAGCTCGGTGCGGCGGCGGAGCTCCGCGAGCGTCGGCCAGGGCGCCTCGGGGTTGATGAAGTCGACCGTCACTGGCGAGACACCGCCCCAATCGTTGACGCCCGCGCGGAGCAAGAGCTCGAGCGCCTCGGGCGCGAGATTCGGAGGCGCCTGCAGATTCATCTCGGATCCGAGCAGCAGGCGGGCGAGCGCCACCCAGCCCGCGACCTCCGCGTCGGAGAGCGCCGGCACTCCGCGCATCGGCGTGTCGGATTTCGGATGGAAAGGCTGCACGATCACTTCCTGGATGTGGCCGTACTTCTCGGCGAGCGCGCGGATCGCGAGCAGGGTATCGATGCGTTCGCTCTCGTCCTCGCCGATGCCGAGCAGGATGCCGCTCGTGAAGGGGATCCGGAGCTCGCCGGCCTCCTCGTGCATCCGCAGGCGCAGAGCCGGATCCTTGTCCGGCGCGTGGAAGTGGGCGCCGCCCTTCTGGCGCAGGCGCTCGCTCGTCGACTCGAGCATGAGCCCGAGCGACGCGTTCCAGCGCTTGAGCTCGCTCATCTCGGAGGCCGACAGGATTCCCGCGTTGGTGTGGGGCAGCATGCCGAGCTCGAAGGCGAGCTGGCAGGCCTGCACGAGATACTCGGAGGTGCGGGTGAGCCCTTTGCGCGCGAGCCACTCGCGGTGGGAGCGATAGGCCTTCTCGGGCTTGTCGCCGAGACAGAAGAGCGCCTCGATGCAGCCGGTCTGTAGCCCGCCGAGGACGGCTTCCCGCACCTCTGCGAGCTCGTAGCTGCGGGCGTCCGGCGAGTCGTCTGGCTTCGCGAAGGTGCAGTAGGCACAGCGGTCGCGGCAGAGGTTGGTGAGCGGGATGAAGATGTTGCGCGAGAAGCTCACGACGTCGCCCTTGCCGCGGCGCTTGCTCTCGGCGGCAGCTTCGAGCAGCGCCGTGTACACGGCGGGGTCTGGGAGCTGGCGGGCGATCCGCTCGGCGGGCGCGCGCTCGAGGCGGCCGCACAGGACGGCGTCCGCGACGATGCGTTCCGCATCGCGGCGAGAGAGCGCGGTCTCCGGGGAAGGCGAGCTCAAGGAGTGGAATCTCCGGCGGGCGAGTGCTGCATAGGATAGAGGAGCCCACAGCCGATCTGGCTAGCCGGGAAGCCAGCTCGGGGTCGGAAGGCCTTTTTCCCGCAGAAACGCCGGGTTGAAGAGTTTGGACTGGTAGCGGGTGCCGTAGTCGCAGAGCACGGTCACGACGGTGTGGCCGGGTCCCAGCTCTCGCGCGAGCCGGATCGCCCCGGCCACGTTGATCCCGCTCGAGCCGCCGAGGCACAGCCCCTCCTCGCGGAGCAGGTCGAAGATCAGAGGCAGCGCTTCGCCGTCGGGGATCTGGAAGGCGTCGTCGATCGGCGCTCCTTCGATGTTCCGGGTGATCCGACCCTGGCCGATGCCCTCGGTGATCGAGCTGCCGGAGCTCTCGAGCACGCCGCGCTTGAACCAGCTGAACATCGCGGCGCCCTGCGGATCGGCCGCGGCCGTCACGATCTCCGGATTTCGCTCCTTGAGGAAGAGGGAGACGCCCGCAAGCGTGCCCCCGGTGCCGATCGCGCAGGTGAAGCCGTCCACCTGGCCGCCCGTCTGCTCCCAGATCTCGGGCCCGGTCGAGCGGTAGTGGCCGAGCCGGTTGCTCAGATTGTCCCACTGGTTCGCGTACAGCACGCCGCAGGGCTCGCTCTTCGCGAGCTCCGCCGCGAGCCGCTCGGCCTGGTGCACGTAGTTGTCCGGGTTCTTGTAGGGAACGGCGGGGACCTCGCGCAGCTCCGCGCCGCACAGCCGCAGCATGTCCTTCTTCTCCTGGCTCTGCGTGTCCGGGATCACGATCACGGTGCGGTAGCCGCGCGCGTTCGCGACGAGCGCGAGGCCGATGCCCGTATTGCCGGCGGTGCCCTCGACGATCACGCCGCCCTTCTGCAGCAGGCCGCGCTCTTCCGCGTCGAGGACGATGTACTTGGCGGCGCGGTCCTTGACCGAGCTCCCGGGGTTCAGGAACTCGGCCTTGCCGAGAATGTTGCAGCCCGTGAGCTCGGAGGCCTTGCGCAGCCGGATCAGCGGCGTGTTGCCCACGGCGTCGGTGAAGCTGTCGCGCACGTCCACGCTGCCGCTCTCCTCGAACCCTCACCCGGGCCATCCTGCGCGCCCGGCCCTCGCCGGGGGCGCGATTCTACCCCAGTGCCCCGAGCGCTCGTTCGAGCAGCTCGCGCGCGCGGGGCGAGAGCTCGCAGCACCTGGCCTCGTCGCGTCCGCGCGCGCTCATCTTGCGCAAGGTGCGCTCCAGGACCGCGTCGAGGCGCGCCGGCGGGAGCTTCTCGGCCACCGCCTCGAGCTCGGTCTCGAGGAAGACCAGGCAGAGCGCGTCCTCGAGCAGCTGGACCTCGGGATCGCTGCCGAGGCCCTGCTTGCGGACCAGAGCCTGCACGCGCTGGATCGCGGCCGCGGGGTAGCCCGCGCGCTCGAGCACGGGCGCCAGCGCCTCCGCGTGGAAGTCCTGCAGCGCGCGCCGCCACTGATGGTAGCCCTGGCGACCGGCCGCATAGCGGCTCCGCGGGATCTCCCAGCGGCGCAGATGGTGGGCTCTCGCGGCCAGGCGCAGCAGCTCGCCCGCGTCGGGCGCGAGCCGCCCCAGGAAGTGCGTCGCGAGCTCCGCCTGCAGGAGCTCCTTCGGCCGGCGCGCGCCGCGGTGGTCGAGCTGCTGCGGGTCGGCGGCGTTCGCCGCGTCGAGCGCGGCGAACGCCCGCTCGAGCCTCTCCCCGCCGCGCTCGGCGCTGCGCCCGCTCAATACTTCGTGAGGCTCGGATCGATGCGATCGATCCAGGCCAGGATTCCGCCCTGCACGTTCCAGGCGTTGTCGAAGCCCGCACGGCGCAGGCTCGCGACCGCGTTCGCGCTGCGGCCTCCGGACCTGCAGTGCACGACGACGTGCGCTTTCGGGTCGAGCTCCCCGACGCGCGCAGGGAGCTCGCCGAGCGGGATCAGGAGGCCGCCGAGGTTGCAGATCTCGTACTCGCGCGGCTCGCGAACGTCGAGCAGCACGAAGCGGGCGCCGCTCGCGCGCAGCGATTGCAGCTGCTCGACGCTGATGTCCCAGGGACTCTGCGCTGCGCCCGTCACGCCCGGATGCCTCCCAATCTCGCGAGCAGCTCGCCCGCCTTGGCTGCGCCCCCCACCTCCACCGCGAGCGTCAGGAGACCGCGCGGATCCGCGGCGCTCGCGTGCACTGCAGCGAGCTCGGGCGCTTCGTAGAGTTGCATCAGGAGAGGCCTCGCGGCCCGCTCCAGCGCGGCGAATCCGGCAGCGTCGTTCCGCAGCGCGAGACGGTCCACGACGCGGATCTCGAGACGCCCGGTGTCGAGCTGGAACCCGCGCGGGCCGTCGATCTCGAGAGCCGCGGCCGCTTCGAGGGCGAGGCGCAGCGCATCGCGCAGCAGCGCGCCCAGATCCAGATCGCGGTTCCGCTTCCGCGTGACGAGCAGCCCCGCGCGACCGCCCGAGAGATCGATCCCGTAGTCCACTTCGTGGCCGATCAGGATCACGCCGGGCCCGTCGGGCACGTGGGCGTAGTCCGCGACGTCGAGCAGCAGTCCCGGCAGCCGTTTCTGCTGGATGTAGCGGTGGAAGAGGCCGACGCTCGCTTCGAGGTCGGCGTGCTCGATCCGCGGGCTGCGGGCATGGAGCTTGAGAGCCAGGCGTTGAGGCTTCGTCATGTTCTCGTGGGCCGCGCTGCTGCGTCCCGAGCGCTAGGCCGGGGACGCGGCGCCGAGATCGATGGCGGCACCGCCTCCGCCGGGCTGCTTCGCGCTCTCGCGAGCCTCACAGGCGTGGCAGGCCTCGATGAAGAGCTGGGCCTCCTCGACGCGCTGAGCCGCCTCGTCGCGACCGACGCGCGGCGGCGGCGTTTCGTGGCGCAGGATCAGGTACTGCCCGAAGCGTCCGCCCGAGTACTTGTCGAAGAAGCGCTCGTTGTCGAAGAAACGCGTCTTCCACTCGCGCACGATGTGGTCCGGGTCTTCGGTGACGTCGATGAACTCGGTGCGGACGAGAGCGCGCGCTGCGGAGAGCATCGCCTTGTAGGCGAGCTCTTCGGAGAGCTCGAAGTCGCTCTCGTCGAGCGCGCACTGGGCGTCGAAGGCCTGCGATTCGGCCTTCACGACCTCGATGCCGAAGAGCGAGACGATCTCGCCCGCGCATTCGCCGACGCCCATGTCTCCGATCGTGAACTCGCGCGCGTCGCTCCAGTCCACGTAGAAGGAGGGATCCTCGGAGCGCGGCGGAACTTCCATGAAGGGCTTGACCAGTTCGCGGATGTTGCGCTTGCCCAGGCGCGCGATCCAGCTCTGGAAGCTCTCGCCGCCCTGGCGCCCATGGGCATAGGCGTCCGTCAGCGCCTCCACGGCCTGGGGCACCGCCTTGCTCGGCAGCGAGCCGACCGCCAGGCCGAAGCTCCCGCCGTTGTTCGTCCACTCGCCGCCGAGGATCAGCTGGAAGTGCGGCACCGTCCGGTTCTCGATCTTCCGGCTGTTGCCGTAGAAGCCGATGTCGGCCACGTGGTGCTGGCCGCAGCTGTTGAAGCAGCCGGAGATCTTGATGTGCAGCCCCTTGATCGCCTCCGGGAGCTCGGTCTGCTTCGCCGCGAGCCGCGAGCGCAGCTCGGCGCCGAGACCGCGCGAGGATGCGATCCCGAGCTTGCAGGTGTCGGTTCCGGGGCAGGTGGTCACGTCGACGATCGTGCTCGCGCCGGGCGCGCCGAGCCCGCACGTCACCAGGTCCTGGTACAGCGCCGGGAGGTCGGCCTCGGCCACGAAGCGCAGCACGAGGTTCTGCTCGACGGTCGTGCGGAGGTTGTCCCCGGTGTAGCGGCGCGCGAGGTCGGCCACGGCGCGCGCCTGGTCGGAGGTCAGGTCGCCGAGCGGGAGCGTGATCTGGACCAGCGCATAGCCGGCCTGGCGCTGCAGGTAGACGTTGCTCTGGTACCAGGCGTCGAAGCCCTCCGGCCGCGGTCCGCGCGGGAGCTGCGCAGCCGGTCGCACCGGCTCGCCTCCGGTGCAGGGCAGCTCGTCGAGATACGCCGTCCAGCGCGCGTCGTTCGGCAGGACCTTGCGCTCCTCGTCGACGAGGCGCCGGAACTCCTCGATCCCGAGCTTCGCAACCAGGAACTTGATGCGCGCGCGACCGCGGTTCTTCTTCTCTCCGAGCCGGGCGAAGACGCGCGCCACGGCCTGGGTCGCGGGCAGCAGCTCCTCGGCCGGAACGAAGTCGTAGAGCACCTTCGCCTGGTGCGGCACGGCTCCGAGACCGCCGCCGACCACGAACTTGAAGCCGCGCCTGCCCTCGACGACGCGCGCGACGTAACCGGCGTCGTGCATCTGCACGAGCCCGCAGGCCTCGCTGTCGCAGCCCGAGAACGCGGGCTTGAACTTGCGTCCGAAGTCCTGGACGTCCGGATGGCCCAACAGGAAGCGCATCAGCGCCTTCGCGTAGGGAGAGACGTCGAAGCCCTCCGTGTGGCAGACGCCCGCGCGCGGGCAGGCGGTGACGTTGCGCACCGAGTTGCCGCAGGCCTCGCGCGTCGTGATCTCGACCGCTGCCAGGCGGCGCATCAGGTCCGGCGTGTCCTCGATGTGGACGTAGTGGAGCTGGATGTCCTGGCGCGTCGTGACGTGCAGGATCGCGTCGGAGTACTCCTCCGCGAGATCCGCGAGTGCCTCGAGCTGCTCCGGGGAGACGCCGCCGTAGGGGATCTTGATGCGCTGCATGCCCGGCGCATCCCAGATCGTGTCGCTGCCCTTGGTCGGGTGATCCGGGAAGGCGAGCGTGCGCTCGGCGATGCCGTCGTGGCGCTTGCCGTTGTCGTAGCGCTGGCCGTAGACGCCGCGCCGCAGGCGCGTCTCGGCGAAGACCTTCTCGTCGAGCTTTCCCTGCTTGCGCAGCTCGACCTGGCCCTGGAAGAGGTCGATCTCGTCGGCCCAATCGGGGACCATGCGTTCCGCCAGGATCTGCTTCCAGCTCGTGCCGGCCATCGCGGATGACTCCTCTTCGCGCCGCAGGGATCCGGGAGCCCACCGCGTGCTCCCGCGCGCGGGAGGTCGATGTTACAACCGCCGTCTCGAAACCGACGCGGCGAAATTCCAGGGTAACGAAAGGCAGTATTCGGTCAAATTCCGCGGTCATGAGGAAGGGAATTCTCGCGAGGCCGCCGATTCCTCGCCCGCAGCCCTACTCCTCCCGGCGCCGCGTGATTCGAACGCCGCAGTAATCGAGGACGCCCGAGATCGGAGTCGGCTTGCGCACCGTGACGCTCACGGCGCTCACATCGAACTTGGCGAGGATCGCCTGGGCGATGCGCTCGCCGAGCGCCTCGACCAGGCGGTGGTCCTGGTGCGCCGCGACGTCCTCGGCCACTTCGTAGATGCGCTTGTAGTGGACCGTGTCGGCGATCCGATCGCTGCGTCCGGCGTCGCGCAGATCGCGCACGACCTCGATGTCGAGCCGCACCGGCCTGCGCGCGCGGCGCTCGGCCGCGGTCACGCCGAGCGCGGCGGGAATCTGGATTCCTTCGAGTAGAATCCGATCTTCCGTCGGCATCGAGCCAAGCCTATCTCCGTTCCGAGGACCGAGCCATGAAGACCGAAGACGTCGCCGCCCGCGAAGCCGCTCACTTCCTGCCGGTCGTGAAGCGTCTGCCGGTGTGCGCGGTCGAGGCCCGGGGATCCCGCCTGCGCGACGTCGAGGGCCGCGAGTACATCGACCTGACCGCCGGCTGGGGCGTCACCTGCATCGGCCACTGCCACCCGGAGCTCGTGCGCGCGATCTCCGAGCAGGCCGGTCGGCTGATGCAGACGACCAATCTCTTCTACAACCTGCCGCAGCTCGAGCTGATCGAGCGCTTCGCGGCGACGGCACCGGGCGACCTCTCGCGCAGCTTCGTCGTGAACTCGGGAACCGAGGCCGTCGAGGGCGCGCTCAAGCTCGCGCATCGCGCGACGGGGCGCGCGAACTTCGTCTCCACCGAGAATTCCTTCCACGGCCGCACCCTCGGCGCGCTGCGCGTGATCGGGGGCGAGAAGCACCGCAAGCCCTACGAGGCGTTGATGCTTCCGAATCGGAGCGTGCCCTTCGGCGATCTCGACGCTGCGCGAGGCGCGCTCACTCCCGACGTCGCGGCCTTCATCGTGGAGCCGATCCAGGGCGAAGGCGGCGTGAACCCGGCTCCGCCCGGCTACCTCGCGGGCCTGCGAGAGCTCTGCGACGGCGCGGGCGCGCTGCTGATCTTCGACGAAGTGCAGACCGGCATGGGCCGCACTGGCCGGCTCTACGCGGCGGAGCACGACGGCGTCGTGCCGGATCTCATGACGCTAGGCAAGGGTCTGGGCGGCGGCTTTCCGGTTGCGGCCTTCATCGCGAGCGAGAGCCTCGCCAGCACGGTCTCGATCGGCGATCACGGCTCCACCTACGGCGGCAATCCGCTCGCGTGCGCCGCAGCCAACGCGGTCTTCCGCGTGCTCGAGCAGGAGAAGCTCGTGGAGCGCGCGGCGCGTCTCGGCGAGAAGCTCCAGGTGCGGCTGCGCGAGTTCGGCGCCGAACACCCCGCGCTCGTCGAGAGCGTGCGCGGGCGCGGGCTGCTCGTCGGATGCGCGCTGCGCGACGCCGAGCGCGCAGCCTCGCTCCCGACGCGCGCGGTCGCACGCGGCGTGCTCGTGAACGTCACGGCCGGACGCGTGATCCGCTTCTTTCCGGCACTCAACATCCCCGAGGACGAGCTCTGGCAGGCGCTCGAGACGCTGCTCGCGCTCGTCACAGAGGAGCCCCCCCGATGACCCCCACACAGCGCAGCGAAGGCGAAGGCTGCCTCGTCGTCTACACCACCTGCAGCGCAGGGCGCGACGCCGAGTTCAACAGCTGGTACGACGAGATCCACATCCCGGAAGTCCTCGCGCTCGGCCCCTTCATCCGCGCGCGCCGGTATCGGATTCCGGACACCCAGTTCATGCCGCAGAAGCACACCTATCTCGCGCTCTACGAGTTCCGCGGCGACGCCGGGAAGGCGATCGAGGCCCTGAACGCCGCCGCCGGGAAGCTCCGCATGAGCGACACGATGGGCGACGCGTTCGTCACCGCCGGCGTGGCGCTGGGTCCCGCGCAGCAGGTCTAGGATCCGGCCACGCGATCCCGCTCAGCGCGGGTGGGCTTGCAGCGAATAGTCTCGCGCGAGAGCTGCCGCGATCTGCGCGGCGATCTCCGGATAGTGCCTCGCGTGCTCGAGGTCACAAGCGTGGGAGAGATGATTCTCGTGCACGAGCTCACGCCCTCTGCGATGGGTGAAGCGAACCACCTCGCGCCAGGTTGCGAGCTCCTGGGCGCGAGCCAGGTCGATGATCCAACGCACCAGCACTTCCCAGCCGTCGCTGTCGACGACCTCGTGCACGTTGCCTCCCGCGAGCCGTTCGGCGTCCTCGCGCCCGACGAGCGGTTCGCGATGCCGGAGCTCGTAGGCGATCTGGTGACAGACCTCCTCGGCGACGAAGGCTTCGCTCGCGTGGTTGCCCCAGCCCTCTGCCTCGAACTGCTTCCGGCGCGTTTCTGCGTGGCGCTTCGCGGCGAGCCAGGCGTCCTCGATCGCATGGCGTCTCACGGCGCGCTCGCAGCGCGAGACCACGGAGCCCGGATCCGCGAACACGCTCGAAGGATGTTGTTCCAGCCATCGGAGTACGTCGTCTCGGTTCATGCGGAACGCCCTCCAACCCTGCGCGCCCGGGATGGGCGCGACTTCGGTGGCTGGCAGCAGCCGGAGGGGCCGGCCGGGGCCTTGGGCATGGGGGGCGCCGGGCGGGAGTGGCTCGGCGCGAGGGGCCCCACTCCCTCCGACTGCGCCAGCAACCCAGCGATCCTAACGCAACCAACACCGAAATGGGTGGAAGAATCGACAGGCCGGGGGGGCGAGACTCCATTCGTACATACGAATGGATCGATCCAGATCGGTGCTAGGAGGTCCCGCGAACTACCCGGACGCTGAATCCGATGCCCTCTCCGGCCGCGTAGTTCATCGCCGCCCGCAGGAAACGCTCCTCGGTGTCGCCCGGGACGGTCGCGCAGTCCAGCTGGAATCGGACCTTGCGGCCCTCGTACTGCGGGTACTGGCGCGCGAGCCAGCCGTCGAGCACGTAGGCGAGGTAGCTGTTGAGCTTGTCCTCGAGCTGCGGGAGCTGCTCCGCCTCGCTGCCCCAGGGGCGCGTCTCGAGGATCGACAGCACGACCTCGTCGCTCTCCCCGTCGAGGGAGATCAGGTCTATCACCCGCGGGTTGGTCACTCCGCGGGGCTCGATCGCGGGGCGGCCCGGCGCCACCGCGGCCTGCGGGTCGGGAAGCACGCGCAGCTCGAGCGGTTTTCCGTCTCGCACGCGCCGCTCGAGCGGTTTTCCGTCTCGCACGCGCCGCCTAGCCTCCGAACATCCCGCCGTTCACGTGGAGCACGCAGCCGTTGACGTAGCTCCCGCGGGTCGCCAGGAAGGCCACGACGTCCGCGACCTCGTCGGCGCGGCCCATGCGGCCGAGCGGCACGCGCGAGAGGATCGCCGCCTTGATCTCGGAGGGCAGCACCTCGGTCATCTCGGTGTCGACGAAGCCCGGCGCGACCGAGTTGACCAGGATCTGCTTGCCCGCGAGCTCCTGTGCGAGCGACTTCGTGAACGCGTCGAGGCCGGCCTTGGCCATCGTGTACGGGATCTGCCCGGGATTTCCCGTGTGCCCGACCACCGACGAGATGTTGATGATGCGCCCGGTGCCGCGCCGGAACATGAAGCGGCGCAGGACCAGCTTCGTGAGATACCAGGTGCCGCGCTCGACGGCGTGGATCGCGTCGTAGTCCTCGAGCTTCATCGTGAGCACGGGTCCGTTCACGTTGTAGCCGGCGTTGTTGACGAGCACGTCGACGCGGCCGAGCCGATCCTTGAGCTCGGCGATCAGCGCGTCGATCGACTCGGCGGACGCGAGATCGGCCTTGAAGAGCACGGAGTCGGGCAGCTCCGCCTGCAGCTTGCGCGCCGACTCCTCGCTGCTGCGGTAGTGGATCGCGACGCGAAATCCCTCGGCCGCGAGGCGCCGGAAGCAGGCGGCTCCGATTCCCGTGCCTCCGCCCGTCACGAGTGCGACCGGCCGCTCCGCGTTGTCTTCGTCCGTCACCCGGATCCTCCTCGCGCGGGCAGTGTGGACGCGCGCGGACCTCTGCGCCAGGGTCGCGTCAGTGGGTGCGCGCGCCGATCCCGACCTCGGCGAGCAGCGCCAGGAGCTCTTCGCGGCTCGCGCGCTGCACGCGGCAGCCCGGCGGCAGCGCGTTCCCGAGCTTCCGGAAATAGCCCTTGCGCGTACGGCCTTCGACGATCACGACGAGCCCGCGGTCCTCTTCGCTGCGGATCAGCCGGCCCGACATCTGCTTGAGGTGCAGCAGCATCTTGCCCAGCGTGTAGCGCTCGAAGTCGTTCTCGCCGCTGGCCTGGATCCGCGCCGCGCGGCGCCTGCGCAGCTCGGTCGGAACCTCGAAGGGCAGCTTCTCGATCACGACCGCCTGCAGCGCGTCGCCCTGGATGTCGAGGCCCTGCCAGAAGGTGCGCGCGCCGAGCAGCACGCTGCCGCCGCGCGCGCGCGTGAAGCGCTCGACGAGCGCCGCGGGGTCGTCGCTCGCGCGGCGCGGCGTGAGCACCTCGATGCCGTCTCCGCGCAGCTTCTTTGCGAGCAGCTCCGCGGCCTGGTTCATGCGCCGCAGGCTCGTGAAGAGCCCGAGTGTCCTGCCCGCGAGCGCTCGCGCGAGCAGCTCGAGCACCGCGACCGTCTCTTCGACGAGATCGCCCTCGGGCTCGAGCGCCGCGACGCGCATGTGCTTCTCGTAGGGGAAGGGACTCTCGACCCGCATGCGCTCGACGGGAACCGGCGAGTGCTCCGCGAGCTCGAGCTCGCCGAGAGCGGCGAAGGGATCGCCGGCCACGAAGAGGCTCGCCGAGACACAGGTGAGCGTCTCGAGGCGCGATGCGAAGCGCTCCTCGAAGGCAGCCGCGGGCGATACGGCGCGGATCGCGAGGCGCCAGCGGTCGAAGGGCGGCTCGAGGCGCTCGAAGCCCGCGACGGACTCGGGCCCTTCCGCGGGGGGGCGGAAGGCGCTGCGCAGGCCCTCGGCCGCCTCGCGCAGTGCGGCGAGCGATTTCGCGATCGCCTCGGCGCGGTCCCCGTCATCGGGCTCCTCGAGAGCCGCGACCGCCGCCGCGATCTGCTCCAGCCGATCCGCGCTCGTCGCTGCGAGCGCGGCGGCCGCCGGCAGCGCGCGCTCGGCCTCGACCGGGAGCTCGAGCTCGCCGAATTCGCTGGCGCCCTCGGACAGCGCGCGACCGAGCGCGGAGAGGTCGCGGTGCAGCGCACGCCTCCAGCCCAGGGCGTCGCGCCCGAGGCTGCGCGCGCGCAGCATGCCGCGCGTGCCGCTGCCCCGGCCTCCCGCCGCGGGCCGGCCGAAGAGCTCGTCGAAGCGCTCGAGGATCTCCTCCGGGCGCACCTCGACCGCGAAGACTTCGTCGGCCACGCCCGCGAGCTCGTGCGCCTCGTCGATCACGACGTGCGTGAAGCTCGGGTAGTCCGGGGGCCAGCGCAGCAGCAGATCGTGGTTGGCCACGACGAGCTGTGCGCCCGCGAGCGCGGCGCGGCGCAGACCGAAGGCGCAGCTGCGCTCGGAGGCGCACTGCTCGCGGCTGCACTGCTCGGCCCGCACCGCGACCGCGCGCCGCAGCAGATCGCGCAGCGCCGGGTATCGGAACAGCAGCGCGGCCGGCACGCCGGCGATCTCTCCGTGCGGCCGGATCCGCGCGCAGGCCTGCAGCGCGGCGTAGGCGGCGCGGTCCTGCGGGAAGATGTTGGGCTCGCGCCCCTCGGAGAGCACCTGTTCGAGCCGCCAGGCGCAGGCGTAGTTCGCGCGGCCCTTGATCGAGAGTGCGCGCAGCTCGGGGTATCCCAGCATCGCGGCGGTTGCGGCGATGTCCTTCGAGAGCAGCTGGTCCTGCAGCAGCCTGGTGCGCGTCGAGATCACGATCGGTTCGCGAATCCCACCCGCCGCGCGCTCCATCGCGAAGGGAATCAGCGCCGCGAGATAGGCGAGCGACTTTCCCACCCCGGTGCCGCCTTCGAGCAGCAGGCGCCCGCCCTGGTCGAGCGTCTCCACGAGGCGCCTTGCGAGGCGGATCTGCTGCTCGCGCGCGCGGTAGCCGGGGAAGTGGCGCCTCCCGCGCTCCTCGTCGGCCAGCGCGGCGGCGATCGCCTCGGCGTCGAAGGGCACGCGCGTCTCGCGCGTCGCCGCGATCCGCACGTACTGGGAAGGCGGCGCCGGAGCTGCCGCAGCGCCGGCCGCGAGCGAGTCCGGAAACAGCGCGATCCAGGGCGAGTCCGGAACGAAGGCCTCGAGTGCTGCGCGCGCGACGGCTTCGCGGCGCCCTCCGCCGCGCGCCGCGCGCGCGACCTCCGAGACCACGCGCAGCGTGTCGAGTGCGTCCGAGAGCGCGCGATGCGCCTCCTCTCGGCCGAGCAGATCTCGCGCGAGCGTCTCGAGGCGCAGATCGGGAGCGTCGGGATGCGTGAGCCCGAGCAGGTCGAGGGTGTCGAGGTAGGTGGCGCGGTCGAGCTCGGAGCCGACGTCGCGCGTCAGGAAGAAGCGCTCGAAGTCCGCGTTGTGCGCGACGATCGCGCGGCCCGCGAGCGCGGCGGCGAGCTCCGGCGCGAGCGCGCCGATGCGCGGCGCCCGCTCGACGTCGGCCTCGCAGAGCCCCGTGAGGCGCTGCACCGCGAGCGGCACCGGGCCCTGCGGCCGCACCAGGCTCTCGATCAGCTGGATGCGCGGCTGCCCGGGGTCGAGCAGGCAGCAGCCGACCTCCAGGATCTCCGCCCCCGCCTCCGACGCGAGCCCGGTGGTCTCGAGGTCGACGACTGCGAGCGGACCGACCCGCGCGAGCAGGGATCCCAGCGCAGCGAGATCGACGCCGAGCTCGGAGGCGTCGGCGTCGCGCCGGGCGAGCGGCGGGCCCGGCTCGCTCAGACGTAGATCCCGCCCTTGAACTCGCGGTCCTGGCGCAGCACCACGTTGACGAGCGCCGGCTTGCCCGAGGTCGCCGCGCGCTCGAGCGCGGGCCGCAGCTCTTCCGGCCGCTCCACGAGCTCTCCGTGGCCGCCTAGCGCCTCGACCACCCTGTCGTAGCGCGTGTAGTCGAGCAAGGTGCCGTGGAGCCGGTCCCAGCCGAGCAGCGCGCCCTGCGGCCGCATCATCTGGCCCCAGGCGCCGTCGTTCCCGAGCACGCCGATGATCGGCAGGCCGAAGCGCACCGCGGTGTCGTACTCGAAGCCGTTCAGGCCGAAGGAGCCGTCGCCGTAGACGATCACGACGCGGCGTCCGGGGTGCGAGAGCTGCGCCGCGAGCGCGAAGGGCATGCCGACGCCGAGGGTGCCGAGCGGGCCCGGGTCCATCCAGGCGCCCTCGCTGCGCACCGGGAGGATCTTCGCCGCGGTCGCGACGATGTCGCCGCCGTCGCCGATCACGATCGGATCGGCGAGCGTCTCGAGCCAGTCGCGGACCTCGCGGCACATGCGCTGCGGGTCGATCGGCACTTCGTCCGAATCGAGCTGCGCCTGCACCTTCGCCTCCTCGGCGTCCTCGATCCCGCGCAGCCGCGCGAGCCACTCCGACCAGTCGAGCTCCGCGCCCTGGTGCTTCACCTCCTCCTGCAGCGCTTCGAAGCTGCAGCCGAGGTTGCCGACGAGCGCGACGTCGGCCGCGCGGTTCTGGCCGATCAGGGTCGCGTCCATGTCGAGCTGGATCACCGTCGCGCTCGCGGGAATCGTCTGGCCGAAGCGCATGCGGAAGTCGAGCAATGTGCCCGCGAGCACGATGCAGTCGATCTGCTTCAGCGCGTCGCGGCGCGAGCGGTTCAGGAACTCGGGCCAGTCGGGCGGCACGCTGCCGCGGCCCATGCCGTTGGTGAAGGTCGGGATGTGGGTCGCCTGGACGAAGCGGCCCAGCGCGGCTGCCGCGCGCGACCACTTGACGCTCGTGCCGGCCATCAGCATCGGCCGCTCCGACGCGGCGAGCAGCTCGACCGCGCGCCGCACCTCGTCGCGGTCCGGCGAGAGCCGCGGCGCCTCGGTGCGGATGCGCGGGATGCGCACCCTCTCCTCCTCGACGGGCGCCATGAAGATGTCCATCGGGATCTCGAGGTAGCAGGGGCCGGGGATGCCCGAGACCGCGTGGCGGATCGCGAGCTCGATGTACTCGGGGATGCGGTGGGTCTGGTAGCAGGCGTCGGCGTACTTCGTGATCGGCCGCATCACGCCGATGTGGTCCATCTCCTGGAGCGAGCCGCGGCGCAGGTTCTCGAAGGGGCCCTGGCCGCCGATCACGAGGATCGGCGAGTTCGCGCGCCAGGCGTTCGCGACGCCGGTCACGCCGTCGGTCACGCCGGGCCCCGCGGTGATCACGGCGACGCCGATGCTGCCCGGATTGCAGCGCGCCCAGGCGTCCGCCGCGTGCACCGCGGCCTGCTCGTGGCGCACGTCCACGATCCGGATCCCGAGATCGATGCAGCCGTCGTAGAGCGGCATGATGTGGCCGCCCGGCAGCGTGAAGATGCAGCGCACGCCGGCCGCCTGGAGCGCGCGGGCCGCGAGCTTTCCGCCGTGCAGGGGCATTGCTAGTTCCTCCTCGGGGATGGCCTCGCCCTGCGCGCCACGGTATCACCCGCGAGAGCCGGGCACCCAATGCAGCGGGCCCCCGGGAGGCGACGCCTCCCGGGGGCCCGGTGTGTCTGTCGAAACCGCGAGCCGCTCGCGGCCGCGGCGGCTCCGTCTAGCGCTCGCTCACGAACTCGACGCGGCGGTTCCAGCGCCAGGCCGACTCGTCGCGGCCGGCCACGGCCGGGCGCATCTCGCCGAAGCTCACCGTCTCGAGCCGCGACTCCGGCACGCCGAGGTCGACGAGGTAGCGCTTCACGGCCTGCGCGCGGCGGTCGCCGAGTGCGAGGTTGTACTCCTCGCTGCCGCGCTCGTCGCAGTGGCCCTGCAGCGTGACGACGCCCATGTTCGCGCTGCCGCGGACGATCGAGCCGTTCTCGCGCAGCGTGGCGGCCGCGTCGGAGCGGATCTCGGAGCTGTCGAAGTCGAAGTAGACGGTCTTGAGCTCGGGAATCGCCGACTCCACGACGCGATCGGCGCCGCTGCCGTCGTCGTAGCTGCTGTCGCTCGCGGTGGTGGCTCCGGTCGTCTGCTGTGAAGCGCAAGCGACGGAGGTGAGCGCGGCACACGCCAATGCGGCGAGTGTTCGGAGGACGTGTCGGTGCTGCATGATTTCCTCTTGCCCCGTGGGCGGGGGATAAATTTCGCTGCGTCCGGCCCTTGCGGGAGACGTTCCCTGCGTGCTGCGCGGAGCGAGGCCCCTCGGGCGGCGAGATTCTGGCCGCTCCTACGGGGTGGCGCAAGCACTTTCGCGGTCTTTGTGGCTGCCTCGGGAGGCTTTCAGGCCAGCCCGCGGTGCACGAGGTACTCGGCCAGCAGGGTCGCCCCCTTGGCCGCGCCCATCTTGGTGTTGTGGGAGAGAAGCACCAACCGGATCCCGTTCGGGAGCACCGGGTCCTCGCGCAGGCGGCCGACGACGGTCGTCATCCCGTCGTTGAGATAGCGGTCGATCCTCGGCTGCGGTCGGAAGGGATCCTGCATCACGCGGATCAGCTCGGGGGGCGCCGAGTGCAGGCCCAGGTCGCTGAACTCGCGGCCGAAGGCGCGCATCACCTCGGCGACCTCGGCGAGCGACGCCTTGCGGCCGAGCCCCGCCGTCACCGCCTCGGTGTGGCCATCGCGCACGTTCACGCGGGTGCAGGTCGCCGAGACGGGCAGCGCGAGCGGCGCGATGCGATCGCCGTCGAGGCGCCCGAGGATCTTGCAGGTCTCGGTCTGGACCTTCTCCTCCTCCTTCGGGATGAAGGGGATCACGTTGTCCAGGATGTCGAGGCCGATCACGCCGGGGCTGCGGCCCGCGCCCGAGAGCGCCTGCAGCGACGTCATCACGACCGCCGTGAGCCCGAAGCTCCGCGCGAGCGGCGCGAGCGCGATCACGAGCCCGGTCGCGGTGCAGTTCGGGATCGGAAGCACGTAGCCCTTCCAGCCGCGCTCGCGCTGCTGGCGCTTGATCAGCTGGACGTGCTCGTGGTTGACGCCGGGGACGATGATCGGGACGTCGTCCTCGTAGCGGAACGCCGACGAGGTGGAGACGACGGGCACGCTCGGGGCGTAGAGCTCCTCGAGCTTGCGCGCGGCGTCGCTCTCGACCGCGGAGAAGATCAGGTCGATGCCCCGGAGCTCGAGCTGCTCGGCAATCACCACCGGCATGCGCGCGAACGCGTCCGGGAGCGGCTCCTCGCAGTGCCAGCCGACGCGCCCGTTCGGATCGGTGATCGCGTCGACGTAGGGCTTGCCGGCGCTGCGCGAGCTCGCGGCGAGCGCCGCGACCTCGAAGCTCGGATGTCCCGCCAGGGAGACCAGGAACTGCTGACCGGCGACTCCGGTCGCGCCTACGACGGCCACCCGCCGACGCGCGTCGCTTGCCATGACCGCATCCTCGCTGCGCTGAGGCGAACGTCGACCCCGTTCGGGGCTACAGGCTCAGCTTGGCAGGAGAGCTGGGGTAGCGAATCTCGATGGCGCGATCCATGAGGGCCTCGATCCGATCGTCGCCGGGGTGGCGCACGGACGCGTCGGAGAGGACGCGGATCGCCTCGTCGACGGACCCGCGCTCGAGCAGGCTGCGGGCCAGGCCCAGCGTGGCCTCGATCTGGCCTGGCGCTGCGCGCAGGACCTCCTGGAAGAGCCCTTCGGCCGCGCTGGGGCGCCCCTCGAGCAGGAGCCTCTCGCCCTCGGCCACGATCGCGATCCGGAGTCGCTCGGCGAGTCCCGCCCGGGCGGGATCCAGCTCGGCGAGTCGGCGCAGGAAGCGCAGCCCTCCGGCAGCGTCCCCGCGCTCGGCGCGCGAGCTCGCGGCAGCGTCGAGAGCCTGCTGATAGGCATCTCTTCCGGCCCCGAAGACCTCGGGAGCCGCGAGCTCGAGGCCCGCGAAGATCTCCAGGGCTGCCTCGGCGTCGCCGGTGGCCACGTAGGCGCGCGCGAGGCCGAGCAGCGCGCCCGGGTTCCGGGGATCGGCAGCGAGCACCTCCCGATAGGCCCGCAGCGCCTCTTCCGGATCGTCCAGGCTGAGCGCGGTGTCTCCCCTGCGCAGCGCCTCCCGTGCGCCGGCGCCCGGGCCCGCACAGGCGGCCAGCAGCGACAGCGACAGCAGAAGGAAGACGAGCGCGCGGGAACCGCCGGAGCGGCGTCGCGGCTCGCGGAGCGGGCCGGCCGGCGCCTCCGAGCTCACGAATTGCCCCCGCGCACCGCGTCGAGCTCTAGGCTCTCGAGATCGGGGTACCAGCGGCTCGGGATGCCCTCGTTCGCGACGCTCTTGATCGAGGCGCTGGCCCGCTCGGGCCCGAGCGCCTGCCCGAGCTGGCGCGCGACCCGCATGGCGCACTCGCCCGGGTCGGCGTCGAAGCGCAGCACGCGCAGGCCCGCCGCGTCGCGGCCGACCACGAGGTCGAAGACGACCGTGCAGACGCCCTCGGGCTCCCCGACCTCGGCCGCCTGCGCGCCCAGGATGTCGCTCCAGGGGATCAGGCGGCTCTCGCCGTCGACCTCGTGCGCGAGGCCATCCCCGGAACAGCGGGCGTTCTGCAGCAGGGCGACCCGGTACTCGGGGCGCGGCTCGGCGCGCCGCAGGAAGCTCGACTCGCTCATCCACCCTCCGCGCGTCGCGGTTGAAGCGGAGATCGGCAGGCCTGGCGGGGCCCTTTACGGCGCTGCTGCGCGCGCTTGCCCCCGGCGGGACCGCCGACCCGATCCGGGACCGGCTCGGAGCCGATCCGATACTCTCGCCGCATGGCGTCGTCCGAACCCCGCGGCAGCTTCGCCTTCGAGGTCTACTGCAACAGCTGCCGCGTGAGCCTGCCGGCGGGGACGCGCCGCTGCCTGCACTGCGGGGCGCCGACCAGCCCACAGCGGGGCGCGGCTGCGGCGCCGAGTGCGGCGGACGAGCTCCCGTCGATGCTCTCGCTGCCGCCGCTCGGCGAGCTCGAGGACGCCGAGGAAGCGCCCGCGAAGTCCCGCCTCGGGATCTCCTTCTCGTCGCTCGTCTGGCTGCTCTTCCTGGTGGGCTACAGCATCTACCGGAGCTGCAGCGGCTAGTCCGGACCAGACGCGCCGCACAGAGCGCCGGAGCTCATTCCGCGAGGAGGCGCTCGGCGAGCTCCGCGAGCGAGCTGGCGCGCGCGTGGGGCCGCGGCGCGGGCGCGGGCGGCGTGCCGAGTCCATCGGCGTCGATCCAGACCGCGTGCATGCCCACGGCGAGCGAGCCGAGCACGTCCGCTCGGAAGTTGTCTCCGACCATCAGGCAGCGCTCGGGCTCGACCCCGAGCACCGCTGCGACGTGCCGGTAGACCGCGGGCTCGGGCTTTCCGAGCCCGAACTCGCCCTCGACCTGGACGTGGTCGAACCAGCGCGCGAGCCCGAAGCGCTCGAGCTTGGCGCGCTGCGGCGCCGCCTGCCCGTTGGTGACGAGCGCCACGCGCGGGAAACGGGCGCGCAGCCGCGCGAGGGCGGGAAGCGCTCCGTCCGCGATCCGGTAGCAGCCCTCGCGCGTGCGCGTGTAGAGCTCGGCCGCCTCCCAGGCGAGGCTCTCGCCGGCGCTGTCACAGCGCGCGAGCGCGTCGCGCACGACCCGGTAGCGCGCGCGCGTCAGATCGAGGCGGCCCTCGCGCTCGCGCTCGGCATCGCTCCAGAACCAGGCGCTGACCTCGGCCAGCGCGCGGCGGAAGCGCTCGGGGTCGAGTTCCGGCCGCTGCGCCACGACCAGCCCGGCCACACGCTCGTGGGCCGCGCGGATCCCGCTGCGGTCGTCGAGGATGGTGTCGTCGAGGTCGAGCAGCAGCGCTCCGAGCGCGTCGGGGCGGGGCAGGCTCATGCGGCTACTCTACGCGCACGCGGCGCGCCGCCCAGGCGATCCGGGCCCACGCGGCGCCGCTCGAACAGCCACCCGCAGCAGCAACCGGGAAGATCGATGTCCGAGCTGATCCTGGTCCGGCTCGCCGGCGAAATCTCGATCAAGGCGCGCGCGACGCGGCGCCACTTCGCCGGCCGGCTCGTCTCCAATCTCCGCGATCTGCTGCAGGCGGAAGCGCTCCCGGGCCGCGTCCGGCTCGCGCACGACCGGATCCACGTCGAGGTCGAGGAGAAGTCCTGCGCGGCGGCCCAGAGCGCGCTCGCGCGCGTCTTCGGCGTGCAGTCCTGCTCGCGCGCCGTGAGGCGCGACTACCAGTCCGAGCAGGATCTCGTGCGCGAGGGGCTCGCGCTCTTCCGCGAGGCAGTCGCGGGCAGGCGCTTCGCGGTGCGCGCGCGCCGGCTCGGCGGTCGCGCCGCGGTCGCGCTGCGGCCGGGCGACGTCGAGCGCGCGCTCGGCGCGGCGCTGCTGCCTCACGCGGCGGGCGTCGACCTCGACGACCCCGAGGTCCGCTGCCGTCTCGAGATCCAGCCGGATCAGGCCTTCTTCTTCCTCGATCAGGTGGCCGGGCCGGGAGGGCTGCCGCTCGGCGTCGAGGGACGCGCGATCGCACTGCTCTCGGGAGGTTTCGACTCCGCGGTGGCCGCCTGGCAGATGCTGCGGCGCGGCGTCGCGCTCGACTACGTCTTCTGCAACCTCGGCGGTCGCGCGCACGAGCAGGGTGTGCTGCGCGTCGCCGAGCAGCTCGCGCTGCGCTGGTCCTACGGCACCTCGCCGCGCCTGCACGCGCTCGACTTCGCCGAGGTCGCCGGGGAGCTGCGCGCGCGCACCGCGAAGCGCTACTGGCAGGTGCTGCTCAAGCGCCAGATGCTGCGCGCCGCGGAGCAGGTCGCGCGGCGGAGGCGCGCTCCGGCGCTCGTCACGGGCGACGCGCTCGGACAGGTCTCCTCGCAGACGCTGCAGAACCTCGCGGTGATCGGGCGCGCGACCGAGCTCGCGCTCCTGCGTCCGCTGCTCGGCGCGAACAAGGACGAGATCATCCGCGCCGCGGAGCAGATCGGCACCTTCGAGCTCTCGAAGGTGGTCGGCGAGTACTGCGCGATGGTGCCGAGCCGGCCGGCGACCGCGGCGCGGCTCGAAGACCTGCTCGCCGAGGAGGCGAAGCTCGACCCGGCGCTGCTCGCGCGGGCCGTCGAGTCGCGCCGGATCCTCGCGCTGCGCGCACTCGACCCGGGCGAGCTCGCGCTGCCGGACATCGACGTCGAGAAGATTCCCGAGGGCGCGCGCGTGATCGACCTGCGCAGCCGCGCCGAGTACGAGAGCTGGCACGTTCCGGAAGCCCTGCAGCTCGAGTGGGATCTGGCGCAGCGCGCGTGGCCGAGCTTCGAGCCCGGCCGCTGCTACGTGCTCTACTGTGAGATCGGGCTCAAGAGCGCCCTCCTCGCCGAGCAGATGCGCAGCGCGGGCTTCGATGCCTACCACGTGCGCGGCGGCCTGCGCACGCTGCGCCGGATCTACGGCTGAGGCCGGAGCGCGGCTCGCGCTTCCGCGGGCCGCGCTCCGGTCCCTCCGCTATTGACTCACGCGTAAATAATGCAACAATTTATCGTCCTCCCCGGACCCGGGGAGATCGGTATGCGGATCAAGGGCTCCGCCGAAGTGCTCGAGGCGCGGCGTCACCGCGCGCTGC